>Ga0105047_10016446_pt1 | contig 11592 bp, 8 predicted proteins | sample MAT04_FD_78384 | JGI IMG/M metagenome (GOLD analysis project Ga0105047, IMG submission 78384) | Freshwater microbial communities from Lake Fryxell liftoff mats and glacier meltwater in Antarctica - MAT-04 (megahit assembly) | ecosystem: Environmental > Aquatic > Freshwater > Ice > Liftoff... | reverse complement strand
CGGGCGGGCTACTGGCAGATGGCAGATCGATCATCTTACTTTTTTGTCATTCCAGCCCTGCCTGCGTTATGATAAGCTGTACATCACGAGGGAATCCCATGAAGAGACCACGCAAAAACCTCTTAGCTGGTTCGGCAATCCTCCTTGCGTTGTTGGTGGTCTTTGCCGCTTCGTTCGTGCTGGCGGGCTGGGCGATGATGCTGGCAAGTCGTACCCTGACCTCCGAAGAAGCCTCCGTTGCTCAAAAGCGCCGAATCAGTTATCACAATGCCAGAAACCTTGGCATGCAGTGGGCGCGCAATGGACTGGGGGGCAACGCCATCACGAATGTGACGGTGACACTGACCAATGACTGGGGCCAGTTTTCTGCGGCCAGTGTCGCGTCAAATATCCTAAACACGTCGATTGTGGACTCCCGCGTGAATCATTTCAGCCCAATGCCCAGCATTTTCACCTTGCCAGTCTCAACAACTCTTGTGGGAGCAGGCGTGACCAACAGCAACACCTTCTTCTTTCGGTCGCGCTCGCCTCTCTTCGGCGGATATCCGCTGGTGGCCCAAACAAACACGCTTGGATTTACCACGAATTTTTCTCGTATTTCAGTCGCCACCAACGGAAATGGCATGGTGCTCATGTATGCACAGTCCGGGGCTCTAAGCAACGCTCCTGCCTCGACAGTATACAACTCCTCAGTAGCAAGGACCGTTGCCAATGCCTTGGGTTCGTCCTTCCCGGCCCCCGTCAGCGCCTATCCCTTCACCCCCCTCGTCTCGGCACCCACAGGAACCAACGCCACAACGGGACAGTTGACGGCTGCCCCACCAAGAACCTTCACAATCAATGCCTTGAGGGCAGCGATCAATACCGCCTATGGGACGAATGCTCTGGCCGTCACGGATCGTGGCCCGTTTCGCATTCTTGGCTCCACAGCTGGTTTTTTTAATGTGATCCATTTTGCTGGGCTCTCAGGCACAATTCGAAACTTCCTGCTGATAAACACGATTCCGATTCCGCCTTCATCCTTGGTTTACAATGTTGGAAGCAACACCTACACCCTGACAGCCCCAGGAAACCATATTTACACCATATCAATTACCGGTGCTGGAGCTTTGAGTTTTCTTCGCAATAGCACTGGTTCAACACAAACGTTGGAGACCAGCGAAACAACCAACAGATATTTAATAATTCGTTCGGCTCCATTGCTTAATAATAGCGAAAGAAATCCGAGTAAGGGAACCTATGAAAGAAACCCACTCACTGATAACACAAGGGTTTCATTGACAGACAACGGATCAGGTGGAACATCCCGCCTTGTTGGATTTGAATTAACCAATGCCGACCTTCTTGCCCTGCACGACAAAACTGCCGTGTCTGGAGACGGAAACAAGCACATCACATTCACTCAGATTCCTGGGCGGGGGCAGGCCAACACTGCCGGAGCAATCGTCGAAGGAGCTCTTGTGTACAACCGCGCAGCTTATGGCTCACCCACGGGCATCTTTTTTGTGCTTATGAATGGTCCGCTAGACCCCACAGCTTATAGAGCTCTGGATGCGGTGAGACCGGCCAATCAATTTCGCATCCGGTGCCTCGTGAATGGCCTCCCAGCCATCCAGATCAGAACCGGGGGCTCCATGTCTTTCAGGTATCCGAAGCGGGATGACACCGGGGTTTTTGCAATGACGCTCACTCCATCCAGTTCTCCGATCCTTAGCCTCCGTCCCACGACAGATTCTGTAGCGCTCATAAGTCCACTCCTCATTCATGTGGAACAAGATGAATTTCCTGCGGATTCGAGTTTACAGTGGCGAAAAGTCCTCATGGTATTTAATGCAGAAAGTAATTTAGATGTCTCAGCCTCTGATAGTGCGCTCACTTTTTCTTATTTTGACGCGGGTGATTTCGATTTGGCCATGGATTCCTCTAACAACACCCGGCCTTTCAACCTCTCCATTGCAGGTCGCTCCGACGTGATCAATACGTCCACCCGGTTTGTGGGGGGGGGCGGGAGCGTGTGGAACATGGGCCTGACCCTCCGGGACTCGCCAGCAACCTTTCAACTCAACGCGAACCAGACCCTTCGACTCATTGGCGGCATTCGTTCTAATTCCCGGGTTGAAGCGACCCCGGCTACGTCCGCAGTGGTCCTTGAGCGAAACACCAACCCGGGATCTCTGGAGCTATTTTCTGATCGCATGGGGTGGATTGAGACATGGCAGCAATGAACACTCGACGCATCTCCAAAAGTTGTAAAATCCCAAGCTCGAGCGCACGGCGTGCGGAGGGAAGGAACACGGCAGCAGACGTGTCCTCCATAGGCCTGGCGAAGGAGGGATGCCGTGGCTTCCCCGCGAGGCGTGCCGTTCACGCTTGCGCTGATGTAGCCGCCCCACTCAGTTGGGGCGTTTTCGCGGCGAAGCCGCCATCTGTCTCCTGTTTGCAACTTTCGGAGATGCGCCCATGAACGCTCTCAGTCAGCTCAGGTCCTTGATTAAGTCCCAGGGGGGATACAGTTTGGTCGAGGTGATGATTGCAGGTTTCCTTTTGGTGATTGCTATCTCGGCGGCGGCAATTCTTGCCCGGACCATTGCTGTGAATGAGGAGGCCAATACCGCAGTCACACGGGCACTCAACACGCAGGAGCAGGCGGCACGGTTATATTCGCTGGGGCTGAGTCCCACGCAGATCACAAACATCCTGCCTGAGGTGTTCACCACCGATGCGGCTCCTGCGGAGCAAACCATGAATCTTACCTTCGCTCTTACGAACACCAACATCGCCAATGTCGGAAACTTAGAGACGGCAGTGTCCACGCTGGTTTTCCCGGTAGGTCAGGATGCGGAGGGCACGGCGCTTTTCCGCACGAATGTGATTAATATCGTTCGTCCCTCGATCCGGTAGGCGACATTTCTTCGAAGAGTGGCAGGATTTTGAGGTCATTCACAAGGACCAAGCCTTTGTCGGTGATGCGGAAGTTGGGGATGACCGAGAGGGGCAGAAGTTTGAAACCCATGTAGGGCAGTTGGCAGCCCACTTCGCTCCATGCCAGTTTGAGTTGGCTGGTTTTGTGGGCTACGTCGGTGGCTCGCTCATCGGACAGGAGCCCGGCGATGGGCAGGGGCACATGGGCGAGAATTTCTCCTTGTCGCACGACACAAACTCCCCCTTGGGAGGAGCGGAGGGTTTCGACAGCAATCCGCATGTCGGATTCGCTTTTGCCGGCGATGATGAGGTTATGAGCATCGTGGCCAACCGTGCTGGCCACCGCTCCTTCGGTGAGGCCAAAATCCTGGAGGAGTCCGTGCGCAACTTCCCCATGGATGCCATGACGCTCGATCACGGCGACGTGGCAGAGGCGATGGCTCCACAGTTGAGATTCCCAGATGCCAGCCGGGTCGAACTCAAGCCGTTCGTACGAGTAAGGAAAATAGAAACCACGGATCACGGGGAGACGACGGATTATCAGAGAGTTGCGCTTGCCTGGCAATCAACCTACCGGGCGATCTGAACTTCGATCATAAGTCCCTCTTTATCCGTGTGTTCTGTGTAATCCGTAGTTCTCATCTCGGAATTTAGGTTCTTGGAAGGTCTCGATGTCCGGGGTGACAATTTTTATGACGTTGCAATGCAAGGAGATGTGGGAAGCGACGGCAGCAGGGCGGGGGAGATGGGGAGAGTCACCGTCTGGTAAGCCGAGGTAGGTAGCGGTAGGGCGCTTTCAGTGCGCGTTCAAGCGTCTCGGTGAGTTTCCCGTCTTGGATGACCGGTTTCCCACTCAGCCACGTGGCATGCACATCGCCGTCATCATTTGTCAAAACCAAATCCGCACGGCGACCTGCCCCTAGCGAACCAAAGTCTCCATCCATTGCATAGCGGGTTGCCGCATGAAGAGAGCCCACACTCCATGTCACCGGGGCCGGGATTCCAAACCGACGGGCTTCCTTGGCGACCCAATCCATGCCAAACAAAAAAAGGTCGTCCGCATCGCGGTCATCGGTGGACAAACAAACCCGCTATGTGCTGTATTCAAACTCCGCGACGGCACGAATGGCTTGAGTCTCCACGTTTTGTGCCAAATCACAACGCACTCGACAGTCGTCGCACGATTCGTTACAGCCATTTAATCATGGCCAAAGAACCCATCCTCTTGGATAAACTCGATCAGAACAATTCCCTCGAACAGGATGAGTATAAACGCCAACTAAAAAAGTATCAGCTGGAAATCCTGAATCATCAATTGGTGCTGCGTGAGCGCAAAAACAGCATCATCATTGTGATGGAAGGCCCGGATGCGGCTGGAAAGGGCGGAGCCATCAAGCGGCTGGTCGAGCGCCTGGATCCCCGGCTGGTCCGGGTGTATTCGATCATCAAACCCACGCTAGAGGAGATCAGTCATCATTACCTTTGGCGATTTTGGACCAAGCTGCCTGCCCATGGTGAAATGACCATTTACGATCGGTCATGGTATGGCCGGGTGTTGGTCGAGCGCGTGGAGGGATTCTGCAAAGAACAGGAGTGGAAGCGCGCTTATCGGGAAATCAATGAATTCGAACGGCTGCTGGTCGATGATGGAAATATCATCATTAAGATGTTTCTGCATATCAGCAAGGACCAGCAACTCGAGCGCTTCAAGCGCCGGGAGGCCGATCCTTACAAGCACTGGAAAATCAGCGAGGAAGACTGGCGGAACCGCCGCAAATGGAATGAGCACAATGAGGCGGCTGCGGAGATGTTTGAAAAAACCTCCACGGAGGTTGCGCCATGGACAATCGTCCCGGCAAACTACAAGTGGTATGCCCGCGTGCAAGTGGCCAAGACGGTTGCAGAGAGGCTAAAATTGGCCTTTGGTTAAATCTGGCGGAATAAATGCTCGCGCAAAGCCCGGCTTTGCATTCAATTTTCTATTATGACGAATCACGACACACTGCGAACCTTTGATCTTGGCAATGGCAAAAGCGGGCATTTTTATTCGCTTCCCGCATTGGAACAGGCCGGGTTGGGGGCGATCTCCCGTTTACCAGTCAGCATCCGGATTGTTTTGGAGTCCGTGCTTCGTAATTGTGACGGCAAGAAGGTCGCATGGAGCGATGTGGAGTCCTTGGCCCGGTGGGAAGCCAAAGCGCCGGCGGCTGAGGAAATTCCTTTTGTGGTGGCCCGTATTGTTTTGCAGGACTTCACGGGGGTGCCGTTGCTTGTGGACTTGGCTGCCATGCGCAGCGTGGTGGTCAAATTGGACCGCGATCCCGGCATCATCGAACCCTTGGTGCCCGTGGACCTTGTGGTGGACCACTCGGTTCAAGTGGATTTTTTTGGCTCTGGCGAGGCGCTTCGTCTGAACCTCGATCTGGAATTCTCACGAAATCGTGAGCGCTACCAATTCCTCAAATGGGGGCAACAGGCCTTCGAGACCTTTGGCGTGGTGCCACCAGGAATTGGCATCGTCCACCAAGTGAATTTGGAATATCTCGCGAAGGGAGTTCTGTCGAAAGAGGTCGAAATTGCAAATCTCAAATCCCGGCTTTTCTACCCCGACACGTTGGTTGGGACCGACTCCCACACGACGATGATCAATGGGCTGGGTGTGGTGGGCTGGGGGGTCGGAGGCATTGAAGCCGAGGCTGGCATGCTCGGGCAGCCCGTGTATTTTCTGACTCCCGAGGTGGTGGGTGTTCACTTGACGGGAACCCTCGGTGACGGCGTGACGGCCACGGACCTTGTGCTACGAATCACCGAGCGCCTGCGCCAAGCCAAAGTGGTTGGAAAATTTGTTGAGTTTTACGGCGAAGGCGCTGCCGCGTTGGCCGTCACCGACCGGGCCACGATTGCCAACATGGCCCCGGAATATGGAGCGACTATGGGCTTCTTTGGTATCGATGACGAGACAGTGGCCTACTTGCGTGGTACTGGAAGATCGGATGAGCATTGTCAGACCTTCGAGAATTACTACAAAGCGCAAGGGCTCTGGGGCATCCCACGGCAAGGGGCCATTGATTACAGCGTCGAGATCGAATTGGACCTGGCGAGTGTCGTCCCCGGAGTTGCGGGCCCCAAACGTCCCCAAGACCGGATCGACCTTCCGGCTCTCAAAGACACGTTCGAGGCCCTCATAGAAAAACCGCTTGCGGATGGAGGTTATGGCAAGACCCGCGAGTCCCTTGAACTCGGGTTCCCAGTGCATCTCAATGGCAAGGAAAACAAAAACCCCACCCAATCTGGAGATGTGGTGATAAAAAACGGGAGCGTTCTCATCGCGGCGATCACAAGCTGCACGAATACCAGCAACCCCAGCGTGATGCTAGGTGCCGCCCTCCTTGCCAAAAAAGCCGTGGAGCTTGGTCTGAAAGTCAACCCTGCCGTCAAGACATCCCTCGGGCCAGGCTCGCGGGTCGTCACCGACTATCTCGAAAAAACCGGCCTTCAAACCTATTTGGACCAACTAGGCTTCCAAACGGTCGGGTATGGCTGCACGACCTGCATCGGAAACTCCGGGCCGCTGCATCCCGCTTTGGAAGAAGCCATCACTGGCAATGACCTCATCGCGGCAAGTGTGCTCTCAGGCAACCGAAACTTCGAGGCCCGGGTTCACCAGAACATCCGTGCAAACTTTTTGATGTCGCCCCCGTTGGTGGTTGCATTTGCCCTTGCCGGGACCGTGGACATTGATTTGACATCCGAACCTCTCGGCACCACGCCCGAAGGCAAACCAGTTTTCCTCAAGGATCTTTGGCCCTCGACAGAAGCAATTCGCACCGCAATGGCCTCTGCCCTCAGCCCCGACGTGTATCGAAAACTCTACTCGGATTTTGCGGGTCAGAATCCGAAGTGGAATGACGTTCCATCCTCCACAGGCGAAGTTTATGCCTGGGATTCAGACAGCACCTACATCCAACAGCCTCCGTTCTTTGAAAATTACACTGGCAAAGCCGGGGACATCGAAAACATTTCGGCGGCCCGCCCCCTCGGAATTTTTGGCGACAGTGTGACAACGGACCACATCTCACCGGCTGCGGCCATTAAAAAAACCAGCCCGGCCGGAAAGTTTCTGACCGAACATGGCGTCAAACAGGAAGATTTTAACAGCTACGGTTCCCGCCGCGGCAACGATCGTATCATGACCCGTGGGACCTTTGCCAATGTTCGTATTAAGAATCTGATGCTTCCAGGTGTTGAGGGCGGCTACACGCTCTACTTTGGAGAGCACCTCGTTGGTGCTCCCGATAAAGAAATCGCCTCCACCTTGGGTCAGCCAACATTTATTTATGATGCCGCCATGGCCTATAAACAGGATGGTATTCCCCTAGTTGTCATCGCCGGTCAGGAATACGGCACGGGCTCCAGCCGCGATTGGGCCGCTAAAGGCACCAGCCTTCTCGGCGTAAAAGCCGTGGTTGCCCAAAGCTTCGAACGCATCCATCGCAGCAACCTCTGCGGGATGGGAGTTCTGCCGCTTCAGTTCCCTGAAGGCGTCAGCGCCCAAACGCTGGAGTTGGATGGCACGGAAACTTTTGATGTGGTTGGTTTGTCAAATGACATCGTGCCGCGGCAAGATGTGACCCTCCGCATTAACCGCCGGGATGGCTCATCCATGGACCAGACAGTGAAACTCAGAATCGATACGCCCATCGAAATCGATTATTACCGTCATGGCGGGATTCTTCCCTTTGTTCTTGGGCAATTGCTGGCCGCCTGATCAGCGCTTCTGACGATACTTGCTCATCAAATCCACGATCTCTGAGCGGCAGACCAGCCATTCGGAGAGAATTTCCGGGATGATCTCGGAATCTGAGGAACAGAGTTCAATCGCCGGGGTCGCCTCATTCCAGAGAGCAAGCGAGCGCTTCAAGGTGGCCACAATAAATCCCGGCTCAAAATGGTCGGGCCTGGTGAGTGCGCCAGCGAGTTTTGCGCTCACCAGCCAGATTTTTTCCGCGGCCTCCTCGCAGCGGGTCGGCGGGTGCGGGGGGGGCGTGGAATCCTGCGCCGACAACCGTAAACCGAGGTTCTGAGTTCGCTTGACCAATGGGTGTCTCAGATTGCTGAGCTGCTCGATAATGGCTTCTGCCTCATCCTCAAATTCTTCCTCCTCGCTGACCATCTCGGCGTCATCGAAGTCATCACCAAATTCGTCATCCCACCCCATTTCCTCCTCGATTTTATCCCACGCTTCGTCGGAATGTCCGTGAAGATCAATGAGCTCCATGAGGCGCTCTGCAGTGGTGTCCGATTCTTTGAGTTTTTTTTCCCACGCAAACTCATCCATGGCATCCGCATCCGTCCACTCTCTGGGCTGTTCTTCAAGGGTGGCTTCAGGTTCTTCTTGCCCGGGAGTCCATTCCGGCAGGGACAATTCACATTGAGCCCCTGCGATCTCCACCACCACATTCCCATTGGCTTCACTGAACCACTCCAAATAAATCGCGTTTGTCCATTGGCTCGGGAAAGGACGTTTCTCGGCGATACAGTCTAACCACTCTGCTTTGGGAACGCTGGGAACACGGACTTTGCGGGATGCCGTCAGGGTTCCCGTCCTGCCAACCTGCACGTTCTCCAGCCGGGCAGGAGATGGCTCTTCGGGCTCTTCGGACTGGCACTTGAATTTTAAGAGGCATCCGGCAAGATCACGTTCGGGCGTGCCCTCCAAGCTTAGCCGGATAGGTTCCTTTCTGCCCGAAAGCCAAAGCTTGCCAGTGATTTTGCCGCGTACCCGACAATCCACTTCGCCCCGCATCACCCATTCTCCAATCCGGAAAGCCATTCCATAAATTCACGACATCCGCCCCAGGGAGTCAATCCCGGAAGTGGCAGTGTTTAAAAGCGGGTGCGGTTGAAGACGGTCACGTGTGCTGACGTGTTCCTACCCTCCGCACGCTGTGCGCGCTCCTCAGATTTTGCAACTTTCGGGCGCCCGCGCCAGCGCGGCTCCGCTGCGCAATTGACGCATCCTGAGTTTTCATATACACCATGACAATTCCGTTCACACGATGACCATTATCTTTATCAGCCGAAATCGGGAGCAATTGGGGCAATTTTCCGAGGATGAGGTTATCGCAGGACTTCAGAGCGGAAGATTTTTCGGCTCAGATCTTGCATGGAAAGAAGGGCTTGCGGAGTGGAAACCGCTCTCAACCTTTGGCTTGGGCTCCACGATTGTCGTAAGTGGAGCTGATAGCGCGGTGGCTGTTCCACTCCCTGGAGGCTGGCCCGTCTGGGAAGATGCGGCTTCGGTCGGATGGTTCAAAGCGTGGTGGGAGACCACTTACGGAGCCTTGTTTTCGCCGGTCCTCTCTTTCTCGCAAATGAAAACCACCGGCGGTTATGGTAAACCTTTGCTTTATGCTGCGGTTTGCGCCGCACTGGGGGGTGTTGTCATGGGATTGACGCAAGGAGTTTTGACGATGGTGATGGCTGCGGTCGGAGGTTCTGATGCGGTGGCTCCCGGGGCCTCTCTCTGCGCGATTCCCCTTGTGGTTGGAACCACTGTGGTGAGTTCGGCGATCTTCACCGTCCTTGCGGTTTTTGTCTGGGGCGGCCTTCTTCATCTGTTTTTGATGCTTTTTGGTGGCGCAAACCAAGGCTTTGAAGCCACTGGTCGGGCTGTGGCTTATTCGGTGGGAGCAATCAATACTCTTTATCTTGTTCCAATTCTTGGCATTTTTGCGACTCTCATCTGGGGGCCGGTGGTTTATGTGATCGCTATAAAAGAAGCTCAGAAAACCGATTATCTCCGTGCCTCGCTGGCCGTGTTTTTGCCATGGCTGCTTTGTTGCGGTGCCATCGGCTTGATTGTCTTTGCGGCATGGGGAGTTATCGCTGCGGCCATGGCGGGCGGAGTCTGATTTCTCTGGACTCCCGCCGTTGCCAAACTCAAAACTGACTTATGGCATTTTGGGATTTTGAAGATGCGCGCTATAAAGGCGCCCGAGCCCTTGCGATTGCCTCCATCGCGGGGGTGATCGTCACGGCTCTTGGACTGACGCTTCTTTTTTGGAATTATGATGAAAAATCCTCGGATTCTAGTGTGGCCACACCAACTCTTGAACCTACCCCCACTCCCCCGCCATCCCCCGAACAGATTCGCCAAACAGAAATTGAAGAGCTTCGGGCGGAGTTGAAGGAGCCGATTGCCCAAAAAGCTTGGGATCAAATCGAAGTGATTTCCAAAAAGATTCTCGAGTTGGACCCGGAGGATATTGAAGGGTGGCGTCATCTCGGTTGGAGTCAGGAACAACGAGGGGACCTTGATGGGGCCTTGGTATCATATTCTCAAGCGATCTCGTTGCCTGGAAGTAGTCCGTATAACCGGTTTTTACGGGCTCGAGTCCTGCGCAAGAGAGGAGAGTTGGCTGCGGCGATCCTGGATCTGGAAGAGGCCTCCAAGGGTGACCCCGGGAGCATTGGGATGTCCAACCTCTTAATGATTTTTAAAATCCAAGCGGGAAGGGAGGATGAAGTTCGATTGATGGTGGCCAACTATGCCGCTGTGGGGATCAAAAACCAAGCCGACCTCTGGCTTTTGGGAGCAGCGGCTCTGGCGCTGAAAGAAGGGAATATTCCCAGAGCGGATGCCAGTCTGGGAGGGTTCCAAGCGATGGTTGATCCCCAGCTTTTTTCTGAGTTGATCGGAGATTCATTTTTCGACCCCTACCGCGACAATATCGCGCTGATCGACTACTTTTCGCTGTCAAAAAAATAGCGTTTTTTTGCAAGATCCGAAAAATCGCTGGTTGTCCCGCCGGGTCTGCTGTGCTTTGCTATCCGACTGCCCATGAATATTGTCGTCGAATCCAAACCCAATTGTGTTTCCACCCTGCGTGTCGAAGTGCCGGCTGAACGCGTCAACCGCGAGCGGGAAACTCTCACAAACGAATTCCAGCGCCATGCCAAAGTCCCCGGCTACCGTCCCGGCAAGGCTCCCCGTTCTCTCATCGAAACCCGCTTCGCAAAGAACATCCTTGAGGAACTCGGAACCAAGCTCCTTCGGGAAACGCTCTCGGAAGCCATTAAAGAAAAAAAACTTCGGGTTCTGTCCGTGACCGATGTGGACGGTCCAAACATCGCTTCTGATGACACGCTTCGCTTCGAGGCAACACTCATCACAGAGCCGGATTTTGAGTTGCCCGACTATTCTAATATCCCCGCAGACATCGTTCGCAAGCCGGTCACCGAGGAAGATGCGACCTTGTTTTTGGAACGACTGAAGGAGCCCCACTCGACTTTTGACCCCGTGGAAGGGCGCCCCGTCGCGCTTGGGGATTTCGCGGTGGCCAGTTATGCTGCAACGTTGGATGGCAAGCCATTGTCGGAAGCCATTCCTGAAGCGCCTCCGCAGGTTTGTGGCAAACGCAATGCCTGGCTGCTTCTCTCGGATGATGTGCTTGCTCCTGGTTTCAGCGCTGGCATCGCAGGTCTTGATGTCGGTGGAGAAAAAACGTTCCCTCTCACGCTTCCCGAGGACTTCTCATTTGAAGCGCTCCGCGGCAAATCGTTGGAATATGCCGTCACACTTCATGCCATCAACGCAAAAAACACGCCGCAACTTGATGATGCCTTGGCAGACAAAATCGACCCCGGCTCCACGGCTGAAGACTTGCT
>Ga0105047_10016444_pt1 | contig 11593 bp, 13 predicted proteins | sample MAT04_FD_78384 | JGI IMG/M metagenome (GOLD analysis project Ga0105047, IMG submission 78384) | Freshwater microbial communities from Lake Fryxell liftoff mats and glacier meltwater in Antarctica - MAT-04 (megahit assembly) | ecosystem: Environmental > Aquatic > Freshwater > Ice > Liftoff... | reverse complement strand
CCGGCGCATTCGCCGCCAGCGGGCGTTGGCCCGGCGCACGGCGCTCGACGTCGATTCCACCACCAGCGACACCGCTACTGCCTGAGACGGGCCTCGATCGTCCGCTCGGGCCGCAGGTCGAGTTCGCCCCACCGCCGAGGATCCTCGCGTTCGAGAACCCACTGCGGAACCAGGCCCACCAGCTCGCACCGGGCCACCGTTGTTTCCGCTCGCACGGCATCGGCAATCGCGCCGGGACCGGTGGTCGCCGGATCGATCAGGTTCAGCGATACCTGGACGTCGTCGCCAACCTGGAGTCCGAGGGCGCGCACCGATGGGCTTCGCAGTGCGGTGGCGATGCGCTTGGCCTGGGCCAGGTCCCCATCGGCGAGCCACACGTTGTAGGCGACCAGCACCGGGCGTTCGCCGACGGCCACCGCTCCGGCCGTCGGATGGGGACGGGACGGACCGCAGTCCGGCGCCACCGTGGTGAACGCTCCCCGGCGAACCTCGGGCAGCGTGCGCTCGCCGCCATACCGGAAGCATGGAAGCGCGAGCTCCGTTGCGGACCAGGTGCAGAAATCGTTACGAGCAGCGACCGCCTCGTCGACGGTGGAACCGCCAAGGGCCACGAAGGGCACCACGTCGATCACGCCGATGCGGGGGTGGGCGCCAGCGTGGTCCCTCAGGTCGAGACGGGCAACGGCCTCGATGGCGATGCGCCGTGGGGCGTCGGTTCCGATCACGGTGAGCACCGATCGGTGGTGGTCCGCATCGCTGTGGACGTCGAGCAGGTCCGTCCCGGCGGCGCTTGCGATCCGTGCGATGAGCAACGGGTCGCGTCCTTCGCTGATGTTGATCACGCATTCGAGCACGGCCCCAGTCTCTCGGAGCCGGGCTGGTCGGGTGGAATTCGAGCGGGTGACGTGGCCATCCCCGTACCGAAGCGTTACGGTGGGTCCATGAACCTCGGCCCGACCGAACTCATCATCGTCCTCGTCATCGTCTTGGTCCTCTTCGGCGGAGCCAAGTTGCCGAAGCTGGCCAAGTCGCTCGGCGAGGCCCAGCGTGAGTTCAAGAAGGGCACCGACGAGGCAGATGCCGAGGAGTCGGATGCCAAATCAGACTCCAAACCCATCAGCTGACCCGGGCCCCTTTCCTATTTGACTGCTCCGCTGGCCACGACGGCGGCCGTTTCTTGGCGACGGCGCTTCAGGATGCGGCGGCGCTCCCGCTCCGAGCACCCGCCCCACACGCCGTGATCGATGCGCTGTCCAAGCGCGTACTCCAGGCAGTCGGACTTCACGGGGCAGTCGGCGCAGATCCGGCGGGCGGCATCAACCCCGACCCCATCGCTGGGGAAGAAGGCAGTTGGCGGATAGTGACGGCAGTGGCCGTCGCGCATCCACTCGAGTTCGATCTCGTCCATGGGGTTCCTCCCGGGCTGGCGCAGGGCCGCCTGTTCGTTCGTCCACCTGTTGTTCGGCAACAGGCGCCGTGCTGGATGGTCAAGGGTTGAGGCGAGCTTTGCCCAAGACGCTCCTCGCGCCACCATGGTTCCCCGAACATCGTGCAGATTCGGTGCAGGCGCGGTGGAGATACCGCCAAAACCTGCTTGCATGGCGGCATGGCCTTTGGACGACGAGACCGTGCACCGGTGGACCGCCCTGCCTCGCCTGCGTTCGACCCATGGGCGCCACGGACCGAGGGCGCAGCCTCGAACCGACCTCCCGGTCCGCCGGGCTTGCCGCCGCCAATCCCGTCCGAGGCTCGCCGAGACCCCCGTGACCTTGGCATTGTTCCCGCTTCCCCCGCGCCGGCGCCGCTTGGCGGCCGTGCTCCGGTAGCCGACGATGCCCGTCCCCAAGGTGCACCCCCGTCTCCGCCCACATCGTGGCCCTCGCCTCGGCTCGCCGATGCCCCCGCTCCCGTGGTGCGATCGAAGCGAAGCCCTGCGCTCGTTGGGTTCACCGCCTTTCTCGTCGGTGCGACGTTGGTGGGGTCGGCGTTCGCGGCGTACGCAGCCGGGAGGGGCACAGATGGCGTTCGGAGCGCAGAGGGCACCTCGACGACTGCGTCGTTGCGCGCCGAGGGCCCGCTCGACATCCAAAAGATCCTCGACATCGCCCGGCCGTCGGTGGTGACCATCCAAACCGGGAGCCCCGACAGCATGTTCGGTGGCTCTGGCTCGGGGGTCGTGATTTCCGAGGACGGTCTGATCCTCACCAACGCCCATGTCATCGAGGGCGCCGGCGGCAACATTTCGATCCGCTTCAGCGACGGCACCTCGGCCACGGCCTCGCTCGTCGGCGCGTCCACCGCCGACGACATCGCGCTCGTGCAGGCAGACCGGACGGGCCTCACCCCCGCCACGCTCGGATCGAGTGCCAACCTCCTGGTCGGAGATCCCGTCGTGGCCATCGGCAACGCGCTCAACCTCGGTGGCGATCCCAGCGTGACCAGCGGCATCGTGTCGGCCAAAGACCGCCAGATCGACGATGGCACGATTCGCCTCGACAACCTGATCCAGACCGATGCCGCCATCAACCCCGGCAACTCGGGCGGGCCGCTGGTCAACGCCAACGGCGAGGTCGTGGGGATCAACACCGCCATCATCGCCGGTGCGCAGAACATCGGCTTCTCCATCGCCATCGATTCGGTCGAGGAACTCATCGATCAGTTGAAGGCAGGCGGCGGTGACCTCACGAGGAACACGGCAATCCTTGGCGTGTCCACCATCGATGTCACATCGCCCGATCTTGATCAGTCGGTCAAGGATCAGTACGGCATCACAGCTCAAGCGGGCGCCGTCCTGGTGGCGGTCGACGGCAGCGGCGCTGCCGGCTCAGCCGGCATGCTGGAGGGCGATGTGGTGGTCTCGTTCGACGGCCAGCCCATCGCCACGTCGAGCGATCTGACCCGCGCCGTTCGGGCCCGCGCCCCCGGCGACCAAGCGTCGCTCGTGCTCGAGCGACGCGGCGAGCGCCAGACGCTGACGGTCACCCTCGGACCGTGACCGAGTGCTCGAGGTGAGGCCCCGAAGGGTCCGCCGCTAGGGTGGCGGCCATGTCGTCGATCGAACCCGAGCTCTCCCAGGAACCGCCACGGGGTCACGTGCGCGTGGTCTACCTGGGCCCTGTCGCCCCGCACTGGGACCTCCAAAGCGACTTCGGCGATCGCGCGCTGGTCGAGGGGTTCCGAGTTCGCATGCAGGCTCGATTGCAGCTCGTGCCGCCGCACGACCCTCAGTTCCGCCGCAACCGCGAGCGCGTGATCCGAGATGCCGAGCGTGAGAACCTTCTGCTCGACTGGGATCTCGGCCTACCCGAAAACGAGTAGCACCCCCCTCGCTACGCTGCGCCGCATGGACCTCGACGACGACGCGCCAGACCTTGCGGCGCCCGAAGGGGATGCTGACCGATTCTTGAACCGCGAGCTCTCATGGCTCGACTTCAACGCCCGAGTGCTCGAATCAGCTGCTGATTTGCGAGTGCCGCTCCTCGAGCGGGCCAAGTTTTGCGCCATCTTCAGTCAGAACCTCGACGAGTTCTTCCAGGTGCGCGTCGCGGGGCTCTACGACCAGGTGATCGCCAAGCTCGGACGCATCTCACCCGACGGCAAGAGCCCGGGAGCACAGTTGCGGGCCATCGCCGATCGGGTCGATGAGCTGGTCGACCGGCTTGAGCACCTCTTCTTGGAGGACATCGTCCCGGCGCTCGCCGACGTCGGCATCGTGTTCTCGAGCTGGCCCGAGCTCGACGAGGACGATCGTGAGTACCTGGTCGGGGAGTTCGACACCCGAATTTTCCCCGTGCTGACCCCGCTGGCGGTGGACCCGGGCCATCCCTTCCCGTACATCTCGAGCCTTTCGCTCAACCTCGCCGTCGTCTTGCGCGATCCGCACACCGGCGAACGTCGCTTTGCACGCGTCAAGGTGCCGCCGCTGCTGCCGCGTTTCGTGGTCATGCCCGATGGAGAGCGGTTCGTGCCGCTCGAGCAGGTCATTGCGGCCCACCTCGATCGACTGTTCACCGGAATGGAAGTGGTCGAGACCTTCGCCTTCCGTGTCACCCGCAACGCCGACCTCACGCTCGAAGAGGAGGAGGCTGACGACCTGTTGGCTGCGGTGGAAATGGAGCTTCGGCGGCGGCGATTCGGTGCCGCGGTGCGGCTCGAGGTCGATGCCCGTGTCACCCCTGAGGTACGCGACCTGTTGGTGCGGGAGCTGGACCTCACCGACGATGCCGTGCACGAGTCGGTCGGTCCTCTCGATCTCGGTGGTCTGTGGGCGCTGCGCGACCTCGATCGCCCCGACCTGAAGGACCAGCCGTGGACCCCCGTCACCCAGACCCGGCTGGCCACCCCCGATGACGAGCGGCTCGACATCTTCTCGGTCATCGCTGACGGTGACGTGTTGGTCCAACACCCCTACGACTCCTTCTCCACATCGGTCGAAGAGTTTGTTCGCCAGGCATCGCGCGACCCGAAGGTCCTCGCCATCAAGCTCACCCTCTACCGAACGTCGGGTGACAGTTCCATCATCAAGTCGCTCGTCCGCGCTGCAGAGCGCGGCAAGCAGGTAGCAGCCCTGGTGGAGCTCAAGGCCCGCTTCGACGAGGCGGCCAACATCGGGTGGGCTCGGGCGCTGGAGCAAGCGGGCGTCCACGTGACCTACGGCCTCGTCGGGCTCAAGACCCACACCAAGACAGCGCTCGTGGTGCGCGACGAGGGCACGGGGGTGCGCAGCTACTGTCACATCGGCACGGGCAACTACAACGCCAAGACCGCCAAGTTCTACGAGGATCTGGGCATCCTCACTGCCGATCCGCTGATCGGCGCCGATCTGGCCCAGCTCTTCAACTTCTTGACCGGCTACGGCCGCAACGTGCAGTACCGCCGCCTGCTCGTGGCGCCCCATCCGCTCCGAAACCGCCTGGCCGAGCTGATCCACCACGAGACAACCGTGCCCGGCGGGCGGATCATCATGAAGATGAACAGCCTGGTCGACCCCGCCACCATCGACGCGCTGTACGCAGCGTCTTCGGCGGGCGTCGAGATCGACCTCGTGGTCCGAGGCATCTGTTGCCTGCGGCCCGGGGTGCCGGGCATGTCCGACAACATCCGGGTGCGGTCGCTCATCGGTCGTAACCTCGAGCACTCGCGGATCTTCCATTTTGCAAATGGCGCTGGCCCGAACGACCCCGTCACCTACATCGGCTCGGCCGATCTCATGCCCCGCAACCTCGACCGCCGCATCGAGGCGCTCGTCCCCGTCATCGACCCGCTGCTCCAGCGGCGCGTGATGGAGATCCTCGACGTTGTGCTGGCCGACGACACCCTGGCGTGGTCGCTCGGGCCCGACGGGGGCTGGAAGCGCGTGGCCGGCATCGATGAGGGTGGCACCGTCGATGCCCACCTGGTGTTCCAGGAACTTGCCGTGGCCCGTGCCCGCCGAACCGAGACGGATACCTGATGTCCGACGCGCCGGTGCGAGCCGCCGGTGGCGTGGTGTGGCGTCATGGTCAAGAGGGCCAACTCGAGGTGCTGTTGGTCCACCGGCCTCGGTACGACGATTGGAGTTTCCCGAAGGGCAAGTGCGACGGAGCCGAGTCCTACGAACAGACCGCGGCGCGGGAGATCCTGGAGGAGACCGGCCTCACGGTGGCCTTCGGCCCGTCGCTCGGCGAGGTCCGCTACGTGGACCACAAGGGTCGACCGAAGGTGGTCCGGTACTGGTCGATGACCGTGGCCGACGGCGAGTTCGAACCCAACGACGAGGTGGACGCCATCTGCTGGGTAGGGCTCGAGGCGGCCCGGGCCCGGCTCAGCTACCGCCACGACGTCGGACTGCTCGACGTCTTGCTCACGTCCATCTGACGGACACCCTTGTCGGAGCCTTCCTGACCTTTCCGCCCATCGTGGAGACGCTTGGCGCTCACTGTTCGGTGATCGTTCACCTCCGCGCCATATTGGCTGCTCTGTGGCGTCATCCGGGTTCCCTACCGTTCGCAGCGTCAACAGACACCCTGACGCCCAAGGAGGGCATCCGTGATTTCCAAGAAGCGCCAAGCTTCCATCGCTGCAGCACTGTTCGTTCCTGCTCTCCTGCTGGGTGCGTGCGGTTCCGATTCCGAAGACACCGGGGAGGGCGCCTCGTCGGCTACCGCCGACACCGAAGTGTCGGGCAGCATCGTGGTCTCCGGCTCGTCCACGGTCGAGCCCGTCATCGCGCTCGCCGCCGAGGACTTCATGGGCCAGAACGGCAACGTCGACATCTCCGTGGAGGGCCCCGGAACTGGCGACGGCTTCGAGCTGTTCTGCAACGGTGAGACCGACATCTCCAACGCCTCTCGCGCCATCAAGGAAGAAGAGATCGCGGCATGCAAGGAGAACGGCATCGAGTTCATCGAGCTGAAGGTGGCCATCGACGGCCTCTCGGTGATCACCGCCGAGGACAACGCTGTTGAGTGCCTCAGCTACGCCGACCTCTACGCGCTGGTCGGGCCCGAGTCCGAGGGCTTCAGCAACTGGACCGACGCGCAGGACCTGGCGGCCACACTGGGCTCGAGCACCGAGTTCCCAGATGAGAACCTCGTGGTCACCGCCCCGGGTGCCGAGTCCGGCACCTTCGACAGCTTCGTGGAACTGGTCATCGAAGAGGCAGGCGCAGCCCGCGTCGAGTCCGGTGACATCTCCGAAGATGATGTGGCCACCGCTCGTGACGACTACTCGGCCTCGGCCAATGACAACGTCATCATCGAAGGCGTGACCGGCGATCCCGGCGGCCTCGGCTGGGTGGGCTTCTCCTTCGCCGACCTGGCGACGGGCATCAAGCTCATGCCGGTGTCAGCCGAGCCCGACGGCGATTGCGTGGAGCCGAGCTCCGAGACCATCCAGGACGGCAGCTACCCGATCAGCCGCCCCCTGTTCGTCTACGTGAACGCCCAGAAGGCCGAAGAGAACGATGCGCTCGGCGCCTTCGTGGACTTCTCCCTGGACGGACTCACCGAGTTCGTGGAGACGGCTGACTACGTCGCCCTTGCGGACTCGGCCGAAACCGTCGATGCCTGGGAGAACCGCACCACCGGGACCCGAGAGGGCTGATCCCTTGACGCTATGGCTCGGCCTCGGGCAGGTGCCCGAGGCCGAGCCACGTCCATCGTCTCGTCCCTCCCACGCTGTTCATCTGAGGCCATGACCGCCACCACCACACCGAACCCCTCAGGTCCGCTCTCCATCGGCGATCTGGCCGGCGACCCGAGGCGCCAGCGGGCCGAGCGCGTCGTGCGCACCGTGCTCGTGGCCGCCGCCACCACCTCGGTGGTGATCAGCATCGCCATCATCTACACGCTGTTTCGCGATGCCTTCGGCTTCCTCGGGCAGATCCAGCTCAACTCGCTCACCGACGACGTCTGGCTGCCCCGTCAGGGCCGCTTCGGCGTGATGGCCCCGCTGATCGGGACGATGTGGGTCACCGTGGTGGCCGTGCTCGTGGCCGGTCCGGTGGGCCTCGGCGCCGCCATCTACCTCTCCGAGTACGCCAAGCCCCGGGTGCGTCGAATCGTGAAGCCGGTGGTGGAGGTGCTCGCCTCGATCCCCTCGGTAGTGGTGGGCTACTTCGCCATCCGCTGGATCTCGCCGGAGATCACCCAGCGACTGTTCGACGGATCGCCCGCCAAGAACCTCCTGGTGGCCGGCCTCGGCGTGGGACTGCTCACCATCCCACTCATGACCTCGGTGTCCGAAGATGCCCTGCGAGCGGTGCCGAACTCGCTGCGCGAGGCCAGCTATGGCCTCGGTGCTCGCAAGGTCACCACCGTCGTCCGGGTGGTGGTCCCTGCCGCCATCAGCGGCCTGGTGGCCGGCCTGATCCTCTCGATCTCCCGAGCCATCGGCGAGACGATGGTGGTATTCCTCGCGGCTGGAGGGAAGGGCTCCCTGCCGGGGGGACCGCTCGACTCCGGCACCACCATCACCGCAGCGATGGCATCGGTGGCCAAGGGCACCGACCAAGTGAAGGGCGTTGGCCCCACTTTCGAGAGCATCTTCTTCTTGGGGTTGGTGCTCTTCATGCTCACCTTTTCGCTGAACCTGATAGCGGATCGCTTCGTGCGGCGCGTCCGCCAGACCTACTGAGGACCCATGGCTGCCACCGCACCCCACATCACCACCGAGATGGTCCAGGCCCGGCTGAAGGGCCAGAAAGCCGACGTCTCGGGCGCCATCTTCAAGTACCTGCTCTGGGCGTGCCTGGGCGTCGTGCTCATCTCGCTCATCGCCTTGATCTACAGCGTCTCGGGGGAGGGGCTCGAGAAGCTCAACGCGCGTGGCCTCCTCAACTTCATGAACGCCCCGTTCTCCATTCGCCCAGAGCGCACCGGCGTCTACCAGGGCATCGTGGGCACGGTCACCAGCGCAGTGATCGTGGCCCTCGTGGCGTTCCCTCTCGGCGTCTGCGCCGCCATCTACCTGGAGGAATACGCGAGCGACAACTGGTTCACCCGCCTCGTCGACGTGGTGACCCGCAACCTCGCTGGCGTACCCGCCGTGGTCTACGGCCTGCTCGGCCTCGCGATCTTCGTCCGGGGCCCGCTCGAGGGTCTCACCGGGGGTCGGTCGGTGCTCTCTGCCGGGCTCACCCTCGCCGTGCTGGCCCTGCCGATCGTGATCATCACCTCGGCTGAGGCCATCCGGGCCGTGCCCCAGTCGCTGCGCGAGGGCGGCTACGGCGTTGGGGCCACCCGGTGGGAGGTCACCCGGACCCTCGTATTGCCCAACGCCCTGCCTGCCATCCTCACGGGAACCATCCTCGCCTTGGCCCGCGCCCTCGGCGAGGCGGCCCCCCTGCTGCTGGTGGGCGCCAAGGACAGCGTGTTCTCTGGCGGCGACTGGGGTGACCTCCGGGGTGACTTCACCGCCCTGCCGTCGATCATCACCGACTGGTCCACCCGGCCGGCCGAGAACTGGAACGCTTCCACCCAGGCTGCGATCCTCGTGACCTTGGCCATCGTGCTCGGCATGAACACCGTGGGCATCTTGCTCCGCAATCGCTTCGACAAGAAGAAGTAGGGATCAACCGTGACAACCAGCGAACCCACCATCGTCCAGAGGCCTGTCGTGGCCGAACAGAGCGCTGCCACCACCATGAACCCGTCGGTGGTGTACGAGACCAATGATCTCGCCGTGTTCTACGGCGCGTTCAAGGCCGTGCGCGACGTCAACATCAACATCCATCAGCACGAGATCACTGCGTTCATCGGACCGTCGGGCTGCGGCAAGACCACGGTGCTGCGGTGCTTCAACCGCATGAACGACCTGATCGACATCGCTCGGGTGGAGGGCAAGCTCCTCTACCACGGCATCGACCTGTACGACCGGGCCGTGAATCCCGTGGAGGTCCGCCGCCGGGTCGGGATGGTGTTCCAGAAGCCCAACCCGTTCCCGAAGTCGATCTACGAGAACATCGCGTACGGCCCCCGTCTCGCCGGGCTGGCCAAGAAGGGCTCGGCGCTCGACGAGATCGTCGAGCACTCACTGCGCCAGGCGGCGCTGTGGGACGAGGTCAAGGATCGCCTGAACGACTCCGCGCTCGGTCTCTCCGGCGGCCAGCAGCAGCGCCTTTGCATTGGCCGTGCGCTCGCGGTGAACCCCGAGGTGGTGCTCATGGACGAGCCGTGCTCGGCCCTCGACCCCATCGCCACCGGCCGCATCGAGGACCTCATGGAAGAGATCAAGAAGCGATACACCATCATCATCGTCACTCACAACATGCAGCAGGCGGCCCGTGTGAGCGACCGCTGCGCGTTCTTCACCACCGAGGTCAACGAGGTGAGCGACACCCGTACCGGCATGCTCGTGGAGTACGACACCACCGACAAGATGTTCTCGAACCCCTCTGACGAGCGGACCGAGAACTATGTCACCGGCCGATTCGGCTGATAGCGGTGGCCATGGTGCGGCAGGGGTTCAGTGCCGAGCTCGATCAGCTTCGTCTCCAAGTGGAGCTCATGGCGGTAAGGGTCGACCAGAACCTTGAGCGCATGAAGGAGTTCTTGGCCACCGGCGACATCGAGGTCGCGTCGCTCACGGTCGCGGCTGACGACGGCATCGATGCCATGAACCTCTCGCTCACGGAGCGCTGCCACGAACTCTTGGCCCGAGAAGCGCCGGTCGCTTCGGACCTGCGCTTCGTGATGTCGGTGTTGCGGGTCCTGGGCGAGCTGGAACGGGTGGGCGATCTGGCCCTGCGGGTGGTCAAGGTCGGCGGCGAGTGGACGCTCGTGCGCAGCTACCCAACCACCTACGACATATTGGTGTCCATGGCGGACACGTCCGTCGAGCAGTTCCGTCGGGCGCTCAGCGCTTGGTCGAGCCAGGATCTGGCACTGGCCGACGAGCTGGCTCGATCGGGGGCGGTGCTCGATCTGGCCAATGGTCAGCTGGTCCGTGAGCTGCTCGAACTCGAAGGACCGTCGGCAGTCCCCGCCGCGCTCCATAGCCTGGTGATCGGAAAGGCCCTGGATCGCATTGCCGATCACTCCGCCATCATCGGGAGCCGGTTGCGCTACCTGCTCACCGGGGACCCAGGGCACCTGGCAGCGGAGATCCGATGACCACAGGGACGAGACCATGACCACCGAGAACGCCAGGAAGAGCTTCCAGCAGACGCTCGAAGAGATCCGCCAAGAGATGGTGCAGATGGCGGCTCTGGTCACCGAAGGCATCCCCCGGGCGACCGAGGCGTTGCTCGCCGGCGACCTGACCGACGCGCAACAGATCATCGAGGGCGACGACCCGCTCGACGCTAGGGCGGTGGAGCTCGAGGAGCTCTGCTACCAGCAACTTGCTCTGCAGCAGCCGATGGCCGGCGATCTGCGCGGCATCGTCACTGCCATTCGCATGATCTCCGAGATCGAGCGCTCCGGCGACCTCGTCGTCAACATCGCCAAGGGGTCACGACGCATCTTCGGAACCGAGCTCTCGGCTCGGCTACGCGGTCTCATCAGCCAGATGGGCGAAGAAGCGACTCGGCTGTTCCGCCTGTCCATCGACGCCTACATCGACGAGGACGCGGCCATGGCCGCCGCACTCGACGACCTCGATGACCGGCTCGATGCCATCCACCGCGACTACATCCAGGAGATTTTCCTGGTGCACAACAACGGCGACCTCCCGGTACAGGCGGCGGTGCAACTGGCGCTCATCGGTCGCTACTACGAGCGGATCGGCGACCATGCCGTCAACATCGGCGAGCGGGTGCGCTACATGGTGACGGGCTGGCTGCCCGAGCACACCGGAGCGGCGCGCGCCGCAGCGGCCCAGATCAAGCCTCCCCCGAGCGACGGCTGACCGCCGTGCGCATCCTCGTCACCAACGATGACGGCGTCGACGCGCCCGGCATCGCTGCGCTCGCAAGTGCTGTGCACGCAGAAGGCCACGACACGCTGGTGGTGGCTCCGCTCGACGAGCGCAGCGGGGCCGCGGCGGCGATCGGGACCCTCGCCGATGCCACCCGCCTGCGAGTGGAACGTCGGGATTGGCCCCATCTGCCGGGTGCCGATGTCGTGGGGTTGGAGGCGGCGCCGGCCCTGTGCGTGATCAGCGCTCGTCTCGG
>Ga0105047_10016442_pt1 | contig 11594 bp, 3 predicted proteins | sample MAT04_FD_78384 | JGI IMG/M metagenome (GOLD analysis project Ga0105047, IMG submission 78384) | Freshwater microbial communities from Lake Fryxell liftoff mats and glacier meltwater in Antarctica - MAT-04 (megahit assembly) | ecosystem: Environmental > Aquatic > Freshwater > Ice > Liftoff... | reverse complement strand
GTTAGCTGCTTGGTCGTGCTAAATGGGTTTGAGCCCGTCAGCAACACAACCATTTTTGCGGAAGAAGTTGGCCTGACCGGATTACGCGACGGAAATCGCTGGACCATCCCGCTCGCTCCTGTGGGGCCGACTCGCATCCCACGCGTCTTTGCCTCGATCCGCTCGGCAACGTTTCAGAACATGCCGAACGCGGCGATCGTTGTGCATCCTGAAATTGAATTTTGGGAGCTGCGATATGAAGGAGCACCCAAAAGTCCGAGCGCGGTAATCGAGTTTGATTCTCCACCTTTGCTCCAATCCGAATGCCCAGCAATTAAGCAAGCTGGCGACGGAACGATCACTTTAGCGTGCTCCCAAGGCATCACGGTCGGTGAAAAGCTTCGCTTCGAACCGCAGCCCCACAAAAATACGATCGGTTATTGGGCGGTTGCTGGGGATCACGTTTCGTGGAACGTCGATGTCGAGCAACCCTTCGATTTCAACGTTGGCATTCTTCAGGGGTGCGGCCCCAACGGCGGCGGGACCGCCAAGGTTTCACTTCTGCATAGCGACAAAAGGGTCGATTCGTTTGAGTTCGAAGTTGAAACTACGGGTCATTTTCAGAATTTTGTTTGGCGCAACGTCGGTAAACTTGCTGTCAAAGAACCTGGACAATATGTCGTTCGGATCGAAGCGGTCAAAATCTCCGACGCTGCTTTGATGGATGTCCGGCAACTCCATCTCTCCCCGAAACGTTAGCGCAATGAACTGTCTACTAAAAATCTTGATCGCTGGCGTGTTGTCGATCGGCGTGTTGTCGATCAACGTGGGCTCGATCGCAACGGGTGAAGATCTTTCGTTCAATCGAGATATCCGCTCGATCCTTTCGGACAACTGTTTTGCGTGTCATGGGCCCGACGAACATGGGCGTCAAGCCGACTTAAGATTGGACGACCGACAAGCAGCGATCGACTCTGGCGCGATCACCCCCGGCGATGCCGATGCGAGCGCGATCATTGAGCGAATGCTTTCTACCGATCCTGATGTCGTGATGCCGCCCCCGAAGTCCGGCAAGACCGTCAAGCCCGAGCAGATCGCCGTTTTTCGCCGCTGGTTAGATGAAGGAGCGTTGTATCAAGAGCATTGGTCGTTCGCTCCGATTGCTGAACAAGTGGTTGCACCGCCCGTGGACGATTCGCGTACCTGGATTCGAGACAATTTGGACCGCTTCGTATTACAGAAGCTCCAAGAGAAAAAACTCGAACCGGCAGTCGAATCAGGCCGCGCCCAGTGGCTTCGACGCGTTTCGTTCGACTTGGTTGGTTTGCCACCATCGCTCGAACAACTCGACCGCTTTCTAGGTGACAAGGAATCCAATGCCTACGAAAAAATCGTCGATGAGCTTCTGGCGTCGGAGAAATATGGCGAACGCATGGCCAACATGTGGCTGGATGTTGCTCGATACGCGGACACCTTTGGCTATCAAAGCGATGTTGCGATGGAAGTTTGGCCATGGCGTGATTGGGTCATCCGCGCTTTCAACGATGACATGCCATATGACGAGTTTTTAACGCAACAAACGGCTGGCGACCTTTTGCCAGGTGCGTCGCGTGAGCAGCGATTGGCCACGACGTTTAATCGACTTCATCGCCAAACGAACGAAGGTGGAAGCGTCGCCGAAGAGTTTCGACAAGCCAATATCGCTGACCGAACGGCCACGAATGCGACGGCGTTTTTGGGACTGACGTTCGAATGCGCAAGATGCCATGACCATAAATACGATCCGATCCTAACGAAGGATTTCTATTCTATGTCGGCCTACTTCGCCAATATCGATGAACTCGGACTCTATTCGCACTTCACCTTCAGCGCACCGACGCCGGCGCTGTTGTTGTACGAAGGTGAGCAGGAAGCGAAGCATCTCGCGGCACTCGCCGAAGTTGCGAGGTTGGAATTAGAACTGAAGTCCGCCGCCGAAAGCTTCGCGGCACGAGCGGCCAGCCAAGGCGGAGATCAAGTCAAAATATCAGCGATTTCTGAGACGCCCAAGGCGGACTTCGCGTTCCCGTTTGAAGGAGACGCTTCGGGAGTCGTCGGTAAGGCAATGCGTTGCGATGGCGATGATGAGGTTCCTTGCGAAAAGATGCCGGAGCTCGGGCGCACCGATGCGTTTACGCTCGGCATTTGGGTAAAGCCGGCACTGAGTCAGCCCCGGATGCTTGTGCTGCATCAATCCGTCGCGGCGGAGGACTCGGGGTTTCGCGGGCTGCAACTGACGATTGACAACGGGCACCCCGAATTTTCGATGATCAACTTTTGGCCTGGAAATGCAGTTCAAGTCGAGACGGTCGAATCGATTCCTGTGAACGCGTGGTCGCATATCGCGATCACTCACGACGGCAGCGGGCGAGGAGACGGTCTTCAGATTTTTATCAACGGACAATCGGTGAAGACTCGGATTGAACGCGACCAACTGACTCGCGACATCCGCCATCGCACCGAATGGGGCGACATGAGTGTTGGCAACGTTAAATTTGCTGTCGGTGCCCGCTTTCGCGACATCGGTTTCCGAGACGGTCTGGTCGACGATTTGCAGTGTTTTCAACGGTGCCTCTCCGATGCTGAAGTAGCGACCATCGTCAACGCCGCCGTTTCCCAGACGAGCGATGAAACGGTTCGATTGTTGCCGCACATCGAAATCACGCCGCAAATGGACTTAAAACACGAATGGCTAAACGATGAGACCTGCCAGTTGCTGACGGCGAAATTAAGGGATGCGAGACGTAGCGAGAACGAGATAGTTACCGCCGTCCGTGAAATCATGACAATGCAAACGGCAGCGATCCCGCGCCAGAGCTTTGTCTTGCAACGCGGTGACTACACGTTGCCGACCGACGAAGTCCAGGCGGCGACTCCCAAATTCTTGCCAGGAGTCGATGGTGCCCCGACGGATCGTCGCGGCCTAGCCCAGTGGCTCACTGCGGCCGACAACCCGTTGGTCGCGCGAGTGATTGCGAATCGATTTTGGCATCTGTTCTTCGGTCGCGGCATCGTCGCCAGCTTAGAGGACTTTGGCAGCCAAGGTGTTCCGCCATCGCATCCGCAGTTGTTGGACCATTTGGCTCGGAGCCTGATCGATGACGGGTGGAGCCTGAAGAATCTTTGTCGTCGCATTGTATTGTCGTCGACCTATCGCCAGTCCTCGGTTCCACGCGATGCGTCGCTGTTTGAGTCGGACCCCAGTAACCAATGGTTGGCTCGGGGACCAAAACATCGATTGTCCGCTGAACAGGTTCGCGACACGGCCCTGTTCGCCAGTGACTTGTTAGTCAATACGATCGGCGGGCCAAGTGTCATGCCGTACCAGCCTACGGGGCTTTGGGAAGAGGCGGGTACGGGAAAGTCGTATACGCAGGCGACCGGAGCCGGGCTTTATCGTCGAAGCCTCTACACTTTCTGGAAGCGAACGTCGCCGCCACCTGCGATGCTGATGTTTGACGCGACGACTCGCGAAACTTGTACGGCAAAACGAGAGCTGACAACGACACCGCTGCAAGCTCTCGTCTTGCTCAATGACCCGCAATATGTCGAGGCATCACGCGTGCTCGCGCAGCAGCTCATTGCCAACCATGGCGACGACTTGGCGGCTCGCTGGACCGAGCTGTTTCGGCGGCTAGTGAGTCGTTCTCCGTCCCAGGAAGAGTCGGAGATTGTCGCGAAACTCTACGACGAACAGCTTGTCTACTTTCAAACTAACCAAGCGTCGACAGAGGAATTCCTCAAGGTCGGTGCCACTAAAACCTCCCAAGAATTCTCCACCAGCGACTTGGCCGCGACCTCGATCGTCGTCGATGCATTACTCAGCTATGACGAAACGCAGATGAAACGATAATTTTTATGAGCATGAACCATCTCTCCATTCACGATCGACGACAATGGTTGCTCAACGCAGGCATGGGCTTTGGCGGCATCGCTGCGATGAGCATGCTGGATGCCGAAGCAGCGAAGGTCCAGGCTTCAACGGCTCACGGCGTCGCAACTCACGGCATTGCAACTCATGGCGTCTTGAACCCGACGCACCATATGCCCAAAGCCAAACGGGTCATTTACCTGTTTCAGAGCGGTGGTCCATCGCAACTTGAAACTTGGGATTACAAGCCTTTGCTCAATGAGAAGCAAGGTGAAGGCTTGCCTGATTCGGTTCGCCAAGGGCAAAGATTGACAGGCATGTCTGGCAATCAAGCAACGCTGCCGCTGGCTGGTTCGATCTATAAATTTTCCCAGGCAGGCCAGTCCGGGGCGTGGATCAGCGAACTGCAACCGTTCATGGCAAAGCGAGTGGACCAGATTGCGATCGTCAAGTCGATGTATACCGAAGCGATCAACCACGACCCAGCGATTACTTTTTTTCAAACGGGTAATCAAGTTGCCGGACGCCCCAGTATTGGGGCATGGCTGAATTACGGCTTAGGAAGCGATAACGAAAACCTACCAAGCTTCGTTGTGTTGATCACCAAGGGAAAAACCGATCAACCACTTTACTCGCGACTTTGGGGAGCAGGTTTTTTGCCCGCACGGCATCAAGGCGTTCAATTTCGTAGCGGCAAAGAGCCAGTGCTTTACTTGGACAATCCTCCGGGGATCTCGGCGGCCAGTCGTCGCAGCATGCTCGATCGACTTCAAGATCTGCATAGCCTTGAGCAATCGACAACACATGATCCTGATCTTGTGACGCGAATGGCTCAGTTTGAAATGGCTTTTCGGATGCAGTCGAGTGTCCCCGAAGTGACCGACTTGTCGAGCGAACCGGACCACGTCTTCGACTTGTACGGACCGGATGCGAAGACACCGGGAACGTTTGCGGCGAACTGTTTGCTTGCCAGACGGTTGGCCGAGAGTGGCGTGAAGTTTATTCAACTCTACCATCAAGGCTGGGATCATCACGGCAACATTCCGGGCGGCATGAAGACGCAATGTAGAGAAACGGACCAGCCCTCCGCTGCGCTGCTGCAAGATCTCCAGCAACGTGGGATGCTCGACGACACGCTGGTGATTTGGGGTGGCGAATTTGGTCGAACCAATTATTCCCAAGGTAAGTTGACCGCGACGAATTATGGTCGCGACCATCATCCACGATGCTTCAGTATGTGGATGGCCGGAGGCGGAATCAAAGGCGGCATGTCGTATGGAGAGACGTGCCCCTACGGATACAACGTGGTTGAAAATGGTGTCCACGTACGTGACTTCCATGCCACGCTGCTGCATTTGCTCGGCATTGAACACGAACGCTTCAGCGCCAAGTTCCAAGGACTCGATGCCAGACTGACGGGTGTCGAGCCTGCGCGGGTCGTGAATGAGATTCTTGCCTAGTGGGACAGGTCATTACTGACCCGTGAGTTTCTTCAAGCGTAAATTTCTGGACTTGTGGCGATACCTTTGATGAAGAATCCACCGCCAGCGGGAAAACAAATCATTTTTTCCGTCTTGTCCGTGAGAAACTCGTCGCAGGCTTTGGTTGCCCCAGGGCAGAACTGCATTCCATAATCGTCACAGGCAAATATGCCGCCGCTGGAAAGCCGAGAATAAAAGAACTCCAGGCTATCCTTCGTTGGTGCGTAAAGATCGACGTCAATGTGTACGAAGCTAAACGCTCGGTCAGCAACCTCATCAAACCTTGTTGGAATCCATCCTTTGTAAAACGTTTTTTCCTTGAAGTCACGCAGCGCGTTCGCCGCGACTTCTTCGGGAGAAGTCAGGTCGCCTTTGGTCCAATAGGCACCGTCTTCACCTACGGGTCGCGAAATGCCTTCGAAGGAGTCGAAGATGTGATGGTGGCGGGGATGCTTGCTCTTCGAGTTGGCAAACAGGATCGCATGCGAGCCGGCACCACGGTAGACGCCACATTCCGCTGTATCGCCCGCAACATCGCTGATCAAACGGAGCAGTTGGCTCATCGCCCAACGTCGCTGGGTGTTGAAGCCGTCGGTTTCGGAAAATTTCTGGAGGTATCGATTGAACCCCTCGTTACTCCAAGACGTGGGATAAGGCCAATAGAATCGGTAACCAGGAACCAGAATTTCTCCGTACTTCGCCAACGCTTCAAGTCGTTTCGCCGGGTTTTTTCGATCCCTCATCAGCTCACGAAAGATACGGAGCACTTTCGGCAATTTGATCACGGTTTAGGACTTGGTAAAGAGTTTAGCGAACGAAGTCCGCACAGTTTAGCAATTGCGGCTTGGTATCAAATTCGGTTGACGCGAGAAAATCTTCCTCTACAATGGCGTTCGGTGCGATCGATGCACCTACCCGCCTGCCCGAGCACGTTCTGTGACTTGGGCTACCTGTGCCGTAACGACATGTTGCCGAGCGCGGAGCTGGATTGGCGGTGTCAGACCAACCACTTTTGGGAATTTGACTGCTGTTCGAGACATGCATTGCCGTGTCGTGAATCGCTGGCAAGCCCAAAAGTTCCACTGGCCAACACTATCACTAACGGGAGCAGCGAGTGACCTGTCGATCGCCTTTGCAAGTCGGTTTGCGTTTATCAACCAGCACGTCCAGGCAACGTTTACAGCGATTCATCTGCCTGGTGGTTGCGTCGCTCGGCATTAGCTGGAGTGCATTGCTTGTGGCCGACGAACCAGCCTTGGCCAAGGATATCGTCAAGCAAGAGGCGGCGAGTTATCACCGCGACATTCTTCCGATCTTCCGCTCCAATTGCCTTGGTTGTCATCAAGGAGCAAAGCAACGAGGCGAGTTCGTGATGACTCAATTCGATCGTTTGCTTGCTGGTGGCGAATCGGGTCGGAAAGCGATTGAGCCCGGCAATCCAGACGCAAGCCATCTGATTTCTCAGATCACGCCCGTTGACGGCCACGCGGAGATGCCCGATGAACCTGCCAAGTCATTGTCACTCATTGAAATCGATTTGATTCGACGTTGGATAGCCGAAGGTGCCATTGATGACTCGCCCGTGAAACGGAATTCGTTTGATGCGGAGAATCTGCCCGTCTATCGAAATCCGCCAACGATCACATCGGTAGACGTTTCGTCCGATGGGGCGCTGATCGCGGCAGCGGGCTACCACGAAGTATTCTTGATCGATGCGAAAACGGGCGAGCGACTGCACCGACTTGTGGGATCGAGTTCGCGGATCAACACCGTTCGTTTTTCACCCGATTCAAAGCTATTGGCCGTTGCCGGTGGAACGCCTGCGGTCGCTGGTGAAGTGCAAGTTTGGAATACACAGACCGCGACGCTTGAGCTTTCCACCTCGGTAACATACGACGCATTATCAGGAGTTCGCTGGTCGCCTGATGGCAAGCATCTTTCGTTTGGCGGTGGTGACAATTCGCTCCGCGCGATCGATGCCGTCACAGGGCAACAGACGCTCTTCCAAGGTGCCCACGAAGATTGGGTCTTGGATACCGTCTACACGGTCGATGGCAAGCATTTGATTTCGATTGCGTGGGATATGTCATGCAAGTTGACGGAAGTTGAAACCGAGCGGTTCATCGACAACGTGACGTCGATCACTCCCGGTGCATTATCGGGCGGTCTGAACAGCATCGACCGTCATCCCAATCGTGACGAACTCTTGCTCGGCGGAGCGGACGGGATTGCAAAGGTCTATCGCGTTTTTCGTCAGACCGATCGAAAGATTGGCGATGATGCGAATCTGATTCGGCAGATGCCTGCCATGGTCGGACGAATTTTTTCGGTCGCGATAAGTGCCGACGGAACTAGGCTCGCCGCCGCGTCAACCCTTGATGGTCGAAGCGAAGTGCGAGTTTGGAACTACGACTTTAGGGGCACGATGACGGACGAGATCAAGTTGATTGCCGCGATTCCGGCTGAGCAACTTACTCCCGAGCAGAAAAAACAGCTTGATGATTACCAAACTTCGCCGGTCACGCAGATCTGGCGTGCCGAGATCGCTGAAGCTGCGGTTTACAGCATTCGCTTCATGCCTGATCTGTCGCTACTTGCCGCTGGCGACGATGGCAAAATCCGTCGCTACGATCCGTCGGGTCAATTGTCGTCGACCATCGAACCCATCGCCTCCGACGCCATGGATACCAGCAACAAGGCATCGCTGGCCTTTGATCCTGTCAATTGGAATCGGGAACGAAGCGGTGCGCCGGAGACGGCGTCAGAACGAATACCCGAACCCGATCAAATCGCTTCGTTGCAAATCATCCCCGCCGAAGTTGTGCTCGACGGTCCATTGACATACGCGCAAATCCTGGTCATCGGAACCGTTCAAGACGGCTCGACCGTTGACTTGACCCGTGCCGTTCAGTGGACGCCACCCAATTTCGTTGCGGTCACACCGCTGGGGATCATGCGTCCGGTTACCGATGGACGAGGCGAATTGACCGTTAGCTTCGGAGGCAAGTCTGCGACCGCTTCTGTACTTGCGACAGACCTATCTGCTACCGCTCAGGCTGGCCCGTCCAACATCGACTTCATTCGCGACGTAAATCCTGTGCTGAGTCGTTTGGGATGCAACCAAGGCACTTGCCACGGTGCCCAGGCCGGTAAAAACGGATTCAAGCTTTCGCTCCGCGGATATGACCCGATTTTTGACGTTCGCGCTTTGACGGACGATCACGCAGCGCGGCGGATCAACTCGTCCGACCCCGATCAATCGCTAATGCTACTCAAACCGCTCGGCATGGCACCCCATCAAGGCGGAACGCTGATGAAGTCGTCCGATCCAGCGTTCGCGATCTTAAGAAACTGGATCTCCGATGGTTGCCAGCTTCGACTCGATACGCCTCGCGTTTCAAGTATTGAAATCAGCCCGATGAATCCGGTCGTTGGCCAATCTGGTTCTCGTCAACAAGTTCGTGTGGTCGCCCTTTACACTGATGGACGAACGCGAGACGTAACAACCGAGGCCTTCATCACCAGCGGCAATACCGACGTTGCGGAAGCGAGCAACGCTGGCCTGTTGACCGCAATGCGACGCGGTGAAGCTCCAATCCTGGCTCGGTATGAGGGCAGTTATGCCGCGACGACATTTACCGTGATGGGCAAGCGTGATGAATTTCAATGGAACGAAACCATTTCATGGAATCGCATCGACGAACTTGTTGCCAAGAAGTGGCAGCGGTTGAAAATCATCCCCAGCGACCTTTGTACGGACGAGGAATTCCTGCGACGAGTCTATCTCGACTTGACCGGTCTGCCTCCTTCAAGCGAAGCCACGCGGGAGTTCATCAGCGACAACACTGAAACACAGCGCAAGCGATCCGTAGTGATCGATCAATTGATCGCGTCGAATGGCTACATTGAATTTTGGACAAACAAGTGGGCCGATTTGCTGCAAGTCAATCGAAAATTCCTTGGCGTTGAAGGCAGCGCCGCGTATCGAGCTTGGATTCGCGATTCAGTCGCGCGTAATCAGCCTTACGATGAGTTTGCTCGCGAGATTCTCTCAGCCCTAGGCTCCAACAAAGTCCATCCTCAATCGTCGTACTTCAAAGTTCTGCGAACTCCCGAAGAGACGATGGAGAACACGACGCACTTGTTCCTCGGCATTCGGTTCAATTGCAATAAGTGCCACGATCATCCGTTTGAAAAGTGGACGCAGGATCAGTACTACCAAACGGCAGCGTTTTTTAGTCGCACGTCACTACGCGCGGATCCGGCCAGCGGCACCGAAACCATTGGTGGTTCGGCGGTTGATGGTGCCAAGCCACTTTACGAAGAAGTGTACGAAGCCGATGCAGGCGAAATGAAGCACCAGCGGACCGGCAAAGAAGTTGCGCCAAAGTTCCCCTACGAAGTCGCCTGCGATGCCAAGGCGGACGGTACTCGGCGCGACCAATTGGCTGCGTGGATGACCGACCAGGACAATCCGTATTTTGCTCGCAGTTATGTCAATCGACTCTGGGGATACACAACCGGCGTTGGACTGATTGAACCGATCGACGACATCCGCGCTGGCAATCCACCAACCAATCCGGAGTTGCTCGACTATCTAACGCAGTCGTTCATCGAAAGCGGCTTTGATCGTCGGCAAGCGATGCGTCAGATTTGCAATAGTCGTACCTATCAACTATCGATGAAGACGAATCGTTGGAATAGCGATGATACGCAAAACTATTCCCATGCACTCCCCAGACGCCTCGGTGCCGAAGTGCTTTTCGATGCAGTCCATTTCGTGACGGGCTCGGTATCGTCAATCCCCGGTGTCCCCAAGGGAATGCGAGCAGCCGAGTTGCCCGATGCGGGGGTCACTCTCAATGATGCTTTCCTACAAAACCTCGGCAGGCCAGTGCGAGAAAGTGCTTGCGAATGCGAGCGAAGCAGCGACCTGCAACTCGGGCCGGTGATGTCATTGGTTAGCGGACCAACGGTGGGCCAAGCCATTGCCGATCCGAACAACGATCTGCACCGCATCGTTGAAGCCAACGCTGACGATCAAAAGCTTGTCGAAGAAATCTTCGTTCGCACCCTGTCAAGACTGCCGTCTGCAGAAGAAGTCCACGCCTTTACATCGCTTCGCAGTGAGATTGGCGACAATCATAAGTCACTGGCCGAATCGCTTCGTGAGCGTGAAGCGTGGTGGGTTGAAGAATTGCCAAAACGTGAAGCCACTCACTTAGAGTCGATAAAACGTGCCGAAGAACAAGTCGCGGCGGCGAGCGAAAAAGCGAAGCCCGAGCAGGATCGCCTAGCAACCGAACGCGCGGAGCGAATCGTTGCCGCGCAGGCGAAGTTGGAGCAGTTGGCACTTCAATCGGCCAGCCGATTGGCTGAGTGGGAAAAGAAGCAAACCGACAAGACCGAGTGGTTTCCTTTGGTTCCCGTTCAAATGACGTCAACAAACAACAACAGCTTCGCGGTTCAAGAAGATCGGTCGATCATGGTTAGCGGTCCAACCGACCCAAGTGTTTACGATCTGACGTTCCACACGTCGCTGGGGGACATCACGGGTATCCGCATCGAAGCTTTGCCGATGGACTTGGCGAAGAGTCGCGGTCCCGGCCTGGCTGATAACTCCAATTTTGTTTTAACGGAAATTAGTGTTTCCGTCTCGGATCGCAAAACACCCGAGGTAATGACTGCTGTTCCGCTTACCGGTGCCCTCGCCGATTTTATTCAAGCAGGCTTTGATCCAGCACAAGTCATTGATGGACAAGAAAAAGACCAAGGAGGTTGGGCGATCAATGGCTCAAACATTCATGCACACTGGCTCGTGGCCCAAACAAATGCACCGCTCGTGCTCAATGACGAGCAAAGCCTGCGGGTTCGACTTTTTCAGTTTCACAATGCTGAAAAGCATCGTTTGGGTCGTTTCCGAATCAGCGTAACGACCAGCAAGTCAGCGAAGATTGAGTTGGGATTAGCAGAACCTTATCGAGCGGCCTTGAGCGTGGCTGCTGAAAACCGTTCCGACGCGGATAAGCAATTGCTTGTCGCTTACTTCAACGCGTCCGATACCGAAGTCAAGACGAGCGGCGAAGCATTGGCTGCGGCTAACGCTCCCGTGCCGGCTGATCCAGAAGTGGTTGCAGCACAAGCTCGCCTTGAACGTTCAAAACTGCCATTCGCGACCGACGCGCAATTGGAACGCCTTCGAATCGATATCGCCCAAAGCGAAT
>Ga0105047_10016440_pt1 | contig 11594 bp, 8 predicted proteins | sample MAT04_FD_78384 | JGI IMG/M metagenome (GOLD analysis project Ga0105047, IMG submission 78384) | Freshwater microbial communities from Lake Fryxell liftoff mats and glacier meltwater in Antarctica - MAT-04 (megahit assembly) | ecosystem: Environmental > Aquatic > Freshwater > Ice > Liftoff... | reverse complement strand
GGGCATCCGCTGCAAGAACTTGCGATCACGCACGCTCTCGGAATACGCTTCGAGCAGCGGCAGGACGGCGTTCGCCTTGCGGGCCTCTTCCTCGCTGCCGGCGGTGATGTAATACTCCGTCATCGGCACGAGTTGATACTTCATGTCGAAGCCCCGGGGCTTCCTGAACAGCCCCACCACGCCGACGTACCGCCCCTTGTGCCCGACTTGAATGATGAGCGTCTTCCCGTCGTTGGCCTGCGTCGGGAACTGTGGCGGTTCGGGGTCGTCGGCCTGGCAAACGATGATCTGGAACTGTGGCCAGGCGGCGGCAAGTTTCTCTGCCTCCGCCGAGGTGCCTTGATACAGCAGCACGTTCACCGCGGTCTTCCGCGGTGCCAGCGCCGCGACCGCGTTCTTGAGGATCTCGCCGTTGTCCGCGAAGTCGACGCTAGTGTCGAGCTTCGTGAGCCTTCCCGCGAGTGACTTCCCGACAACGCCGACCACTCCGACGGGCAGGCCGTTCACGGTTGCTACTTCCGCCAGACCGATCAGGGGGCGGTCTTTGTGCGGCGACGGGAACTTCTCCTCGCGAGGTTGCGGCTTCCCGTTCGACACGCCGATGAGGTTCCCCGCCAGCATGTACGGCGGTTGATCCTTCTGGAGTGAGTATTCCGCGAGAAGTTTATCCAACCCCGCCGCGAAATCACTCTCGCCGACGCCAACCGCGACGTAGCCCATGCCCCGCAGGGCGTTCATCGTGAGCGTGTACTTCATCTTCGCCTGGTCGTCGATCGCGGACTTCTGCGGGTACAGGTCGCCGAGGTCGAAGCCGACGATCGGCCAACCCTTGGCCTTGAGCGAGTTGAGGAACACGGCACGGCGTTCGAGGCCGCCAAGTTGCGGTCGGCTGCACCCGCACGGTTGAAGGAAGCCGAAGGTTTGCCCCGTCAGAACGAGAACGGCGTCTGGCTTTTGCTTCGGCCACTCGGAGAACAACGGCCGGCCGTCGATGGTCGGTTCCTTGTCGTCGGCTTTCTTGTCGTTCGGGCTGTCGGGGGCGTTCACGAGTGCGGGGTTGCGGCTCCAGCCGCAGGTGCCGAGCGTGGCGAGCCCGAGGACGATGCCACCCAGCGCGACGACCCCGAGCACCCGCAGCATCATTCCTCGCCCGGCTGGCGTGGCGTTCGCTTCGGTCATGGCGTTCCTCCTCCGGGTTCCGTGGCTCACCTACTCCGATTCGGCACGACGGTGGGACTGAATGAAGAGATCGAACAAACGCGGTTAGTGGAAGAGCGGAAGCCTGGCAAGCTACGCCGGTTGTGCGGGTCACACCGGCGTTCGAACAGATCACCGTGTGCCGTTCCATCTCGCGTTTCGCAGTGGTGTTGTACAGGCCACCCCCTCCCTGGCGGTCGGGGTTCGCCAAGGCATTTGCGTTTCAGGGGCGAACCCCGAGTGCAAGCGAGGGGGTGACGATAACACAAATTACACAATTCGAAACTTGCAATCGCCCCTGTCACCGCGTGCCGTTCCCCCTGATGGGAATGCGGATTCGCTGCGGCTTCGCACCCTTCAATTCCAGCACGACGAACCCGTTCCAGACGCCCGATTTCGAGTTCGGGGGAACCGAGATGTCGAGATCGTAATACGCGCGATCGGGAACCGCCTCTTGCTTCTTGAGGGCAATCTTCACACCCTCCGGCGTTGACGGGTCATCCGTCACGACGACGAGTTCTTTCTCGGGCTGGTCGGTGATAATCGTGACCCGTTTTCGTGGAACTCCAGCCGCGAGCAGGTAGTCGAGGGAGATTTCCTTCTGGTTATTGTCGAGCCAGATGCCGCCGCGAACCACTCCCTTGACCCGCACGGTCTTCCGCAAGTCCGCCGTGGAAATGTGGATGTCTCGCTCAAGTGGCCCGAGGTCGGCTCGCCTGTCCCCAACTTTCGGGGTCACCGTAACAGTCATTCGGTAGGCGGTTTCAACGCGAACGCCCTTCTGAATCTTGTTGGGAATCTCCTCAAGTTCCGATTCCGGAATGCGAACGGGAGCGCTCACCGTCACGAACGGCCCGGGGTCGCCGCCGACGCCGCCGGGGAACTGCACGTCGGTCTTCGGCACATCGAGATCGCCGGGACCGTTCCCATTCCGGCCGCGTGTCGCGGAGTACACGATTACTTCGTACTGGGTTGATGCTGAAGTCTCCTGCAACTCGCCGACGTCGATCACACCGCGTGAAATGTCGAACGGCTCTGCCCCCTCGAAAGCGATGCCGAAGTGAGCGGAGCCAACTTCCTGCGTGCCGTCGATCTGGAGGTTGAACTCCGCGGAGAGCGTCTTCGGCCCGATCGCGCCGACCGAGAACCGCAGTTCGAGGATGCCCCACTGCGGCGACCACCCATCGGGGTTGCCTCCCGCCGGCACCCTGTACTCTGCCTTCGGGTGGTCGCGGAACGTGTACGATTGCCAGGTCAGGCGATCTTCAGCGAGGTTCGCGGCCGGCCCGACCATGCCGATCGGCAGGCCCGAGAACAGACCGCCGGGAAGGGCCGAAATCGCCGTCATCTGCAGGATCTGCTTCGCGACGTCTTGCGGAATCGGAGCGACGCGGCCACCGCTGCACGCGCCGCAACTGACGCCCTTGAGTTGCATCGTGACGGACTTACCGTTGCGGTTCTCGAACCAGAACGAAGCCCCGTTTGGCGTGCCCGCCGCGTTCGCCTGCAACTCGTAGAAGCCAGGGAAGGCGCGATCTTGCGGGCTGCCGAACGGATTCCACTGACGGGCGCTGGTGAAGAACCGCAACGGCGGTTCCTTCGCCTTTGCCGTCGGTAGCCCCGTCGTATCGACTGAATTATCGACGTACTGCGACGAGAACGTGATCGCGAAGATGATCCCCATGAGCACGAGAATCGGGATCGCGACCTTCACGACCTGTTTCAGGCCGCCGGAGGGTGCGGGTTGTGCCTGGGCCGGCACGCTCACCGGAGGAGCCGCCGGGGTGTTCGTGATGGGGTCGTTGATGTTCTGGCTCATGTCGCGACTCTGAGGACGCTTTTGGGGCCTCGGTCAATTCTACGTCGAACGGTGAACGGCAGTTCGCTTAATGGTGAATGTGTAGCGGTCGCCCCAGCGGGGCGGCATGTCGCCCCGCTGGGGCGACCGCTACACCAATTCAAATCACTTCTTCCCGAGCGGCTTGCCGTCTTTGTCCACGGCGCCGACCACCACAATGGTCAGCGTCTTCGGGTCAAGGTACTTCTTGGCGACCGCCTGCACGTCCTCCGGCGTCACCGCCTCGACTTCCTTCTTGTACTTGTCGACGAAGTCGAACCCGAGCCCGTACTTCTCGGCCGCGAGAAGTTGCCCCGCCACCGACGACATCGTCGTGAAGCGGAACGGCAGGCTGCCGAGCAGGTACTTCTTCGCGTCGTCGACTTCTTCCTTCGTCGGGGCCTCGTCGCGAATGCGGTTGAACTCGCGGAGGAAGCCGTGCTTCACGTCGAGGAACTTGTCGGGGAACGTTCCCACGTATCCCGTGAACGTGCCCGGCTGCTTGCCGGCCCCGCTGGCGATTGTCGCACGCACCGTGTACGCCAGCCCCTGCCGATCCCGCAGCGTCGCCGACATGCGATCGGTGAAGCCGGGACCGGTGCCGAGCACGTTATCCATCACCAGCAGTTTGTAGTAATCGGGGTTATTGCGAGTGATGCCGAGTTGCCCGATGAGGACGTGAACCTGTGCCGCGGTCGGGTCGCTGATGATCTTCTCGACCACCGTCGTGATCTTCGGCGGCGCTTCGATGACCGGCTTGCCCAGGTCCGACTTCTTCCAGTCCTTCGTCAGTGCCTCGATCTTCTTCAGCATCTCGTCGGTCTTGAAGTCGCCAACGAGCACGACGGTCGTGAAGTTCGGGGCGAACGCCATTTTGTGGAACGCCTTGCAGTCCTCGACGGTCAACTTCTCGACCGTGGCGAGCGTGCCGTTACTCGGGCGGCTGAACGGATGCTTGCCGTAAACCAATGCGTGAAACGTGTCCGACGCCCGGCTCTGCGGCTGCGTTGCCGCGTCCTCGATGGCCGCGATTTGTTGCTCTTTCATGCGTGCGAACGCATCGACCGGGAAGCTCGGGTGCTGCAGGCACTCGAACAACAGCCCCAGCGCGAGGTCGGTGTCCGGCTTCAGCACCTTGAACGAGCCGCCGGAGCTACTGATTGACAGGCTGCCGCCCGTGTCTTCGATGAGCGCCGAGATCTGCTTGCCGGTGTGCTTGTCGGTGCCCTCTTCGAGCAAACTGCCGGTCAGTTCCGCGATGCCGTTCTTCTCGGCCGGCTCACGCAAGCTGGTGTCAGCGACTTCGACCGCTCCGACGACCACCGGCAACTTGTGATCTTCGAGGAGGATTACCGTCATTCCGTTCGGCAGCACGACTCGCTTCGCGTCGGTGAGCGAGAAGGCACCCGCACCTGCGGCCTGCTTTTCCTTCAATGCGGAAGGCGGAACGCGGAAGGCGGATCGTTTCGGGTCTTGTTTTCCGCCGTCAGCTTTCCCACCGCCGCCTTCTTTCTTGGCTTCGAGCGGCACGCTCCACACGATGCACGCCTGCTTGCGTGCGAGATACTCCTTCGCCACCCGCTGCACGTCGGCCTTGGTCAGCTTCAGAATCCGGTCGAGATACTCCCCGAAGAACTTGGCGATATCCTCGCCGCCGTCGTAGGTGCTGGTGCGAGAAATCGCGTCCGCGAGGCTGTGAATGCTCTCGCGAGAAAACACGAAGCGAGCGAGCAACTTCTTGCGGGCACGGGCCAATTCTTCGTCGGAAATCGGCTCGGTGGCCAGCTTCTCCAGTTCCGCGAGCACCGACTCCTCGGCCTTCTTGCGATCCTTGCCCTTCAAGAGGTCGAGGCTCACCGAGAACCAGCCGGGGTAACGACCCGCGTAGTTGCCCGCATCGACCGAGGACGCGATTCGCTCATCCTCGACGAGTTTGCGATAGAGCCGTGAGGTTTTGCCATCCGCGAGGACGTACTGAATCACGTCGAGGATCGGGTCTTCCACAGTGCCCACGGCGACCGTGTTGAACCCCATCACCATGCGAGGTTGGTCGAACTTCGACGCGAATTCCTTGTGAACGGGGCCGGCGCGATCCTTGAAGTACGTTGGCACCTTTCGCTTCGGCAACTCGCCCTTCGGGATCGGGCCGAACAGCGTCTTGATCTTGGCGAGCGTCTCATCGACGTTGAACCCGCCCGCGATCACGAGGGCCGCGTTGTTCGGGTGGTACCACTTGTCGTAGTGCCGCTTGATGATCTCGGCGGTGGCACCCAGGACGTGTTCGCGTTGCCCGATGACCGGGTGCGAGTACGGCGACTCTTTCGGCCACAGCAGTGCGAGAACCGCCTTGTATTCGAGGTCGCCGGGGTGGTCTTCGTTGCCGTTCAACTCGGAGACGACCGCTCCCTTTTCTTGCTCGAACTCGTGCTTCGCGTCGATGCGAATGTTCCTCATGCGGTCGGCCTCGATGTCGAGTGCGGACTGCCAGCGGTCGGCCGCGAAGTCGAAGTGGTACACCGTCATGTCTTCGGTGGTGTACGCGTTGTTCGCGCCGCCGTTGCGCTGGGTCGCACGGTCGATGTCACCGGGCTTGAGCTTTTCCGTGCCCTTGAACATGAGGTGTTCGAGGTAGTGGGAGAGGCCCGTCTGGTCTTTCTCCTCGTCGGCGCTGCCCACCTTATAGGCGACCATCATCGAAACGGTCGGCGACCCCTTCACGGGCAGGAGGTAGACCCGCAGCCCGTTTTCGAGTGTGACGGTTTTCAGATCCTTGAAGACGGCCTGCGAGGTCTTCACCAGTTCGGCGTTCGTGTCTTTTTTGGCGTCTTCCGCACGAAGTGCGGTTGGCGATAGCAAGACGGCTAGTGCGATTGCAACCCGTGACATGAATGATCCTTTCCTTCCTGGCCGAGGAGTCTGAATCCAGTGTATCGCGCCACCCGGGCAGTGCGAGTGTCCGTTGCATCAGTGGTGCCGCTACTTTCCGAATGCAGGGGTTGACGCCTCTGAGACGCGCCGTACCATGATAAACTTCCGGTGTTCCCCGGACGAAATTGCGTATTTCCCGGCTTCTATGCGGCGGATCGAAAAGATGTCCACGTTTATTGCTAACGCTGCCACGGTTAAACCGAAGTGGATCGTGGTTGACGCAACGGATTTGGTTGTTGGCCGACTCGCCGCGACGCTCTCCTCGATCCTGCGAGGCAAGCACAAGCCCGACTACACCCCACACACCGACAGCGGCGATTTCGTCGTGGTTGTGAACGTGGAGAAGGTGCAGTTCACCGGCAAGAAGTGGGATCAGAAAGAGTACCAGGACTACTCCCACTACGCCGGCGGTCAGAAGATCACCTCCGCCAAGGAAATGCTGGCGAGGAAGCCGGAAGAGATCATTCGCCGTGCGGTGAAGCGGATGATGCCGCGTGGCCCGTTGGGCTTCAAGCAAATGACGAAGTTGCGGCTTTACGCCGGCAACCAGCACCCGCACCAGGCACAACAACCGCAAGAACTCAAGCTGAAGAACAAGAACGGCTAAGGTGATGTGGCGATCCCGTTGGGGTCGCCGCTCGACAATACGAACACCCGCAACGGACCCGAACGATCATGGCCGAGAAGAAAGCAAGCAAGGCACCGCGAACGTTTTACATCGCCACCGGCCGGCGGAAGACCGCTGTTGCTCGCGTGCGAGTGACCGAGGGCAAGGGCACCATCCTCATCAACGATCGCCCTGTCGATCAGTACTTCTCGGAAGACAAGGACCGCGCCGCGGTTCTCGGGCCGTTGAAGATCACCGATCAGGCGAACCGCGTTGACGTGTTCGTGAAGACCAACGGCGGCGGCATCACCGGGCAGGCCGGGGCCGTGTGCCAGGGTCTCGCACGGGCGATGAAGACGATGTTCAGCCCGGCTTCGGAGCAGAAGTCACGCGTGTTCAACAACACGACGATCATCAAGGGTTACCAGGACGAGAAGAAGGCCCGCGAGAAGGCGAAGGCGATTCTGGCGAAGCCGCCGGCACCGGTCGTTCCGCGAGTGATTGGCGGCCCCGCCCTGCTGCCACCGGGAACGGCACCAACAGCCGCCCCGGTCTCAACCGATCCGGTTGATGTCGCGACGGGCATGATCAAGAAGCTCCGCGACTCGGGTTACCTGACCCGCGACGCCCGCATGAAGGAACGTAAGAAGTACGGTCTCCGCGGTGCACGCCGTGGAACGCAGTTCTCGAAGCGCTAATCGAATGTGGTTGGTTTCAGAATTTGCCGCTTGCGGCGTTGCACTCAAAGGTGCAACGCCGCAAGCGGCAAAATCATTTCTGGGTGAACGCCGCCCGTTCCACTTCCCGCCGATCAATTCGAGGTGTGCCGCCGGGCTGTTCGCAGACGCGAGCGGCATAGTGAACGGCGAACCGGGCACACTCCCGCAGCGGTCGCCCTTCGAGATGCAGACACACCATCGCTGCCGTGAAGGAATCGCCAGCCCCGACGGTGTCGACCACCTTCGCGGGCACACCGGGTTCTAAGACGCTCTCCTCTTGGTAAACAGTGTCGGTGTCATCGCCTGCAATTTCTCGACGACGAAACACAAATGCCCCCTCGCCTCCTCGGGTGAGACACACGGTATCTTTTCTCCAGTGCTGAAATCTTGCGAGCTGACTCAGGACTGCAACATCTTCACTCCAATTCAGATCGAGCATCCCAACGAGAACAGCGAGTTCCTCTTCGTTTACTTTGCACCAATTGGAGTCCTGCAAGCTGTGCAAAATTGTCTGTCTGTCGTAGAAGTTTCCTCTCAGGTTCACATCGTAGACAACAACGGGGTGGCGGGGCTGTGTCTCCACCACCCACGAAAACAGTTCAAGGGGCCGATTCAAACCAACGAAACCGTAAGCGTTTACCAAGAACCTCCGCAACGTCTCCCGTGACCAGACGCAGCGTTGGAAAAGGGTGCCGAAGCAAATAGCAGGCGTGGCGGAAAGGGATCGTGCAGTTTGTTCATCCCACGCGATGTGATCCCACGCGACGTTCTCCGTGATCGTGTACGTCGGCACCGCGTTCGCGTCGAGCGTCACCTGCACCGTGCCCGTCGGGTGCTCTTCATCGGTCTGGATGTACTCGTCGCTCAGACCGAGTTCCCGCACACGCTCGCGGAGTTCGCGGCCAAGGTCGTCGTTGCCGACACGCGACACGATCACCGCCGGATGGCCGAGTTGATGGCAGTGGAACGCGAAGTTGAACGGTGCCCCGCCCGCGACCTTCCGGCCGTCGGGGTACACGTCCCAGAGCAGTTCGCCGATTCCAACGATGGGGTTCATGAGTGTAGTCCGCTCGCTCCGCGAGCGGATCTCCAAAGCTGCTCCTCAAACGAGCAGCGGACAGATGCACTGCAAAGGCAACCGCTCGCGGAGCGAGCGGAACACTATCGCGGACTCCACGGAGCGGGCTTCTTCTCGAAGAACGCGGCCAGGCCGTGTCGGCACTCGTCGGTCAGTCGCGGCTCGGCGCTGCCCTTCGCCAGCTCTTCCACCGACATCGCGTGATTCCCACACCGACGCAGCAAGTCCTTCGTCGTCGTCAGCGCCTTCGGGCCACCCTCGGCGAGCGACTTCGCCCACGCATCAGCCGCTTCGAGCAGCCGCTCCGGACCCACCACCGCGTTGATGAACCGCAGATGCAACGCTTCCACGGCGTCGATGAGTTCGCCGGTGAGCAGGAGATAGCGGGCAGCTCGTTCGCCGACGTGTCGCAGGAGGTGCGGCATCACCATCGCCGCGACCAGACCCCGTCGCACTTCGGGGTAGCCGAACTTTGCATCCGGCACCGACACCGCCAAATCACAAACCGTGACCAGACCCGCACCACCCGCAACAGCGGACCCGTTGACGGCGGCAATCGTCGGCTTCGGCAGCGTGTAAATCAGCTCATACAGCGACGACAACTTCGCCGCGTCATCCCAAACCTTGTCGGCATCGTCGCCGAGGGTGCCGCGAAGTTCTTCGAGGTCCATGCCCGCACAGAACGCGGTGCCGGTGCCGGTCAGGATGACACAGCGAGCATCGGGGTCGGTGGTGGCGCGAAGAAATGCTTCGGTGAGTTCCGCGATGAGCGCCCTGGAGAGGGCGTTGCGACGATCGGGGCGGTTGATGGTGACGACGGCCGCGGCTCCGCGGTGCGTGTACTGCACGATGTCCGACATAATGTTTCTCTAGACCGGGCGAACGAGCGCCTCGGGATCGGCGGGAACGTCGAACGGCATTCGCAAGAGTGCGGCCGCGAGCGTCTTCCCCTGCGTGTCGGTGCGAAGTGAACTACTGGCTCCGCCCGCCAGAGCATCATAGAGAACGAAGTTCAGACCGCGTACGTTCGCCGCCTCGAATCGCTCAACCCGCGTGGCGCCCAGCGGGGCGAAGTAAGTCGCCACGACTTCCACCGTCAGCTTGTCACGGAGCCAGGCGAAGCCCGCGTCGGTGTACGCGATCACCGCCACGTTCGCGTGGTTTCCCTTGTCGCCGCTGCGACCGTGAGCGATTTTCGAAAGCGGGAGTTTCATCGGAACGCTCCGACTTGTGGTGCAACGCCGCAAGCGGCTAGATGAGGGTCACGGATGGCGTCACCGCTGACTTCGCAATGAGCGCCGGCCAGTACGCGAACACCTCACGCACCGGCGGGCGTCCCGTGGTGTAGCCGGTCGTGCCTGGGAAGCCAGCGGTCACCAGCGGCGCGAACTCCTTCGTGAACCGCTCGATCGACGCTCGATTCGGGTCACGCATGGCGATTCGCAACACCACTTCCGGCGGGTCGCAATCTGCCTTCAACACGCCCGGAACGGTTGCCCCCGCGCCGAGAACCTCGACGTGCGAGGCTGCAAAGGTGAAACCCGCACGTCGCAGCCGTTCGAGGAAGATCGCCGCCGACTCGCGGGCCTTCTCCACGGCGTGCGGTCCCGCGATGACGAGCGTTCCCGCAGCCATGTACCCATCGCGATACGCGATCGAAACCTTGTAAGTGTCGGTGATGCCGTTCGCCTTACAGCCGCTCACCGCGACCGAATCGGGCCCCGTTTCCTGAAGCCGAACGGTTGTGAAGTCGGCCACGACATCCGGGGTGTAGTACTTCGCCGGGTCCGCGACCTCGTAAAGAAGTTGCTCGGAAATCGTTTCGATGTTGACCGCACCACCCGTGCCGTGCGGCTTCGTGATCGTGAACGTGCCGTCGTCTGCCATTTCCGCGATGGGGTAGCCGACGTTGCCGAGGCGTGTGCTGTCGTCCGCGTTAATCCAGAGCCCGCCGGTCGCCTGTGCCCCGCACTCAATGAGGTGCCCCGCGACAGTCGCGGCGGCGAGTCGGTCGAGATCGCTCGCCTCGAAGCCCCATCCGAACTCGTAGGCCGCGGGAGCGACCGTGAGCGATGCGTCCGCGACTCGCCCGGTGATGACGATGTCGGCGCCCAACTTCAACGCATCGACGATCGGCTTCGCACCGAGATAGACGTTCGCGCTGACGACTTTCGAGCGGATCGTCGAGAGCGGGTCACCGGAATCGAGGTGATTGAGTTCGTGGCCCGACGCGATCAGTTCGTCGAGCTGCGGCATGATGTCGTCGCCACTGACGACGGCGATCGTCTTCTCGGGCAGACCGCCTTTCGTGAGGATTTCTCTGGCGGCGGCGGCGCAGGCGTGCGGGTTCATGCCGCCCGCGTTGGTGACAATCTTGAGCCTTGGGAGGAGGGTGAGCGTGGAGGTGAAGCGACTGAGAACGTCGATGAAGTCGGTGGCGAAGCCGACGTTGGGATCTTTGGCCTTTTGAACGGCCAAGATCGACATGGTGAGTTCGGCGAGATATTCGAGGGTGAGGTAGTCGAGCTTGCCGGTGGCGGCGAGCCGTATCGGGGCGTCGAGGTTGTCGCCCCAAAACCCGCACCCGTTACCGATCCGCACTCGGTTCATGCGCGGCCCTGCCGGGAAAAGGTGTATCCCAAAATATCATACTGGTCGAGCCAGTGCCGCGTGTCGGAATTATGATTCGTTCAGGTATAATCGGATGATTGGTGCCCTAACAATCGGCAGAAAGCGATTGCAGAGGACCGGCACACGTTGCCCGATCACCTGAACCACTTGTTGCCCACTTCCGCAATGGGCCGAGTCGAAACCCTGTGGGTGTGGAAGGTTTTCACCCCGAAGGGGTGGGAAAACCATGCACCCAGAAAGCGATATCAGGCCAGTTCCGCGAACGCGACCGCTTCGAGGTGACTGTCGGCCTTGTGAACTTCCTCCCATTTCACGGCGTCGGTCGAACGCATGAGCCGCCCCCGCCACCGCGGTCCCACGAACACGCCAGCCCCGTAAGCCATCGACACTGGGGCGTCGCTGTTTGGGATGCGTTCCCACTTCAGGCCGTCTTTCAAGGTAAAGGTTGCTCCGGCACCCACCGCGACGAACCGATCCTTGGCCCACACCTAGGCTGCCCAGTCTGTGCTGTTTTTCTACGTTAGAGTTCATGCCAGAACTGGGTCCCGCCAAGGAGGGCTTTTTACCGAGAAGAAGAGATGCCCGTCGAAGCCAATG
>Ga0105047_10016439_pt1 | contig 11594 bp, 9 predicted proteins | sample MAT04_FD_78384 | JGI IMG/M metagenome (GOLD analysis project Ga0105047, IMG submission 78384) | Freshwater microbial communities from Lake Fryxell liftoff mats and glacier meltwater in Antarctica - MAT-04 (megahit assembly) | ecosystem: Environmental > Aquatic > Freshwater > Ice > Liftoff... | reverse complement strand
TGTTGAGCGCCGCCATCACGATCAACGCGATCACGCACACCATGCCGACAAGCCATGCCAGGCTGCGCGCCGCCGCCAGGTCGGTGACGTAGAAGAAGCCGTGCAGTACGCGCGCGATGACGAACGCCAGCGCCAGCCAAGTGATGGTCTGCACCGACACCCCGGCCAGTTGTGCCATCAACACGCCGGCCACGAATGCCGGGAACGATTCGAAGCCGTTGAGTTGGGCGGCGCTGGCGCGGCGCGAACGCGGGTTGGTCTGCTTGTCCTGCCAGCTGCGCGGCTCGTGGTTGTTGTAACGCTCGCCCGACTGCTTGGCGATGAACACCCACACGTAAGGCAGCAGGGCGGCGATCAGGATGCACCAGTAAGCGATGGCCATGGGTTTCTCCGGGAGTAGCCGCTAGCGTAGCCCAGCCGCGGTCTGAAAAAGAAACGGCGCCCGCAGGCGCCGCTCCCTGATCACGATGCTTCCAGGTTATTGCGGTTGCATCATCTCGTCGCGTGCGGCCTTGAACGGATTGCCTTCGTACCAGTTGGGCCACTGCGCGCCACCAGACAATTCGCGGCCCACGCCGTACAGCGCCTGCAGGTCTTCAATCACGCCATCCAGCTTCCACGTGGCCGGGTCGAACTCGTCGGCCGGCTTGTGGTAGCGCTCCTTGCCGTAGCCTTCGGCCGACACGCGACCGGCCTCGCTGCCACCTTCCAGCAAATCCTGTCCGCCCTTGGCGTACAGCGCGGGCACGCCGGCCTTGGCGAAGTTGAAATGATCCGAGCGGAAGTAGAACCCGCTCTGTACCGACTCCTCGCCGCGCAAGCTGCGTCCCTGGGCCTGGGCGATCGGCTTGAGCAGATCCTCCAGCTCCGAGCTGCCGAAGCCGGTGACGGTCATGTCTTTCGAACGCCCGGCCACGGACATCGCATCAAGGTTGATGACCCCGGCGATCTTCTCCATCGGGAAGGTCGGGTGCGCGACGTAGTACTTGGAACCGAGCAAGCCGGATTCCTCCAATGTCACTGCCAGGAACAGCACCGAGCGTTCGGGTTTCGGTTCCTGATGCACGAACGCTCCGGCGATTTCGAGGATCCCGGCGACGCCGGTGGCGTTGTCGACCGCACCGTTGTAGATGATGTCGCCCGTGCCGTCATCGGATTGTTCGCCTTCATGCTTGCCCAGGTGATCCCAATGCGCCATGTACAGCACGGCCTCGTCGGCGCGCGTGGTGCCCGGCAGCACGCCGACCACGTTGCGCGAAGTCTTCTGGTTGATGGTGCTGTTGAGGTCGAACGACACGCTTGCTTTGAGCGGCACCGGCTTGAAGCCGCGCTTGTTGGCCGCGGCGTAAGCCTGTTCCAGATCCAAGCCAGCGTCGGCGAACAACTGCTTGGCCACTTCGGCAGTGATCCAGCCCTGCGCGGGCAGGCGTGGATCCGGATCGTCGCTGGCGGGCAGGTCGTACTGCGCGCCCGACCAGGAATTCTTCACCACGTCCCAGCCGTAGCTGGCGCCGGGCGTGTCGTGGATGATCAGCGCGGCGGCGGCCCCTTTGCGCGCGGCCTCCTCGTACTTGTAGGTCCAGCGTCCGTAGTAGGTCATGCGTTTGCCGTCGAACAGGGCTTCGTCATTGCTGTGGAAACCCGGGTCGTTGACCAGCATGACCACGGTCTTGCCCTTCCAGTCCTGGCCGGCATAGTCGTTCCACTGCTGCTCGGGCGCATCCACGCCATAGCCCACGAATACCAGCTCGCTGTCCTTCACGCTGACCTGCGGTTTGCCGCTGCGCGTGCCGATCACCATGTCACTGCCGAACTTGAGTTCGCGGGTTTCGCCACCGCTTCGCAGATTCAGCACGGTGTTTTCGTCGGCCGTGGTTTCCACCATCGACACATCCTGGAACCAGCTTTCGCCGTTGCCTGGCTTCAAGCCGATGCGCTGCATCTGCGCCTTCAGGTATTCGACGGTTTTCTCTTCGCCGACCGAACCCGGTGCGCGGCCCTCGAATTCATCCGAGGCCAGTGTCTGCACCAGTTCGGTGAAGTCGCCCTGGTTGATCTCGGGCGCGAAGTCATGCGTCGCCGCGGGCGCCGCGGGAGCGGGAGTGGCGGGGACTGCAGCGGTCGTGTCGGGTGCGTCGCGGTTGCACGCCGACAGCGCGGCTACTGCGGCCAGGCCCAGGAATAATCTGCGGGACATCGGGATTCCTCGATTCATTGCGAATCCCGATTCTATCCTCTAACGCAGCAGCTGCCTCTTTCGATCGTGTTCGATCCGCTCGCACAGGTTCTTGAAAATTTGTGGAAGCGGCTTCACGCCGCGAGCACGCAACTGCCGATCGCATCCGAACATTCCTGTGCGCGTCACTCGTTGGGAACGTTGGCACCTTCGTAAGCCTTTGCCGTGGCGCCGGTGATCGCGCCGGTACGCGCGCTGCGGTGCACGAACAGCACGACCTCGCGCTCGAATACCAGTGGCCCCTCGACCACGGCGTTGGGCCCGATGACGATGCGCGGCGTGCGCTTCTTGCCCGTGTTGAACAGGCCCCTGGACTTCTCCACGCGCAGGCCGCCCTTGACCACCGAATCGGCGCCAACGGTGACATCGCCCATCACGGTTTCGATGCCGCCACCCAGTTGCGCGCCGACCAGGCCGATGGAACCATTCACCGTTTCCACGCCGCTTTTCACTTTGCCGTTGCGGTCGACGAAGATTTCGCCATTCACCGTTTCGATGCCGCCGTCGACAGTGACATCGCGTTCCAGCCGCACGCCGCCATTGACCGTTTCCAGGGATCCCGTGCGCGCGCCGCTGCCGACCTTGATGCCGCCATTGACCGTGCTCGCATCGCCGGTGACGGCGCGATCGCCGATGCGGATGCCGCCGTTGACCGTATCGAGCTCGCCATAGGTCTGGCCGGCTTCGGCCTCGATGCCGCCGTTGACCTTGGAAATGTCCTGCTGTGCGAACGCGTTGCCGGCGGCCAGGGCCAGGCCCAGGAACAGCAGAGTGCGGATTGGCGTCATGACGGGGTTCCTCTTGGTGGTGTGTCGCTATGGGATGCGCAGAACGTCGCGCGGGTTTAAAGCCCGAAGCCTGGACGTGCATATCACCACGGCTGGTTACAATCGGCACCTGCCTGAAGTCACTGGAAGAACATCGTGCCTGCATCGCCGCCGCGTCCCAAGCCCGTCGTCCTGCTGATCCTGGATGGCTGGGGCCATCGCGAAGACCCCGCCGACAACGCCCTGGCGCATGCGGTGTTGCCAAACTGGCACCGGCTGCTCGGCGCGTGCCCGCACACCCTGATCCATACCGAAGGCCGCCACGTGGGCTTGCCGGACGGGCAGATGGGCAATTCGGAAGTCGGGCACATGAACCTGGGCGCGGGACGCATCGTCTATCAGGATCTGACGCGCGTGGATGCGGCGATCGAGGACGCCAGTTTCTTCGACAATTCCGAGCTCGTCGCTGCCTGCGATGCCGTTGCCGGTGGGGCGCACACGCTGCACGTGCTTGGCCTGTTATCGCCGGGCGGCGTGCACAGCCACGAGCGCCAGATCTTCGCGATGCTGGAGCTGGCCAAGCGCCGCGGCGTGGAGCGGGTCGCCGTGCACGCGTTCCTGGACGGCCGCGATACCCCGCCACAATCCGCCGAGGCCAGCCTGCGTGCACTGCAGGACGTCTGCGCGCGCCTGGGCAACGCGCACGTGGCCAGCGTCAGCGGCCGCTACTACGCCATGGATCGCGATCAGCGCTGGGAACGCCTGCGCCTGGCATGGGATGCGATCGTGGAAGCACAGTCGCTGCATCACGCACCTGACGCCATTGCGGCGCTGCAGGCGGCGTATGCGCGCGGCGAGAACGACGAGTTCGTGCTGCCTACGGTGATCGAGGGCGCGATGCCGATCGCCGACGGCGATGCGGTGGTGTTCATGAACTTCCGCGCCGACCGTGCGCGCCAGATCACTGCGGCGTTCGTGGCGCCCGGCTTTGGAAAGGATGGCGTTGCCGGCTTCCACGCACGGCGTCCGGCGCTCTCGCGCTTCGTGTGCCTGACCGAATACGATTCGCGCCTGCCGGCAGCAGTGGCCTTCGGACCGGACGACCTGCGCCATACCTTCGGCGAGCTGCTGGCCGAAGCCGGTCTGACCCAGCTGCGCATCGCTGAAACCGAAAAATACGCGCATGTGACCTTCTTCATGAGCGGCGGACGCGAAGAACCGTTCCCCGGCGAGGAGCGCATCCTGGTACCGAGTCCAAAGGTGGCCACGTATGACCTGCAGCCGGCGATGAGCCTGCCGGAGCTGACCGCCAGGCTGGTGGACGCAATCGGTAGCGGGCGCTTCGACGCGATCATCTGCAACATCGCCAATCCGGACATGGTGGGGCACAGCGGCGATCTGCAGGCCGCCATCCTGGCCGCGCAGGCGGTGGACATCGCCATCGGCGAAGTCGAATCCGCAGTGCGCGCCGCGCAAGGCGCGTTGGTGATCACCGCCGACCACGGCAACCTGGAAATGATGCGCGACCCTGCCACCGGCCAGCCGCACACCGCACACACCGTGGGGCCGGTACCGCTGGTGTACGTCGGCCAGCCGTTCGACACGCTCAGGGTGAACCGATCAATAAAGTTGCGCAGCGGCGGCGCGTTGCGCGACGTGGCGCCGACCTTGCTCGATCTGCTGGGGCTGCCACAACCCGCTGAAATGACCGGGCGCAGCCTGTTTCGAGACGCGCAGGGCGCGCCTGTCACGGGATGAGATTGCCCGGCATCAGTGCGCTGCTGCTGGCGCTGGTGGTGGCGCTGGCAGCGGTCACCCCCTCGCTGGCGCAGACTTCGGGCGAAGCCGAAAAAAAGCTGCAGCGTGTGCGCGGCGAGCTCAAGACCATCGCCCAGGAGCGCCGCAAGCTGGAAGGCGAGCGCGGCGATGCCTCGCGCCAGCTGCGCGCCGCCGACGAGCAGGTCGGCCAGACCAGTCGCACGCTGAGCGAAACCGAAACTGCGCTCAAGCGTGAGCAGGCCGCAATTGCAGAATTGCAGCAGCGGCGCCAGCGCATGCAGCAGGGGCTGGTGGAGCAGCGCCGGCAGCTGGGTGCGCTGGTGCGCGCGGCCTACATGCAGGGCACCGATGCCCCTTTGAAAGTGCTGCTGGCGCAGGACCGCGTGGCCGATGCACAACGCGCACTGGCCTACCACCGTTTCCTGCAGGCCGATCGCGCCACCCGGATTGGCGCATTGACCACCGAGCTGCAGGCGCTCGACGCGCTGGAACGCGAGATTGAAACGCGCCGCGCTGAGTTGGAAGCCACGCGCGCCCGGCAACGCGCGCGCATCGCGCAGCTCGAAAGCGACCGCAAGCAGCGTGCCGGACTCATGGCCGAACTCGACCAGCGTTACCAGGATCGAAGCTCGCGCGAAAAGGCGCTGGGGCAGGACGCCAAGTCGCTGGAGCGGCTATTGGCAAACCTGCGTGCAGCCGCCAAACGCGCCGAGGCAGAACGTCGTGCGGCGGCGAAGCGGGTGGCGGCAGAACAGGCACGCGCTGAGAAAGCCGCAGCGACAGGATCACGAGCCGATGGCAAGACGACAACGTCCACGCGTACGTCCGCAAGGCCGCGCCCGAGCGTCGCCAATGCCCCGACATTGAAAGTCGGTGGGCTCGGGTGGCCGCTCAGCGGCAACCTGCTGGCGCGATTCGGAGGCAAGTTGCCTGACGGGCGTTCCAGCGCCGGCGTACTGATCGGCGCGCCTGCAGGCAGTGCAGTGACGGCGGTGGCCGACGGCAGCGTGGTGTTTTCCGAATGGATGACCGGCTACGGCCTGATCCTGATCGTGGACCACGGCAACGGCTACATGAGCCTGTACGCGCACAACGACAGCTTGCTGCGCGACGCAGGCGACCGCGTCAAGCGTGGCGACGCGGTAGCCAAGGTCGGCAGCTCGGGCGGGCAGGGTGTGCCTGCGCTGTATTTCGAACTGCGCCGCAATGGTCAGCCGGTGGATCCTTCGTCGTGGCTGCAGAAGCGCTAAGGCGACCTGCGACCTGCTGTGTGTCCCAAGTCCTTGCGTTGCCCCCTTCGCGAGTGGCCACAGGTGATCTGCACTTGCTCCTTTGGGAGGAACAGCCCATTGCGGGTTCATCGGGCAGCCACTGCGGCAACAGGCATTTAGCAACTGCTCGCGCATAATCAGACCTATCAACATCGCCTCGCCATGGGGCGATGAAGTCTCGATCCCTGGAGCGATTGCATGCGTTTTCCCTTGGCCTTGACCCTGCTGCTGCTGTGCTCGCCTGCTATCGCACAGGACGCCGTGGAGGCAGATCCATCCGACGCTGAAGCCGAGGCCGAAGTCGCCAGCAGTGACGATCCCGGTGCGGCGGAGACCGCGCCCACGCGCGTGCCGCTGGAGGAAATCCGTCGCTACGTCGCGGTGTTCAATGCGGTCAAGGACGCCTACGTCGAGCCGGTCGAGGACCGCGAACTGATGCAGTCGGCCATTCGCGGGCTGTTGCTCGACCTCGACCCGCACAGCACCTATTTCGACCGCGAGGATGCCGCGGCATTCGACGAGCAAGCCACAGGTGCCTACGACGGCGTGGGCGTCGAACTTCTACAGCAGTCCGACAACACCTTGCGCGTAATCGCGCCAATCGACGGCACGCCCGCGGCCAAGGCTGGCATCAAGTCGGGCGACGTCATCATCGCCATCGACGGCAAACCGATCAGCAGCCGGGACGGCATGGAGCCGTTGCGTGGCGCGTCGGGCACCAAGCTGGTACTGACCCTGGTCCGCGAGGGCACAGCCAGGCCGTTCGACGTCAGCCTCACCCGCGAAACCATCCGCGTGGCCAGCGTGCGCAGCCGCATGCTCGAACCCGGTTACGGCTACGTGCGCATCAGCACGTTCCAGGCCGATACCGGCGCTGATTTCCAGCGCCAGTTGGACAAGCTGCAGTCCGCTGGAAAGCTGCGTGGGCTGGTGCTGGATCTGCGCAGCAATCCTGGCGGGCTGCTGATCTCGGCGGTGCAGGTGGCCGACGAACTGCTGGAGAAGGGCAACATCGTCAGCACCCGCGGCCGCATCGCGATCAGCGACTCGAAGTTCGATGCCACGCCGGGCGATCGGCTCGGCGGTGCGCCGTTGATCGTGCTGGTCGATGCCGGTTCCGCCAGCGCCGCAGAGGTACTTGCCGGCGCGTTGCGCGACAACAACCGGGCCCGCGTCATCGGCAGCCGCACCTTCGGCAAGGGCTCGGTGCAAACCGTGCTGCCGCTGGACAACGGCGACTCGGTCAAACTGACCACTGCGCGCTACTACACGCCCAGCGGCAAATCCATCCAGGCCAGTGGCATCGTGCCGGATGTGGTCCTGCGTCCCGAGTCGACCCCGGGCGATGCAGCCACACCCGGTTTCGACTACAGCGAAGCGGCACTGCCCGGCCACCTGCAAGGTGACGAGGAAGGCAGCGAAGGCTACACCCCCGGCGACGTGCTTGAGGGTGACAAGCCGATCGCGGCGGCCTTGGCGGAATTGAAGAAGACCAGTGGAGGCAAGGCGCCGGCGTCGGCTGCGGTCGTTACCCCTGCGAAGCCGGGCTCACGCTGATGGATGCGATCGTCGCGCGGGGTTCGATTACAACCTTGCACCGACGTGCAGCTATCTGGAACCGCTCCAATCGTTTTTCCTGCTTTCTGTCATGCACGTCTTGCTTTCGGCGGGTGTCGCCTGGCGTGCTGCAGGAACCCGCCGCGTGAGATTCCGCACTCGCACCTTGTACTGAAGACCTGAAACCAGCAGCGCTCAAGCCATCTCCTTCCAACGAAAATAGCGCTTGTGCGCCAGCGCAAGCAGGCTCATGTCTTCGCGGGTGTCACCGTAGGCGTAGACCACCGGGAATCGTTCCAGATCGTAGCGCTCGCGCACGCGCCGCGATTTTTCATCGCCCACGCATTGCACGCCGTCGTAGTGTCCGGTCAGTACACCATCGACCGATGCCAGCTCTGAACTGATCAGTTCCAGCTGCTGTTCGCGACACCATTGCGACAGGATGAGGTCGAATGCACCGGAAACCACGACCACCATGGCACCTTGCGACTGGTGCCAGCGTATGCGGTCGAGCGCGGCAGGCCGCAGCGCGTGCATCAGCACATCGCGGTGGAAAGCCGCTGCGGCGTGTGCCGCATGCTCCACCGTCACGCCGCGCAGTCCGATGCGTACTACGCATGCGCGCACCACACTTCCGGGCACCATGCCGAGCCGGTAGCCCAGCACCAGCGGTGCCAATACGACCTTGCCCCAAGCAAGCCGGGATGGCGCGACTATGCAATGCAGGAATTCGCCGAACAGTTCGCGATCGCTGATGGTGCCGTCGAAATCGAACAGGGCCAGGTTCAGTACCGATGCCTCACCGTCGCCTCAAGCGGTTTTCGCGCCGCGTGGCGCACTTGCAGTGCGCAATGAAATCGAAACTGATTCAGCGTGGCTTGGCCGGCAGTGGGAACGGGGTGACCACGCGTTCGCCGGTTTCCGCATCGCGGATCGCCGATGGTCCTTTGCGCTCCACTTCCTCGACCCGGATGATGCTCTGCATCGGCAGGTGCAGCATGCGCGTGGTGCCGAACTCGTCACGCAGGCGTTCCTCGGTCGGGTCGACCACAAGCCCGTCGTGCACGTCAAACTGCAGGTCGCCGATTTCGGTGAAGCCCCACAGATGGCTCGCGGCGACATGCCGCGCGTACAGCTCGTATACCTTGCCGTGGTTGAGGAAGGTGACTTTGTAAAGTGACTTGGCCATGGGCGGATTATAGGAGCGTTGTTGGTTGCTGGTTGCTGGCGTGGGCAAAGTGGATCCCGGCGTCAGCACCGACAACCACGAACCAATAACCAGCAACCCATCAATACCCTTTCTGCTTGCGCAACCGCCGTGCGATGGCCGCGCGCACGAACAGCGCGAACACCACGCCGAACAGGAAACCGGCGATGTGCGCCGACCACGCGACTGCGCCGAAGGCCGGGCCGATGTACGCGAAGATCACCTGCAGCAACGCCCAGATGCCAATCAACAGCGGCGCCGGGGCCTTCACGAATTCAAGGAACACGCCGAGCGGCAGCACTACACCCAGCTTGGCGCCCGGGAACAGCGCCAGGTACGCGCCGATCACCGCCGACACCGCGCCGCTGGCTCCGATGATGACCCGATCGGGCGCACCGATGGTCAATACCGCGGCGAAGTTGGCGAACGCACCGCCCAGCAGGAACAGGATCAGGAAGCGCCATGCGCCCATGGTGCGTTCGGCCGGCAAGCCGAAAATCAGCAGGAACACCAGGTTGCCGAGCAAGTGGGCCCAGTCCGCGTGCAGGAACAGTGCGGTCAGCAGACGCAGGCCACTGCCGTCGCGCAGCGCTGCCAGCCAGGCCTGGGGAGTCGATAGCCCGCCCGAGAGCGCGCCCCAGTCCAGCAGCAGGCTGCCGTGCGCCGCCCCGGGACGGGTGATGGCCCAGAGAAATGCCAGCCACAACGCCGCGAACAACGCCGGCGTCGCCCAGCGCAGTCCAGGTTTCCTGCGGGAAGGAAGCGATACGAACATCGTGGAAATCTAACCGCTTTGCTCGCGACGCGCGTTGCAGCGACTTTCTGATTGAGGCGTGATCTGGTTGTTAGTGTTCGGTTATCCGGCGCGGCTATAATGCATACGGCGTCGTATGTCGGGAGGGCTCCCGGCACGGGATGAGAGGCGGGTCCACCGTCCCATCGTCGGCGCAGGCCAGCTGTACCCACGTCTTCGGAGATCACATTCATGGATTTTGCAAAGCACTTCACCCGCATTTCGGCTCTGGCGCTCGGCATTGCTGGCGTCCTGGCCAGCGGCCACGCGCAAGCCGCGGCCTTCCAGCTCAAGGAAAACAGCGTCAAGGCCCAGGGCCGCGCGATGGCTGGCGCGGCTTCGGCCAGCGGCGACGCCTCGGTCGTGGTCAACAACCCGGCAGTCATGTCGACGTTCACGGAAACCACCGTGCAGACCGACCTGACCGCGATCGACCTGTCGTTCCAGTTCAATGGTGGCGGCAGTGCTGCAGCCGGCAGCCCATTGGCGCAGCCGTTGACCGGCAGTGACGGTGGCGAGGCCGGCGGCCTTTCCGCGGTGCCGGCGATGTCGTTCGTGCTGCCGCTGAGCGACCAGTTCGAATACCTCACCGTAGGCGCCATGGTCAGCGCACCCTTCGGCCTGAAGACCGAATACGACCGCGACTGGGTTGGCCGCTACCACGCCGTGGAATCCGACGTGCGCGTGATCGACCTGACGCTCGCTGCCTCGATCGAACTGAGCGACAACTTCTCGGTCGGTATCGGCGCGATCTACGAACACGCAGAAGTCACCCTGTCCAATGCGATCGATTTCGGCAGTGCCATCTGCGCCAATCCGCAGTCGCAGGCGCTGTGCTTCCTGCCCAATCCGGTGCAGGGCCCGTACGGCCCGCAGAAGAACGACGGCTTCGCCTCGATCAACGGCACCGACAACAGCCTGGGCTGGATCGTCGGTGCGAACTGGCGTCCGACAGGTCGCATTTCACTGGGCTATTCCTACCGCTCCGAGATCGACCTGGAGATCGATGGCACCGCCGATTTCACCGTGCCTGCCAGCGTCACCCCGATCTTCGCCAGCACCGGCCAGTTCGTCGATACCGGTGGCGGCGCCGACCTGACTACGCCCAGCACGCACGCCTTCAGCGGTACCTGGCAGGCTACCGATCGCCTGAGCCTGATGGCCGAAGCCATGCTCACCGGCTGGGATTCGCTGGAAGAAATCCGCATCCAGTATGAAAACCCGGTCCAGGCCGACACCGCCGAAGACTACCTGTGGAAAGACAGCTGGTTCTATTCGGTGGGTGGTGAATTCAAGTTCAGTGATGCCTTCACCTTCCGTGCCGGCGTGGCGCGCGATGACTCCCCCGTGAGCCGTCCGTTCCGTACTCCGCGCCTGCCCGACCAGGACCGCATGTGGTATTCGGTGGGCCTGACCTGGACCGCCAGCGACAACTTCGCCCTGAGCGCCAGCTATGTGTTGATCGACCTGGCGGATACGCCCGAGGTGGACATCGTGTCCTCCAGCGGATCGCGCCTGGTCGGCGACTTTGACGGCGGCGCAGACCTGTTCGGCATCTCGGCGCAATACCGCTTCTGATCCGGCGACTGTCGTTCGCCCAAGAAAAACCCCGCTTCGGCGGGGTTTTTTGTGCCCGTAGCGGGTTGCGCGACTCAGTACGGCAAGCCCGCCACCGGCACCGATAGCGACCACAACCTGCCCGCGCCGGTGAGGTACAGCGTGCGGCCGTCCTCACCTCCGAAGGCGGCGTTGGTGATGTTGGCATCCACGCTGATGCTGGCCAGCTCTTCGCCTTGCGGCGAAAACACCTGCACTCTCCGCAACGCGTGTTCGGTGACATACACGTTACCCAGGCAATCCACCGCGACGCCGTCCGGCACTGCGACGTGCGCCAGATCGATGCGGGCTCCGGGTACGCCATCGACCAGCGGATACGCGCGCAGCACACCGTTTTCGCCGCCGCCAGCCACGTACAGCATGTCGC
>Ga0105047_10016438_pt1 | contig 11594 bp, 5 predicted proteins | sample MAT04_FD_78384 | JGI IMG/M metagenome (GOLD analysis project Ga0105047, IMG submission 78384) | Freshwater microbial communities from Lake Fryxell liftoff mats and glacier meltwater in Antarctica - MAT-04 (megahit assembly) | ecosystem: Environmental > Aquatic > Freshwater > Ice > Liftoff... | reverse complement strand
GATCGATGGAGAGTGCGGAAAGTTTCGATCATCTGCTTGCGGAGATGGAACAACTGACCGAAGAATAGTCGCCGAGACAGTCCAATGGAATCGCCCTTTCGAATCGTCTTTGTCGACCTATTCCGGCAACAAGTCGCGGAGTTGGCGACCTCCGCACGCCGCAGACGACGGCGTTGGAAACTCAAGTCGGCGCTGGACGAAGTGAATCAACTGCTTATCGCAAAAGCGGATCAGATGGGCGACCCTCTGTTCCGCTTTCGGGGCCTTGACTTGGAAATGAGGCAGGTGGTCCGCCAGTCGTCCTGGTTTCTCTTTGGCGTCAAACTCGATAAGAGAACGGTATTTTTGAAACAGATCAAGAGAACCTGCGAACCATGACTGAACTCTCCCCCAAACCACTTCTCACTCGCCGCGGCTTTCTCGCCGGCAGCGCTTCCGGGTTGCTCACCGCCCGGATTTTCGCCGCCCAACCGCGAAAGTCCGACTTCTCCTTTGCCCTTGTCACCGACACGCACCTGGGCAAATCGCCCGGGTACATCAAACGCATGCAGGATGCTGTCGCGGAAGTAAACGCTTCGCCGGCTCAGTTCACCGTCTTCTGCGGTGATCTCGTTGATTCGGGCCAGCTCGAAGAGCGGCAGAAGCTGTACCCGGAATGGGTCGAGATGGCGAAGGGGCTCAAGAAGGAGTTCCGCGCCGTGCCCGGCAACCATGACCCGATCGAAATGTTCAAGAAGCACGTGAACAAGGACGCCGAGAACGTCATCGACTTCAAGAACTACCGGATCCTCACGTTCGCGGATGCCGAACCGAACCCGGGGCATCTGGGCGTCGTCACGCCGGAACAACTCAAGTGGTTGCAGGCACGGGTTGACGAAGCGAACAAGAAGGATCAGCGCGTGATCCTCGTCGCCCACGTGATCCATCACGAAAACAAGCATCCTGACGTCGGCTGGTACATCAAGACGGGCCGGGCCGAGTTCGGCAAGTTTCTCGAGGCAAACAAGAGTATCGTCGCCTTCTTCGGCGGCCACTTCCACTGTGGCATGCGCGGCTGGAGCGACACGTATCACGGCATCCACGAAGTGATCCTGCCGTGCGTGTCCTACAACAACAACCGCAAACTGGAGACCGCACCGGGCTTTGCCGTCAACGAGTTTCGGCCCGCATGGGTCCAGGCAGATGTCTTCGGCGATCAGCTTCTCCTGAAGTACAAGCCGGTCGGCGCGGAAGTAGCCGTCGAAAAATCGCTGGCACTCAAGTAACCTGTCGATATGCCGACGCTGCGATTTCCGGATCATCATGCTCTGATGCAACTGCTGGCTGACGGGGCGCTGCCGCCGGCCGTCCGCAATGGCACGGTATCGTCGGCCACGGATGCCGAGGGACGAATCTGGATCAGGTTTCGTGCGATACTCTCCAAGCGCGCTGTTGTCGCACTGACCCAGCGACGGATCGATCTTGTCGACGCGAAGGAAGCTCCGCCACTGCGGTCGCTGTCGTGCTGGCCACAAGCGGTGCCACTTGTGCGCATTCCGGACACGGCATCCGGCCAGACCCGCCTGCGTGCTTGTATTCCTTCGTCGCTGCTTCCATCATTGACGGCCGATCTGGGGCACGCCGATTGGTCGCTGCGATTCGATGGCGACCATGTGTCGATCGACGCGCGCGGCCCCATCGCCACCACCATCGCCCGTTGGCGGGACCGGGCGGACGATACCATTGACCTGCTGGTCGAACAGGCACCGCGCGTGTGGATAACGGCTGGATGGACACACCCCTGCCTGGGTCAGTTTGAAGCAGGCGACGGTCAGCGGCTTGTTCTCAGACCAGGTCAGCCATGGCAGACGGAAGTGGAACACGCCACTGGGACCAGAACCAAACACCTGACCATGACTGGCGAAGCAATCGCCGCGCGGAGCGCACGGCTGCCAAAGCTGACGATCACGCCGCGCTGGAGGCCATTGCCGGGAGTATTGCCCCCAGGGCTCTGGATTATTGATCGCGAAGCGGTCCCCCTGATCCGGGAACTGGCAGAATCGCAGGATGTGGGCACGCTTGCACGACTGCAGGTTGCATGGGCACGCGGCGACACCGGGCCGATCGCGGTGCTGCGTTTTGCCGACAGCCATCGGCCGCTGGTGCTGCCGGCCGCTTTTCCTGCCGGTCATCAATCACTGCAGCGGCTTCCCAACCTTTACGTGCCATGCGGGAGTCGGCTATCGCCATTACCCCGCCGTGATCGGTTGCGCACCTGGCTGGCACCGGACGAGGCGCGAGTCTACTGGCTGAACCGCGGCGAGGACGATCGGCCGTTGGTCGCTTCACTCTTGCTTTCGGCTTTCGGCCCGCTGCTGGACTCGATCGACTACCACACGGAATGCACGGTGGATGAGTATACATCACCCGCCATCGACAAAGTCTTCACGTTCGGCCAGTTCCGCGAACGGCAGACGATTGCCGTCCGACCGTTGCAACCGCTGCCACAGATGCGACTGCCTGCCCCATTGCCTGAAGAACGCGACGAGCCGACCGCGCCGGGGTTGCTTTCACGGTTGAAGTCACTGTTCACCGGCGAACGCGGGACAAAGCCGCCGACGGCCGCGCCGGAGGAAGTTGATGTCCCGCCGCCGCCCGTCGACCGGGTAGCCGATCCGCCGGCCAAGCTCCGCGAAAGCCATGAACGCCTGCGCGAAGCGGAACGCGAGTTTGTTGGCCGCATGGCATCGCTGACGGCTGCGGAGCGCACTGCCATCTGGCCGAAACTTGCCGGCATGTACGCTCAAACAAACAACATGACCGAAGCGGCGGTCTGCTGGCTGAACTCGGTCTGGGAACAAACGCCGCCGACGCCGGCTGCCGCCTGGGGTTGGCTGAAGGCCGAGGCATCGTTGGCGCGCTGGAGCCCCGAAGGCAATGAAAACGGTGAGTGGCTCGATACGCCGATCACGCCGCCGCGTGCACGGGCGCTGGCTTCCTGGATCGTCTGGGCGTCGCTGCAGGATGATGTTCCCGCGCACCTGCTTGCTCAATCTGCCCGATACCAGACACACCTGGAACGATGCGAAGAACACTTGGCCGTGAAGGCCGCGTGGCTGGCCCGGTCGGCGTTGGCCCGAATTCATCAGGGGGACCTGCTTGCGCTCGCGCGCACGCGCGATCATCTCTGCGCCCGACTCTTCTCGTCGGGCCTGAGCCTTGATCGCGATGTGCCGACGTTTGTCCGCTTCGCCGAATCGGCATCTCCCGATCGGTTTGCCGGGGTCGGTAAGTGGTTGGCCGAGCGCCGCCCGGCCGTGCGGCAATGGATCGCCCGCCTGGGGGCCGCCGTTGACACCGCCACTGGTCCGTTGCAACCGATCGCCTCCTTCGGCCTCGAGGCGGAGGTGCAGTTCACGAGTGCCTACGCGGACATGATGATCGCCTGGGGCCTGGCCCGTCTCGGGGAGAAAAGCGAAAGCCAGCGCCTTCGCGATGAAGCGGTCGCCGCCCTGGATTCGCGCGACCCGGTTCATGCGTTCCTGCGTGATGCCTTTGATCGACGCATCTCGCAGGCACGCGACGGTTCTCACGGAAGCGGTCAACTTCCCGATGACCTTCGACAGCGGCTTGATGAACTCGCGCCGGATGACCGGTACCGCGTTGATCGCCTTCGACAGCATTCTCGAATCCTCGGACCCGGTGAAGAGATCAACGCGTTCTGGGCATCGAGCTTCCGCCACTATTCCCACTGGGACCAGTTGCGGCGACAGTTGCACGAACTGCCCGGTTTGGCCATCGACGAGATGAATGCCCGTGTCCGCGTGCTGCTGCCCAGGTCGGCGGAGCGCGGCTCGGTGCTGTTGCCGATCATTCTGCCTGCCGTCCTCGACTTGATCACCCGACTCGAGCCGGACTTGGCTACGCGAACACTCGATCTGCTCCCGGCCGCGTTGGATCGACTGGCGGACAAGCCGGCACGTCTCCTGGCACTGCTCGATCAGGGTCTTCGAGCCGCTGCCGCGCTCGATCATGGTGAAGTCGTGCAGGATCTTGCCCGGCGTTTCAGCGACCATGTTGATGCCCAGCGCGGGCCGCTGGCTGCTGGCGATCTTCCGGGGATCACGGGGCAGATGTTTCGCTGCCTGCGTCGGCTCGGATTAAAGTCTCTGGCCGAGGAAATCCTGACCCGGCTGCACCATCGATTGACGAACGAGGAGAGCATCCCGCAGTTGCGTGCCCGGCACGGGAATGCCTGGCCCGGATTGCTGCATATGCTGCTGCATGTGGCTGCCGGTTGCTACTACTGCGGCCGTGATGTGGAAGGACATCGAATTATTGATGAAGCTCGCTATGACCTGTACCAGTCGCCCATGAATGTCCGTGAGCGCACGCCGATTGCGATGACCTACGCCGCGACGCTGGGCCAAATTCCGGTTCGGCTGGCGCTGAGCCGGTTCGACGAACTGTTTCAACGGCTTCGCAAGGTGTCCATCAACTCATGGAACTCGCACTATACCCTGACGCCGTTGCAACTGATCGACACCACGGTGCTTGCCGTCGTGGACGAAGACTTCACCCTCGGCCCAGCGGTTCGCGGCTTTGTTGATGATGAAGAGCATCGTATCCGCCGTCGGCTTTCGACCGAGATCGGCGACCTGATGAGGCAGCAGGGCGTGGCCAGTTGACAGGAGATTAGATGATGCCGGCAACCAGGAACACGGACGAAGCCACCCTGCCGGAACTGCAGGCGGAAGCCGAGGAACTGCGCACGCGCATCAACCGCTTTCGTACGTCGTTGGGCCGGTTCTTCGTGCAGAAACAGGAGATCATCGACCTGATGGTGATTGCCGCCATCGCGCAGGAACCTCTTCTGCTCGTGGGCCCGCCGGGCACTGCCAAGTCGGACCTCGTCGTGAAGTTCAAGGACGCACTTGGCATCAATGAGGGGGACTACTTTGAATACATGCTGACGCGCTTCACGGAGCCGTCCGAAATCATCGGCGCGATCGACATTCAGGAACTGCGTGAGGGCCGGCATATTCGCCGCAAGCAGGGCAAGCTGCCGACAGCGCGAATGGCGTTCCTTGATGAGATCTTCAAATCGAACTCCGCCATTCTGAATATCCTGCTGTCGATCATCAACGAGCGCAAGTTCTACCAGGACGGCGTTCCCGAACCGGTTCCGTTGCGTGTGCTGTTTGCGGCCACGAACGAAGTCCCCGAACAGGGAGAACTGGCGGCACTGAAAGATCGCTTCGTCCTGAAGGTGATGAGCGACTCCGTGGCGGAATCGCATTTCCAGGAGTTGATCGACGCCGGCCTGCAGTCGGAATCGCATCGTTCACTCAACCGCAAGCCCTGGGCCGAGGGGCTGTGCACGCTCGACGATTTCGTGAAGGCGAACCGCTATCTGACGTACATGTTCGCCCGCCGCAGCGACGGGCCCGGCGGCGAAGAGCAGACCGATCGCACGCTCTTCTTCCCGGATGACGTGTTTCGCGAGTATCAGCGGCTGGTGAAAACACTGATGCGCGAAGACCGAATCTTCATCTCGGATCGCAAACTCGTGAAGCTGTACAAGTTGCTCCGGGCACGGGCGTGGTTGTTCGCCGGCGGTACCGTCAGCCGCGGCGACCTCGGGTTGCTGGCGTACTTGGGCGAATCGTTGGCAGAGATTGAGAGTCTGAGGCGGAAAGTACCGGAGCTGTTGGGAGAGTAGCCCGGTTGCTCCGCAACCGGTGCGTCATCAATCTCTGCAGGCCGGTTGCGGAGCAACCGGACTACCTTACCGGGAACGGCGGCACGTCGGGCAGCTTGCGTTCGTCCTTCTTCAACTTCTCCAGGATCACTTCGACGCCTTTGAGCAGTTGTTCGTCGGTTCCGGCGAACTCCTTCGCGGGGTCGTTGTCCTGTTCGATGTCCGGATCGATACCGTAGTTTTCAATGATCCACTTTTTGCCTTCGATGTCGTACCTGGAGAATTCGGGCTTCATCAGGGTGCCGCCATCAACCAGGGGCAGTGACCCGCGAATGCCGACCACGCCACCCCAACTCCGTTTGCCGATCACCGGGCCCAGCTTGTATTGTTTGAACCGCCAGGGGAACAGGTCGCCGTCGGAAGCTGAAAACTCGTTGATCAGACAGACCAATGGGCCGTAGAAGGTGCCCTCCGGGTTGATCTGCGGTGGGCCGTTGCGGGCGATGCCAACCATGGCAATCTCTCGGCGGAGGCGCTCGATCAGCATCGGCGAGACGTTGCCGCCGCCGTTGCCTCGCATGTCGATCACCAGGGCCTTCTTCGTGATCTGCGGGTAGAAGTGCTTGATGAACTCATTGAGACCGTTCGCGAGCATATCGGGTACATGGATGTAGCCGACCTTGCCGCCGGTCGCGTCGCTGACCTTCTTTGTGTTCGTTTCAACCCAGTCGTGATAGTAGAGTCCTGACTCATCCGCGATCGGTGTGACGACGACCGTGCGTGCCCCTTTGGCGTTCGGCTCTTTATTGATCTTCAGCGTGATCGGCTTGCCGACGGTGTTCAGCAGCAGTTCGTAGATGTTGCCGACTTCGTTGGTCGGTGTGCCATTGACCGCGACAATGTAGTCGCCGTCATTCACATCAACGCCGACCTCCGCGAGCGGCGCCCGCAGGCCGCGATCCCACGTAGCGCCCTTCAGGATTTTCGTGATCTGGTAGTACTTCGTGGTCGGGTCACGCCGGAGTTGCGCTCCCAGCAGGCCCGTCTGAATCCGCCGCACGTTCGGCACATCGCCACCGCCGACATACGCATGCCCGGCGTTCAGTTCGCTGATCATCTCGCCGATGACGTAAGTCAGGTCGGCACGATGCTGCACATGCGGCAGCAGCACTTCGTACTTCTTCTTCACCGCGGGCCAATCCACGCCATGCAGATTGGGGTCGTAGAAGAAGTCACGCATCTGCCGCCAGCATTCGCCGTAGATCTGCTTCCATTCCGCCTGGCGGTCCAACCGCATCTCCATGCCGGAGAGGTCAAGCGCTTTGCTGATCTCGATGGTGCCCGACTTCGGCAGATCGATGATGCCGTACTGTCCGCTCTTGCTGACGATCATCTTTTTCTGATCGTGGGAAATCTCGTAGCCGTTCACGGCGCCAAGGTTAGTTTCCTTCTGCGCGATCATGTCGAAGAGATAAAGCGAACCGCCGCGCAGGTAATAGAGAGCACTGCCGGCTGACTGCAATCCCCGGTAGTTTGATGCGGGAACCGGCAGACTCAGGATTCGATCCTTGATACCGGCCACATCCACCTTGATCGGTGCCCCCACGTCGGGCTTGGCCGGCGCCGGAGGCATGTCGCCTACTTCGTCCTGCTTCGGCTTGAACGGGTTCTGGGTGTCCTTCGCCAGGGTAACGAAGTAGATGCGGGCCATGTCCGAGTAGGAATGGTTCCACTCCGTCGCGCTGTAGGTCGGGTGGAAGTCGCGATCGGAAACGAAATAGAGGTATTTACCGTCGGCACTGAAGGCCGGTTGGTACGAGCGGGACCAGCCGTCGGTCACTTCCCAAGTTTTGTCCTGATCGACGGAGTAGAGATGGATCTTGTCCATTCCGTCGATCTCGTCCTGCGCCCAGGCGATCCATTTTGAATCGGGCGACCAGGCATGGTCGCGAATCTCCCATGCTTTTGCCTGAGTGACCGTGGCCACCTTGCGAGTGCTCACATCGACATATTGCAAGCGGAACTTTTTGTCGCTCCAGAGGATCTTCTTGCCGTCGGGCGACCACGAAATGGCGTACTTGTAGGTGTCGGCATCGTTAGTCAGCTGCTTCGCGGCCTCGCTGCCGTCCTGCGGTTGCACCCAGATCTCATCCTCACCCGACGCATCCGAGATGAACGCGACCGACTTGCCATCCGGTGACCAGATGGCATCGCGCTCATGCACGCCGCTGGTGCCCGTCAGGTTCCGCGTCAGGCCGGACGTGGCCGGTACGGTGAAGACTTCACCGCGGGCACCAAACAGCGCCCGCTTGCCATCCGGGGCGATGCCGTAGCTGCTGACACTTTTGCTCAGGTCCTTGATCCCGCCCCGGCCGGTGAGCAGATCTTCCTCAATCCGCACCGGGATCTTCTCGACCTTCTCTGTTGCAAGGTCCATCTTGTAGATCCAGCCGCCGTTCTCGAAGACGATTGCCTTGTCTCCCTTCGAGGGGAACTTGATGTCGAACTCCTTGAACTCGGTCACCTGCTTCAGCGCCTTGGTCTTCGTGTCGTATGACCAGAGGTTGAAGCGTTTCGCCTCGTCGCGATCGGAGAGGAAGTAGATTCTCGTGCCGGCCCACATCGGGATGATGTCCGACGCATCGTTCTTCGTCAGTTGCTCGGTCTGCTTCGTCTTGAAGTCATACGTCCAGATCTCGTCGGCCATGCCGCCACGATAGCGCTTCCAGGTACGGAACTCGCGAAAGATGCGGTTATAGACGAGCTTCGAATCATCCGGCGAATAACTGCCGAATCCGCCGCGCGGCAGCGGCAGTTCCTCCGGCGATCCCCCGGCGGTGTCGACCGTGTAGAGCTTGCCGACGAAGTCGTTGAAGCTCGTCCCCCGGCTTCGATAGAGGATCTCTTTCCCGTTGTTCTTCCAGCCCATGACGATGTTGTTCGGTCCCATGCGGTCGGCCACGTCGTCGCGGCCCAACGTGGCCGTATAGGTCAATCGCTTCGGCACGCCGCCTTGGGCGGGGATGAGATAGACTTCCGTGTTGCCGTCATACTGCCCGGTGAACGCGATCGACTTGCCGTCAGGTGAGAAGCGGGCGAACATCTCGAACCCGTCATGCCCAGTCAAACGCCGGGCGGTGCCGCCCGCCGTCGGGACGGTATAAAGGTTGCCCGCGTAGGTGAACACCACTTGGTTGCCATGGATGGCCGGGAATCGCAACAGGCGCGCTTCGTCCAGGGCGAATGCGTACGACGGCAGCATGAGAACGATGAGGCAAAGCAATCGGCAGATCATGATGTGCAATACTCCGGTGACACCTGTTGATACGGCAGGCGCGACAGCGAAGTTCATATTCGGGCTTTTAACCCGCGGAAGCAATACAAACATCGCAGATTGCGCAGTTATCCCAGAATGCGCACTCTTTACGGCCGTATTCTGTACGCATCTCGACAACACTACGGGCGATTAACGACGAAACACTGGCAGCCGCAGCGTCAGATATGCCGACGCGCCCACCATATTGTACAGTGGTGAAATGAGCACATGCGAATCGGCCCCGACGCTGGCCCAGGAGCAGATGTCCCAGTTGAAAAGTGCCCGGAAGCGGTGGTAAGCGAAAAAGTTGTTGTCATAACCCATTCCGTACTGGAGTGAGTAGTAGCAGACGTTCGCATGCGAGAAGTAATCGCGCCCCAGGTAGTGCGTCCATTCAATGCGGTTCTCAAGGTACGAGAACGCCTGCGGTGAGAAGTAGGGGTGTACGGCACGCACGATGTCGCCCGGATTCGGCGGAAAGAAGAACGTCTGGTCCGCGAAGCCCTGGAAGTCGAGCCGGGTGACGAACTTCAACTGCTTCGGCAGGAAGTTCAGCAGCACTTCGTTGAACAGCGTGAACTGATTCAGTGTGTTCTTGTCGGAATAGACGCCGACGAGATACTGTCCGCCGAAGTCCCAACGGCGTGACGGCCGGACATCACCCCCCATGCGGACGCCACCGCGGTATATATCCTGCGCCAGCGAACCGGAACTCTCGGCTATGTTCTCCAGAAACCCGGAAAAGTAGACCCGGAACAGGTCGCACGGTTCGTACCAGGCCCCCGTATCAAAGGTCACGCGATCGCTGAACCCGCCCGGGCCAAACGTTTCGAGATTGGCCTGTGCGTGCAGCAGGAGGTTCGCCTGCGGCTTCTGCTGCAATCGCACCGAAAGGACGTTGCCATCCACAGCCGGGTAATTGACCGCATCGTAATTGATTCGCGAGAACCCGACCTGCAGGTACTCGTTCTCATCTCCGAACGGGATGCGGGCCGCGGCAGTGTACCGGTATCGGTCGATCGAAGCCGTGCCGTCGCGGCCACGCTGGCTGAAGAAGTCCTGATTCAGCAGCAACTGCGGCTCAAGTTCAAGGCTGGCGCGATCCATCGCGATCGCGCCGTCACGGTGCCGGGGATCGACCGCCAGCAACTCGCCATACATCCCGATTGCTTTGCGCGTGTGCTTCAACTCGCTGTAGACCTGGCCCAGATCGAACAGCCCTTCCGTATTGCCCGGTTCCTCGGCAATCAACTGCCGGTAGACCGGCATCGACTGATAGTTCCGCCAGCCCTTGAGCGACTTGGCCTTCGCTTCCAATTCGGTCTCCTGCGTCGACGTCGTCCAGGCAGCGGCATCAAGCGCGAATCGCTGACCCGGCGATGGTGCGTTGGATTCGGTCGTTGTCGTGGCCGACACTCGCGTGATCTCGCCGTGCAGGACATCGAACGGCACGCGAGGCTTGGCGACCGACTGCAAGTTCGGCATCGTGTTCGGGGCAGACGGATCGGCCCTGGGCGTGTCCGGCAGCGGTGGCTTCGGCAGATCGCGGTACGCCCCTGCAGCGCGATTGAATTGATGATCTGAGTAAAGGACGCGTGCCCGTTCCAATCGGGGCAGTGTGAACTCCGGGTCGATGGCGATCAGTCTGCTGTACACGTCGGCCGACTTTTCGAACTTCTGGGCGATCGCCAGCGTGCGGGCCAATGCTTCCAGCCCGCGCACGTTGTTCGGCGAAAGTCGCAACACGCTGTCCGCCATTTGAATCGCTTCGTCGAAATGGCCGTTGAAGGAGGCCTGACGCTGGCGGATATCCGCGAGGCGGATCAGCACGGCCAGGTTGCCGCTGTCGCCGCGCAGCGCCTGCACGCACAGGTCTCCAGCGATACCGTCGTCAACATCCGCGACGAATTGGTCTGCCAGCTGCAATCGCGCCCGCGGGTCGCCGAGGTAGTTGACGGCCATTTCGATCACAGCGTCCATCTGCTCGACCGAGCCCAGCTTCATGCGTGCACGGGCCAGGCCATAGAACGCGGGGATCACGCGCCCGGCGGGGCGGTTCAACAGCGATTCGTACTCGGTGGCTGCCTCGGCCAGCTTGCTTTGATCGAGTAGCACCTTGCCCAGTGCCAGGCGAACCTCGACGATGCCGGCTTCATTGCGAGTCTCCTGCCGCAGGTACTCGCGGCAGAGCAATTCCGCCTCGGCACATTGCCCGGCTTTTCCGAGTACTCGCGCCAGCGTTGCCCGGGCTGTCGGGTCGTTCGGGAAATCACGCATCGCCAATCGGCCCAGTTCGATCGCTTCGCCGAACTTGCGTTGAACCATCAGGGTGGTGACAATCCCCAACCGGGCCGGGCGATACTGAGCGGCTTCCGGCGGGATCTTCGCGTACTCCGCCTTGGCTTTCTCATCCTCACGCATGAACTCGTAAAGTCGCGCCAGCGCGAGCCGCGATTCGTTGTCGGTGTCGTCCTTCTCGATGAACGTGCGGTAAAGCTGCTTCGCCTGAGCATATTCACCGACCAGCTGGTGGTACTCCGCCCATGCGAGCAGAAACAATCGCTGCGCGGCATTTGACGGCTGAACGGTCGACAGGAT
>Ga0105047_10016437_pt1 | contig 11595 bp, 6 predicted proteins | sample MAT04_FD_78384 | JGI IMG/M metagenome (GOLD analysis project Ga0105047, IMG submission 78384) | Freshwater microbial communities from Lake Fryxell liftoff mats and glacier meltwater in Antarctica - MAT-04 (megahit assembly) | ecosystem: Environmental > Aquatic > Freshwater > Ice > Liftoff... | reverse complement strand
CTTCACCTGGTCCACCAAAGTAAAAGCCAAAACCGTCAGTCTCGCATTGTCCGAAGATCAAGCGGACTGGTTCGATCAAGCCATCGCCGAACACCGCCGCTTGAAGAAAATCCTGGCGGAGATGTACAAACTCTCGCGTCAAATCATGCGGCTCCGCTTCCCGGATCCCGAACGCCGCAAACCCCTCAATAAGCGAGTTTTACGCCTTATCTAAGCGCCATTCGGGGCTGACCCCTTGGTGGGCCCGTGCCGTGGTCGGGCAGACCATCCTCAACTTTCCCGCGCCGGACGCGCCGGAACCGTACGGTGGTCTCGCGCTCGCCCGGAAACTCATCGCCGACTTCCGGGGCGGCCCGCTCATCACTCCGGCCTTCGCCCCGCACGCGCCGTACACGGTCGACGCCGCCCACCTGCGCGAGATCGCCGGGGTCTCGGCGGAGCTTGACGCACCGGTCATGATCCATCTCGCCGAAATGACCGAGGAGATGACGTCATTGCGCTGCGACTACGGCATGACTCCGGTGGAGTGCCTCGACCCGCTTGGCCTGCTCAATCGCCGGCTCATCGCGGCCCACTGCATCTTCGTCAACGACACCGATATCGCCCTGATGAAGGAGCGCGACGTCGGCGTCGCCCACGCCCTCGTCGCCAACATCAAGTCCGCCAAAGGAGTGGCCCCCGCGCTCAAGATGTACAATCAGGGCCTGCGCATCGGGCTCGCCACCGACGGGCCGATGAGCGGCAACACCCTGGACATCATCGACCAGATTGCCCGGGTACATCGCGTCCTCCTACTCGATTCGCAACTTCCGCGCCATGCCCCACGATCTCGGCAGATGAACGGCGTGGAAATATCAAACATTTAGGTTTGACCCTTTTCTGCGCGCAGACAATCCGGAGGCGGGAGTCGTCACCTCCGATCTCCTTCAGTTCACGTCCACGCGTGGCCGCGGGAGCCACGGCGGAAACGCGACTTGTACCCGAGGCCTCCTTCTGCCAAAGGCTGGGTCACACTGCGATGCCCCACACTCGCCTGACCACCTTCACGGCGCGCCCGCTCGGACGCGCCCTTTGTTTCTTTCTCCTCACGATGGGCGCCCACTTGGCGGCTACAGCCGCGGTGCACTCCCATGGCACGCTGCCTCCGGAGGTCCGCGCCGAACCGGTGAACGAGGGGGGGCTCGCACCGGGCGACACGGTGCCCAACTTCCGGCTCGTCGACCACTCTGGTCGGGGACACGAGCTCTACTACGAGTCGACCCGCAGCGTCATCGTCCTGGTGTTCACCGACCCCGCCCATCCGGAGGCCCTGCGCCAGGCCCGGGCGCTGCGGAGGCTGCGGGATCGGTTCCCGGCCGGACAGGTCGTCGTCTGGCAGGTCGTTCCGGGGCAACGCATGGATCGCATCAGCCTCGCCGCGAGCCAGGCCACGTTCGTGCTCTCCGACCTGCCCGCCCTGCATGACTTTGCCCAGCTGGTGGCCACGGAATTTGGCGCCAGGCTCAACGGGGAGACCTTCGTGCTCGATGCAGCCGCTTGGACGCTCGCGTATCGCGGTCCCCTCGATGACGCCGATCCGGTCAATCTCCTGGATACGCCCCGGCGCGCTTACGCGGAGGAGGCCGTCGTCGCCCGCCTGACCCGTTCGCCGGTCCCCACCGCGCGCCCCGCGTTTCGCGAGGGCACCGCCCGCCTCGACCTTCCACCCGCCCCGTCGATCGACTACGCGACCCAGATCGCGCCCATCGTTCAGCAACGGTGCGTCGCCTGCCACGCGCCGGGAGGCATCGCACCCCGTGCTTTCACCCGGTACGAGGACGTTGCGGATCGTCCGGGGAACCTGCGTCAGGTGCTGCTGGAGCAACGCATGCCTCCCTGGGATGCGGATGCCCGCCACGACGCCTTCTCTCCCAATGCCGGGCTTTCTCCCGATGAGACCGGCCGGCTCTTCGCCTGGGTTCGCGCCGGCTCGCCGCGAGGCACCGCGGCCGACCCGATCGCCGCCCAGCCGCCGCCGACCGTGCCCGACTGGCCGTTGGGCACGCCCGACTCGATCCTCACGGTTGCAAACCAGACGATCCCGGCCACCGGCAAGGTTGACTACCGCTACCTCCCGGTGCTCGTACCGCAGACCCGCTGGCTGAAAGCCATCGTGGTTCGACCGGGCAACCGCAGCGTGGTTCACCACGCCCTCCTTTTCAACGGCCTCGAGGGCCTGCTCGCCTCCAGCGGAGGGCTGGGTGGAAATTTCGCTGGATACGTGCCGGGCATCGAACCCCGCTTCTTTCCCGCCGGCACCGGCAAACGCGTCACCGCCGGGGACTTGTTTGTCCTCCAGATGCACTACGTCACCACTGGAAAGGTCGAGACCGACCGGACCCAGATCGGACTCTACTACCATCCCACCAGCCAGCCCCCGGCCCGCGAACTCAGGACCCTGGCTGCGGGAGCCACGACCTTTGTCATTCCTCCCGGCGCACCGGAGGTGCCCGTCGAGGGTTCCTTCCGGGTCGAACGCGACTCCCTGCTCTACGAACTTAATCCGCACCTCCACTACCGCGGTCGCTATGTCGGATACGAGGCGCTCTATCCGGATGGACGGGTCGAAACACTGCTCAATGTGCCGGCTTATGATTTTGACTGGCAGCGGGACTACCGCTTCGCCGTTCCCAAGCACCTGCCCGCCGGCACGACGCTGCGGGTCAAGGGGGCGTGGGACAATTCGCCGGAGAACTTGAGCAACCCCAATCCGCTCGCCACCGTGCGCTGGGGGGAGCAGACCGACGACGAAATGTTCATCGGCTACCTCAGCCTCGCCGACGCCCCCGCTCCGGTCGCCGGTGCGGTCATGGCTCCGCTCTGGCACGGTGCGCAGCTCGCGCACGGCTACGAGGGCCTCGCCTTGTCGTCCCGGGTCACCGCCCAGGGATCCGGTGTCCGCTATCGGGCCGCCGGGCTTCCCGCCGGGATTGCCCTCGACGCTTCCACGGGACAGCTGAGTGGCACTCCACTTTCCGCCGGACGCACCCGCGTCGCGGTCGTCGCGGAGAACGAGGTGGGTGCGGTATCCATCCCGCTCGACCTCATCATTCTGCCGAAACCCACCGCGCCGCTCTTCCTCAGGCAGCCGATCAGCCAGCGCGGCAACCTCGGGGGCAGTGCCATTTTTACCGCCCAGGTCGTGGCCGATCCTGCTCCCACCTTCCAGTGGTTCAAAGGAGGTTCCGAGTACTGCACGGCGGAGGGCCCCACGCTCACCCTTTCCAACCTCACCTTTACCCACGCGGGCGAATACCGGCTGGTGGTCAGCAACGCCGCCGGCTCCGTTTCGTCCCAGACTGTTTCCCTCTCGCTGGATCCACCGGCCCTGGTCAACCTGTCCACGCGCTCGTTGCTCGCTCCGGGTCAGCGGCTCATCGCGGGCCTCACCCTGACCGGCACCGCACCCAAGCGGGTGCTGGTCAGGGCGGTCGGTCCCACTCTCGCCGCCTTCGGCGTCACCGATGCCATGCCCGATCCCGAGCTGGCGGTGTACGATGCGGAGGGCCGTCGGATCCTGGCGAATAACGATCAGGGCGATCTGCCGGCCTCGTTCTCCCTCGCCGAAGTCACCGCCGGCACGGGCGCCTTCGCGCTCCCGGCCTCCAGTCGCGACGCGGCCCTGGCCATCACGCTTTCACCGGGAAGCTACACCCTGCACGTGACCAGCCGTGACACCCGCGGCGGTTCGGTCCTCGCGGAAGTCTATGAGGCCGATCTCGGTGTCACGGAGGTGAGCAATCTGTCGTGCCGGCTGAGCCTGACGGTGGCCGCTCCGACGCTCATCACCGGCTTTGTCGTCGGCGGAGTCGATCCCCGTCGGATCCTGATTCGTGCCGCCGGACCGGCTCTCGGGGCATTCGGCGTGCCGAACGTGCTCCCCCGGCCCCGGCTGTCCCTTTACCGCAGCGACGGTTCACGCGTCTCGCAGGTGTCCGGCTGGGTCGACACCCCGGAGCTTCGGGCCGCCCAAAGTGCAACCGGCGCGTTCGCCTTCGCCAATGGGAGCGCCGATGCTGCCCTGGTGTTGAGCCTGGAACCGGGAGGCTACACGGTTCACGTGGACGGAGGCGTGGGTGAGACCCTGGTTGAAGTGTACCGTGTTCCGTGATCGAGCAGTGCCCGCTGCAGTCGCGCACGGTCTGATCGGGGAGGAAGCCACCGCGACCACTCCACGAACCCCGGGGGGTGCGGCTTCGAGTTGGCAATTCTCAGCAAAGACAAACACCAGCCAACAAGGCGTCTCCACCCCCGGGGTTCGATCCGCGGCAGTGCCGGTGCGCGACGATCCGGAAACACGGCGCCGTTGCAATTGAGGATTCCCGACTCAAACGAATGAGAGCTGGAAACGCTGGCAGATGGGAAAACGCAACGACCCAAGGACCACGAGGGTCGTTACGCGTGCAAAGGAAGCGCAGCGACTTCCCCGTGCTCACCTCACCGCCACGCGCTTGGCACCAGGCTGACGAAATACCTAATTGGAGAGAGCCCGCCACTGCCATGGCTCGCACCACCCGCAACTCCCACGGCTGAACCGGGATTGCTCCGGATCAGCCTCCCTTTGGCGGAGCGATGCGAGGTCCGGGGGTGGAGGCGCCTTGTTGGCTGGATCGTCATCATCGGTGGCTCCATGGACGTAGCCACCCTTGGTACCACCGCCGGCCAGCCACATGCTGAAACCGTGGTGGTTATGATCGCGGCCGGCGGTGGGTCCGACTTTCTCCCCCTGTGAAAGTTCGACCGTCGGGATCCGGCCAAACTCGCCGCCCCAGACGACGAGCGTGTCGTTGAACAGTCCGCGCTGCTTGAAGTCGGTGAGCAGGGCGGTGATGCCCTGACAGCTTTCGGCGGCGATGGCCTTCTCAATGTTCTCATGGCTGTCCCAAGGCTGCAGCGTACCATGCCACACCTGGACGAAACGCACGCCCCGCTCGACGAGTCGCCGGGCGATCAACATCTGCCGTGCCTGGGGCGTGTTGCCGTGAAGGGTGCGGATGTGCTCCGGTTCACGGTCGCAGTCGAACGCGTCGGTCGCCGCGGTCTGCATCCGGAAGGCTGTCTCGAAACGATGGATGCGTGCTTCGAGGGCCGGGTCGCTCCGGCTGGCGAGGTGCTTGCGGTTGAGAGCGGCGGCGAGGTCGAGCTGGGCGCGCTGGGCTTCGCCGGCGAGGTGCGGATTGCGGAGGTGCTCGATGAGCTGGGCCGCGGACTTGTCCTGGGTTTCGATGTAGGTGCCCTGGTAGCTGCCCGGGAGAATGGACGACCGCCAATTGTCGGCTCCGGCCACGGGCATGCCCTTGGGCACCAGAACAACGAAGGCGGGCAGGTTCTGATTTTCAGTGCCAAGCCCGTAGGTGATCCACGAGCCGATGCGGGGATGCGCCATGGTGCTGGCGCCGCAGTTCATCAACCGGAGCGAGTTTTCATGGATCGGCGTGTCGGAGGGACGTTCCCCGGTCGCCCCGAAGTCATCGGGTGTGGCGACCAGACCCCGGCCAAAGTGCTGCTGCCAGACGCGGTTGACGATCACCCGGGCGGTCAGGGGATTTTTCCCGCTGGCGACCGACCTGGCGAACTGCAGCCGTCCATCATCCTCATAACGCCGGTCATCGACGCTCGCCAGGACCTGGGGAAAACGGCGGGGAACGTCCGATCCCGGTTTGCGCCGGTCCCCGCGGATCAGGATGTGGGGAGTGATGGGACGGCCGGCGACGACGACCGCATGGGCCCGGTCGACGGGGCCGTTGGTCTCGAGGATGGTCAGGCGTTCGCGAATCTTGGCGGCGGCCTCGCCGTCGGGTCGGGAGACGAGCTGATACTCGGTGATGAACCTCAGGAAGTCCTCCGAAACGTCCTCGCGGGAATCTCCAGGAGCGCCGGCCAGAGCTGGAAAGAGGCCGGGCCGCGGCGAAGCCCCGCGGCCATCAGGGCCTCCCACCGCGGCGGGCGTTGGTGGCGACACTGCGGCCCTTGCTCGCCAATATGGCCTCACAATCGACGATGCTGCCTACCTTGAACTAGCTGTGCGAGGCGGTGCGTCCCTTGCCACTACAGACAATGCTCTGGAAGAGGCCGCTCGGTCTGCCGGCGTAACCATCGTTCGGTAAAGTTGCAGATGACGAATCCACCGTCGGCCGGGAAATCCCCAGCGCGGAGGCCGTCTTGGTGGTTTCCAACTGCCCCACTCTGGTGCAGCACATACTCAAAGAGCGCGTTGAACCGGTTGATGACACGAAACGCAAACAGTCGCTGGATGTCGCGCGCGAAAACCGAATCGAGCCACTCGCGATGGAACGAAGGATCCTTCTTCGCCGCCAGCAGCGCGGGCGGCGGACCGCCGTGATAGAGCCGCTTCGCCGGGGCCGTGCTGAACGCGGTGAGTTCGCTCGTCAACGCGGGGACGAGATGCAGCAACCGTTTCCGTCCGGTCAGCGTGTCGCGGAGTTTTTTCCGGACGCGAGGGTGGATGAGGCGAACGCCGCACGCCCGCGAGCTACCATGTCCAGACGTCGGGCGAGCCAGGCGTTGGGCTCCCTCCTCCGGGTGATTTGAGGGGCGTCCCGGACGTCGTTCATTGCGCCCACCTGCACGTCCACGAGGATCAAGACCGATCGATTGCCTGTGCGAAGGGGCCGCTCGTTTTGCGACGGCAAACCAGCAGCACCTCGTCGACCGCCGTCAGGTCGAGCAGTCCTGCCACCCACTTTAGGCGCTTCTGGAGGAGCAGTCCGAGAGGGAAGAAGATCCAGTTGTACCAGCGCGTGGCCGCCACACGGTGCTCCGTCAGCATTTTCACGGCACAGCGGAGCATGCGCGGATTGTTGGGTTGCATTCCGAATACGGCGCTCTTCTCGACGACCAGTTCATTGTCCGCGATCATCTGCACCAGATCTGCCGGTTTGTAGCGGCGGGCGTGGCCGACGTAGTCGTCGAATACCGTCCAATGCAGGGGGTGCAGGGGCACGGAGAAAATCAGGCAGCCGTTTTCCTTCAACATGCGGGTCAGTTCGGCAAAGACGCGCCGGTCGTCCATCACGTGCTCGATCACATCAAATGCGGCCACGAGGTCGAAGCCTTGGTCGACAAAGGGGAGTGCGGTGATCTCGCCGGCGCGGGCGATGCCGCCCCGGGCTCCCAACCGCTCGACGGCCGGCGGGCTGGCGTCGATGAAATGGGTGCCGGAAATCGGCAGACGCGGCCGCAACCCAGGTCCGACCTCCAGTCGCATCGCCGCCGCGGGCAACAGGTCGGAAATCAGCGCCCACGTATTGAAGCTTTCGGGGCTCGTCAGATAGGTGTCCGCCCACAGCGCATCGTAGAACGCACTGTTCCGCGCCGCGAGCTCGTTGGGTTGCATGACACGGCACGATATGTCCTCAGATGCATTTTTCAACCAGTCTGTCAGGAAGGACTGGCAATAGGTTCTGCGAGGAGGATGCGAGGAGCAGGCCGATGCGCCCGCCGCCTTTTCGCCGATACTCCACAAACGCGCGCCCGGCGAGAAACCCGGCGGCAAAGGGCAGCGGCATCCGCTCGAATTGCGCCTTGGGCAGCACGGCACCCAATGCCGCCGGTGTCGCGTAGCCGACCGAAATCTCGGCATAGATGATGGGGTTGATGCAGAGTGCGGTGCGCTCCGCCGCGTGCGCCAGAGCGGAACATTTGCTAATCTGGAACGAACTGATGATCCGCGAGCATCGCTTGCACGACGCGCGGCTGGTCGGCCGGCAGTTCCGCTGTTTGATCGGTTCGGACCACGGCTGGCTCGGCGGGATCGGCTTTGGCAGCGCCGCCCGATATTTGGAAGATCGCGACGAGTGGATGGGCTGGAACGCCGCCCAGCGCACCGCGCACCTCCCGCGGGTGATCAACACGACCCGGTTTCTCGTCCGACCCGACGTGCGCTGCCCCATTCTCGCCTCGCACGTGCTGGGACTGTGCGCCCGGCGCATCGCGGGGGACTTGGAGCGCCGCTGCAAGCTGCGGCCGTGGCTGCTGGAGAGTTTCGTCGATCTGACGGCGTATCTGGGAACCTGGTACAAAGAGGCCAACTGGCGCAAGGCCGGCCAGACCAAGGGCCGCGGCCGCAACGGCCCACGCGACGCCGGCCTGAGCCGCAAGGACATCTATTGGCATCCATTGATGGGTGGCCTCGACGCCCGCTGCGGGGTGGAGTGCTTTGCGGCGGAGGCCCTGGAGTCGCACCACGGACTGGACGGAGCCGGCTGGGCGGAGCAGGAGTTCGGAACGTGCGCGCTGGGCGACAAACGACTGACCCGGCGCCTGGTCAAGATCGTCGGCGACGAGGCGGCTCATCCCGGAGGCCCGCACGCCCAGGCCGCCGGTGGCGATCCGGCGCAACTCAAAGCCTTTTACCGCTTTGTGAACAACGAAAACCCGGAGATGAATGTGACGGGCCTGCTGCAAACGCACCGCACCCAATCGCTACGGCGGATGAAAGCGCGCGACACGGTGCTCGTCGTGCAAGACACCACCGATCTGAACTTCACCAGCTACACCCACTGCGCAGGCTTGGGCGAGACCAACGCCAACCAGACCGGCGCCAAAGCCGATCTGCTCGTGCGGGCCAAGTGGGATCGTCAGCTGGAGGGCACGGACGCGACGCTGTTCGCCGAACTGGCCGCGGCCCCCTTGGCCAAGTCCGTGAAGATCGCCGTGCCGCGCCAGCGCGAACACGTGGGCAAGCCCTCCGCGCCCGGCCGGCCGCTGATCTGGGTGCTTTCGGCCCCGCTCGTGTCGGCGGTGGAGAATGCGATCAGCCTGTTCCTGCTTCGGCAAGTGGTAGCGGTTGACTTTTTTGTCTTCAACGTCCTTGGATATCCACCTGTTCAGCAGGGAAATGTATTGATTTTGCCGCGTGGGCAGGTGGGTGTGGCGGACGCGTGCTCGGGCATTCGCTCACTTACGGCGTGTCTTTTTGCCGGTTCGTTTTTGGCGGCGATTTTTTTGGATCGATTGTGGAAGAAAGTCCTGCTGGTGGGGGTGGCGATGGCCTTGGCGTTCTTTACGAACCTGTTGAGGAGCCTCTTCTTGACGGCATGGGCGTATGCGTATGGAAGCGAGGCGATTGAAGGGACGCTCCATGACGCGACGGGGTTTGCGATCCTCGGGCTGACGTGTGTAGGCCTGTTTTGTCTGCTGCCGCTGTTTAACGCCGCGAATTGGCGCCGATGGCTCGGGTAGCGGTGCGGGGGGCACCTGGACACCTTTTTATGGAAAGGCGGGCTTGGAGATGGACGCTCTTGGCGGTGGTGGTGGGGTGGGGCATTGCCATGTCTACGAGCGAACCTCCGCCGACGGATCGGGCGTTTCCGAAGCAGACCCTGCGTCCGGATGTGGTTGGACCGTCGCGTTGAGTGCGCTCCCGCGAAGACGGGGATTTCACCGTGTTCTCTGCGCCTCTGTGGTATCAAAAGGATCGATCCGATTCGGCACTTTACAGGAGGAAACGGAGAGGCCGGAGGAAGGAGGACGGAATGTTTACCACAGAGGCGCAGAGGGCGCAGAGACGGAGGGGGGGGGGCGGGGGCGTGGGGGATCCAATCAACCGGTTTGAGGGATCGAGGATTTCTCTGTGAGCTCTGTGCCTCTGTGGTAAATACGGATTGGGGATCGGAGTTCGGAGGATTCCCGCACGGAGGCCCGGGGATGGGGCTTGAGGATGCGATGACGATCATTTCGGACGAAATTCGTTCCGAATTCCGCTACTCCATCCCCCTCTCGCGTCGTTGCGACTTTGCGATTAACTCTGGCTTTCGTCTGCTACGCAACCCACGTACGGGCGTTGTGGAAGAGCTGCATCCAGGGGCTGTCTTCGCCCCAGGCGGGCGGGGCCCAGCTCATGGCCGCGGTGCGGTGGACGCGCTCGGGGTGGGGCATGAGGATCGTCACCCGTCCAGTGGTTGTGGTCAGCGACGTGATGCCGCGGGGGGAACCGTTGGGGTTGAGCGGATACTGTTCGGTCACGCGGTGGTGGTTGTCGACGTACCGGGCGGCAACGAGGCCCGAGCGGTCACAGGCGTCGAGCGCGGCGAGGTCGCGGAACTCCGTGTAGCCTTCTCCATGGGAAACGGCCACCGGGATCACCGATCCTTCCATGCCCGCGAAGAAGAGGCTGGGGCTGCGTTCGATCCGGAGCGAGGCGAAGCGGGCTTCAAAACGTTCCGATTGGTTTTGCACAAAGCGGGGCCAGTGATCGGCCCCGGGGATGATCGCGTGCAGGTTACTCATCATCTGGCAGCCGTTGCAGACGCCGAGGGCGAAGGTGTCCGTCCGCTCGAAGAAAGCCGCGAATTCGGTTCGGGCGCGGGGGTTGAAGAGGATGCTCTTGGCCCAGCCTTCACCGGCACCGAGGACGTCACCGTAGCTGAAGCCACCGCACGCGGCGAGTCCGCACACGTCCTTCAGCGAGAAGCGCCCCTCGAGGATGTCGGTCATGTGCACATCGATCGCCCGGAAGCCGGCTCGGGTGAAAGCGGCGGCCATCTCGACCTCTCCGTTGACGCCCTGCTCCCGCAGGATCGCGATCGCAGGCCGCGTGCCGGTGCGCAGGATCGCGGGGGCGGAGAGGTTGAACGTGAGCTTGGGCGAAAGGCCCGGGTCCGACCAGTCGAGCTTGAGCTGGTACTCGGATTCGGCGCAGGCGGGGTTGTCGCGGAGCTGGGCGATCCGGCGCGTGACATCCGACCAGATCGCCCGAAGCGCGGAAACGTCCTCGTCGAGCAGGAGTTGGTCCGCCAGACGGATGCGGAGGCGATGGTCGGAGTTGAGCGTGCCCAGACGGTGGGTGCAGGCCTCGAGCCCGGCGTGTCGCAGGATGGCGGTGACAGCGTCGGCGTCGGCGGCACGGATTTGGAGGACGGCGCCAAGTTCTTCGGAGAAGAGGGCGGCCAGGGCGCCCGGTGTAGCTGGCCTCGGTGAGGCCGGGGGTGGCGTCGAGGATGCGGGAGCCGTGACGGATACTGGAGCGGTTTCGGATGCGGGGTCGGCGACCCCACCTACAATGGGAAGCATGAGGTCGAGGCCGGTGTGGCCGGCGAAGGCCATTTCGGTGACCGTGGCGAGCAGACCGCCGTCGGAGCGGTCGTGGTACGCGAGGATCCGGTCGTCGCGATTGAGCTGCTGGATCGCGTTCCAGAAGGCCTTGAGTTCGCCGGGGTGGTCGACGTCCGGGGGCGTCTGGCCGGTTTGGGAGACGACTTGGGACAGGATTGAACCGCCGAGGCGGTTCTGACCGCGGCCGAGGTCGATCAGGAGGAGGACCGTTTCGCCGACGTCGGTGCGGAGCTGGGGCGTCAGGGTTTTTCGGATATCGCGGCAGGCGGCGAAGGCGGAGACAATCAGCGAGACGGGCGCGGTCATGCGCTTCTGGCGGTCTCCGTCCTTCCAGACGGTGCTCATGCTCATCGAGTCCTTGCCGACGGGAATGGTGATCCCGAGTGCCGGGCAGAGCTCGAGGCCGATGGCGCGGACGGCGGCGTAGAGTGCGGCGCCCTCGCCGGCGAGGGCGGGCGCGGCCATCCAGTTGGCCGAGAG
>Ga0105047_10016436_pt1 | contig 11595 bp, 6 predicted proteins | sample MAT04_FD_78384 | JGI IMG/M metagenome (GOLD analysis project Ga0105047, IMG submission 78384) | Freshwater microbial communities from Lake Fryxell liftoff mats and glacier meltwater in Antarctica - MAT-04 (megahit assembly) | ecosystem: Environmental > Aquatic > Freshwater > Ice > Liftoff... | reverse complement strand
TTGAGATGCCGCCTTGTTGAGGGACTGTGTAGGTGGGTTGCGGTCGAGTAGCCAACCCGTGATGCACCAGACCGACATGCACTTGCGGGCCACGTACCGCCAGCGAATGGAGGGAGTCGCAGCGATCCTGTATCGAACGGGGGCGGACTTCCAGGGTCTGCACAGTGACCGCGAGATGAGATGGCCGGACGACACGCTGATTGCGATCATCGTGTTGGGTCGGCGGCGGCCGCCCCGACACCAATCCCGGCTACTCCGAGGGCCGCCAGTTCGGTGACCGCCCACGCCATGCGGGTTCGCGGACGCGGAATTCCTGAGACAGTCGTACCGGAAATTGCTTCGAGAGGGGCCGCACGCACACGACGGGGGGCCTACGATGAGGTTCCTTGAGTGCCAGCTACGTCACCCACAACTTGCCCGACCCGGCTGTGCTCGCGGCGATCCGCACGCATGCTGGCTGGGCTGGCGGGTTGCTGCCGGCGTTGCATGCGGTGCAGCATCAGGCCGGCTACATCGACACGTCGTACATCCCTCTGCTTGCCGAGACCTTCAACCTTTCCACCGCCGAGGTCCACGGCGTCATCACGTTTTACAAGGACTTCCGCACCCAGCCGCCCAAGGGCCCGATCGTGCAGGTGTGCCGGGCCGAGGCCTGTATCTCCCGCGGGGCCAAAGCCACTGAGCGGAGAGCACTCGAACTGGGTGCCACGATGGCAGTCGAGATCGAGGAAGTGTTCTGTCTTGGCCTGTGCGCGCAGGGGCCGGCGGTGGCCAATGGCGGCCGCATGTTCACGGGCGTCGACGAGGCGATGATCGAGACGATCATCGAGACCATCATCGGCGACGCCGTCCGACGTGCGCCCGTACCGGCCGCACACCACGACAGCGTTGAAGACGGCGTCGTCGTGTACGTGCCCCGCGATGCCGCCGCACGCGCTGCTGGTGCCGACGAAGTTGCGGCCGCCCTCGCATCGCAGCCCGGCGTGCGCGTCGTGCGCAACGGGTCGCGCGGAATGCTGTGGCTGGAGCCGCTGGTCGAGGTTGCGACGCCGCAGGGCCGCGTTGCCTACGGTCCGGTCAACGTCGACGACGTGCCCAGCCTGGTCGCCGCTGGCCTCACCGCCGCCGGTGAGCACCCGCTGCGGCTGGGTCTGACCGAGTCGCTGCCATGGATGGTCGCGCAGCAGCGGGTCACCTACGCGCGAGTCGGTGTCATCGACCCGCGCGACGCCGACGACTACGAGGCCCACGGCGGCATGGTCGGGCTGCGTGCAGCCTTGGCCATGCAACCAGCCGACGTTGTCGCCGAGGTGACCGAGAGCGGCCTGCGCGGTCGCGGCGGCGCCGCGTTCCCGACGGGCATCAAGCTACGCACCGTGCTGGGCACGGCCAGCCCGCAGAAGTACATCGTGTGCAACGCCGACGAGGGCGACAGTGGCAGCTTCGCCGACCGGATGTTGATGGAGGGTGACCCATTCCTGCTGATCGAGGGCATGATCATCGCCGGCTGGGCGACCGGTGCCAGCGACGGCTACATCTACATCCGAAGCGAATACCCCGACGCCATCGAGGCGATGCGGGCGGCAATCGCGACGTGCGAGGCCCGCGGGTGGCTCACCGGGTTCGGCAGCAGCGAGAAGGGCAATCTGGGCACCGACTTCGCGTTCCGCCTCCATGTTCGTGTCGGTGCTGGCGCCTACATCTGCGGCGAAGAAACGGCGCTGATGGAGAGCATCGAGGGCAAGCGCGGCATCGTGCGCGCCAAACCGCCGCTGCCCGCCATCGCAGGGTTGTGGGGCAGGCCGACTGTCATCCTCAACGTGCTCAGCCTGGCCGCCATCCCCACGATCATGGCCGGTGGTGCTGCCGCGTACGCAGCATTCGGTCACGGGCGTAGCCGCGGCACTCAGCTGATGCAGATCGCGGGCAACGTGGCGCACGGTGGCATCTTCGAGGCCGAGTTCGGTATCACGGTTCGTGAGCTGGTCGAGCAGTTCGGTGGCGGTTCGGCCAGCGGCCGTCCGGTGCGCGCCGTCCAGGTGGGGGGCCCGCTTGGCGCGTACCTCGCGCCCGAACAGTTCGACCTTCCCATCGACTACGAGGCCTTCGCCGCCGCAGGCGCGCTGCTGGGACACGGCAGCATGGTCGTGTTCGACGACACGGTCGACATGCTGGGCATGGCCCGTTTCGCCATGGAGTTCTGTGCCATCGAGTCGTGTGGCAAGTGCACGCCGTGCCGCATCGGCAGCACCCGCGGCGTCGAGTTGATCGACAAGATCATCGCCGGCGAACGTCGCGACGAGAACATGGCGGTGTTGATGGACCTCTGCGAGGTGATGGCCGACACGTCGCTGTGCGCGATGGGCGGCTTCACGCCGCTGCCGGTTCGCAGTGCCATTGCCCATTTCGTCGACAGCCCCACCGGAGCGAACGCATGACACTGAGCCTTTCGTTCTTCGGTGATGAGACCCTTCGGGAACTCGGGGGTCGCCACGACGATGAACACGACATGGGGACGCCGGCACCGAACCGGTCGCGTGTCGGTGCCGCCGCGACTGTCGCTGTCACCATCGACGGCCGCGAGGTGATGGTCGAGGAAGGCACGTCGATCATGCGGGCCGCTGCTCTCTGCGGCGTCGATGTCCCGAAGCTGTGTGCCACCGATTCGCTCGATCCGTTCGGCTCCTGTCGGCTGTGCGTCGTCGAGATCGACGGCCGCAAGGGCACGCCGGCCTCGTGCACCACGCCTGTTGCGGCCGGCATGCAGGTCACCACCCAGTCGCCGAAGCTGCAGCGTCTGCGCCGCGGCGTGATGGAGCTGTACATCAGCGACCACCCGCTCGATTGCCTCACCTGTGCCGCGAACGGCGATTGCGAGCTGCAGGACATGGCCGGCGCAGTCGGTCTGCGCGACGTCCGTTACGGCTATGCCGGCGACAACCACCTGGGCATGGAGACCGACACCTCCAACCCGTACTTCACGTTCGATTCCTCGAAGTGCATCGTGTGCTCGCGCTGCGTGCGTGCCTGCGAGCAGGTGCAGGGAACGTTCGCCCTCACCATCGAGGGCCGCGGCTTTGGTTCACGCGTCGCTGCCGGGTTCAACGGCAGCTTCTTCGACAGCGAGTGCGTGTCGTGCGGCGCGTGTGTGCAGGCCTGCCCCACGGCCACGCTGACGGAGAACACCGTCATCGAGATGGGTCAACCGCGCCGCACCGTGCTCACCACGTGTGCGTACTGCGGCGTCGGCTGCACGTTCAAAGCGGAGATGCAGGGCGAGACCGTCGTGCGCATGACGCCCTATAAGGACGGCGGCGCCAACGAGGGCCACTCGTGTGTGAAGGGCAGGTTCGCCTGGGGCTATGCCAGCCACCCGGACCGGGTGCTCGAGCCGATGATCCGCGAGAAGATCACCGACCCGTGGACCACGGTGTCGTGGGACGAAGCGATTGCTCACGCAGCCGCCAAGCTCAAGGACATCCAGGCCCGGCACGGGCAGGGTTCCATCGGCGGCATCACGTCGTCGCGTTGCACCAACGAAGAAGTGTTCGTGGTGCAAAAGATGGTGCGCACCGCCTTCGGTAACAACAACGTGGATACCTGCGCGCGGGTGTGCCACTCGCCAACCGGCTTCGGTCTGTCGCAGGCGTTCGGCACGTCGGCTGGCACACAGGACTTCAAGTCGGTCGAGTTGGCCGACGTCATCTTGCTGATCGGGGCCAACCCCACCGACGCGCACCCCGTCTTTGCGTCGCGGATGAAGAAGCGCCTTCGCAACGGTGCGCAACTGATCGTGGTCGACCCCCGTCGCATCGACCTGGTGCGCACGCCGCATGTGCAGGCCACCAACTTTCTGCAGCTTCGCCCGGGCACCAACGTTGCCGTCGTCAACGCACTGGCGCACGTGATCGTGACCGAGGATCTGGTCGACCACCGCTTCGTGCAAGAGCGCTGCGAACCCATCGAGTTCTCACAGTGGTCAGCGTTCGTCTCTCAGCCGGAGAACAGCCCCGAGACGCTGGAGCAATTCACCGGTGTGCCGGCGGCGGAAGTGCGTTCGGCAGCCCGTCTCTACGCAGGCGCCGGCAATGGTGCGATCTACTACGGCCTCGGCGTCACCGAGCACAGCCAAGGCAGCACGATGGTGATGGGCATGGCCAACCTGGCGCTGGCCACCGGCAACCTCGGCCGCGATGGGGTGGGCGTCAACCCGCTGCGTGGACAGAACAATGTGCAGGGCTCGTGCGACATGGGCTCCTTCCCGCACGAGTTCTCCGGCTACCGCCACGTCAGCGACACCACCACCCGCGAAACGTTCGAGGCATTCTGGGGCCGTCCATTGCAGGCCGAGCCGGGCCTACGCATCCCCAACATGTTCGACGCCGCCATCGACGGCAACTTCAAGGGCCTGTTCGTGCAGGGTGAGGACATTGCGCAGAGCGACCCCAACACGGTTCACGTGATGCATGCGCTCGAGTCGTTGGAACTGCTCATCGTGCAGGACCTGTTCATCAACGAGACCGCCAAGGTCGCACACGTGTTCTTCCCTGGCACGTCGTTCCTGGAGAAGGACGGCACGTTCACCAACGCCGAACGCCGCATCAACCGTGTGCGCCCGGCGATGCGACCGCGTAACGGCAAGCAGGAGTGGCAGGTCGTTGCCGAGTTGTCCGCCGCCCTCGGCGCCCCGATGCACTACGACGATGCGGCACAGATCATGGACGAGATCGCAGCGCTCACACCCACGTTCGCCGGCGTCTCATTCGCGAAGCTCGATGCGTTGGGCAGCGTGCAGTGGCCGTGCAACGACGACCACCCGCTGGGTACCCCGATCATGCACGAGGGCACATTCGTTCGCGGCCTGGGTCGGTTCACGCCGACACCATACGTGCCGACCGACGAGAAGAGCACCCGTCGGTTCCCGTTGCTGTTGACCACCGGTCGCATCCTCAGCCAGTACAACGTCGGTGCGCAGACACGGCGTACGCAGAACGTGCAATGGCATCGCCAAGACGTGCTGGAGATCCACCCGCACGACGCCGAGGAGCGGGGTGTTCGCGACGGTGACGAGGTCACGCTGGCCAGCCGGGTCGGGTCCACAACACTGCACGCGCTGTTGTCGGATCGCATGGCGCAGGGTGTGGTGTTCACCACATTCCACTATCCAGTCAGTGGCGCCAACGTGATCACCACCGAGCACAGCGATTGGGCCACCAACTGCCCGGAGTACAAGGTGACTGCCGTGCAGGTGTCGCCGGGCCATTCGGCGGCAACGGTGGAGATCGATCACCCCGAGCATCGGCTGGGAGCGTTGGTTCGCATGGCGAATCAGATCGCCCGCCAGATGGTGGCCGACCCGGTTGTGGATGCTGTCGCGGCCACAGCCACACACATCGCCAAGTTCTGGGAACATGACATGCGCGTCGACCTGGCCGCCGCCATCGAGGGTGGCACGGTGACTCTGGACGAGGTCGTCGTCAAGTCCATGGCCCGCCTCGCCGTCCCCGCCTAGATCGCGCCTGGACCTGGCCGAGACCGGTTGAGATCTGGTCTGATCGACCGATTTGACCTGCCAGATGGGAGGGGCCGGCCGGCTATGGGATGGTGAACCCTGTTCGCCGAGCTGGAGCGGGCTCGGATCGGTCGGTCACCAAGTGCTCGGTGTCCTCGATGATCGCGCCGTCGACCACGGTGTAGAACCCGCTGAGCCACAATGGTGCGAGTGGCACGGAGCCATTCGAGTGGGTACTCGCACCCCGGGGTGCGAGTACCCACTCGAATGGAGACGCCACACTCGCACAGACAGGGTGACACTCGCAGAGGCGTCGTCGCACTCGGGGTGGGCTATTCGGCAGCGGCGATCCAGGTGGCGTGGAAGCCGTAGGGGACTCGTTGTGGCATGACTACCTCGGCAACGGGGCCGGCAGCGACGTCGGTGGCGTCGAACACGGCCAGCACGCTCTCCCCGGTGGCGTCGTCGTGGACGAAGCTGCACAGCCAGCCGGCATCGTCGGCCCGGTCGGTGGGGTCACCGGGGATGAACAGCGGCTCGGTGGCATGCCGCGTCGGTCCCGGCTCCCAGATTTCGCGAGTACCGCGACTGAAGTCATGCTTGATGATGTTGCCCAGCTCGACGGTGTCGCCGTTCTCCCGTGTGCCGGAGAGGTAACCGAAGCGATGCTCGCGGCCGACGCGACGCGGGTCGCGACTCGGCAGATCGCCCGGATTCTCGTCGGTGAGCACGTCATCGGAGACGGTGCCCGTGACCGTGTTGACCGTCCAGCGCCGGAGCGACGACGCGCCGCCAAGGCCGCGTTCGTTGGCGGTGTCGAACATCGAGCTGAGCCGACAGACGTCGACGATCACTTCGTCGCCGCGCCGGAAAGCGTTGACGCTGTGAAACACGTAGCACGGGTCGATGTCGTACCACTTGAGCTGCCCGGCACCCCCAGCCAGCGGCATGATGCCGATACGCGACCCGAACTCTGGCCGCCACTGATAGGGCATCTGACCAGAGCTCGGATCGTTGATGTACGAAATGGCGAGCTCGAGGTCGAACACCACCGGCATGTCCCAGAAGATCACGTCGGATTCGGTGATCTGGAAGTCGTGCATCATCGTGCTGCGCGGCAGGTCGATCGGCTCGGTGTGGCTCATCGTGCCGTCGGGTTCGATGATGTAGTACTGCAGGAACGGTGCCGTGAAGCCGTAACCGAAGGCATGCATCCGGCCGGTGGTCGGGTCGATCTTGGGGTGCGCGGTGAACGACCCGGTGAGCGCTGTTGCGTAGTCGTACACGCCAACGGTCGACAGGTCATCCGGGTTCAGCTCGTACGGGAAGCCGACTTCACCACTCGTGAGCAACTTGCCCCCGTGCCAGAATGCTGAAACATTCGACTGGTTGCCGGCGCCGCCCGGAGCACCTTGGCCGAAGCCCTCACCGGCAATGTAGGGCGCTGTCCGCACATAGCGATTTCGGTACCACTCAGCCTTGCCGCCGCGCAGGCTGACGCCGTGCACCATGCCATCACCGAAGAACCAGTGCGGGCTGTCGCTGCGCGGCGGGTTCGAGCTGTTCTTGACGTACAACCCGCTCAGCTCGGGAGGCAGCGCGCCGCGTACGACGAGGTCGAACGCATCGACCTCCTTCAGCACCGGTGCGTAGTTGCCCTGCAGCCACCACGGACCATTCGGGTCGGTCGGCAGCGTGGTACCCGGCAGCGTGGCGGGTGGAATCGTGCTGGCGGGCACGACGGCGCTGGTAGGAGCTCCGGTGGTGGCCGGCGCGAGGCGGGTTGTCGGCGGGCTCGCGGTCCCGCTGTCGCTACACGCGGCCATCATGGCTGCGATCGGCACCGTGCCGGCACCCATGAGCGACCACCGGACAAGATCACGCCGACTGATTGAGTTTCCCACGGTCGCAGTCTGACATGTCCGCCGCGACGCGGAATACCGCAAACAGTGAGTAGCTATTTGGCGCGCTTCTGCACGTTGGCCCATTCGTCCTTCAGACCAACGGTGCGGTGGAAGAGGCCATGCGTCAGCGGGTCGTGGGCGTAGTAGCCCAGCCGCTCGAACTGCACCACCTGGCCTGGCGCGACGTCACCCATCGCTGACTCGGCTCTGCCGACCAGCACGGTCTTGGAGTCGCGGTCGAGGTCGTCCATCGGCTCGCCTGTTGCTTCGCCAGGCGTCTCAGTGGTGAACAGGCGTTCGTACTGCGCAGCCTGGATGTCGACGGCGTGGGCGGTGGAGACCCAGTGGATGGTGGCCTTCACCTTGCGACCGTCGGGTGCGCTGCCACCTCTGGTCTCGGGATCGTAGGTGCACTGCACTTCGGTGACGTTGCCATCATTGTCAGTCGTGAAGCCGGTGCACTTCACGTAGAAGGCGCCGCGGAGGCGTACTTCGCTACCGGGCGTCAGGCGGAAGTACTTCGGCGGCGGCTCGGCCTTGAAGTCGGCGTCCTCGATCCACACTTCGCCGGTGAACGCGACAGTGCGCGAACCGTCGGCATGGTTCTCCGGGTTGTTGACGAGGTCGACCATCTCGACGTGACCAGCGGGCCAGTTGGTGACGACCAGCTTGATCGGGTGCAGCACCGCCATTCGTCGTTGCGCGGTGCGATTCAGTTCGTTGCGGATGAACCACTCGAGCAGCTCGATCTGGTGGCGACTGTTGGTCTTCGCGACGCCGATGAACTCGCAGAAGTCTCGAATGGCGGTTGCGGGGTAGCCGCGGCGGCGCAGGGCGCGCAGCGTGGGCAGCCGCGGGTCGTCCCACCCCTCGACGACGCCGTCGTCGATGAGCTGGCGCAGCTTGCGCTTGGAGGTGATGGTGTACGTCAGCTCCAAGCGGGCGAACTCGGTCTGGCGCGGCCGGTCACCCGGCAGCGGGAGGTGCTCGAGGTACCAGTCGTACAGCGCGCGGTGGCTGTCGAATTCCAGCGAGCACAGGCTGTGCGTGACGCCTTCGATGGCATCGCTCTGGCCGTGCGCCCAGTCGTAGGTGGGGTAGAGCACCCACTGATCGCCGGTGCGATGGTGGTGTTCGTGACGAATGCGATACATGATCGGATCGCGCAGTTGCATGTTGTCGTGCTGCATGTCTGCCTTCGCTCGCAGCACGCGCGAGCCGTCGGGTAGTTCGCCCGAGCGCATGCTGCGGAACAGCGCCAGGTTCTCGTCAACGCTGCGGTCTCGGTGCGGGCTCTCGATGCCCGGCTTGCCGTAACCACCGCGCTGCGCGGAGATTGTCTCCGCATCCTGATCATCGACGTAGGCGAAGCCGGTGCTGATGAGGTGTTCTGCCCACTGGTACAGCTGCTCGAAGTAGTCGCTGGCGTAGACGGGCTCACCAGGCTCGAAGCCCAGCCAGCGCACGTCGTCGGCGATTGCATCGACGTACTCCGTCTCCTCGGTGACGGGGTTGGTGTCGTCGAATCGCAGCTTGCACACCCCGCCGAACTCCAGGGCGATTCCGAAGTCGACGCAGATGGCTTTCGCATGGCCGATGTGGAGGTAGCCGTTCGGCTCCGGTGGAAAGCGAGTCTGAACGCGACCGCCGAAGGTGGCCTGCTGGTTGTCGGCGCGCACCAGGTCGCGCACGAAGTTGGCGGCGGCGGGAGTGTCAGGTGCGTTGCTCATCGGTCTGGAACGGTATCTGATGACGCGCGCAGCGGGCCCGCCCGTTCACCGTGGATGTCAGTTGCGGGGAACCTTGCTCCACGGCTGGTCCTTGTCGATGCGCGGCTCGCCGGGCAGACCCAGCATCTGCTCGCCGAGGATGTTCTTCATGATCTCGGTGGTGCCGCCCTCGATGCTGTTCGCGCGGGCGCGAAGAAAGCTGTGGCGAATGCCGTGGTCCATGCCGTCCACCGACAGGTTCTCCGGACGACGGAACGTGAAGTCGTAGCCGACCATCGCGTCGGCGCCCAGCAGTTCCATGCAGAACTCGGTGCACACCTTGTTGAAGTTGCTCAGCGCCAGCTTGGCGATGCTGCCCTCGGGCCCAGGGTTGCCGGCTTTGGCCTTGGCAGCGCCGCTGGCGTTGGTGAGGCGGCTGACTTCCGATGTGCAGTACAGCCTCATCAGGTGGTCGCGCTTGGCGCCGGTCTGTTGGTCGGCGGGGAGGGCTCGGAACAGCCGAATGGCTTCGTCGATGGGGCCCGTGCGCTTGCCGCCGCCACTGCCGGAACCGATGGCGGTGCGCTCGTTCATCAGTGTGGTGAGCGCCGCGCGCCAGCCTTCGCCGACGGCGCCGATTCGGCAGTCGTCGGGCACTCGCGCGTCGGTCATGTAGACCTCGTTGAACTCGGCCTCTCCCGTGATCTGACGCAGCGGGCGCACTTCCACGCCGGGCAGCTTCATGTCGAGAGCGAAGTAGGTCATGCCCTTGTGCTTCGGCGCCTCCGGGTCGGTGCGGGTGACGAGCATGCCCCAGTCGCCCACGTGCGCAAGTGTGTTCCACACCTTCTGGCCATTGACGATCCATTCGTCGCCGTCGCGCACGGCCTTGGTCGCCAGGCCGGCAAAGTCGCTGCCGGCTCCGGGCTCACTGAACAGCTGGCACCACTTCTCCTCGCCGGTGAACATCGGGCGCAGGAAGCGATCCTTCTGCTCATCGCTGCCGTGGGTGACGATCGTCGGCCCGGCGAGGGCCATGAAAAAGGTGCTCGCGTCGGTGGCCTTGGCACCTGCCCGGCGGACTCGCTCCTCCACCAAACGGTTGAGGTCGGGGCGCACGCCCAGGCCGCCGAACTTCTCGGGAAAGTGGACCCACGCCAGCCCAGCGTCGTAGCGATGCCGGCGAAATTCGCGGTCGTCGATGGTTGCCGGGGGATACTCAGTCAGGAGAGTGTCGATCGCGGCCGTAACTCGCGCGAGCTGAGAATCGTCAGAAGTGCTCATATCGCCAGTCTCGCCGTACAACCCCTCGCAGTTCAATCCGGACGGGGCGCACTAGCGTGCTCGCACATGTCCTTCGATGACGTCTCCGAAGTGAGTGCGGAAGAACGGGCGGCGATGCGGGCGTTCCTGCAGCGGTGCGAGGTGCGTCTCTCGACGATGCACCGCGTGGCCACGGCCTTGCTGTCGGGTGCGGGCATCCTGGTGTTGTTGCCGGCGTTGGAACGCGATGCCGTCCTGCAGGTGCTGCGTGCCTTGCTCGCCGGCCCTGTCTCGTGGTCCCGGGCGTTGCTGACGGTGGCGGTCGGGATCTCACTGGTGCTGGCGCTGGTGGTGCTGTGGCTGGTCATCATCGAACTGACCCGCTTCTACTTTCACGCCAACCATGTCGTGCATGACGACGGCGAGGTGTTCACACCAAGGTTCACGCTGACCGGATTGCGACTGCCGATCGACGAGCTCGGAGCCGCGACCAACGCCGAGTACGAAGCGGTGCATGCGTCGCCGGTCACCGTTGGCCTACTGGTACCGGGTAACGAGCGGGCACGGGCGCGCATCGATCGTCAGCTTGCCGCGTACCCCGGCCTGGTCGACGAGGCCGCGACCGACGCCGACCGTGCCCGTGCCGACGCGTTGTTCGAACTTGCCGCCGCGCGCCGGCGCACGCTGGTCGAGGAGGTTGCGAAAGTCGAGCATGGCATCGTGCGCCACATGCTGCGGCTGCAGGTGATCGTGCTGCGCTACGTCAAGGCGCTGCTGGTCATCGTCGTGACAGCGATCGCAACGTTCGGCTGTGCGGCGGCCGTCAACGGCCAGGTCCGGGTGTCGGCGCCCGACGAACGGTGGATCGCCGGCGTGATGGTGCTGTGGGCGCCAACGGTGCTGATCGTCGTCTCGTCGCCGGTGCGGTGGCTCGACTCGCTGCTGCGATCCGAGGGCGCGACACAGGCGGCTGCCAGCCACGACCACGAACTGACGCAGCTGGAGGATGTGACCGCCCGCTTCGCCGTCGTTGCCTGGGCGGTGAGTGCAGCAGCGATGGTGCGCCTGCTGGTCCACTACCCGATCACCGGCGAGGGCACTGCCGCGGTCATCGCCGCTCTCGTCGTGTCGGCCGTCATGTTCGGTGTGGTCGTCCACCGCCGAATCGCCCGGCGCCGCCCCAGCCACCAACGCTGAAGGTCAGGCC
>Ga0105047_10016428_pt1 | contig 11597 bp, 10 predicted proteins | sample MAT04_FD_78384 | JGI IMG/M metagenome (GOLD analysis project Ga0105047, IMG submission 78384) | Freshwater microbial communities from Lake Fryxell liftoff mats and glacier meltwater in Antarctica - MAT-04 (megahit assembly) | ecosystem: Environmental > Aquatic > Freshwater > Ice > Liftoff... | reverse complement strand
TGGACTGGGTACTCCGCGGCACCTGATTCTCGGGGTCGAAGCGTTCTTCCCGCGTTTCCACACGATCAAAATCCATATCGAGCGCGACTTCTGCACGCACTCGTCCCGGGCCGAGCACGCGCTCCAGCATTTCTTCCACGGCGCGTGAGAGCCTTGTCTCCTGGCCGCGCCGAAGCTCCTCCTGCGTCTGCGCACCAGCGGGCCCGGAAAGCGCCTGGCCTCCGCGTGCCAGCAACTCACCTCTGCTGTCGACGATGGAGACATTCTGCGCACGTAGGCCGGGCACCGCGGCCACTACGAGATGCAGGACGGCCTGCACTCCCTCGCGGTCGAGCCTTTGCGCACCCTGCATGGTGAGCAGCACACTGGCCTGCGCCTCGGCACGTTCACGCGAGAAGGCCTCGCGACGCGGCAGCACGAGATGTACCCGCGCCCCGCGTACCCCACTCAAGGCACGGATGCTGCGCGCGAGTTCACCCTCAAGCGCGCGCAGACGATTCATTTCCTGCTGGAAGGGCGTGGTCGTCAGGCTCTCGTTGCGATCGAACAATTCATTGCCAATGGAGCCGCCCGCAGGCAGGCCTTCGCGTGCCAAGGCGAGCCTCAGGCGTGGAACATCCTCCACCGGGACCAGTACCTGCGAGCCGCCGGCGGCCAGACGATAGGGAATGCGCTGGCGCTCAAGCGCGGCGACGACCGCACCCGCATCGCGCGTTTCAAGATCACCGTAGAGCAGCCCCATGGGTGGCGTGCCCGCGCGCATCACCAGGAAGGCGATGAGGCCCAGGACGCCCAGTCCGACGCCGGCGAGAGCGAGCAACTGGACGCGCCCCAGAGCACGCAGTTGAGCAATCAAACCCTGCATGGCGCCAAACGCAATGGCCTGCAGCGAACCAACATCCTAGCACTCCCGGAGCCGCATTCTGCGCCCTGGGCAGTTCTTGCCGCATCTCCGGTTGCGAAACGCTTAACGCCCAGCGCGACTCAGGTGCCGGCGAGTCCGCGCAGTTTATCGAAGTTCACCGAGAGCGCGCCGAGGCTCAGCCGAACTTCGCCATCGCGGCGGTCCACCGCGGTGGCGCGCGCCAGCACACTGGCCGTCACCGGCGCCTGGGTGCCATCCGCGCGTAAGCCCTGCGTCACGAAGCGATAGACCCCATCGGGCATTTGGCGGCCCGTTGAATCCCTGCCATCCCAGCTCCAATCAGTGGGTGCCGCACCGAGATTTATTTCCGCACCTCGCAGAACGCGCCCACTGGAATCCTGCACTTCGACCAGCGCGCGCGTGGCAGCGCCGGCCGCAGGCAGGCGAAGCAGCGCCTGGCTGCCTTGAAGTGCGAGGCGATCGCTCTCCACCTCGACCACCCTGCCCATGAGCGGTGCGGCGGAGACAAGCTGATTGCCTTGCTCCACCCTCAGGAGACGTTCGAGGTTCGTGTTCACCTTGATCTGCTGCTCGACCGAGGCGAATTGCACGAGTTGCTCCGTCATCTTATCGGCATCCGTTGCATTGGTGGGGTCCTGGTTGCGTAGCTGAGTGGTGAGCAAGGTGAGGAACGTGTTGAAATCCGCCCCGATGCCGCTGGACGCGCTTCGAGGCGACGTGTTGGCAGCGCTGGTCGTGGTGCCGCTGATGCTGGCGCTCATCTTGGTTGTTCCTTTGGATCAGATGTTGAGATCAAGCAGCCCGCGAGAGGCGCGGCCGGGCGATGGTTCGGCTTGGGATTCTGCTGTGCCAGCTCCGCCCCGGCCCCGCGCGGCCTGACGCGCGCCATCGTCGCGCGGCGCGTCGCGACCTGCTCCCGAGTTCTCGAGCGAGAACTCCAAGCCGTCGGACATCACCCGTAGGCCGGCGTCTGCCAAGCTGCGATCCAGTTCGTGCCGGTCACGTTGCAGCAGAGCGAGCGTTTCGGGCCGCTCCGCCATGATCCGCACCGAATGGCCATCCGCTTCCCGCTGAACGCGGATCTCGACGCGACCCAGTTCCACTGGGTCCAGGGTCAGGTTGAAGCCGTTGGCTGGCCCTGCGGTGAAGGCGAGCGCTATGGCGATGGGCGCGAGCTGCCGCATGGGCGGCAGCGCTGCCGCTTCAAACGGGCGAGAGTTGAGACTCGGCAAGGCAGAGAACTGGCTAGCTGGTCCCGCGATACCAAATTCAAAAGGCCAGCCCGCAGCTGGGGTGGCGTCCGACGCCTCTGGCCCTTGCCGTTGGGCTATCGTGCGCGGCGTCAGGGGGGGCACAAATGATGCCGCCAGGGCCGCGAACTCGGGTAGCGCATCGGGATTGACGGGGATTGCATCAAGTTCGCCAGGTTGGGCGTGGCCATCACGCGGGAATGTCCTGGCTTGAAGCGAGTGGTGCAAATCCAGGGACTCGTCGGTCACAGCTTCAACTGTCGTGAACGGCGCTTCTGGTGGCTTGATTGATCGAAGCGGAGCGCGTGGTTGCATGGCCGTCGCCGATGCGAAGGCAAATGGCGAGATAGCCGCTGCGGGCGGCTGTGGCGATTGAAACTCCGCGTCTGGCACATTCTCCGGCTGTAGTGGCGGCGAGTCGGCCTCCGGCGTTAAAAATGCGGCTCCGGAGGTCTGGCCCGCCTCACTGGCGATAGACTGTCCATCCGTGACCGCTAGATCCGGGCTTTCGATGGCGGCAGCCTCTTCGTCCGCGTTTTCCGTAAGCATGGGGACATCAACCATACTTTGGAGAGTGTCGGCATCGGGGAACGGGGCGACGCCAACGCGCTCGGTCGCGGTCGCGCCGCTTTCCAAACTCCCAGGATGCGAAACCAGACCCCCCAAGGCCTTTGTGCTGTCGGCCCTGAGCGGTTCGGCCGTCGTGACCAATGCCGCTGTGCCTGACTGCGGCAAGTTGGCAGGGGCTGGTTCTCCGACTAGGTCCAGCGCAAAGGCAGGGTCTGCGAGCGGCGTCCCGCCTGACGTTTCAGTGCCGGAGAAGCCCAGCGCGAGCGTCGCGACCTCCGCTGGGACACTGAGCGTGACGGTCGTCGTCGGAACTTTCTGTGCCGCCGAAACCCCACCCAGACTGCGTGTCAGCGCCTCCAGAAATCCTGCCTCTGTTTGGATGTCCGAGCTGGGTCCAGGTGTCGGGCCCGTGACGGAGCTGGGTGCCTGTGCGATCGGGAATCCACCATTCATCGCCAAGTCCTCCTGCTGCCCAAACGCATGACCCTTAGGCCCGGACCAAGCCGGCGACCTTCGTACAATTCGTCACCGCAAGAGCCGGGCCAGCCACGCCCGGTGCCCACCCGGCAATCCGCGTCATGCCGCGGGCAAACCTGTCCTCCAGGCGGCAAATTCTGCCGCTTCCAGCCGCTAGGGGGCTGGCATGCAACCTGCGAGGAGCGAGGCGGCTCCGAATCCGCGGGGCAAACCGTCCGGCCATTGCCACTGCGGCTCGGTCAACAGGGCAAAGGAATATTCCTATGTCGCTCTTCGGCGCGATGACGACGGCGATCTCAGGCCTCAACGCGCAGTCGCGCTCGCTCGGCCATATCGCCGACAATCTGGCGAACAGCCAGACTACCGGCTTCAAGCGCGTGGACACGAATTTTGTGAATTTGGTGACGCAATCCAGTTCCACCGCGCATGTGCCAGGCTCGGTGCTGGCCCGGCCGGACTTTACCAATACGGTCCAGGGCACGGTGGAGCAGAGCGATAATCCGTTGGGGCTCGCCATCGGGGGCCAAGGCTTTTTCAGCGTCGCGCAGTCACGCGGCAGCGCCAACGGCCTGCCCACCTTCGATGAGCGACAATTCTACACCCGCGCTGGCGATTTCCGGATGGATCGCGACGGTTACCTTGTCAACGGGTCCAACTACTTCCTTCAGGGCTGGCCGGTCGACTCCGATGGGCTTGTGGACCGGACCACACTTGCACCAGTGCGCGTCAGCCAGCAGGTCTTCAACCCAATCAGCACGTCGAATGTCGAGATGGCTGCCAATATCCCCAACCTGGACCCGCCGGCCACGCCGGGCGATGCGCGGAGCTTCAGCACGCAGGTGCAGGTGTATGACCAGGTGGGCAACCGGAACGCAGTGACGATCACCTTCGCTCAGATGACCGATGGTACGCCGCGCGGTTGGAACATGACCATCACGCCCAACCCGGTGGCGGGCGGGGTGGATGTTCCCGTCATTTTCGGCACCAACGGTACCATCGAGTCCTTCAACGGCGTTGCCGGCACCATCAACACGCCGGTGGAACTGCCCTTCGACATGGATTTCGGCCTCGGTAACCAGCCGATTTCGCTGAACATCGGTCGCTTCGGCGTCGCTCAGGGCATCACCAATTATGCAGGGAAGGACTTTTCCCTGCGCAATCTTTCCCAGAACGGTGTGCCACCCGGCGCCTATTCGGGCTTGGCCGTGCGTGACAACGGCGACATCGCCGTGAATTACGACAACGGACAGTCTCGCATCGTGGCGCGCGTTCCGCTCGTCTCCTTCAGCGATGCGGACAAGCTGCAACGCCTGGATGGCCAAGGCTTTATGCGCACCATCGAGAGTGGGGAAGCGCAAGTGACCGATGTGGCAACCAATGGCGTGGGCAAGTTGGTTGTAGGCGCGCTGGAGAAATCCAACGTGGATATTGGTACCGAATTCACCAAACTCATCGTAGCCCAGCGTGCCTATACGGCGAACACCAGGATCGTCACAGCAGCCGATGAGATGCTGCAGGACACGATTAACATGAAGCGCTAGGCAACATGAAACGGTGACAGTGATTCACCTTCCGCTAACATCCATCTCGCCAAGGTGACCGCACCATGAGTCTCGATCTCGCCTTGGGCATCGCCAAGAGTGGGCTGCAATCCACGCAGCGGGCCCTGGCCAACGTCTCGCAGAATATCACCAATGCGGAAACGCCTGGCTACACGCGCAAGACGGTGGCCGCCGAATCCCTCACCACGGCCGGTATGCCGATGGGCGTGCGGCTTGGCGACGCGCGGCGCGAGGTTGATCAGGCCCTTCTCACTGAACGCGATGCACGCGGTGGCGAGGCTGCGGCAGCGGGCGCGCGGGAGCGCTTGCTCTCCGGCATTGAGGCGATGCACGGAACCGCCGGTTCAGGGGAAAATTTAGGCGATACCATCGCCGCCTTGCGCACCAGCCTGCTTGGGCTTCGCGGCGCTCCTGGGGAGGGTGGGCTGCAACGCCAGGCACTCGCCGCAGCCCAGGATGTAGCGAACCGCTTTGCGGATGTAGCAGGCGCCGTATCTATGGCGCGGCAGAATGCCCAGGAAGGCGTGACGCAGGAGGTGGATCGCATCAACACCGGCCTCAACGAGATCGGCCAGCTGACCATCCAAATTCGCGGGGATCGATCGCGAGGGCTCACCACCGGCAATCTGGAAGACCAGCGCGACATGGCCCTCGCGAAGCTCTCCGAAAGCCTGCCGGTGCGGGCTCTGCACCAGGCAGATGGAGGGCTGGTGCTTCTGGCCAAGGGCGGCTTCGCATTGCCGCTGGAGCCTGACGGCAAGGCATTGAGCACGACCACGGCTTCGCTCGGCGCTGCCTCGTTCCATGGCATGGGCGGCAGCATCCCTGGCATCATCCTGGGTGGGACGGATATCACGCGGCAACTCGGCGGAGGGCGATTGGGCGAATATGTCGCTTTGCGTGATTCCACTCTCCCGCGCTACCAAGCCGAGCTTGATCTTGCCGCCGCGAATCTTGCCACGCGCTTTGACGCGCAGGGGCTGCGGCTCTTCACGGGGGGTTCAGGGCAGGTTCCAGACACGAGCCAGCCTTACACGAATCTGGCAAGCGGCCAGATGGGCTTCTCCCAGCAAATTCAAGTGAATGTGGCGGTGTTGCGCAACCCCGCGCTGATCCGGGACGGCACGCATGTCGTTGCCGACACACCTGGCGGGCCCACCGCCTTCGATCCAAACGCACCAACAGGCCCGTCGGGCTTCGCCACGCTGCTGGACCGCGTCCTCAACCATAGCCTGGGCGCAACAGCACGTGACGGCACGACCTGGCCCCCGATTGCTTCAGGCGGGATAGGTCCGGACGGCAGCCTCAACTCTCCCTTCATTCCGGCACGCAGCATTGGCGATTACGCTGCGACGATTACTGGCGCACATAGCTCGGACCGCGCCGCCGCCACTGGCGCGCGTGAGCGCGCCGAAGGGCTGAAGCGCGGCATGGATGCGCGGTTCCAGAGCGAATCCGGCGTGGACCCGGACGCCGAAATGGCAGCGCTGATTCGCCTGCAGAATGCCTATGCCGCCAATGCCCGCGTGATGAACACTGCACAGCAGATGTGGGAACAACTGCAAAGCATCGGACGATAAATCGAGAGATCTGACCCATGTCCAGCATCGAGATGTTCACGCGGCTGACCAGCGACACGGCGCTACTACGCGCCCGGCTTGAAACACTCACCCGGCAGGGCACCAGCGGGATGCGTGCTGACAAGCTCGGTGACCTCGGCCCCGACATTCCGCGCGCCGTCTCGCTACGCGGTGAGATCGGCCGCCGGGAGCTCTACGGCCAGGCGATGGACCAGGCACTCGGCCGCACCACAGTCATGCAGGACAGCCTGGCGCGCCTGACCGACATCGCGCGCGAATTCCGCACCAAGTCTGCGATGCGCATCGTTGCCGGCGATCCTGATTCTCTCACGACAGTCCAAACCAACGCGCGCGCGGCGTTGACAGAAATTGCGCATCTGCTGAACACGCGTCATGCGGGCGAGTACCTTTTTGGCGGCACTGACCTGTCAAACCCACCCATCGGCGATCCCGAGGGCATCTCCACCGGGCAGATGGCGCAGGAGATTGCCGCCCAGGTGGATGCGCTGCCCAGCATTGGTCTCGACGCGGTAGTGGATGCTACGCGGAATATCGCCCGCAGCACCGCGCCGGGCGTCACACCCTTCTCCGCGGCGCTGACCGGAGAGGAAAACCTGCCCGAGGCCGAGCGCGAAGGGCGGCGGGGCGTACCCGTGGCAGATGGCCAGATTATCACGTATGGGTTCTCCGCCGGCCGCAATGCCGGAGTGTCCAGCACCGGGGAGACGACGGGAAGCTGGGCGCGCGACCTGATGCGCAATCTGATGAGCCTTGCCGCCCTCAAGCCCGAGCAGATGACCGATGTGGCCGCCTTTGACGGCTTCATCGGCACGATCCGGGAGGGGCTTTCCTCCGCCGAGGTGGCGCTGGGTGAAGAGGCCGGCGCGCTCGGCCATGTCGAGGCCCGGATGGAGGCGACGAAGCGGCGGCACGACAATCTTTCCAGCGCCCTGGCCCTGCAACTCTCCTCGATCGAAGAAGTGGACATCGCCGAGGTCATCACGCGCATGCAGGCCACGCGCACGCAACTTGAGGCGAGCTATCGCGCAATCGGCGCGTTGGGCGAGCTCACGCTCGCAAACTATCTGCGCTGATGTCGTTGCGGCTCTTCAATCTGCGTTAACCGTAGCGGGCGCAGTTTACTGACATGCCGGGTGGACCCTGGCATCGAAGGAACGGCAAGGAGCCATGAGGGCCTTTGCCGACCGTGCTTCTCCAACAAGGAGGCGGATTTCCTCTCGGACTAAAATCGGAAGGAAAAAAACATGTCCACGCTCGTTTTGGAGCTCCGCCAGGGCGACTTGATGGTAGTGAATGGCGCGCCGATCCGGTTTCGCAACCGCACGCGGATTGAGCTGGCGGCGAAGGCGCGTTTTTTGTTCGGCAAGCAGATCATGTCGCCGGAAAGTGCCAATTCGCCCGCGCGCCGCATCTATTTCGCCCTGCAGACCGCCTATATCGGCACGGAGGAGGAGCGTGCGCCAGGGCTGTCTTCCGCCCGTGCGCTCATCGCCGAATTCATGGAGGCAACCACTTCGGCCCTGGTGCGGGAAATGCTGGTCCGCGCCACGGAGGCAGCCGAGACGGATGACTGTTACCTCGCACTCAAAATTGCGCGGCGGGTGATGCGGCACGAAGAGGAAGTGCTTGGCCTCGCGCCACTCGCGGCGGCTCGTCGCGAACCGCCCGTTGGGGTTGCAGATGACTGACGCGGGAAGCGCCATCGCCGCCTTCCGCCGTGTGCTGCGGCCGGGGGAGGAGAATCGCGCACTGGACCGCCTCGCCACCGAGCCGCAGCAGAAGCGCGCCATGGACCAGTTCAAGCGAGCGGTGGATCGGGCGCCGGACTTGCGGACGGCGCTCCGCGACTCGCGGGTGCTTCAGGTTATCACCACCGCGCTGGGTATACCTGAAGGCGCGAACCAGGCTGGGCTTGCCACGCGTGTTCTCCTGTCTGATCTGAGTGATCCCAGGAGTCTCGCCAACACCATCGCCGACAGGCGCTGGAAAGCCGCAGCCGAAACCTTGCAGCTTGGCACGCGTGGCATCGCCGCCCTGCGCGATGGGGGAATACAGACTGGCCTGGCCGACGGGCTGCGGCGCGCGCAATGGAACCAGAACCTGGAGAATGAGCAGGCTGGGCTGGGTGACGCCGTACTGTTTCGCGAGCGTGCGTCTGCTGCAAGTACCAACATTTTTGCCGTGTTGGGGGACCCGATTATTCGCCGGGTTGTTACGGGCGCCTTGGGCCTGCCGCGGATGATCGCAATCCAATCGGTGGAAACGCAGGCGCGCGCCGTCTCTTCGCGTTTTGACATCAAGAAGTTGGAGGACCCGAAGGAGGTTCAACGCCTGGCCGAGCGATACCTGTTGAGCCGGGCCAATGAGAATCGTACCGAAAACCTGCTGGCTCGCTATGGCTTTCCGCCGGGCGGCTTTTCCGTCTGAGGCGCGCCGCTGATTTGCGCGCGACGGTAGGCCTCAAGGACCGCTTCGGTTGGAGCGCTTTGCCTGACCTGACCCGCCACGTCCAGAAATTCCATCACCACCAGGCCCAAGGCCGGATCAATCCGCAGGCGCGGATTGGCGCGCATGGGCGCGGAAGGGGGGCTGGGCGGATCCTCCGGGCGTATGACCTTGGCGGGCCGGCCGCATGGGCGATAGGTGCCGATCGGGTACACGGGTCATTCGCTCCTTCATTCCCCATCAAGTGTCCAAAAAAGCACGACATTCGTTAAGGGGCTCTGAACGACTGCCAGTATCTACCCTCCAGGATTTGACGTTGCGCGATCCTGCGCTGATTCTGCGTCTGCCGTGGCATTCCCCCTCAACCTCTCCCGGCATCTCGCCACGCTGGCCGCAGTGGTTGTGGGTGGAGCGGTATTCTCGCCTCTGCCTGTTCTGTCCGATGCTCGGCGCCACGCTCGCCTGGTTTGCAGGGCCTCCCCCTCGGCATGGCGCCTCGCGGGATGCCGGAAATGGGGGGGTGACGGCCAAGGCGCTGGCGGGGCGGTGCCGCTGGTGCTGGGCTTGCACCTCACGCGTACGCTGATGTGCAATTTTCTGCTGGGTCCGGTTTACCGAGGGCTGGCGGCCGCTACCGTGCTAGGCTCAGCTTCCCCAGCCATGCCAGGCTTTGCGGCCCATCCAGAAAGCGATCGCCGCCCCGCCGATCAGGCCACTGAGCGGCATGACGCCAAAGACCACGCCCATGGCGAAGCCGCCCTCACGTTGCGAGACTCCGAAGACCGACCCCAGCGAGCCGACCACCAGCAGGCCAAGGATGGCGCCCAGTACCGTGCCCAGCAGAAAGCCCAGCAGCCCGCGGACCAGGGCATGGGCGCCCCGGCTAGGGATGGCGCCGGCCCTCGCGCCGATGGCGCACCCCGCCAGCGTCACCACGCCGATGATGCCCCACATCAGCCCGTCGGAGCTACGCAGCGCGCTGGGCAGGACCAAGCTCGCCGCAAAATAACCCACGAAGCCGATGGGCAGCGCGAGCGCCGCGCCCAGCGCGCCGCCCGTCGCAGCTGCCATCCCCGAGCCCGGCTTCACGCCCGGTGGCAGGCGGGCTGGGGCGGCGCGCAGTGAGACCAGGTGGTGGTAAAGCGCATCGCCATCCTCGCCCAAGGGCCAGGTCTCGATGAGTTCGACGAAAGCCGGGCGTTCCGCAGGGCCGATGTGTCCAGCGACCCCACGCACCAGCGCATCCGTGGTGGGGCCGAACACCTCCGCCTGGGCCGCAAGGATAATCTTGAGCCTGCTTGTCTCGGGCTGCATGAGGTCGCGCTCCTGGGCGGTGTCAGAGCGTGTCACGAGCTCCCCCTCGGGCCAAGGGTTTCAGCGCAGGGACTTCCCGGCTAGCGTTATTTTTTCTGGGAGAACCGCATGTCCGACGACAGCAGCACTGCCGCGACCCTGCCGCTCAACGGGCTGCGCGTACTCGACCTCACGCTGGCCCGGGCGGGACCCACCTGCGTGCGGCATTTGGCCGATTGGGGAGCGGATGTCATCCGCATCGAGCCTCCGGGCAATCATGACGGCTTCGGTGGTGCACGGGATGGCTTTGATTCCGTGAATCTGCACCGCAACAAGCGCGGCCTGGCGCTCGATCTGAAGCATCCGGACGGGCATGCCGCCTTCCTGCGCCTCGCTGCCACGGCCGATATCGTGGTCGAGAATATGCGCATGCAGGTGAAGCATCGCCTGAAGATTGATTACGAGACGCTCTCGGCCATCAATCCGCGCCTCGTCTATGCCAGCATTTCCGGTTTTGGCCAGACTGGCCCCTATTCCACGCGCGGCGGCGTGGACCAGATCGCGCAGGGGCTGGGTGGCCTCATGTCCATCACGGGCGAGCCGAGGCGCGGGCCGATGCGCGTTGGCATTCCGATTGACGACCTGACGGCCGGGAATCTTTTGGCGATGGGCGTGATGATGGCGCTCTATGAGCGCGAGAAGACTGGGAAAGGCCGCTGGGTCCACACCTCGTTGCTGGAGGCGCAGGTGTTCATGCTCGACTTCCAGGCGACGCGTTGGCTGCAAAAGGGCGAGATCGCCGGCCAGGCGGGCAACGACCATCCTGTGAACACGCCAATGGGCGTGTTTCCGAGTGCCGACAAACCGATCAACATTGCCGCCTCCTCGCCCAAGCTCTGGGCCGTCTTCTGCAAGGCTGCGGGGCGCCCGGACTGGCTCGAAAAACCCGAATGGATGACGCCCGAGGGCCGCACCGCTGACCGCGCCGCGCTCAACGCCGCGATTGGCGAGGTAACGCGCCAAAAGCCCAGCGAATACTGGATTGGCCTGCTGGAGGAGGCCGGCATTCCCTGCGGGCCAATCAACAATATCCGCGAGGTCTTCGAGGACCCGCAGGTGGAACATCTGGGCATGGTCTGGGATGTGCCGCATGCCACGTTGGGTCAGGCGGGCGTGGTGCGCACGCCGATCAATATCGAGGGCCATGCGCCCGGTATCCGGCGTGGCGTTCCGGGCTTGGGCGAGCATGCCGAGGAAATCCTGGCGGAAGCCGGGCTGAGTGCTGACGAAATCGCCGCGCTGCGATCGAAGAATGTATTGGGAGCCGCTTGATGTCTGAGATGGATTTTGCTGGCGGGAAGATCCTGGCGCGCGTTGCGAATGGCGCGGGCACAATCGTGTTCAACCAGCCCGAGAAGCGCAATGCGATGAGCATCGCCATGTGGGACGGCATGGCCGAAGCGCTGGATATCTTCGCCGCCGATGCGGCGATCCGCTGCGTCGTGCTGGAGGG
>Ga0105047_10016423_pt1 | contig 11600 bp, 14 predicted proteins | sample MAT04_FD_78384 | JGI IMG/M metagenome (GOLD analysis project Ga0105047, IMG submission 78384) | Freshwater microbial communities from Lake Fryxell liftoff mats and glacier meltwater in Antarctica - MAT-04 (megahit assembly) | ecosystem: Environmental > Aquatic > Freshwater > Ice > Liftoff... | reverse complement strand
GGCTGGTTGCACGCGGGCATGACCCCGATCGCCCTCGTCGCCGGCATCGTCCTCATCGTGCTCGCGGGCACGACCCGGGAGAAGGTGTCGGCGGCGGTGTTCGCCGGCACGGCGGTGCTGCTGTTCGGCACCTCCGCGGTCTACCACCGCGGCACCTGGTCGCCCCGGGTCGGCGGGTTCCTGCGCCGCTTCGACCACTCGAACATCTTCTTGATCATTGCCGGCACCTACACGCCGTTCGCGTTGATGCTGCCGCCGGCGCAGGCTCGCCGGATGCTGATCATCGTCTGGACCGGAGCCGTGCTCGGTGTGCTGTTCCGCGTCTTCTGGTCCGGCGCCCCGCGGTGGCTCTACGTACCTGCCTACCTGATGCTCGGCTGGGTCGCGGTCTTCTACTTCGGCCCGCTGCTGCAGCACGCCGGGGCCGCCGTGATGACGTGGGTCGTCATCGGCGGGGCGCTCTACAGTGTCGGCGCGGTCGTCTACGGCACCAAACGTCCCGACCTCTCACCGCGCTGGTTCGGCTTTCACGAGGTCTTCCACGCGCTGACCATCCTCGCGTTCACCGCACACTTCGTCGCGGCCTCGCTGGCACTCACCGGCCCCAGCCCCGCCTGACCGCCGCCCGCGAGCCGGCCGTGCCAACGCGCTCAGGCCCCGCCGCTTCCCCGAGGACCGTCGTCCGACGGCCCGTCGGTCTGCGCGTCGGTGTCGCTGGGCTCGTCCGGCTCCGCTGCGGCGCCTGCCGAGGGCTCACCCTCGGGCGCGACCTCACCCGGCGCCACCTGCGGGTCGTCCTTGCCGCGATGCGCCGCCTGCTGGCGGTAGGACATCCGCCGCATGCGGGCGTTCATGTTCCGCATGAGGAACCACAGCGCGAGCGCCAGGAGGAAGAACGCGGCGAAGGCCAGGAAGCCCGGCCCGGCGTCTGCGGTGGGGACCTCGTTCATGCGTCACGCTCCGTGCGGGTGTCGTGGGCGACCCGAAGGTCACCCGAGGTGGCGAGGGCGTCCGCCGCCGCGACGTCAGGGGGGATGCCGGCGAACAGGTCGTCCTCGCCCTCGAGAATCGGCACGAAGCAGAGCGCAGCCTCGAAGTCCTCAGTGGGCCACACCCGCGCCTGCACCTCGCGCGACACCCGGAACCAGGTGCCCTCGGGGTCGACCTGCGTCGCGTGGGCGAGCAGCGCGGCATCCCGCTGCTCGAACCACGCCGCGCACTCCACTCGGGTGGTCACGGCCCGGTCGGGCCTCGACCAGCTCTCGAGCCACTCGGCGTAGGGGCTCTCCTCGCCCAGCGAGGTCAGCGCCTGGTGGAACGCCTCGATGCGGGCCCGGCTGAAGGTCTGGGTGTAGTAGGTCTTGAGCGGCTGCCACGCGGGCCCGGCCTGCGGAAAGGCGTCGGGGTCGCCGGCCGCCACGACCGCCGCCATCGACACGTCGTGGCACATGACGTGGTCGGGGTGCGGGTAGCCGCCGTTCTCGTCGTACGTCGTGACCACGTGCGGTCGGAACCGCCGGATCTCGTGAACGAGCGCCTCTGTGGTCACCGCGAGGGGCTCCAGGGCGAAGCACCCCTGCGGAAGCGGAGGCAGCGGGTCGCCCTCCGGCAGGCCGGAGTCGACGAAGCCCAGCCAGGTGTGCTGCACGCCGAGGATCGCCTGCGCGGCGGCCATCTCGTCGCGACGCACCTGCGCCAGGTCGCGCAGGATGTGCGCGTCCTCCTTGAGCCTGGGGTTGAGCACGTCTCCGCGCTCGCCGCCGGTGCACGACACGACGAGCACCCCGTACCCCTCGTGCACGTAGCGCGCCATGGTCGCGGCGCCCTTGCTGGACTCGTCGTCCGGGTGCGCGTGGACGCACATGAGCCGGAGCCGGTCGGACACGTGGGGACCCTTCGGTGAAGCGGTCTCGGGCGTAACCGAGAATGGACGCCAGTCATCCTCTCATCCACGACCGCTCGCAGACCGAGGACCCACATGCCGATGCCCCGCCCCGCTCCCGGCACCACCCGCTGGTGGGTCGTGGGCATCGTGGGCTGCCTGGCCGCCGTGGGCGTCATCGTGTGGTGGGGCGTCATCACCACGACCGGAAGCGTGCGCCCCGAGGTGACCGCCTACCGCGTCGAGTCCGACACGTCGATCGTCGTGGAGTACGACCTGCACCGACCCGCCGGCACCGCCGTGACCTGCCGGATCAGCGCTCTCGACGGCGGACGCAACCGGGTGGGCACGGTGCAGGACACCATCGCGGCCCCCGGCGCCACCTCCGTGCACCGGGTGGTCAGCCTGCGCACCAGCGTGCGTGCCGTGACGGGCGTGGTCGACGCCTGCACCCGGGTCGTGGGCGCCCCCTGAGCGAGGGCGCCCAAGGCCCCGCGCACCCCGGGCGCGCACCGCGGCACCCTGCTGCATGGTGGGAATCCGCGCGAAGTTGCTAGACTGAGCGCTTCACACCTCGGGTCTGGGTCCGACATGCGTGCCGCACGGCATCGTTCGGAACCCGGGCCCGTTGCCGTAGCACCGAGGCGCCGCCCCCGTTCGGGCAGGCGCCACCCATGATCAGGAGTGAATGACGTGACCGAGACCGCCAACCAGGCGAGCTTCCTGACCCAAGGGGCCTACGACCGCCTCCAGGCCGAGCTCGACGACCTCTCCGGACCGGGCCGCAGCGAGATCTCGAAGAAGATCGAGGCAGCCCGCGAGGAGGGTGACCTCAAGGAGAACGGCGGCTACCACGCCGCCAAGGAGGAGCAGGGCAAGATGGAGGCCCGCATCCGCCAGCTCACCCAGCTGCTCGAGTCGGCCACCATCGGCGAGAAGCCCGCCGACGACGGTGTCGTCGAGCCCGGCATGGTCGTCACCGTCGACATGTTCGGCGACGAGGAGACCTTCCTGCTCGGGTCGCGCGAGATCACCGACGACTCGATGCACGTCTTCTCCGAGAAGTCCCCCATCGGGGCGGCCGTGAACGGCACCAAGGTCGGCGACAAGGTGTCCTACGAGGCGCCGAACGGCAAGCAGGTCCAGGTCAAGGTGCTCGCCACCAAGCCCTACGACGGCTGAGCGACACCTCTCAGCTCTTCGCGGCGAGTGCGGACGTGGTCGCCCTGGCGACCACGTCCGCACTCGAGCCGGTCAGGCCGGGCGCTCCCCGGTGACGACCGTGCGGGTCGCCCCGCCCACCCACGTCGTGCCGTCGACCACCTCGACGTGCACCCGGCCCGCCCGCCCGATGACGGTGCCCTGCGCGGCCACGTAGCGCTCGGGAAGGCGACCGGCCGGGACCAGCCACTGGGCCAGGCCGGCGTTGAGGCTGCCGGTGACCGGGTCCTCGGCGAAGTCGCGCCCGTCGGAGTAGAACGCCCGCACCTCGGCGGCCACGCCGTCGTCGCGGGCTCCCGGCGGGTAGACGGCGACGAGGCCGGCCTTCACCCCGGCGCACGCGCTGGGGTCAGGGGCTGCTGCCAGCACGGCCTCGGTCGACCGCAGCAGCACGCCCACCCAGCCCGGGCCGTTGTCGACCCAGGCCAGGTCGACGACATCGGCCGGGTCCACCCCCAGCGCCGTGACCACGCGCGCGGCGTCCTCCTCGCCGACGGGCCCGGATCGGGTCAACGGGGGTGCGGCGAAGCGCAGTCGTTCGTCACGGCGAACCTTGACCAACCCGGCGCCGCACTGCTGCACGACCACGCCCTCGGATGCCGGGACGCCGCCGGCCTCGAGCCACGCGTGCGCACTGCCGAGGGTGGGGTGACCGGCGAAGGGCAGCTCGCCACCGGTGGTCCAGATCCGCGCCCGGTAGTCGGCACCGGGGTCGGTGGGGGCGCACAGGAAGGTCGTCTCGGACAGGTTGGTCCACCGGGCGACGAGGGCCATCTGCTCGTCGGAGAATTCGTCCGCGTCGTGGAACACCGCCAGCGCGTTGCCGCGACAGGTGGACTCGGAGAAGACGTCGACGAAGCGCACGGCGGGCATGCCCCCATGCAACCACGCGGGCTACGGAAGGTCGGCGGCGCCGGGGGCATCGGTCGTGGCGGCCGTGACGGCGGCGGCCCGGGCGTCGCCGGACAGGTCGGTGCGCACGACCACCCCGAGCTTGCCCATGGTGACGCGCATCCCCTCCCCGAGGCCGCTGGTGACCACGGCCTCGAGGGCGTGCTCGCGCACGAACCGCACGATCCGGGCGTGGTGGGTGCCCTCCGGCCCGCTGCCGTGCAGGTCGCCCCAGCCGACGTGCACCTCGGCCCACGACGCGACGGCCCCGTCGCGGACGTCGGCGACGGCCATGGTCTGCGCACGGCCCAGGCCCCCGCCGACGGTGCCCTGCGGCGTGGTCGTGACACCGACGATCATGGCTCTCCTCACCGGTCGGCCTTGGCCCGCGGCGCCGAGTGGCGGTGGGTGCCGACCTACCGATCCTAAGGGGGTCGTCGGATCTCCCTGGGTGCTGTACGGGTGGAGGGTGGGTCCGGGTCGGCGCCGGCGCGTCGAGCCGGACCCACGGGAACGCCCTGAGGTCAGTCCGTGGTGCGGCGGACGTAGGCGCGGATGGCCAGGGGCGCGAGGATCGCCGACAGCCCGATGGTCCAGAGCAGCGTGGCGATGACGGGGTACTGCAGCGGAAGCGCCGCATCGGGCGGTAGCGGGAAGCCCTCGTTGCCCCACAGCTCACGCAGGGCCTGCACGAGCGCACTGATCGGGTTCCACTCGGCCAGGAAGCGCAGCACCGGGGGCATGCCCTCGGGGCGCGCGAAGGCGTTGCTGAGGAACGTGATCGGGAAGATGGTCACGAACATGACGCCCTGCACCGCCTCGACCGAGCTCAGGGACGAGCCGACCAGGATGCCGATCCAGATCATCATGAACCCGAACAGGACCAGGAGGCCGTAGCCGATCAGCCCGCGGAGCATGCCGTCGTTGATCCGCCACCCCACGAACAACCCGGTGACCGACATGACGACGATGCCGAGGCTGGAGTGGATCAGGCTCGAGATGCTGCGGGCCACCACCACGGCCCCGCGGCCGATCGGCAGTGAGCGGAACCGGTCGACGATGCCCTTGCCCAGGTCGCTGTTGAGCCCGATGGCGACGACGAAGGAGCTGAACGCCATGGTCTGCGCCATGATGCCCGGCAGCAGCCACTCCTTGTAGTCGACACCGGGGATCGTGATCGAGCCACCGAAGACGAACGCGAAGAGCAGCACGAACATCACCGGCTGGATGGTGACGTCGGTGAGCATCTCGGGCTGGCGCTTGATGTGCGTCAGGTTGCGGCGCACCAGCGCCCCGATCTGCCGGGTGCTCGTGGCGCCGCGCTCGTCGGGGTGGGTGGCGTGGAAGTGCGCCACCGTGGTCGAGGTCATCGAACTGCCTCCGCCTTCTCCTGGTCGTGCGACTCGTCGTCCTCGACCTCGGCCCGGTGACCGGTGAGCTTGAGGAAGACGTCGTCGAGGCTGGGCCGCTGCAGACCGATGTCGTCGAGGTCGATACCGGCCTGCTCGAGCCGAGCCGCGATGCGGGTGAGCGCACCCACCCCCTCGGCGGGGGCGGTGATGTGCCGCGCGTCGCGGTCGACGTGGATCTCGCCGACCTCGGACCGCACGATCTCGGCCGCGGACTCGACCTGGGCGGGGCGGCTCACCGTGATGACGAGGCTGGCGGCGCCGGACTGGTCCTTGAGCTCGAGCGGCGTGCCCGCTGCGATGATCCGGCCGTGGTCGACGACGACGATCGTGTCGGCCAGCTGGTCGGCCTCGTCGAGGTACTGGGTCGTGAGGAACAGCGTGGTGCCGTCGCGCACGAGGTCACGCAGCACCCCCCACAGCTCGACCCGGCTCCGTGGGTCGAGGCCCGTGGTCGGCTCGTCGAGGAACAGCACGGGAGGCGTGGCGATCAGGCTCGCGGCGAGGTCGAGCCGCCGCCGCATGCCCCCGGAGTAGTCCTTGACGACCTTGTTGCCCGCCTCGGAGAGCGAGAACCGCTCGAGCAGCTCCTCGATCGACCGCTTGACCAGGCCGCGGTCGAGCCCGTAGAGGTCGCCGACCAACCGCAGGTTCTCGCGACCGGTCAGCAGCTCGTCGACCGTCGCGGACTGGGCGGTCAGGCCCATCCGGTGGCGCACGGCATCCGGCTCGGCGACGACGTCGAAGCCGGCGACCCGCGCGGTGCCGCTGGTCGGGATGCTGAGGGTGGTCATCATGCGCACCGTGGTGGTCTTGCCGGCGCCGTTGGGACCGAGCATCGAGAAGACGGTGCCCTGGGGCACCGAGAAGCTGACGCCGTCGACGGCCGTGAAGTCGTCGAACTTCTTGACGAGGTCGACCGCCTCGATGGCCGGCGCGCTCATGACACCAGGCAGAACGGGTGCCCAGCCGGGTCGAGGTAGACGACGAACCCACCGCTGCCGGAGGGCTGGTGCTCGTGCCGGGTGGCCCCGGCAGCGAGCACCACCCGCTCACCGGCGGCGAGGTCGGCGACGCGCAGGTCGAGGTGGAACTGCTGGGGCTGCGAGCCCCCGGGCCAGGTCGGGGCGACGTAGTCGTCGATGCGCTGGAACGCGAGCCCCTGGTCCCCCTCGCCGGACCCGGGGGGCACGATGGTCACCCAGTCGTCGTCGGACTCGCCGACCACCTCCCAGTCGAGGAGGCCGGCGTAGAAGCCGGCGAGCGCCCGGGCGTCCGGGCAGTCGAGGGCCACGACGTCGAGGCTGATCTGGGTCTGCGAAGCGGTGGTTTCACTCATGCGGACAAGCGTAGGTGTGACCACCGACACAGGTCCTCTCGATTTCTGCCCTCCTGCCGATCAGCCGCCGACGTGGCCTCTCAGCAGGGTCCCGGCGCGCGCGGCCTCCGCCTCGGTGTTGTTGAGGTGGAACGACACCCGGAGCCGGCCGGCGCGCTCCGCCGCGACGATGCCGTGCTCGCCGAGCAGGCCGGGGACAGCCGCGTCGGCGTGCAGGGCCCGGATCGCCCGCCCCGCCGGCTCCAGGCCAGCAGCCCGCGAGAAGGCCGCCTCCACGGCGAGGGCATGACAGTGCAGGTCGGCGACCCCCACCCGCTCGAGCAGCGCGACCGAGGATGCCGTGCCCACCCAGGCATGCCACCCCGGCGAGACGTCGTACCGGCGCGCGTCCGTCGCCAGCCGCAGCGGAGTCCCGTAGATCGACGACCACGGGTGCTCGCCGGCGTACCAGCCGGCCTGCGCGGGCACCAGCCCGGCCCAGCGGTCACGACGCACGGTGAGGAACGCGGTGCCCCGTGGCGACAACAGCCACTTGTAGGCCGCGCAGACCGTGTAGGCGAACCGCCCGGCGTCCACCGGCAGCCACCCGACGGCCTGGGTGACGTCGACCAGCACGTCGATGCCGTGCCGCGCGGCCGCGGCCTCGACCTCCTCCAGCGGTGCGACGGCCCCGTCGGAGGACTGCACGGCGGCGAGCGCCACGAGCCCGGTCGACCCGTCGACGTGCTCCGCGAGGTCGGCGAGCGGCACCTCCCGCACCCGGATGCCGCGCGCCTCCTGCGCGAGGAAGGGGAAGGTGACGCTCGTGAACTCCCCCTCGGGCACGAGCACCGTCGCCCCGTCCGGGACGGCCGCGGCCACCAGGGCGACGAGCGGGGACACCTGGCTGCCGATCGCCACCGTGTCGGGCGCGACGCCCACCAGCCGCGCGTACGCCTGCCTGGCGGAGGCGATGTCGGCGTCGTAGCCCGGGGCGTACGCCGTGCCGCGGCGCCACTCGTCCTGCGCCACGGCGAGAGCCGCCAGCGTCGCGCGTGGGGGCAGGCCCATCGTCGCCGAGTTGAGGTAGGTGCCCTCGGGCTCGAACTCGTCGGCCCACGGCCAGTCGGTGCTCATCGCCCCACCGTAGGCCGGGCGGCTACGCGCCCGTGGGAGCGGTTGCCAGGGGCGACGCGAGGGCCGACGCCGCGGACGGGTACCGGTCCGCGAGCAGCCCGATGGCGAACAGCACGTAGGCCGTGTCGACCCGCAGCCGGGCACGGTCGGGCACCCGCCACCCACCGCCGTGGTCGGCAGCGATCCGGGCGAGCACCCGGGGGCCGAGGTCCCCGGGGGCGTGCCGCAGCACGCCGCCCGACCCCACGACCACGACGACCTCCGCGAGCGGCCGCGGACGGTCCGCCGGGTGCGGTGGGCGGCCGTGGCGGCGCACCGCGACCACCGCGGCGGCGGAGGCGATCTCCTCCTCCGCCGACCACTCGGCATCCGAGGTGGCGAGGTGCGCCGTGTCGCGGACGACGGCGGCGGCGTACCGGGTCGTGCCGGGGTCGAGCTGCAGCCGCTCCCGCCCGGCGGCGTCGACCACGCCCTGCGCGGTCCACCGCATGCCGAGGTCCGCCTCGACGGTGCGGGCGTGCCAGAGGGTGCCGACGACCTCTCGGGAGATCGTGGCGTCCTCGCCCTGCGGGGTGATCACCGAGTAGACGTCGGTGGTGGCACCGCCCACGTCGACGACGAGCACGTCGCCCCCCACGACCTCGGCGAGCACCTCGACGCCGCGCAGCACGGCATCCGGCGTGGGGGCCCGCACGAGCTCGGCGAACCCACGACCTCGGGAGAGGCCCTTGCCACCGATGACGTGCGTGAGGAAGGCCTCGCGGATGGCGGCCCTGGCGGCCTCGGGCGCGACCACCCCGATCCGCGGCAGCACGTTGGCGGTGACGACGTGACGCCGGCCGGTCGACGACAGCACCTCCGCGACCTCGCTGGCGGCCTCGGCGTTGCCGGCGACGACGACGGGTGCGTGCAGGCGCGCCTTCGCGATGCGCCCGGCGTTGTGCAGCAGCACGTCGGCGTTGCCACCGTCGGTACCGCCGACGAGGAGCACGAGGTCGGGAGCGGCGGCGCGCAGGGCGGCGACATCGGCGGGGGTCATCGGCCCGGTCGCGACGTGCACGACCTTGGCCCCGGCCGACAGGCCCACCCGGTGCCCGGCCTCGGCCGTCACCTCGCGCTCGTATCCGACCACGGCCAGCCGCAGGCCTCCCCCGGCGCTGGAGCAGACCAGCACGTCGCCGGGCTCCCCGTGCCCTGACAGCGCCGCGCGCACGGCATCCACGCCGTCCATCACGTCGGTCCCGACCGTCGTGGGGGAGCTCGCGGTGCCGAGCAGGTGCCCGGTGCCGACGTCGACGAGCACCGCCTTGGTGAAGGTCGACCCGACGTCGACGCACAGGACCGAGGGCACGGCGGGCACGCTCGCTCAGGTGAGCCGGTCGAGCGCCTGGCCGAGGTCGGCGACGAGGTCCTCGGCGTCCTCGATGCCGACCGACAGCCGGATGAGGTCGCCGGGCACCTCGAGTTCGGTGCCTGCCACCGACGCGTGCGTCATGCGCCCGGGGTGCTCGATGAGCGACTCGACGCCCCCGAGCGACTCGCCGAGGATCCACAGCTGCGTCTCGGCGCAGACCTTCGTGGCGACGTCCTCGCCGCCCTTGACGCGGAAGGCCACCATGCCGCCGAAGCGCTTCATCTGCCGGGCGGCGACGTCATGGTTGGGGTGCTCGGGCAGACCCGGGTAGTGCACCGCGGTGACACCGTCGTGGCCCTGGAGGAAGGCGACGACCTTCTCGGCGTTGTCGCAGTGCCGCTCCATGCGCACCGCGAGGGTCTTCAGGCCGCGCAGCACGAGCCAGGCGTCGAACGGGCCGGCGACGGCGCCCATCGCGTTCTGGTGGAAGGCGATCCGCTCGCTGGCCGACTCGCCGTCGCGGGTCGTGGCGCCGGGCGCGACGACCACGGCACCACCGACGACGTCGCTGTGGCCGCCCGCGTACTTCGTCGTGGAGTGCACCACGACGTCGGCGCCGAGTGCGATCGGCTGCTGCAGGTAGGGCGAGGCGAAGGTGTTGTCGACCACGAGCAGGGCGCCCGCCTCGTGCGTCACGGCAGCGATCGCCTCGATGTCGGCGATGCCGAGCAGCGGGTTGGTCGGCGTCTCGACCCACACCATCCGCGTCTCCGGCCGGATGGCGGAACGCACCGAGTCGACATCGGCGACGGTGGCGATCGAGTGCTCGACCCCCCACGGACCGGCGACCTTGTTGAACAGGCGGTAGGTGCCGCCGTAGGCGTCGGAGGGGACCACCACGTGGTCACCCGGGGCGAGCAGCGCCCGCAGCACGGTGTCCTCGCCGGCCAGGCCACTGGCGAAGGCGAAGCCACGCTCGCCACCCTCGAGCGCGGCGATGCACTCCTCCAGCGCGGTGCGGGTGGGGTTGGCCGACCGGGAGTACTCGTAGCCGCCGCGCAGGCCGCCGATGCCGTCCTGTTTGTAGGTGCTCACCTGGTGGATGGGCACGATGACGGCGCCGGTCGTGGCGTCCGGCTCCTGCCCCGCATGGATGGCGCGGGAGGAGAAGCCGAGGTTGTCGAGAGTCATGGGCGACAGCGTATGCCGGACGGCGGCTGCGCCCGGAGGGCACCGGGCGCTCCCTTCGACCCGGGGATGATGCACGGGTCCTTCCGCGTTGGGCCTGACATGCTCTTCGGATCCCGTGCCAAGACCACCCTGCCCACCGCCGACGACGCGCTCCCGGGCCGCGATACCCGGCCGTTCGTCGTGCCCACGACCCACGAGGTGCTCGGAACTCCGCTCGAGGGCCCCTGGCCCGCCGGGACGCAGGTCCTCTACGTCGCGATGGGCTGCTTCTGGGGGGTCGAACGGATCTTCTGGAAGCTTCCCGGCGTCGTCACGACGGCGGCGGGCTACATGGGCGGCCACACGCCCAACCCGACCTATGAGGAGACCTGCACCGGTCGCACCGGCCACGCCGAGACCGTGCTCGTCGCCTACGACCCGACGGTCACTTCCCCCGAGCTGCTGCTCAAGGCGTTCTGGGAGAACCACGACCCCACCCAGGGCAACCGGCAGGGCAACGACGTCGGCACGGCCTACCGGTCGGCGATCTTCTGGACCACCGACGCGCAGGCGGCCGCGGCCGGCACCACCCGTGCCAGCTTCCAGGACGTGCTCAGCCGCGCCGGCCGCGGCGAGATCACGACGACCCTCGCCCCGATGAGCGACGCCGGGCCGTTCTGGTTCGCCGAGGACTACCACCAGCAGTACCTGCACAAGAACCCCAACGGGTACTGCAACCACGGCCCGAACGGGCTCACCTGCCCGGTCGGTGTCGCCGACCTCCCGGCGCAGACCGACGTGCTGCCGCCCCGCTGACCCCGGCGAGGCCGTGCACGGTCTCGCCGGGCGCAGGCTCCGCGGCAGGTCCGAACCTTCGGCGCCGGCCGCTTCCGGGTGCGCCTGTCAGCCTTCCTTGGGAACGATGATCCACAGGGCGATGTACACGAGCTCGCCGACGCCGAACAGACCGAAGATGACGAAGCCGACCCGAACGAGGAGCTTCGGCAGGCCGAAACGCGCGGCGAGGGCCGCGCAGACCCCTGCAACGATCCTGCCGCTGCTTGGCCGAACCAGCGCCTGTGACATGTCGGGATCCTTCCGCCGGGTGACTCCGAGTGTGCCACCTGCCCCTCGTGACGACTCGCCGAGACCTCCCGGCCACGGCCACGGCCGCGCCGTGCGCCGGTGGGCCGGTGGGCCGGTGGGCCGGTGGGCCGG
>Ga0105047_10016422_pt1 | contig 11600 bp, 8 predicted proteins | sample MAT04_FD_78384 | JGI IMG/M metagenome (GOLD analysis project Ga0105047, IMG submission 78384) | Freshwater microbial communities from Lake Fryxell liftoff mats and glacier meltwater in Antarctica - MAT-04 (megahit assembly) | ecosystem: Environmental > Aquatic > Freshwater > Ice > Liftoff... | reverse complement strand
GGAGGACGGTCGCTGGGGGCACGCGAGTGGCGCGCTTTGGTTACCAGCTTGTTCAGCCTTGCTGATTGCCGATGTCCATTTCGGCTACAGCTGGGCACAGCGTCGTCGGGGCGAGTTAGGCCCTTTGGCGGACCACGCACTGCGTACTCGAATACAGGAGATTCTCGAAGAATTGTCGCCGTCCACTGTTGTTCTTTTGGGCGATATCGTACACGCGCCGCGCCCGTCCGACGAGGAAAAGCAACTCGTCTCCGACTTACTGGCCAGCATCGCATTGGGCCGGAACTTAGTCTTGGTCCGCGGCAACCACGACCGTAGATTCGCTCAGGATTTCGCCTCACTGAGTTATCCTTTAGCTACCGAATGGCGCACCGCCGGCTTACTCGCCGTTCATGGCGATCGTCTGCCACCAGTGGGAGATGAGCATCTTGTCTTAGGACATTTTCATCCCAGTTACTCTCCCCGCGATGCCGCCGGTGTGCGGCAGAAACTTCCCGTCTTCGCATGGACGAAGCAGACTACGATCCTGCCCGCATTCTCTCCTTTCGCCGCTGGCGCTGACCTGCACCGCTACTGGACTCCCACCTTGGAGTTGGCACTCGGCGCCGGCCCGGTGAAGATCGCGGCCTGCACCGGTAAGCAAATAGCGGTGTTACCTTTTCGCCGTCCGGCGTAAGCGAGGCCAGTGGACGAATATGTCCTTTCCATGAACCGGCCTGCCGAAGCAGCGGCCCTCTTAACCATGGACATCCTCGACGGTTACTTTACAGGGGTAATTTACTGGTGCCCATTAGCATTTTGTCGATATGGTGGGCGGACTTACGGCCTTCGGCGATCGCGGTAACCACCAGCGTGGCGCCGACCCGAGCATCACCCGCGGCGAATATCCCGGGAAGGCTCGATTGATAAGTGCCGTCAGTAGCTACTACGCCGCGCGGAGTAAGGTTCACGCCCAATTGTTCCAGCAAACCGGGCTTCACTGCGCCATGGTAACCAATGGCCACCAACACCAGATCGGCCTCTAGCGTAAACTCAGAACCAGGCAACGGTTCAAAGGCCGGTTTCGGCCCTACCCGCACACACTGTAAGTGCCGGACATGACCTTCGGCGTCGCCTAAGAAGGCACGGGTTTGGACAGCAAACTCGCGGCTGCCGCCCTCTTCATGCGCCCCTTCCACCCTTAGTTGCAGCGGCCACTCCGGCCAGGGAGTCGACGAATGACGTTCGTCGGGTGGGCGCTGGTTGTGCTGCAGCATGGTAACGCTTTTGCACTTCTGCCGATGGGCGGTGCCTAGACAGTCAGCACCGGTGTCCCCCCCGCCCAAAATGACGACATGCTTGCCGGTCGCCGAGATACGTTCGTCATCGGAGACCACCTCGCCGCCGACTACTTTGTTCTGCTGGGTAAGATAATCCATCGCCCAATGAATCCCAGTAAGTTGCCGGCCAGGAATTTGTACTTCGCGGGGAACCTCGGCGCCGACCGCAATCAGAACCGCCTGGTAATTGCCGCGCAGTTCGGCTATAGAGTGGGTCTGGCCGATCCAGGCGTTCAGTACAAATTCAATGCCCTCGGCTTTTAATTGGTCAAGCCGACGATCGACGACCGACTTTTCGAGCTTGAAGTCCGGAATCCCGTACCGCAGTAAGCCACCGAGGCTATCTGCCTTTTCGAATACCGTAACGTGGTGGCCAACGCGATTGAGTTGTTGCGCCGCGGCCAATCCCGCGGGGCCGGAGCCAATAATGGCCACCCGCTTACCCGTACGCCGCTCCGGTGTTTCCGGCTTTACCCATCCTTCCTTCCAAGCCCTCTCAATAATGGCGTTCTCTACCGACTTGATGGCTACCGCAGGTTCGTTGATGCTGAGTACACAGGCTGATTCGCAGGGCGCGGGGCAAATACGACCGGTGAATTCCGGAAAGTTATTGGTCGCATGTAACTGCCGAATGGCATCTCGCCAACGCCCGCTGTAAACCAGGTCGTTCCAATCCGGAATCAAGTTATTCAGGGGACAGCCGGTGTGACAGAACGGAACACCGCAATCCATGCAACGAGCCGCTTGCGTTTTTACGCTCTCTTCGGGCATGGGCCGATAGATCTCGAACCAATCATTCACCCGTTCGGTGACTGGGCGTCGCTGGGGAGTCTCGCGCGCATATTCTAGAAAACCAGTCGCCTTACCCACGGGACACCTCCACAAATTGCGCTGCCAGCCTGGCCGGCGGGGGCACAGACAACGGAGCACTTTTGGCAATACCTAGCACTCGTTTATACTCGTGCGGGAACACTTTGACAAATTTACCGAGTAAGTCGCCCCAGTTGGCCAAGATATACTTGCCGCGCGGACTATTCGTCAACTCGACATGCCGCTCGATCAGGTTCTTGACGGCTTGAATGTCGGCTGGATCTTCCAGGGGGTCCAGGTCGACCATCGCGCGGTTACAGCGAGAGCGGCCAAATTCGCCAGACTCATCGAGGACATAAGCCAGGCCACCGGACATACCGGCAGCGAAATTACGTCCCGTTTCGCCCAGGATGACAGCGAGGCCTTTGGTCATATACTCACAACCATGGTCGCCGACGCCCTCCACCACCGCGGTGGCGCCGGAGTTACGCACGCAAAAGCGTTCGCCCGCGCGGCCATTGAAGAAGGCTTCGCCGCTGGTGGCGCCGTATAAGGCGACGTTGCCGATGAGAATATTCTCTTCCGGCTTGTAAGTGGCAACCTTGGGAGTGGATACAATGATGCGGCCACCCGAGAGCCCCTTGCCGACGTAGTCGTTTGCGTCACCCTCGAGCATCAAAGTAACGCCCTTGGCGGCGAAGGCACCGAAGCTCTGGCCCGCTGAGCCGGTGAAGTTGATCTTGATGCAGTCGGCCGGCAGACCAGCGCTGCCATGGCGGCGAGCAATTTCTCCCGATAACATAGCGCCGACGGTGCGGTGGATATTGCGGATCGGCAAACGAAATTCGACGGGAGTTTGCGACTCCAAAGCATCGGCGGCATAGTCGATGATCTTATAGTCGAGAGCCTGGTCCAGGCCATGGTCCTGCTTGGTGGTGCAGCGGCGCGACACTCGAGAAGGTACTGGAGGATTGTAGAGCAAAGAACTGAGGTCTAAGCCGCGGGCCTTCCAATGATCGATTCCCGGCCGCGCCTCTAGCCGGTCCACATGGCCGATCATTTCGTCCATGGTCCGGAAACCTAACTTGGCCATGATCTCCCGGACGTGTTCGGCGACGAAGAAGAAGTAGTTGATCACATGCTCGGGCGTGCCTACAAATTTCGCGCGCAGGCGAGGATCCTGGGTGGCGATGCCCACCGGACAGGTATTCAAATGGCATTTTCGCATCATGATGCAGCCGGCGGCGATGAGCGGCATAGTGGAGAAGCCATACTCCTCCGCCCCGAGCAGCGCGGCAATGGCGACATCGCGCCCGGTTTGCATCTTGCCGTCGGCCTGCAGGATGACGCGGCTGCGTAAGTCGTTCATGACGAGTACCTGCTGGGTTTCGGCCAAACCCATTTCCCAGGGCGTACCGGTGTGCTTGAGGGAAGTAAGTGGCGAGGCGCCAGTACCGCCGGAGTCGCCGGAGATGAGAATGACGTCGGCATGGGCTTTTGCGACGCCGGCGGCGACGGTGCCCACGCCGACCTCGGAGACTAACTTGACAGAGATACGCGAACTGGGGTTAACGTTCTTGAGGTCATAAATCAGCTGCGCAAGATCTTCAATGGAGTAAATATCGTGGTGAGGCGGAGGTGAGATAAGGCCGACGCCGGGAGTCGCGTAGCGAATGCGCGCGATCGTTTCGTCGACTTTATGGCCCGGTAGCTGGCCGCCTTCGCCCGGCTTGGCACCTTGCGCGACTTTAATCTGCAATTCGTCCGCATTCACTAAATAGTGCGTAGTCACTCCGAAGCGACCCGAAGCGACTTGCTTGATCGAACTGCGTCGGGAATCGCCGTTAGGCAGGGGAGCGTAACGAACTTCGTCTTCCCCGCCCTCACCGGTATTGGAGCGGCCGCCGATCCGATTCATGGCAATCGCCATCGTCTCGTGGGCCTCGGTGGAGATACTGCCGAAACTCATCGCGCCCGTGGCGAAGCGGCGGACAATATTTTTGGCCGGCTCCACTTCGTCCAGCGGAATCGACTTACATTCTTTGAACTGAAAGAGTCCCCGCAGGGTGCAGAGCTGTTCGTTTTGTTCGTCCACCATGGCGGCAAATTCCTGGTAGCTTGAGTAACTGTTTTGGCGGACAGAAAGCTGAAGCTTGGCAACCGTGCCGGGATTCTGCAGGTGGTATTCGCCACGGATGCGGTACTGATAATTGCCGCCGACGTCGAGTTCAGTGTCGTTGTCAGTTAAGGGGGTGAAGAAGGCGAAGTCGTGCTTCATCTTCGCTTCGATGGCAAGCACGTCGAGGCCCACGCCGCCGATGCGAGATGAAGTACCGGTGAAATAGCGGCTCACCATCTCCTTGTCGAGTCCGACGGCTTCAAAGATTTGGGCCCCGCGATAACTCTGCAAGGTAGAAATACCCATCTTCGAAAAAACCTTCAGCAAGCCCTTACGAATCGCTTTCTTGTAATTGCTAAGGGCTTTCTCGAAAGTGACGCCGTCTGGAAACTGGCCGCGGATGGACATATCTTCGAGCGTCTCGATCGCCAGATAGGGATTGATAGCGCTGGCACCATAACCGATGAGCAAGCAATAGTGCATCACTTCGCGCGGTTCGCCGGATTCCACGACGAGGGCCACTCGGGAGCGGGTACCTTCCCGTACGAGGTGATTATGCACAGCGGTAAGGGCCAGAAGCGAGGGGATGGGAGCCGACTCATAGTCCACGCCGCGGTCGGAGAGGATAAGTAAGGAATAGCCATTCTGGATGGCCAGCGACGCGCGCCGGCAGAGGCCTTCGATCGCCCGCTTCAATTCCACCTCGCCACCGTCGACACGGAAGAGCGTGGGTAAGGTAGTGGCAAGAAAATCACGCCATGAGACACGACGCAGACGCTCCAGGTCGAAGTTAGTGAGAATGGGATGATCGAGCTTGAGGGTGTGACAATGCTGCGGAGTTTCTTCGAGGATATTACGCTCTTGTCCCACGTAGGAAGTGAGGGACATGACTAACTCTTCGCGGATCGGGTCAATAGGCGGATTCGTCACTTGGGCGAAGAGTTGTTTGAAGTAATTGAAAAGAGGCTGCGGACGGTCCGAGAGGCAGGCCAGGGGGGTGTCGGTACCCATGCTACCGATGGGCTCTTCGCCGCCGGAGGCCATGGGCAGCATCAACAGGCGTAAGTCTTCTTCCGTATAGCCGAAGGCGCGTTGGCGCTCAAGGATCGTTTTATGGTCAGTGGTGTAGACGCGGCTGGGGTCGGGTAATTGATCCAGCGATAGTTGATTCTCTTGGAGCCACTGCGCGTAGGGTTGACGGCCAGCAAGATGGGCCTTCAATTCTTCGTCTGGGATGATGCGCTTCTGCTGTAAGTCGACTAACAGCATTTTGCCGGGCTGTAAGCGGCCCTTCAGGGCAATGTCTTCGGGTTTCACCGGCAAAACACCGGCTTCGGAGGCCATGATGATCAGGCCATCCTTAGTGACCAAGTAACGCGCCGGACGGAGACCATTGCGATCGAGCGTCGCGCCGACGACGCGGCCGTCGGTGAAGGCCACGGCCGCCGGACCGTCCCAGGGCTCCATCAACGAGGCGTGATACTCATAGAAGGCGCTCTTTTCCTTGGGCATGGTGTTATCGCCGTCCCACGCTTCGGGCATTAACATGGCCATTACATGCGGTAACTCGCGGCCGGCGAGGGTAAGTAATTCGACGGCGTTGTCGAGGCCAGCCGAGTCCGACCCATTGGGGGTAATGATCGGGAATAAATCTTTCAATTCGCGGCCGAAACCCTTGGCTTCGAGCGTTGCCTCGCGGGCGGCCATCCAGTTCTGATTGCCTTTAATCGTATTGATTTCGCCATTGTGGCAAAGGTAATGAAAGGGATGGGCCAATTGCCAAGTGGGAAACGTATTCGTGGAAAAGCGCTGATGCACCAGACATAAGGCACTTACGGCGTCGGGATCCGATAATTCCTTATAGAAATTGACAATTTGCGGCGCGAGTAACAGGCCCTTATAAACAATCGTCCGGCAAGAGAGCGAGGGCACCGCAAAGAAGCCCTTATCGCGAATGTCGGAAGCGAGCACCTCATTTTCGCAGCGCTTGCGGACGACATAGAGCCGGCGCTCAAAAGCGTCCTCGTCCATGCCTTCCGGGCGGCCGATGAAGATCTGCTGGATGTAGGGCTGGGAATCGCGCGCCAAACGGCCGATGGCATCGGGGTCGATGGGCGTGTCGCGCCAACCGAGCAATTCGAGCCCTTCTTCGCGGACGGTGCGCTCCATGATGCCTTCGACAATCAGCCGTTGCTGACGGTTGACCGGGAAGAAGACCATGCCGACACCATAGGCGCCGGGGCCTGGCAGAGAAAAGCCAAGCCGCTTGGACTCTTTGGCGAAGAACTTGTGAGGAATCTGGATCAGAATGCCCGCGCCGTCGCCGGTGTCGGGATCGCAACCACAGGCGCCGCGATGGGTGAGATTCACCAGAACCTGAATGCCCTTGGTGATAATGTCATGCGTGGCCTCGCCGTTGATGTGGGCGACAAAGCCCAGGCCGCAGGCGTCGTGCTCATTACGGGGGTCGTAGAGCCCCTGGGCAGCAGGAAGTCCATTACCGGAGTGATAAGGCGAAAACATGGCTTTGAGCTCCTTTTGGGGTTTTAAAGAAGTATAACAGAAGTTTCAGTCATAATCACGTCCTTGCTTTATTAGATACTCTAATGTTAAAGTTCTTAAAGAACGTGACACTTTCACAGTTGCAGTTGTTCCGCGACCTTGCTCTTTGCCGCAGCTTCTCGAAGGCGGCCAAGGAGAACGGCATTAGCCAATCTGCCGCTAGCCAGCAAGTGCAGGAAATCGAGAGACTTGTCGGTGCGCCGCTGGTGGACCGCACCACCCGGCCGTTGGCGCTCACCTCGGCGGGCGAGCTTTACTTGGGCATGTGCCGCGACATCTTGAGGCGGAAGGCCGATTTTGACGGGGAACTCTCTCAACTGCACCAACGTACAGAAGGCCTAGTTCGGGTAGCGTCCATTTACTCGATCGGCCTGAGCGAAATGGGTCGCCTCGAAGCAGAGTTTGCCGAAAGATGCCCGTCGGCCCACTTGTCTATCGCGTACCATCCCCCGGCGCGGATCTACGCCGCGATTGAGGCGGACCAAGCCGATGTCGGCCTGGTGAGCTACCCGGAGGCGGGACCGGAGATCGAGGCCACCGCGTGGCGCGAAGAGGAGATGGTGGTGGCGGCGAGCCCGCGCCATCCCTTGGCCCGGAGGCGCGAAGTCGTGCCGTTCGAGTTGAACGGCGTGGACTTCGTCGCGTTCGAATCCGAGCTTCCCATCCGCCGTGCCGTCGACGATTACCTCGAGCAGCAACTGGTCGACGTGCGGGTGGCGTTCGAATTCGACAACATCGCGCTCATCAAAGAGGCCGTCGCGTTGGGCAACGGCATTAGCATTCTGCCGCGGCCGATCTTGGAGGCCGATGTGCGACAGGGCCGCTTGGTGGCGATCCCGCTGGGTCCGCCGAGATTGAGCCGACCGGTGGGCATCCTAACGTCGAAACGCCGCAAGGTTTCCCCTGCGGCGCGCGAGTTCGTCCGAATGTTGGAGGAGCAGGAGGAACTGATCCCGCTCCCGATTACCTAGGCCTGAAGGGCCTGGTCCAGGTCGGCGAGGATGTCCTCGAGATCTTCGAGACCGACGGAGAGGCGAATCATTTCGGGCTTCACACCGGCTCTCGCCTGTTGCGACTCGGATAGCTGCTGATGGGTGGTGAGGGCGGGGGCGATTACCAGGCTGCGAGCGTCGCCGACGTTGGCCAAGTGCGAGAAGAGTTGCAGCGCGTCCACGAACTTCTTGCCCGCGGCGGCACCTCCCTTTACGCCAAAGCTGAAGACGGCACCGGCGCCCTTGGGCATGTATTTCTGTGCCAGGGCATGATATTGATTGGTCGGCAGGGTCGGGTAGAGGATCCAATCCACTTGCGGGTGGCTCTCAAGGAACTTGGCCACGGCGAGGGCGTTGGCCACATGCCGGTCCATGCGCATGCCGAGCGTTTCGACGCCTTGCAGGAAGAGGAACGAGTTGAAGGGGGAGAGCGCCGGGCCGACGTCGCGCAAGCCTTCGACGCGGGCCTTGATGATGTAGGCGATGGGGCCCAGGGCTTCGGAGAATTTGAGGCCGTGATAGGCGGGAGAAGGGTCGTTCAATAAGGGGAAGTTGCCGGCCTTCCAATCGAACTTACCCCCATCGACGATGATGCCGCCGATGGACGTGCCATGTCCGCCGATGAACTTGGTGAGCGAATGCAGCACGATATCGGCGCCGTGCTCGATGGGTCGGCATAGATAGGGCGTGGCGAAGGTGTTGTCGATGATCAGGGGCAGCTTATGCTCATGCGCGATGGCGGCGACTTTCTCGATGTCGAGCACGTTGCCGCGGGGGTTCGAGATGGTTTCGCCGTACAGGCACTTGGTTTGCGGCGTGATAGCGCGGCGGAAGTTCTCGGGGTCATCGGGCTCAACGAAGGTGACCGAGATGCCCATGCGGCGGAAGGTGACGTCGAATTGGGTGTACGTGCCGCCATAGAGCGTCGACGAAGCGACGATGTGGTCACCGGCTTGGCAGATATTGGTGATGGCCAGGAATTGGGCGGATTGGCCGGAGGCGACACATAAGGCCGCCACGCCGCCTTCGAGCGAAGCAACGCGCTCCTCAAGCACGGCGGTGGTGGGGTTCATGATGCGGGTGTAGATGTTGCCGAACTTCTGGAGGGCAAACAACTGGGCGGCATCGTCGCTATCGTCGAAGACGAAGGACGTGGTTTGGAAAATGGGGACGGCGCGGGCCTTCGTGGTGGGATCGACGGTGTAGCCGTGATGAAGGGCGCGGGTATTGAAGCCGTAAGGGCGCTTGGTGTCAGTCATGGTGATCCTCAGTTTATCGAACTTCTTAAGGCTCTCAGTCTTTTGTCAACCACGAACTTCCGCTCTTCAGATTCTCCAACATATTGCGGAACGGCCCAACATACGATCCTCAAGTTTATGGACGACGCGCCGGGATGATCCGAAAGCGGCGGCGTCCGTCGATACGATAGGTCTCGAAATCGGCATGGTCGACGGTAAACACTGTGGAGATACCCTCGCGCTGGGCGAGGTAGACCAAAGTGGCATCGGCGAAGTCCATGGGACGGTCGGCGTAGCGAGACATCAATGCATGCAGCGCCGGAAGTTCGGAGTGGTCAATTGGCAGCAGAACCAACATGCCGGAACGGACCAGGGTCCAGGCCTCCTCCATCCGGTAGGAATTGCTGCCGGCGAGATAAAAGAGTTCCGTCAACACGGCTTCCGAGGTAGCTAAGGGCAAACGAAGCTGGCGGACGGCAGCAGTACAAGTTCGAGACCACTCGTCGTTTTCGTCCAGCAAGGCGAGGAGCGCGCCGGTGTCAACCAGGACACTAGCGACCATACTTTTCCCGCAAACGCTGCCTTACCGTTTCTCTTACCTTTTCCGACCCACGCGGATCACCGCCAGACCAGGACCCGAAGCATTGGGATGCCGCTTCCTGCAGGCGGCGTTGTTCCTCGTCATCGTTGCCCACTTCGCCCTTATTGAGAAGGTCGCGGGCTGCCTGATCCAGCAGAGCGGAAATCGACGTGTTGCGTCGCTGGGCTTCACGCTCTAAGTTCATCTTGAGATCCGCCGAAACGCGCCAACTATAGACTTCGGTCTTCATGCACTTCATTGTAGTGCAAAAGGGGATCAAAGCAAACGCCAGACTAGGGCTTCAGGCTCACCTGAGCGCGGGGGACCGGAATGCGCGACGGGTCGAGGGCGACGCCAGAGACGACAGCGGCGGAGACACTGGCACTGGCCGTGATCGCGGCCGGGAAATCAATTTTCGACTTAAGATCCTTGAATTCATTGCTTTGGCCGGAAAACCGGGGATGCGCGTGGACGCCCCGAAAGGGGTTAGTAGCAGAGCGGCCCAAGCGAAATCCTGCAAGTGATTGATTCCAAGTGAGTTTTTCCTGGTGATGAACTACCGGCCCGGCCACTTTAAGCGCATCGTCACCAGCATCCCAAACGGGCTTCCCGGATAGACCTGGGTATTGTAAACCGAACTCACATAGTAGACTTGGCGATTACCCACATTCTGCATGGCGACCGTGAAGTCAGCCCACCGTGCGTTGAACCTTACCGAGCCATCCACGACGGCATAGCCGGGCATCGCCACGGTGTTGAAGAAGCTGGGAAAGCTTTTGGCGAGCGCCCGAACGCCGCCGCCCAGGGAGATGCCACGCCAGAGCTGATAGTGGGCCCAGGCGCTGCCGGTGTGCCGGGGCGCGAAGGCGGGCACGCGTCCGGCCAGGTTTTGGCCGCCAGAGAAGAACTCGAGGAACTTGGCGTCGGTGAGGCCGTGGGTGAGACGCAGATAAAGACGGCGGTTCACGTGGCCTTCGATCGTCGTCTCCAGGCCTTGTGCCCGTTGGCGTCCGGCTTGGGTAAAGCGACCTTGGCCCAGGGCGATGGTGACATTGGTCTTCTCCAGGTGAAACCACGCCGAGGTGAGCGTGGCGCGACCACCCAGCAATTCGGCGCGGAGGCCCACTTCGCCTTGGCGGCCGCGTTCGGGATCGAGAATCGAGTTGTCGAGCGGCAACGAAAGCACCGGCGTAAAGCCCGTACCGAAGGAGCCATAAACCGACAAGGATTTCACCAAGCGATACACCGTACCGACGCGAATGGTCGGCGCGAATTGGTTCAGTTTGGTGAGGGCGCCGGGCGTGATGGCGCCGGAGGCAGGATTGATGATGTCGGTGCGGAAGTTCCGGCGCCAGGGGTCGAGCCGTAAGTTGAAAGTGGCCTGCCTGTGCTGCACGCGACCGGTGTGGAAGCGGAAGGTTCCCTCCAACTGGTTCATCACGGTGTTGCGAGTCCGGTCAAAGTGAAAGAAGGTCCGGTTTACTTGGCGGGGCAGAGCCCAGGCGATGCTTTCCGCGCTCAGATAGTCGTCATTGAAGCGGCGATAGGAAAGGACGTTGCGCACGCTAATGGACTGGGTGAAGATCCGGTTGTAATAGGCCTGCAGGAAATTGTCGGTGGTAAGTGCGCGGTCCTGCGGCGTGTTGTAGCGGAAGTTGGCTGGCACGCGGGGAATGTTGAGCCCGAGGGTGGGGATGCCGGCGTCGGTAGCGAATCGCGCGATGTCGGCTGCCAGGTCACCCCGCCGGAAGCCAGATGTTGGCGAAGGGGCGCGCGACGAAAGCCCTCGTAATCGACGAACCCGTAGTCGAAACGGGCGAGCAGCTTGTCTTTGAGCAAAGGCCCGGTCAGCCCCGGTCCACGCCGGTTGTTCCAGGTGCCGCCGCTTAGGGCTGCTTCGAGGGGGAAGTCATTGCGGGGCTTTTTGCGGATCACGTTCAGGCTGCCACCCAAGGCGTTGTTGCCATAGAGCGCCGAAGC
>Ga0105047_10016419_pt1 | contig 11601 bp, 14 predicted proteins | sample MAT04_FD_78384 | JGI IMG/M metagenome (GOLD analysis project Ga0105047, IMG submission 78384) | Freshwater microbial communities from Lake Fryxell liftoff mats and glacier meltwater in Antarctica - MAT-04 (megahit assembly) | ecosystem: Environmental > Aquatic > Freshwater > Ice > Liftoff... | reverse complement strand
GAGACCGCGGCAATCCCCACTGATCCGAAATTGAAGCACGACGCCGGCACAAAGGTTTTGCGTGAAGGCGTTTTGCACAAGGACCAGGGCGCGAAGGAAGCCATTGACAAGCTTCCTGACCGGACCGCGAAAGATGGTAAAAGGCGCAACGGGTCCCTGTAAGAAGCGGGATCCTGGAGCGTAAACGGTGTTCAAAAATTCTGCTGTAGCGGGGTTCGCAATCCTGCTCGTGACGGCGCCGGCCAGTGCCGGATCATTGTTCGATACGCCGGGGGCCAATCCCGCAACGAACCGCTGCGATGTATATGATCTCAGCTGCCGGCCCCGGCAATTGTTTGCGAGGCCCCCCGAGCCAAGCATCAAAAAAAACCCCTTCGGGGAGCCCGCCCGCAAGCTCGTTCTGCCGCGCGACCTGAATGACCAGTCAGGCGAGCCTTCGCAAAACGCTGCTTTTGCCAAACGGCCTCCCGCGCAGCCCGCTGGCTTGCAGCGAAGCCCGGCTTGTCATTCGTTACGAAGGCTATCGCGATGTCCGCACCGTAAAATGCGGCGGCAAATTCCATCAGTTCACCGCCCGCAAGCGCGGCGTCAAATATCTTGTGAATCTGAAGGTGCGGGCAACGACGGGGAAGATTGTTGTAGTTGGCCGTATAAAGTGATTGGAAATTCAGCGCGAGAGGCGGCGCGCGTTGGCTCTCACCTTTTTCCGGTACCGTTTGACCACACTGTCACTTGTTGCTCCCAGAACCATGCGGCCGCTTTCCATGCCCGCCGCTGCAAATTTTTCCTGAACCATCCGGCGGGCCTCGCTTTTGGCCTTCGCCCCGCCCGCCGCCAGCCGCATTGTCCGCAGCCAGATCACCTGCTGCGATTCCGCCGCGAGCATCATCAAGTTCATCCATGAACGGTACATGCGAACCTAAGGCCGCACCGGCAAAGTTGTTCCACAGCAATCCTCATGAATTCATCACGTCACTGCAAATTTCCCGCACACATCCGCGCAGCCAGCGATGCGCCGGATCCGCATCAAGCCGTGGATGCCAGAGCAGTGAAACCGTGAACTCCGGCGGCGAGACCGGAAGCGCAAAACTGTGCATGCCGGTGCGCAAACTCCCGGTGTGCCGCTCGGGAACGCAGGCGATCAGGTCGGAGGCCCGCGCCAGTGCCAGCGCGCTCGAAAAGCCGCTGACGGTCGTGACGATTTCCCGTTCCAGCCCGAACGGAACCAGGGCTTCATCGACTGGCCCCGTGTCGAGACCCCGCCGCGAGACGCCGATGTGCCGGCCCGCCGCATAGCGGGATGGTGTGATCTCGCCTTGGCTGAGCGCGTGACCCATCCGCACGGCGCCAATGAAACGGTCGCGGAACAAACCTGTCGCCCGGACTTCCGGGCCCATCGCCTTCCCCACAACGCCGGTTTCCAGATCAACGGTCCCGTTGCGGAGCGACGCGCTGTCCTTGTCTGCTTTCTGTACGAAGCGCAGCCGCACGCCGGGAGCCTCCACGCTGACGCGCGCAATGAGAGTCGGCCCGAAGGTCTCCGTAAAACCCTCGCTGGTCCGCAGCGTGAATGTCCGGACGAGTTGCTTGAGGTTGAGCAATTCCGCCGGGCGGAGAGCCGCTTCCGCATCATGCACGATCTGGCTGACCCGTGCGCGCAGTTCGAGGGCCCGGGGGGTGGGAACCAGGCCGCGGCCGGCCCTGACCAACAATGGATCGCCCGTCGCTTCCCGCAACCGCGCCAGCGCCCGGCTCATCGCCGATGGGCTCAATCGCAGCCGTTGGGCGGCGCGCGCCACGCTGCCTTCCGCGAGCAGCACATCCAGGGTGACAAGCAGGTTGAGATCAGGTCTCGACATTGGGCGATCATATTATGATATGGCGTTAAACGCACGAATAAAGTGCAAATGATGCGTCTACCGCCATATCAGGCAAAGGACTAGTTAGGGAGTAGTTCAATTCAAGGAGTTACCTGATCATGCCAGCCCGCTTTGCCCCCGTCCTATTTGGCTTCGTCCTCTCGTCTCTGATGTCCTTCATCGTCTCGGGCATCTCCACGCTCCGCAATGCGGGGCTGATAGATGGCTTTTTCAATCTCTGGATCGGAGCCTGGCTCCTGTCCTGGCTCATCGCCTTCCCGGTTGTCCTGGTTGTTGCACCGGTGGCCCGCCGGATCGTCAACGGTTTGGTCAAGTCATGACCGCCGCCGCCAGTGCGGAACGGACACCTTCAATCCACTGGGCGCTCGCCGGCCTTTCGCTCTCTATGCTGCTGTCCTCGTTGGGCACCAGCATCGCCAATGTTGCCTTGCCGACGTTGGCGCAGGCATTTGACGCCTCCTTCCAGGAGGTCCAGTGGATCGTGCTGGCTTATCTGCTCGCGATCACCACCCTGATTGTCAGCGTCGGCCGGCTCGGTGACATCATCGGTCGCCGTCGGCTGCTGCTGGCCGGGATAGTCCTGTTCACGCTGGCCTCGCTCCTCTGCGGCGCGGCCCCCACGCTCTGGCTGCTGATTGCCGCCCGCGCCGCACAGGGCCTCGGGGCAGCCATCATGATGGCTCTCACCATGGCCTTTGTCGGCGAGACGGTTCCGAAGGCCAGAACCGGTAGCGCCATGGGGCTTCTCGGGACCATGTCCGCAATTGGCACCGCTCTCGGTCCATCGCTCGGCGGCGTTCTGATCGCCGCAATCGGCTGGCAGGCGATCTTTCTCGTCAATGTTCCGCTGGGCGTACTGGCGTTCCTTCTCGCTTATCGCCACCTGCCTGTTGATTCCAGAAGTCCGAAGACGGATCGAACGCGCTTCGATACGATGGGCACGCTGCTGCTGGCCCTGACGCTTGGCGCTTATGCTCTCGCCATGACGATGGGGCGCGGCAGTTTCGGTCCGCTCAACCTGGCCTTGCTGCTCACCGCTGCCTTCGGTGTTGTTCTCTTCATATTCGCCGAGAGGCGAGCCGCATCACCCTTGCTCCGCTGGGCGATGTTCCGCGATCCTGCGCTGAGTGCGAGTCTCGCCATGAGCGCGCTGGTCTCGACGGTGATGATGGCGACGCTGGTGGTCGGGCCGTTCTATCTGTCCGCTGCGCTCGGGCTTGATGCGGCCCGTGTTGGGCTGGCGCTGTCGGTGGGTCCGCTGGTTGCCGCCCTGACGGGTGTGCCGGCCGGCCGCATTGCGGACCGGTTCGGCGCACAACGCATGACCATCATTGGCCTCAGCGGGATAGCGCTTGGTTCTTTCCTCCTGTCCATGCTGCCTGCAACGCTCGGCATCTGCGGCTATATCGCTCCCATTGTCGTCATCACCGCCGGCTATGGTCTGTTCCAGACGGCCAACAACACCGCTGTCATGACAGATATCCCCGCGGATCAGCGGGGCGTCATGTCCGGCATGCTCAACCTGTCGCGCAATCTCGGGCTCATCACTGGCGCATCCCTCATGGGCGCGGTGTTCGCGCTCGCATCAGCGACGACGGACATCACTAAAGCGCCGCCCGGGGCCATCGCCAGCGGCATGCAGATCACCTTCGCAGTCGCAGGCGTGCTGATCGTCACGGCACTCGCCATCGCGATTGGCAGCCGCACTCTTGCAACACGCCCTTCACGTCATTGAGCTGGCGCCAACGCCGGCTGGGTTTTCGGGAAGGGCTTGAAGGTCATGGCGATCAGGAAGGCGCCGATGCCAATGCCAAAGGAGCCGATAAAGAGCCACCCGTAGCTGGCGTAGGTGTCGTAAATCAAGCCACCAGCCACAGGGCCGGTTGCCATGCCCAAACCGCCGGCCATTGCGGTTCCGCCGATGACGGTTCCCATCAGCCGCAGTGGAAAATTCTCCCGCGCCAGGACGGCATAAAGGGGCATGATACCGGCATAGATAAAGCCGAACAACGCCGCCACCGCATAAAACGCGCCGAGGTCACGCACGAAGAAATAAGCAAGCGCCCCGAAGGCCTGGAGCAGCAGCCCTCCGACCAGAACGTGCTTGGCGCCGCCCCGGTCTCCAAGGATGCCGAAGGCGACACGGCCGCCCATGCCCGCCAGCCCTTCCACGCTGTAGATCGAAACCGCGGCCATCAACGGGATGCCGCAGCTTATGGCGTAGCTCACCGTGTGAAAAATCGGGCCGGAGTGCGTGGCGCAGCAAAAGAAATTCGTCAGCATCAGGATGAAGAATTGCGGTGATCGGATGACCTGCTGCAAGGTCATGGCGGATTGCGGTTCTTCATCTGTGGCGGCTGCATTCCCGGCTGCCAGAGCCGGCGGCGGGCGTACCAGCAGCGCCGCCGGGATCATCACGACGGCAACAAGCACGGCGATGATTTGCAGCGAGGTGCGCCAATCATAGATGGACACAAGCCAGGCCGCCAGCGGCGACATGGTGAGGGGCGCCATTCCCATGCCGGCGGATACAAGGGAAACCGCCAGGCTGCGATGCGTGTCGAACCAGCCTGTGACGCAGGCCATCAGCGGCGCGAAGATCGCCGCAACCGCCCCTCCGACAGCCAGGCCGAAGATGAGCTGGAAGGCGAGGAGCGATGTCGCCTTGCTCGCCAGAAATAAACTCGCCGCCAGAATCACCGACCCGATCAACGCTATTATCCGCGCACCCAAACGATCCGAAAGGTTGCCCCAGGCGATGCTCGCAAAGGCCATGGCGAGAAAACCGATGGTCATGGCGCTCGACACGCCAGTGACCGACCACCCCGTATCGCGCGAGATGGGGAGCAGAAAGACCGGCAGTGAAAACATTGCGCCTATCGCCATGCAGCCCAGCAGGCCGCCGGCAGCGACAATCACCCAGCGATAGGAGGAGTTGGTCATCGTATGTCTCCGTCAGATGAGTCTATAGATTAAATTTAGGCGCCCGCCATCAGGCCGGCAGCCGCTGGTCGTAGTCCTCCTTGAGCCGGCTCCAGCCTTCCCAGAAGGGCGGCGGCTCCTTGCCTGCGGCGCGCGCGGCGAGAACGTCGAGGTGCATGTGCCAGCCGGCACTGACCATCAGCAAAGTGGCGCGGTCGGGCAGGCGGCGATGGATGAGGGTGAGCAGCACCTTGCGGCCCGCTGGCTCCAGTTCGAAGGAGACGCCGCCGCTGCGCCCCCAGGCGATGCCGAGCTTGCGTGGCGGATCGAGTTCGGTGATCCGGCTCTCCAGGCTGTGCTCGTCGGGAAAACTGTCCGGCCGCTTGCTGGGCGCGCTGCTGAGCTCGGCGTTGCGCCAGGTGAGTGTGAAGGTAGCACCCACCTTCATCTCCATCTCGCCCGCCGCCAGCCACTGGCGGCGCATCTCGCTCTCCGTGAGATAAGCCCAGACGCGCTCGATGGGGCCGGGCAGAATGCGCTGGATCTTCAGCGTGGCAGGCTCGATCAGCGTGCCATAGGCGTCGAGCGTTGTGGCGTCGTTCATTGCTTGTCTCCTTTTTTGGATTTGGGGGATTGGCGCGCGTCCTCTTCGCGCAGCAGACGGTCGAGGGCATCCAGCCGGCTGGTCCAGAAGCACTCGTAGAAGTTCAGCCACTCGTGGGCGCTGGCCAGCGGCCCGGGATCCAGGCGGCAGACATGGGTGCGGCCCCGCACCTCGCGGCGGATCAGCCCGGCGTGTTCCAGCGCCTTGATGTGCTTCGAGGCAGCTGCAAGCGAGATGGAAAAGGGTTCCGCAAGCTGGCCCACGGTGCGCTCGCCACCGGCGAGCTCACGCAGCATCCGCCGCCGCGTCGCATCGCCCAGGGCGTGAAACACGGAATTCATCTGAAGTGAATGTAATTCAACCATGTGGTTGAATATAGGCGAGGGCTTTTAGATTGTCAACCGTTTGGTTTAATGATTTGTTGGTTAGCGCCAGTTCCTCAAAAAGAACTCGATTTCGACCACAGGTTTATATCGCTATCAACCGCATGCTGGTCGATCTCCGCAAGCTCCTTGTCCTCGAAGTGAAGATTGGCCAAGGCTCCGGCACAGTCCTCAACTTGCTCGGGCCGGCTGGCGCCGACGAGAGCCGTGGTCATGCGCGGATCGCGCAAAACCCAGGCGAGCGCCATTTGCGCCAGCGACTGCCCGCGGCGCTTGGCAATGCCGGAGAGCGCCTTGACGCGCGCCAGCGTTTGCTCGTTGATGAACTGGGGAAGCAATGACTTGTTGGCCGTGGCCCTGCTGCCGGTGGGGACGCCGGTGATATATTTGTTGGTGAGCAAGCCCTGCGCCAGAGGCGAGAAGGCGATGCAGCCCATGCCTTCCGCCTGCAGCCGGTCAAGAAGCTTGTCGTGTTCGGTCCAGCGGTTGAGCATGGAATAACTCGGCTGGTGGATCAGCGGCGCAATGCCCATCTTGCGCAGGATAGTCGCCGCCTCGGCGGTTTTCGCCGCACTGTAGGAAGACACGCCGACATAGAGCGCCTTGCCCTGCTGAACCGCCGTGGCGAGCGCTCCCATGGTTTCCTCAAGCGGTGTCGCCGGATCAAAGCGGTGCGAGTAAAAAATATCGACATAATCGAGGCCGAGCCGCTTCAGGGACTGGTCGAGGCTGGCCAAGACATATTTGCGGCTGCCCCACTCGCCGTAGGGGCCGGGCCACATCAGGTAACCGGCCTTCGACGAAATGACCAGTTCATCCCTGTGGCCGGAAAAATCGGACGTCAGGATCTTCGCGAAATTCCTTTCGGCTGCACCGGGCGGCGGGCCGTAATTGTTGGCAAGATCGAAGTGGGTAATGCCCAGGTCAAAGGCCCGGCGGCAAATCGCCCGGCTCGTGTCAAAGGGAACGTCATCGCCGAAATTATGCCAGAGGCCCAGCGACAGGACCGGCAGCTTCAATCCGCTGCGTCCGCATTGGCGGTAGGTCATCTTGTCATAACGGGTGTTGGCAGGAGCGTAACTCATCGGCTGATTCCTTGCTCTGGTGGCGGCGGGAAAGGCGATAATGCCACGCGCCATATCCGGGCAGAAGGCCGGAACAGTCATAGGCGCATGCCGGTACTGCGGTCGCCAAAGACTCCTTGGAACGATAAAAAGAGGGAGATTAATTGGCGCGCCCTAAGAGATTCGAACTCCTGACCCCCAGATTCGTAGTCTGGTGCTCTATCCAGCTGAGCTAAGGGCGCGCGATATAGCGGGAATTGGGGCTTCCTTAATACGGCATAGCTGTTAACGCAAGCCTTACCCGCCGGGCTAGGCCTTCAGCGAAACCTTGCGGTCGGCTATCCGCCCGCCGGCCCGCAACTGGGTGACCTGGTCCGGAATGGTGATGACAAAGCAGGTTCCGGCCTCAGTCGAACTTTGCAGGACAATGTCGCCGCCATGGGCCCGCACCAGTTCGGCCGCAATGGCGAGGCCAAGGCCCGTGCCCCCCTGCCGTGCGGCACTTTGGAAAGCCTGGAACAGCCTTTCGCGAACCTGCGCAGGGATACCCGGGCCATTGTCGCTGATCTCGATCACCGTGACGCTGCCTTCGCGCCGGGCCTCCAGCGTTATGGCGCCATCGGGCGCATCGCTGCGTTCGGCCTGCAGGAACTCCAGCGCCTGGATGGCATTGCGCTTCAGGTTCGTCAGCACACGGATTAAATGCTCGCGGTCCGCGTCGACCACGACGCTGGGCTCTATTCTATTGAAAATCCGGATGCGGCTGGAGGCCTTGATGACCGCCGTTTCGATCACCTCGTCGGCCAGCGCACGCAATTCCAGTCTCTCGCGTTGCGGCGGCAATTCCTGGGCCCGGCCAAACTTCAGGGTTTGGCTGAGGAATTCAATGGCACGGTCCAGCGAACTGATCAGTTTCGGCGCAAAGCGCTTGACCGTCGGGTCTTCAACATTGGCGAGGCGGTCGGAAATAAGCTGGGCCGAGGTGAGCATGTTGCGCAAGTCATGGCTGACCTTGCTGACTGCAAGGCCCAGCGCCGCGAGGTGGTTCTTTTGCTGCAGCATGCTGGCAAGCTCGGTCTGCATGCCGTGCAGTTCGCGCTCGGCAATGCCGATTTCATCTTGCCGCGCCCCCGGCTTTATGATGCGCGAAAAATCTTCCGGATCCTGCCCGAACTCCACCATGTTGCGGGTGAGCCGCCGCATGGGCTGCACCAGCACCCAGTTGAGTGCCGCGAAAATCATTCCCGCCACCAGCAGCGAGAGGAAAATTGAAAGCAGGAGAATGTTGATTGCATAGCGGAACATGGCGGCCCGCAGCGGTTCTTCGTAAAGGGCTATTTCAATCAGGTCGCCGGACATGTTGGGCGGCTTGTCCATCACCCCGATCACGCGGGCCTCGCCGGCCAGCATGGCGCCAAAGGCATCGGTGATGGCCTCGTACCACATGGTGCTGCGCAGATCGAAACTGGCATCAACCATGAAATCGCCGTCGCTGCGCAGCGCCAGTTTGCGGCTTTCGCCTTTCTCCAGGGACACGACGAGCACGCCCGCTCCCATCAGGATCTCGCTGCGCAGATCGCTGGAGAGGATCTGGTCGGGAGCGGCTTCGGCGGCGAGTGCTGCGATTTCCGCCTGGGCGATGCGCCCCTTCAGCCACTGGATGCGGAAGTTGGCAATTGAGGGCAGGAAGATGAGAACTTCGCCCAGCATCACGAAGATGATGGTTAACAGCAGGACCTTGCCCGAAAGGCCGCGCAAGGCCCCAGGCTGTTTCGATCTAATTGGCTCCTGCTCCTGCATCAGTCCCTAGCTCAATAGTCTTATTACGCGCCGCACCCAGGGATTGGATGCAAAACCTGAGAAATAATTCACCGCCACCCGGCGGTTGATTTCGCCCAGCGTCGGATAGGGCGCAACCATACCGGCAATTGCGCGGATTTTGAGGCCCGAGGTCTTAGCCAGAATCCACGGCTGTATGAGCTCTCCGGCGTTTGCGCCCACGATGCCGACCCCCAGAATCTTGCCCCTTTTGCCGATAACGGCCTTGATCAGGCCGGCGGTCTTTCCTTCAGTCTGGGCCCGGTCATTGTCATGAAACGGCCAGCGGACGACGGTGACGGACGGGCCAAATTCTTTCACAGCTTCCGCCTCCGTGAGCCCGACCTGAGCCAGCTCCGGATCGGTGAAGGTGACATGCGGAATGATGTTGGTGCGGTTGGTGACCGGCAGCCGGAACAGGGCGTTCCGGATGACGAGCCCCGCGTGATAATTGGCAACATGGGTGAACTGCAATCCGCCCGCCACATCGCCAATCGCATAGATGTGCCTTTGTGAAGTGCGAAGGCCCGTGTCGACGGTCACGCCCCTGGCTGTATAGACAACGCCTGCCGCTTCCAGGTTGAGCCCCTCGACATTGGCGGCGCGGCCCGTGGCAACAAGCAAATGACTGCCAGCAATTCTTCCGTGCCTTGCCGTCTCAACGACGATGCCTGATTTTGATTTCGATATTTTTTTTATGGGAGTTTGAGATAGAATTTTGACTCCGTCACGCTGCAGACTTTCGAGAACGACTGCCGTCAGCTCCGGATCATCCTTGCTCAACGGCGCAAGAGCTTCGATGACCGTAACTTGCGAACCCAAGCGCCGGTGGGCCTGCGCCAGTTCCATGCCGATGGCCCCGCCGCCAATGATGATGAGATCCTTGGGCAGTTTGGTGTTGTCAAAAATTGTCTCGTTGGTGAAATAGGAAACGGTTTCGAGGCCGGGTATCGCCGGAACAGCGGGGCGGGAGCCGGTGGCAATCACAAAGCGCTTGGCTGAAAAAACACCTTCACTGGTTTCAACAGTTTTTGCATCACGGAACTTTGCCGCACTCAAGACAACCTTGACGCCGAGTTTTTCAAAACGTGCGGCAGAGTCATTGGGTTCAATGGCGGCAATCACTTTCCGGATATGGGCATGAACCTTCTTGAAATCCACCTTTGGCTCTGCGGATGAAATTCCATAGGGGCCAGAGGTACGAAAAACATGCGCCTGCTTTGCGGCGGCGATCAGCGCCTTGGAGGGAACGCAGCCATAGTTCAGGCAATCGCCGCCCATCTTTCCCTTTTCGAACAGGATGACTTTTTGGCCGAATTGCGCCGCCGCGGCTGCAACCGAAAGCCCGCCGGAGCCCGCGCCGATAATCGCCAGGTCATAGATCATGGCTTAGTCCGCAAGCGCTTGGCCAGAACCGGGATCAGTGCCGCAACGCCAAGGGCCGCAAGGGCCAGGAGAATTTGCGGAGTGATGATGCGCGAAACCGAAAGATCAAAGCTGCAGGGCGTCGATGGGTTCTGCGCCAGGCACGCGTCATAGGCGAGCTTCTGGGAATCAATCAGGCTGTCGAGGCCCGAGCCTACAAAGCTGAAGGCAAAGCCCGCCGGGATGATTCCAAGTATGGTGGCGGTGACAAATGTCTTGAGCCGGACCTGGGCAAGGGCTGCGGCAATGTTGACAAGCCAGAAGGGAAACACCGGCGTGAGCCTGAGGAAGAGGAGATAGTTGAAAGCGTCCTTGGCGAAGCCCTTCCGTATCTTATTCACAAGACTGCCCGCCTTGCGCGTCAGGGCTTCTTCAAGCGGTGTCCTGGCTGCCAGAAAGATGAGCGTGGCTCCTGCTGTTGCCGCCATGATAGCGGCAATGGCGCCCGTGAGCCAGCCGAACAAAAGGCCTCCCACGATGGTGAGAAGTGTTGCCCCCGGAATGGAAAGGGCAACGGCGCAGGCATAAACCAGCACATAAATGAGCAGCGCCAGAACCCAATTGTTGACGATGAAATGGCGCAAGTCTTCGCGGTTGGCGGCAATGCTTTGCAGGCTGATGTGCTCATAGACGCCAAAGCCATAGGCCACAGCCATGAGGCAGATGATCACGGCCACGGGGAGCCAGCGTTTGGCGGTGGTGAAACGGGCGGGACTGGCCATGCGGGATGTCATGCCGTATTGGCTTGCCCATGAAAAGCCCTCCTCACAGCGAGTTGAGAACAAGTCAGGGCCCGTGTGAGGCCCGTGATGCCCCCGTGGCGTTGACTTTCCCGGCGCTTTCCCCCTATAACCCGGCCCAATTCCTGACAGTGAGACATTCCCTCCTCGAAGGCACCGCTCCCGCTTCGTAATATGGCGTGATATGTATTTGAAAATACAGGTGTTTTGAGTTGCGGCCAGCAGATACGGAGACTTATCGTGAAGCGCACCTACCAACCCTCCAAACTCGTTCGCAAGCGCCGGCATGGCTTTCGCAGCCGCATGGCGACTGTTGGTGGCCGCAATGTGATCACCCGCCGCCGCGCCAAGGGCCGCAAGCGGCTCTCGGCCTAACCCTGCGACGATGGAACATCTCAAGCGCCGGCAGGACTTTGTTGCCGCCGCGAGAGCGCCATCAGCGGCCATGCCGGGAATTGTGGTTCAGGCCCTGAATCGCAGGAATGAAGCCGCTCCCCGCCTGGGTTTCACCTGCAGCAAGAAGATCGGCAATGCGGTCATCCGCAACCGCGCCAAGCGCCGCCTGCGCGAGGCTGCCCGGCTTGTCCTGGGCAAAACTGGCCAAAACGGTTTTGATTATGTGCTGATTGGGCGTATGGCCACGGCCAGGCGGGATTTCGCTGATTTGCAGAAAGATTTAGCGTCGGCCTTGAAGCGGCTCCACACCACGCCAAATGAAGGGGCTGACAAGGGTAAAAGATGATCGACCACAATAACAAGAACTTT
>Ga0105047_10016417_pt1 | contig 11601 bp, 9 predicted proteins | sample MAT04_FD_78384 | JGI IMG/M metagenome (GOLD analysis project Ga0105047, IMG submission 78384) | Freshwater microbial communities from Lake Fryxell liftoff mats and glacier meltwater in Antarctica - MAT-04 (megahit assembly) | ecosystem: Environmental > Aquatic > Freshwater > Ice > Liftoff... | reverse complement strand
AAGCTGGTCGTCTCGCATCCCGCCGGCGACGAGGGCGGCGCCTACCTCGCCATGATGAAGGACCGCATTGCCGACGCCGGCATCGAGGTGCGTTTCATCGCGGAGCGCGTGGGCGAGACGCGCGGCGTGAACGCGGACGGGCAGAAGGTGTACACGCTGTTTGACCTCTACCCACACGCCGATCTCGTCACTTATCCGAGCCACTACGAGGGCTTCGGCAACGCCTTTCTCGAAGCCATCTACTTCGGCAAGCCCGTGGTCGTGAACACGTATGCCGTGTACGCGCGGGACATTGACCCGCTCGGCTTCAAGACCATTGAAATACCCCAGTTGGTGACCAACGACGTCGTGGCCCAGACGCGTGAAATCCTGACCGACGCCGCGCTGCGTCAGACGTGGGCGCAGACCAACTACCAGCTCGGCCTGAAGTATTTTTCCTACGCCGTCGCCCGCCGCAAACTGGCCGCCCGGCTGGCCAACCTGTTCGGCGAAGGAGTCTGAGCGGGCACCGCGGGCTCAGGAGTTCTGAGCCTGATTGCCCATTGAACCCCGCCGAAGAGCACCCTGACTTGGCAGTGGAATGCCGGTGAGGGCAATCCTTTCACCGCATCCCATGGCCCGGCCTTCACCGGACTCTCCGCTCCGGCCATAAGCTGGAACAAGGCCGAGCCTTGCGACCCGTGCTTCCCTTCCGCGTCCCTCTTGCGCGGCAACGCCACCGCACCAGCGCAAGCCGCGAGCAGCCGGGTGCGCACGGCCCAGCTTTGCCTTTACGGGGCGTCGCTCCGCCCGGCGAAACTCGCGAGCCAAACCGCGATGGCATCGAGTTCCTCGCGGGCCGTGCGCGTGCGGTCGGGGCTTTGGTACCGGTTCAACATCAACGAAAACGCGAGCTGCTCGCCAGCCGCGGTCGTGACGTAGCCCGAGAGCGAGCTGGCCCAGCGCAGCGTGCCTGTCTTGGCGCGCACATTCGCCTCGGCGGCGGTGCCCTTCAGCCGGCGGCGCAGCGTGCCATCCACGCCGGCGATGGGCAAAGCCTCGCGCCAGGCGTCGGCGCAGCGATGGCGGTGCATGAAGTCCAGCAGACTCACCAGCGCCGCGGCCGTGACCAGGTTGTTGCGCGAAAGCCCGGAGCCTTCCTCGAAAACCACCTGGCCAGACGCCATCCCCGCGGAACGCAGGAAGCGGCCGAGCTCCCGCACCCCGGCGTCCTCGCTCGATTCGCCGGGCGACGTGCGGTTCGTGGCCAGCACCAGCGACCCGACGTGGCCGAGCAGGAGATCGGTGTAGAGGTTTTGCGAAGGCTTGAGAATCCAGCCCGCCAGCTCGCGGAGCGGCGCGGACTCCACGGCGCCCAGTTCGATGCAATTCCCGAAGTCCAGCGGCGCGAGTTGACGGTCAATCCAGTTGACGGCCCGCACCCCGCCGTCCACGCGGACGCCGTGGCGCGCGAGGGCTTGTTTGAACAGCTCGCCGAACCACCGCGCCGGATCCGCCACCGGCAATTCCTCCGTCAGCGCCGCGGCCCCGAGCGGCAGTTGGCCCAGCGCGCGGACGACTTGCTCATCGGGCCGGCGCTCCAACCTGAAGGTGTTGCTCGCCCCCGCTGGCCCCGTCGTCGCGGAGTTGGTGACGCGCAGGCCAGAGCGGGGCGGCGTGAACTCGAACCGCGGCGGGTCGCCGATGTGCGCCCCGGGCCGCGTCGTGAGCGTGACGCAATTGTCGTTGAGGGTGAGCGCGGAGAGCGGCGCGCCGTAGTAATTCTGCAAGTCATCCCAGGCCCAGCCGGCGCCGTAGGCCGGCCCGGCCAGGAAACTCGCATCGGCGAGCAAGTCGCCTTTGACGCGGTGGACGCCGGCATTGGTGAGCGCGGCGACCAGCGGCTGCAAGGCGCGGAACAAATCATTGCTGTGCAGCCCGGCGCGGAAGCCGGGATCCCCGCGGCCGAACAGGATCAAGTCGCCGTCCAGCGTGCCGTTGCGGGCCGGCCGGGCGCGCGCATAGAGCGAAGTGCGCATCCGGTAATCGCCGCCGAGGCGGTCGAAGCCCAGCGCGACGGTGAAGAGCTTGGCGTTGGAGGCGGGGCTGAGCAGCTTCCCGGCGTCGTGCTCGAAAAGGGTCTTGCCGGTGTCGAGAGAGGTGATCTTCACGCCCCAGGCTGCGGCCTGGAAGCGGGGAGCAGCGACCTGGTTCGAGAGCGTCAGGCGCAGTTCCGCCAGCGTGGGAATGAGATTGGTCACCGCCGCGGCGGGCAACCGCGCGGGGAGGAGCGCCAGCAGCAGCAGCCACACCGTCGGGAAAAAGCCGGGGCGGGGCTGAGGTTGGCGGCGCACGGGCGAGGAGTACGGGGCGTTCACGGCGCGAGCGTTGCCGCCCGCGGCAGGCGAGTCAATCCGGCAGGCAGATCGGCGGCGAAGGGAAGAACCGGCGCGTGGGCGAAACGGGGTAACGGCGACTCGGCATTTCGCCCCGCTCCGTCGGAAAAGCAGCTTGCGCCAGAGCCGCGCGCCCGCTAGACCGGGCGCGGAATCCACCCCCGCCCTTGAGCCAGCCAACCATCAGCGTCCTCCTGCCGTCGCTCAACCAGGCGGAGTTTCTGCCCGCGGCCATCGAGTCGGTGCTGGAGCAGGACTTCGCGGACTTCGAGATGGTCATCGCGGACGCTGGCTCCCGGGATGCCTCGCGCGCGATCATTGCGCGGTATGCGGCGCAGGATGCGCGCCTCCGCGTTTGCCCGCCCGAGGGTGATCCGGGTTTGGCCGGCAATTGGAATCACTGTCTGACCCAGGCCCGGGGGCGCTTTGTGAAATTCATGTTCGGCGACGACCGCTTCATGAGCCGGAGCGCGCTGCGTCAGCTTCACGAGGTCTTTGCCGCGCGCCCTACCGTCGTGCTCGCCACGTCGGCAGTGCAGTTGCTGGACGCCCGCTCGCAGCCGTTGGGTGTCCGTCGCGGATTTCCCCGGGCCGGCGTCTATCCCGGCGTGGCGGTGGCCCTCAACTGTCTGCAACGGCTCTCGAACTTTGTTGGCGAACCTTCGGTGGTGATGTTCCGTGCGGACGCCGCCGGGCGGGGCTTCAATCCCCGCTACCGCCACCTGGTGGACCTGGAAATGTGGCTGCGTCTGTTGGCGGCGGGCGAACTGGCGGTGCTGGCGGAGCCGCTCACGGCGTTCCGCACGCACGCCGGCCAACTCACCGCGCGCAACGTGGCCGCCGGCACGGATGCGGTGGAAGCGCGCTGGCTGCTGCGTGACGCCTGGCAGCATCCCGTGCTGGGGCCGGGCCTGACGCGGCGGCATCTGTTCCGCGCGCTCTACACGCTCCGCAAACAGCCCTTGCCCGGCGGGGTGACCGACGGTCTGGAGGATGAGTTACTGCAACACATCGGTCCGGCCCGCTACCGCGCCCTCTGGCTGCAGCACAAACTGACGCGTCCGCTGAGCAAACTGTTGCGCCGGCTCAGTCCGAGCCAGGCCATTCGCGGATAAGCGCCGCGCCGGAGCGGTGTGCTTTCCCTGAAGCAGGTAGGGCTGAGCTGCCGCTCAGCCAGACTCCCAGGCGGCGCAGCAGCGCCGCCCTACCGGGTTTGTGTTGCAGATGCAACACGAACTTGTCCCGCAAGTGCTTGGCCTCGATTCAAGTCCCGGATTGCGAGGCTCATCGTCTTTTGGTCCCGGGGCCGCATGAATTCGGATCGCCCCCGCGCTGCGCCGCTGAAGTTTTCGCTGGCCGACGGCGGGCGAAGCGGGATCATTTCGCGATGAAGACGAATCTGGCGGGTAAATGGGTGCTGATCACCGGCGCTTCGAGCGGTTTTGGCGCGGCGGCGGCGCGGGCGTTCGCGGTCGAGGGTGCCTGTGTGTTGCTGGGCGCGCGACGAGTGGACCGCCTGGCGCAGGTGGCGGAGGCAGTTCGAGGCGCTGGGGCGCCGCAAGCGGGCTTTCACGCGCTCGATGTCGCCAGCACGGAGAGCGTGAACCGTTTTGTGCAATGGGTCCGCACGCAGACGCCGCGCGTGGATGTGCTGGTCAATAATGCCGGCGGCGCGCAGGGCTTGGATCACGTCGCCGAGGGGAAGGATGAGGATTGGGAAACGATGTTTCAGAGCAACGTCCTGGGCCTGCTGCGCGTCACGCGAGCCGTGCTGCCACTCGTCCCGCATGACGTCGGTGCTTCGATCCTCAACGTCGGCTCGATCGCCGGGCATGTGGCTTACGAGGGCGGTTCGGCGTATTGCGGGGCGAAGGCGGCGGAGTTGCAGATCACCCGCGCGCTGCGGTTGGAGTTGAACGGCACGGGCATCCGCGTGGGCACGATTGATCCCGGCCTGGCGGAAACGGAGTTCTCGCTGGTGCGTTTCAAAGGCGACGCTGCCCGCGCGAGGAAGGTCTATGAAGGCGTCAATCCACTGGTCGCCGAGGACATCGCCGAGACGCTGGTGTGGGTCGCCAGCCGCCCGGCGCATGTGAATATTGACGAGTTGATCATCAAGCCCGTGGACCAGGCCGCGGTGCATAAGGTGCATCGGAGGGGGAGATGAAATCCGAAGCCCGAAATCCGAAGTCCGAAAGAAATCCGAAGCCCAAAGCCCGAACGCCAGACTTCACGCCTCACGCCTCACGAGTCACGAATCACGAATCACGAATCACGCAATACCCCCCCATGAAATCCCTTCTCACCCTCTCCGCCGCCCTCCTCGCCCTCGCCGCCCCCGCCGCTGACCTCCGCCTCGGGATCATCGGCACCGACACGTCGCACGTGGTGGCGTTCACGAAGCTCTTCAACGACGCCGCGGACAAAGACCATTTGCCCGGCGCGCGGGTGGTGGTGGCCTTCAAGGGCGGTTCACCGGACAATGCCGCCAGCGCCAAGTATGTGAATGTTTATGCCGAGCAGATTCGCACCAACCATGGCGTGCGTCTGGTGGAGTCAATCCCCGCGCTATGCGAGCAAGTGGACGCGGTGCTGCTGCTCAGCGTGGATGGCCGGCCGCACCTGGAGCAGGTGCGGCCCGTGATGGCCGCGAAGAAGCCGGTGTTCATTGACAAGCCGATGGCCGGCTCACTCCGCGACGTGGTGGAGATTTTCCGCCTCGCCAAGGACGCGGGCGTGCCCGTGTTTAGCGCGTCGGCTTTGCGGTTCGCCTCGAACACCGTGGCCGCCCGCGCCGGGGCCATCGGCACGATTACCAACGCGCTAACCACCGGCCCCTGCGAGATCGAGCCGCATCACCCGGATCTCTTCTGGTATGGCGTCCACGGCACGGAAGCGCTGTTCACGCTCCTAGGCCCGGGCTGCGAAACCGTCCAGCGCCGGCAGACGCCTGCCGGCAAGATTGAGGTCACCGGCACCTGGCGTGGTGGGGCGAAAGGCACCTTCCGCGAAGACCCGAAGTTTGGCGGCTCAGCGGAAGGAAGCCGGGGCGCGATGCCCGTGGGCAACTTCGATGGCTACGTCCCGCTGGCGCGGGAGATTTTGAAGTTCTTCCAAACCGGCGTTTCACCCGTGCCGCCCCAGGAAACCGTGGAAATCTTCGCCTTCATGGAAGCCGCCGACGCCAGCAAACGCGAAGACGGTCGCCCCGTAGCCATTTCCAATCTGCTCCACCAAGCCGGTTGGCCCCTCACCCGCTGACTCCGGCATCTGGTATCTGGTATCCGGTATCCGGCATCCGATCTCCGCCCCCTTCCCCATGCGTGCCGTCATCCAACGCGTCGCCTCCGCTTCCGTCACGATCTCCGGCCAGGTTCATTCGGCCATCGGCCGCGGACTGTTGGTGTTGCTCGGCGTCGAGGAGGCGGATTCTGGCGAAGACCTCGAATGGTTGAGCGGCAAGGTCGTCCGCCAGCGCATTTTTCCCGATGCCGCCGGCGTGATGAATTGCTCGGTGCAGGAAATCGGCGGCGAGGTGCTGGTGGTCAGCCAGTTCACGCTCTTCGCCAGCACGAAGAAGGGGAACCGCCCCTCCTACAGCCGCGCGGCGCGACCCGAGATTGCCATCCCGCGCTACGAAGCGTTCGTGGAGCGCCTGGCGGCGGACCTCGGCAAACCCGTCGCCACCGGCGTCTTCGGCGCGGACATGCAGGTCGCGCTGGTGAATGACGGCCCCGTGACCATCGCGATGGATAGCAAGGCGCGGGAGTGAGGCGCGGGGGGATTTCAGCAGCAGTTCTCATTTTGGCCCTGGGTCGCGCCCAGCACCGGCTCAAGCCGGAACTCCAAACGGCTTTCGGCAGCGGATAGCGGGGCTTGGAGTCCCGCCTTTAGCCGTAACGATGCAGTCGGAGCGCGGCTGTCTCAGCCGCAGCGGCGTTCGCAAACCGGTGGCGCAGGGCTTTGCAACCGCGCCTGCTGGCGCGTTCGCGCTCACTTTCTGGTGATCGTGGGCACCAGGCGGAGAAGCCCGTCCGACCCTGGTTTTCCGCGGCTGCGGCTGAGACAGCCGCGCGCCGCCACTGCATGGATACGGTTTAGGCGGTCGGGGTCAAACTGAGAACTGCTGGGATTTCAGGGTTGCCAGCTACCTGCCAGCAAGCGGGCATGGAGTCCTGCCATATTAGACAAATACTAAACAGTGATTGAAAATACCTTCCGAAAATCTCCACACATCGAGTGTTGTGTAGTTATGTCTAAAATATGTGAAACAATTTGTTGACTACGTCTCGATGTCGTCTATTGTTTGTCCGTCTTCCGCGTGGAAGATGAGTCGGGGACGCAGGCGAAATCAAAATTTGCTGAGCGTGTCTGGCCCTAACCGCAAAGTCCGAAAAACAACAACTACACATCGAAACATGAAACTCATCCGTAACGTCACCCTCGGTATGCTCACCCTGGCCGTCAGCTTCACCCTCCCGGCCACGGCCGATAACTGCACCGCCAGCAAGGACACGGCCGCCACCTGCACCGCGAAGAAAGACCTCGTCGCCACCGCCATCGGCGCCGAACAGTTCAAGACCCTGGTTGCCGCCCTGAAGGCCGCGGACTTGGTTGAAGTGCTGCAAGGCGACGGCCCCTTCACGGTGTTCGCCCCGACGGACGCCGCGTTCGCGAAACTCCCCGCCGGCACGGTGGAAAGCCTCCTCAAGCCGGAGAACAAGGCCCAGCTCGTCGCCATCCTCAAGTATCACGTCGTGTCCGGCAAAGTGCTGGCCGCGGACGTGAAGACTGGGGACGCGAAGACGGTGAACGGCCAGACCGTTCATCTCAAGGTGAGCGGCAACACCGTCACCGTGAACAACGCCAACGTGGTCAAGGCCGACGTGCTCGCCGAGAACGGCGTGATTCACGTCATTGACACGGTGATCCTGCCGACGGCTTGATTCGCTAGAGGCACCTCAGTTTGCGCCGGGAGAAGGCTTTGGCTTTCTCCCGGTTTTTCGTTTTGGCCCCGCCCCGAGGCGAGCCAGGGCGGACGGCTGGCGCGCATCGGCGCTTGCTGCCCCCGCGCTGCCCGGAACATCCTTGCGGCGTAACGCATGTTTGCCACCGCCCGCCAGTGGGCTTCCTTCGTGAAGCTCAGCCACACCATCTTCGCCCTGCCCTTCGCGCTGGCGGCGATGATGGTGGCGGCGCGCGACACCCGCGGTTGGCCCGGTTGGCGCACCTTTCTGCTGATCCTCGCAGCGATGGTTTGCGCGCGGACGTGCGCGATGAGCTTCAACCGCATCGTGGACCGCCGGTTCGATGCCCTGAATCCCCGCACCGCCAATCGTCATCTGCCCGCGGGCGTCGTCTCGCTCGCCAGCGCGAGCTCGCTGTGCGCTTTGTCCGGGGCGGGCCTCGTGCTGGCCGCGTGGCTCCTGAATCCGATTTGCTTTTACCTCTCCCCGGTGGCGCTGGTGGCGGTCTGCGGTTACTCGCTCACGAAACGCTTCACCGACTACACCCACATCTTCCTCGGCCTTGCCCTCGCGCTGGCGCCAGTGGGCGCGTGGCTGGCGGTCAAAGGCGCTGACGTCACCTGGCTCGACGGCCTCCGCATGACCGTGCTGGCGGCGGCGGTGGTGGCTTGGCTGGTGGGCTTCGACATCATTTACGCGCTGCAAGACTACGAGTTCGACCGCACGCACGGGCTGCACTCGCTGGTGGTCGCCTGGGGACCGCAGAACGCGCTCACCGCGGCCTTCCTCTCGCACATGATCCTGAGTGTGCTGCTGCTCGCGTTCGGGTTGCTCTGCCGGCTGCACATCGCCTACCTGACCGGCCTGGGCATCATCGTCATCTGCCTGATGCTGGAACACTGGATCGCGCGCCGACGCAGTCTCGACTGGGTGAACGTGGCCTTCTTTCGACTCAACGCCATCGTCAGCACGGTGTTCCTCGTGGTCGTGGCGGCGGAAATCATCTTCCAGGGCGGGTTCTGGACGAGATAGGGCGGCGGCGGAATGACGAAAGACGAATGTCGAAATAAGTCCGCAGCACCAATCGCCGCCGCGGGCGGGAGGGGGAATGGATCGGGGTGCCTCCGGAGACACCGCTACGTCGCTCAATACACCACCACCAGCACCGTTGCCTGCCGTGCGGACTTCCCCACATCCTCGATTTTCTGCTCCGGAGCAACGGTTCCTTGACTCATCCCCAGTGTTTGACAGTTCTATTCGACTGCTACTTCCGCGCACCTGCCTCAATCTCCACCACCATGACATGGTCCGGCACGCGCACTAACAGTTCTTGGGTGCAGCCAAAGATCACCGTTGGCTCGACCCCGTTAAGCGGGAGGTAAGTCCGAGCGCTTTGGATGGGCTGGGCGAAGACCACCTGGGTCGGCTGCGGCTCGAAGCGCAAATCCTGTTTCGTCTTCACATCGTAGGAGACGGCGTTCACCCAGAGCAACAGGTAGAAGCGCCCATCGCGCTTTTGCAGGAGCAGATGGCGCACGGGCTGGTCATCGGCGGTGACAGAATATTCCAGCGCGCCGGGCGTGAAGACCGGGCCGGGGTCGCGCAGCAGCGCAATGAGGTTCTTGATCGCGGTGAAGGCCGGCTTGGGTTCGCCATTCCAGCGCAGGATGCCGAAGTTGGCTTCCGAGTAATCGGGCTTGGGTTTGAGATCGAGCAGTTCGTAGAGGTAGGTCCGTACGATGCCGCGCTGGAAATACTCGGCCAGCAGCCGTGAGTGATACTTGCCCGCCGCGTGCTCGGTCACGCCACGAATCCAGTGGCCATCGGTGTGGTTGGTGGCGTTGTGATAGCCGGTTTCGCTGGCGATGACAGGCCGCGCGAGGTTGGTCTGGCAGCGGTCCATATACCAGTTCCAGCGGAAGCCCGGCGGGCCGCCGCCGGCATAGCAATGCGTGTTGGCAAAGTCGCCGGATTCCAACCGCCCCAGACGCGACGCTTTTTCCGGGTCGCTGATGGAAGTCATCACGACCGGCAGTTTGCCGAGTTGCGGATCCGCTCTCACGGCGGCGAATAGTTCGTCCTGATAGGCGCGCGTGGCTTCGGGGAACTTCAAGCCTTGGTAGCTGATGCCGGCTCCGTCCGTCTCGTTGGGGCCTTCGATGGCTTCGAGCGCGTCAGTGACTTGCCGGAGCGCAGGCACGATGTCGGCGGCGGTATTGGTGCCGCGCGGCGAGCAAATCAGCATGGCCTTGATGCCCGAGCGACCGAGGTCGTTGAGGCGATTCTGAAATTCGGTCTGCGTTCGGCCGGGACAGCCGTCGCGGAGGTGGCGGATACCCGCTTCGAGCAGACGCGGCTTGATGACGCCGGCGTAGTTGCTGTAGGCGGTGTCGAAGTAGGACAAGTGGACGTTCACGCCGATGGCATCCACAAAAGCGTCCGCCGGACGGGATGTCTCGCCGCGCAGCGGTTCGGTGATGGCAGCACTCAGCGCCGCCGTGGTCATGCAGACAGCGGCCAAAAAGTGAACTCGTGTTGCGAGCATGTCGGAGGGTAGCGAAACCATGCGTGGCCAACAATAATTCCAACACCGAGCTTGACCACCGGCCTTTCAACGGATTATGCATAATCCATCAGTTACCAGCGCAGCAAGTCTTCCGGTTCCATGTGGCGAGGTTGGAGCCATTCCAATCTCGCCAAGTGGTAACACCTCTATGATCAACACAAACAACCACCTCGGAACTGACCGCCAGATAAAAACCTCAACCTCTCACCGCCAAATCCACCAACCCATGAAATCCCCATTCTCAATTCCCTTCGCCCTTACTGCGCTGGTCGTGGCCCTCGTGTCTGCGGCCTCCTCGCCGCTGCTGGCGATGGATGCCTTTCAACAAAACACCCGGCTGGGTCGCGGCGTGAACATCCTTGGCTGGGATGCGCTGTGGCAGAACCGCGCCCGCAGCCAGTTCAAGGAGGCGCACTTCAAAATGATCCGGGAGGCTGGGTTTCAGCATGTCCGGATCAACCTGCATCCGTTGCGCGATGGCAAACCGGACGCCAACGGCAAGCTGCGCGAGGAGTTCTTTCAGACGCTGGATTGGGCGGTGGACCAGGCGCTGACCAATCAGTTGCTGGTGATCCTTGATTTCCATGATGACCTCGCGATTTCCCCCGACCCGGCGGGCAAGCGGAAGGAGTTTCTCGACGCCTGGACCGCCATTGCCGAACACAGCAAAAACCGACCGGACACCGTCCTGTTTGAAATCCTCAACGAACCCGCCCCCAAGTTCACGCATGAGTCGTGGCAGGAATACTGGCAGACCGCGCTGGCGATCATCCGCAAAGCCAATCCGAACCGCACCGTCATCATTGGTCCCGCCCAGTGGAACGGCATCGGTGAACTGGATAAACTCAAGCTGCCGGACGACGACCGCAACCTCATCGCCACCGTGCATTACTACAATCCCTTCCCGTTCACCCACCAGGGAACACCCTGGACCGGACAAAAAGATAAGACCGGCGTGACGTGGGCGGGGACTGAGTCCGAACTGAAGGCCGTGGAAAAGGACCTCGCCAAAGTGATCCAGTGGTCGAAGCAGAACAACCGGCCCATCTACATTGGCGAATTTGGGGCTTACGAGAAGGCCGACACGACCTCGCGCATCGCCTGGACGGCCCACGTCTCCCGGCAGTTTGAGAAACAGGGATGGAGCTGGGGTTTCTGGCAATTCGCGGATAACTTTGCGGTGTTTGACATGAAGAGCCAGAAGTGGGTGGAACCGATCCGCGACGCCTTGATTCCGAGAAAATAGGAAGGTATGAACCGACGCACCTTCCTCACCCATTCGGCTTGCGCGCTGATGCGGCAAGCTGCCGTCGCAAAAATTCCTGGCCCTGAATGCATCGCGGCCCAGCGCGTCAGTTGACGCCATGATTTGCAGAAACCATTCGCGTTGTCGTTTGCTTGATTGGCCGCTCCGGGTGCTTTTGTGGGCGCGGGGGGTGCTGGTTACGACCGCGGTTGCCATGGGGCTGGTTTCGCTGGTTACTGCTGCCGAAAGCAACTTCAATTACGCGGAGGCACTCCAGAAATCGCTCTATTTCTACGAAGCCCAGCAGTCCGGCACGCTCTCGCCGAACAACCGCGTCGAGTGGCGCGGGGCCGCGTGCCTGATGGACGGGCAGGACATCGGGCGGGACTTGAGCGGCGGGTGGTTTGACGCGGGCGATCATTGGACGGCGAACCTGACGATGAGTTT
>Ga0105047_10016415_pt1 | contig 11603 bp, 7 predicted proteins | sample MAT04_FD_78384 | JGI IMG/M metagenome (GOLD analysis project Ga0105047, IMG submission 78384) | Freshwater microbial communities from Lake Fryxell liftoff mats and glacier meltwater in Antarctica - MAT-04 (megahit assembly) | ecosystem: Environmental > Aquatic > Freshwater > Ice > Liftoff... | reverse complement strand
CTTGCTGTCCGAAATCAGAAATTCGCGGCAGAAGGATTATGAAAATCCTTTCCGCCAGATGCTGTATGCTGATAAGAAAGAAATGGAAGCCGTGTTAGGGAAACTGGATAAAACGCCTTTTATAGTGCAACAACAGGAAAAGCTGAAAAAGGACGTTGTATTTCTTCAGGAGTTAACTAAGAAGTGGGGATTTACGGACTAACAATTAGGAATTCCTTGTTTAAAATTATTTACCCATTCTAATAGCACCTTGCTTTTTGATGCATTAAACTAAAAGAAGCATTTCTATTTAGCTTCCTTATTCGGGTGAAACCGGAATTGCACCCCGAAATAAACATTTCGCGGCAGTCCCGGGTAATAGTAACGCGATTCGTTGTTGCCAAAACCTATTGCATTTGCTACCAACATAGAAGCATAGCGGGTGTCGGTAAGGTTATTGATACCGGCAAAAAAGTGTAAACTTACATGCTTTTGTAAGCTGAGTTGGGCTAAAAACTTTAAATCTGCTAAAAAATAGCCCGGGTATTCCAGCAAATTATCATCCGTAAGATATTGATAGCCTGTAAATTGAAAACGGGTAAACACTTCAAAAACCTGGACGGGTGTCCATGTAAATTGTAACTGCACACTTTGCTTTGGAATACCAGGCAGCTTATTTCCATCGTTGGAATTTCCATCATTGGTAAAATCAATAAACCGGTTTCGCGAAAATGTACCGCTGAGTATGGAATTCAGTTTTCCGGGGAAATGTGGTTTATCAAAAAGGATGCTTTTAATCATGATTTCAAGTCCGTAATGACGGGTCTTTCCTGCATTGATTCCGATAAAAATATCTTCGGTCAGGCGTTTGGTCACCAATAAATTATCGAGATCTATCCAGTAGAAAGCGCCATCAATTTCCAGTGATTTATCCCATAAACTCAGTCGTGTACCAATTTCATATTGAAACCCTTGTTCAGACTTAATATCTTGATTTACATTGCCTTCGGGCAATAAAGTTTCCTCCGGCGAAGGTTGCGAAAATCCATGTCCGGCTGAAGCATAAACAGCAAAATGAGTATCGGGAGCATAATTGATTCCTATGCGCGGCGAAATAATAAGGGGAAATTTTCGTTCGCCCGATTGATCGCCATTTGCACTGTATAAATCCGTAAGCCGATATGTAATGTGATTTGCAGCGGCGGCGAACGAAACAGTGATTTTGGTGACCGGCCGGTAATTAAACGTCGAAAAAACATTTATCTGCTTCCGGTTTTCACGGTTTTCGTTTATCAGGATTCCATCCTTTTCCAGTTTCCATTTATACTGTTCAGTAATCCATTCGGTTCCTATTACCCAATCCGAACGATCGAAATAGATATTTACTCTTTCACGGATGCCGGCGGTCAGCACATTGTCAGTCAAATTGTTAAAAGGCCGTTTCTCGAAACCATCGTATCCTTTGCCAAACACAGTAAAGCGGTTCGCTGCCCGTTTGCCGATGTTTGTAAGCACAGTAACGCCTCCGAGCAATTTGCTGTATTTTTTATACCCTCCTGCTGCTAACCACGCAGGTGCTGCTGCCTTCGGATTGGTTTCGAACATTGTTTTTCCCAACGAACTTGGGATTCCGGCATCAGCACTTATGATCATCAACAAGGGATTTACTTCCCAACCTTTGTGTTTCCATTTTGCAGTGGAAAGAAATGAAGTGCGCTGGTATTGATTATTTTCACGGTATCCATCCGATTGCAAATGACCCAGCCCTGCCCATAATGCGGTATTCCCCTTTTGAAATGCGCCCGAAAGATGGCTGTTCCAGGTGTTAAAACTGCCGTAATTAGAACTGACAACGGCCTCATTCCCTTTAACTACCGGCGTATAAATATTTAAACTGCCTCCCAATCCTGAACCATAAATTGCGGATGCAGGCCCTTTTATTACCTCAAGCCGACCTATGCTTTGTATATCAATATCTTCGGGCGACGAAACCCCATCGGAAGAAGTGAGCGGAATATCATTCAGATACGATCGTATCCTGTTGGTATTATAAGGTGTGCGGCTTCCCATTCCACGGATTACTATGCGGTTGGTTGCATAAGTACCGCTTTGCATGGTGATACCTGGCACGGAATTAAGTGCATTGGCGAGGTTGGTCCCGTCCGAAGGGTTTATTCCTTTCGGGTCAAGTAACGATAGGCTACCCGGAATATAATGTAAATCAGTGCTATACTGAAAAGCCTCCACCGTTACTACTTCAAGCAGAATAACTGTATCGGACAACGAAGCTGGAATTGCCGGTATTTTTGTTTCCTGTGCCTTCGCACTGATCATGCTTATTAAAAACAACAGACTGATCAGAGAAAAGTTGTGATAATTAGTCATACTCCGGAAGTCTTGTTTGGCAAAATTGGAAAATCAGATATGTCTTTAAAAGACGTCAAATTTGTATCCGAAACTGTATAATTTCCGATAACCGGCACTTAGGCTACGATCAGTGTCGGTAATAAATGCGAAATCCCTGGATTCAGTTAAACGCCGTTGATAGCGGTTATTTTTTCGTTTCATTACTTTCGATCGGGATAAGCCGTACAATTTTTCCCGGATTCTCGATAGCAACGTAAATTAATCCATCCGGACTAACAACCACATTCCGTACACGGCCAATTCCCTGCAAAAGCTTTTCGGTATGCATTACCGTATGCTTATTTAACACAATTCGCTCGAGGTATTCAAACCGCAACGAACCTATGAACAGGTTGTTATTCCATTTCCGGTAACGATCGTCGGTAAGGAAAGTCATACCGCAAGGTGCAATGGAAGGATTCCAGTAATACACGGGCTGTTCCATGCCTTCTTTTTCGGTCCGCTCGGTTAATATGGTTCCATCGTAATTTATGCCATAGCAGATAACCGGCCAGCCGTAATTTTTGCCGGGTTCAACGAGATTTAGTTCGTCGCCTCCGCGTGGTCCGTGTTCGCTGACCCAAAGTTCGCCGGTAAGCGGATTTATACAGGTTCCCTGAGAGTTCCGGTGTCCATAGCTATAAATGGAAGGCATTGCACCTTTTGTTTTCACAAACGGATTATCCTTTGGGATAGTACCATCATCATTAATCCGGTGTATCTTGCCATTATCATTGTCAAGCTTTTGAGGAAAATCGAAATGCTGTCCACGGTCGCCGATTCCGAAAAACAAATGCCCATTTTTATCAAAAGCAAGTTTACTCCCGAAATGATGTCCCCTGTCGGTATACGGTTTACCCTTAAAGATTACCTGCTGTTCAATAAGTTTATTGCCCGAAAGTCTGGCGCGCATTATGGCTGTGTTGCCTGTGGCTTTTACACTTTTTGTATTCAAAGCACTGTACGACATATAAATCCAGCCGTTATTCGCGTAATCGGGATGCAGGCACAGATCGAGTAATCCGCCCTGTCCTTTAGCCATAATATCGGGCAAGCCATCAATGGGAGCCGAAAGTTTATCATTAGCGAAACGATACAATTTCCCGGAGCGTTCCGAAATCAGAAGATCGCCATTAGGCAAAAATGCAAGTCCCCAGGGAACATCCAACCCGGTAACCACGGTATCAACTACAAAGTCCTGCACTTCGCTCTCAACAATGCCTCCCGGAATTACAGCCGGTTTTAATAAGCTCTTATCCCCGGGGATTCCCTTTTTTACAAAGCTTGCCAAAGCTGCGATTTCAGAATCGGAAAAAGTTTTTGCGAAAGCCGGCATGCCAATTTGCTCATTTCCATATTTAATACTTTTTTCCACACCTGAATTATCTTTTTCGTCCATCCATTTTTTGGCAGAAAATTTTTCGAGGTTTTCGCCATGGCATCCTGCACAATAGGTTTGGTAGTTGCGGGCAGCAGATTCCGCAGCACCCGACTTCGATGAATTTATTTCAGGATTACCACATTTAAACCCGGCAAATCCGATCGAAACCAGAAATAAAACAACCGCTGCGATAAAAAAAGTCCGTTTCATGATTTTCAGTATTAATATAGTACGATTAATAAACATAAAATTAAACAAAATTGTTTTAATATATAGCTTATCGTAACCTTTTTCTAAAATAGTATATAAGTACAGAGATTTTTAAGCAACCATCATTTAACTCAAAATCTTAAGACTTTACGAATACATATTACTTAAATCAACCCGGCAATATCATTGCAATTATTTATTAAATTCAGAACAACCATCTGTAAAAGTTATACATTTGCGAAAAAGATTAAACAAAAACCAAAATCGAGTGTTAATAGAAGGATAATTAAAGCAATGATAAGGTACTCAATTAAAGATCTTGAAAAGATAACGGGCATTAAAGCACACACAATACGTATCTGGGAAAAAAGATATGGCATTGTTCAACCGTTACGAACACAAACCAATATCCGTTACTATTCCGATGAAGACTTGCGTCATTTGATGAATGTGGCCATTCTTAATAAATATGGCTACAAGATTTCAAATATACAGGGGATGACACCCGAGGAAATTTCAAAATCGGTAGTTGATCTAACGCATCAGAACCTCGACAACGATCACCTTGTTGACAACCTTGTTATGGCAATGATTGAATTAGATGAACAAAGGTTCGACAAAATTATCTCATCCTCAATTATTAAACAAGGTTTCGAATATACTTTTGAAAATTTACTTGCCCGGTTTCTCGAAAAAATCGGAATTCTATGGCAAATAGGATCAGTAAACCCCACCCAGGAACATTTCATTACACAACTTATAAGGCAGAAACTCATATTAGCTATTGATGGCCAACAGGAATTGAAAAAGGGATATAAAACATTTGCTTTGTTTCTGCCCGAAAACGAATACCACGAAGTGGCTTTGCTATATATTTATTTCATGATCCGTAAAAAAGCTCATATGGTTATCTATCTCGGTCAGAACGTACCACTGGTTAACCTGAAAAATGTTTGTGAAGTACATAAGGTTGATTACCTGCTTACTTCAATTACCGCCAATCTGCCTGACGAAACCATTTCGGAAATGATTCATGAACTGAAGTACCTTTATGGCGAAAAAAAAATATTAATCGGAGGTAATATCTTACTCAAATCATCGGTTTCGCTCCCCGATAATTTTACTTTTTTTAAAACATTACAGAATTTTACCGATTTCCTCGAATTGATTTAAACACTGTTAAAATTATCTTACGTACTCATTTAATGTTTGTTACAGAATTTCAAGCGAAATATAACATTTTATTAACACGACAATTTAGCCTTTGTTCATATTTTTGTCGTATATTTATAACACTATTTAATTACTATAAATAACTGTTTTATAGACTTTAAGAATTACTAATGAAAAATTTTAAAAAATTAACAAATAATTAACATTATTTAGATTGTATCTAAACAAAAGTGTTTAACTTTGCATCATAATAATTAAACAGAAAACGTTATGACTCAAATGGAATTCGATCATAAGTTGATAAGTCTTTATCAGAATCTTGAATATTACGCTAACTTACTTACTTCGAACCGTGAAGAAGCTAAGGATCTTATTCAGGATACCTACCTTAAAGCACTGGCAAACCGTGATAAATTTGCTGCAGACACCAATCTGAAAGCCTGGACATATACGATAATGAAAAATACATTTATCAATAACTATCGCCGTAATCAAAAAGCTAATACGATTATTGATAGTACTGAGGATTTATTTTACCTTAATATACCGCGGAAGTCAGATTTCCCTTCGCCCGATTCAAAATATTCGGAAAAAGAGATCAATAAAAGTATTGCAAAACTCGATGCCGATCAGCGTATGCCTTTCGAAATGCATCACCAGGGATATAAGTATAAAGAAATAGCCGATCATCTTAATATTTCGATAGGTACTGTTAAGAGCCGGATTTTCTTTACACGTCGCAAACTGATGGATACGTTGAAAGATTTTGCTGATTAAAACTAAGATTAATATTTTCTTAAAGCCACAATTTCTGCCGGAAGTTGTGGCTTTTTAAATATCCACCTAAATTGAAATAAATGGTTTTAAAAACAGGGGACAAAATCCCTCCATTCTCACTTACAGATCAGAACGGGCATAACTTCAATATAGATAGCTTGCTGTCGAAGAAATCGATGGTAATTTATTTTTATCCAAAATATGAAACAGCAGGATGTACCAAACAAGCATGTGCTTTTCGCGATCATTATCAGGATTTTAAGGATGCGGGAGCCGAGGTAATCGGGATAAGTTCCGACAGCGAAGAGTCGCACGGCAGTTTTGCCGATCATCACAATCTGCCATTCATTTTACTTAGTGATAAAGGTGGGAAACTTCGCGATCAATTAGGTGTGCCGACTGATTTACCTGGCTTTTTACTCGGACGCATTGCTTATATTGTTGACAAACAATGAATTGTAAAATACATTTTTAATTCCCAGATCAAGATTGAAAAGCACATTACTGAAGCTTTGCGGATTTTAAAAGTATTGAAATAATATGAAGGCAATATTTATTTAAAAAAAAGAAATGATGGCGAAAGGCCCTTGAACCTTGAACCATTATACTATTAACCCCCTACTCCTTCTGAAGGCTAAGTTTTAGAATAGCAAATATAAGCACAGCAGCACTTACCCATTGCACTGGCGAAAGCACTCTGTCATTTACAAAATAGTCGAAAAAGATTGCCGAAACAGGGAAACACAACTCACAAATGGTTGCAAGCATGGCACGTATGCGAGTAAGTCCGAAATAGTAAAGAAAAATAGCTCCCGAGCCGGTGGTACTTCCGATGATGGCAAAAATAGTCCATTGGAAACCGGTAATCTCCGGAATATGCTTCATCATACCAGTTGAAATTACAAACAGCAGCATGATTAAACTGGTAAAAGCATACCTGTAAAAAGTTGCGGTAAAGAAGCTGAATTTACGCAATACCTTTTTGCTTATTACGGTTGAGCTCCCGAAAGCAAAAGCAGCAATCAATGAAAAACCTGCTGCCAAAGCAGTCTGACTATGTGTTTCCCAATTGGGAAGGCTTAAACCGAATGTTAGAAAATAGCCTGCTGTAATAGCCAGTGCCGACCATAGCAGAAAATTACGTTTCAACTTTTCGCCCAGCAGCAAGGCTGCCAGTGTAATAGCAAACACCGGCTGGAGTTTTTGAAGCAGAACAACAATAGTTAAGGCTTTAAAATTAACCAGGAACAGTGCTTTAACAATCGCAAGAGTACCAACAGCCCCACCCAGCAATGAAAGCAGGAAGAACAACAGCACATCCTCTTTTGTGAAATTTTTCAGATGCCTGTACTCCCTGAACATAAAAACATTCATGATCAGAAATGGAAGTGCATGGAAAATGAAAACAACCAAACCAATGTCGAGGCTATATAAACGAGGTGTTAATACTACTCCGTCGAGTCCCCATAAAGTGGCTGCAACGCAAATAGCCATAGCACCGGTAAAAACTGTCCTATTGAATGTCATAAACGATCTTTCTCTTTAATTTTTTCACCCGCGGCTGCAAAAGTAAGGATTTTCTGTGATTTTTAAGGGAGATAAAACCTGGAATCCGGTTTCGAAAAACATCATATTTATTAATCATTTGCATCAAGATACATTAAATAATCATCTGCATCTTATCCTGCTTCAATTAATGTTTCAGACCTGGCTACAGCCAAGAAAAAAAGAATTTAGACTCATGTATTCTTTTCCCAGCACATCAAATACTATTTAGCCAAATTATAAAATAACTAAACAGTTTGTATGTATTTTTTGTTATAACTTTGATAAATGAAAATACTCTTAACTGGTGCTACCGGCTATATCGGCAAAAGACTTCTCCCCGTTCTTCTGAAACTGGGACATGAGGTTGTGTGTTGCGTACGCGACAAGAATCGTTTTCCTACCGAAGGCGTTTACAGCCATCCGAAAATTTCGATATTTGAGGTTGATTTCCTTAAGGACATTGTGTTTTCGGAAAGTATAAGAGATATTGATGTAGCTTATTACCTTATTCATTCAATGAGTTCAAATTCAACCGATTTCGACAGGCTTGAAGAACTTTCGGTAAATAATTTCATCAAACTGGTATCAGCCACCCGTGTACAACAGATTATTTATCTGGGAGGCATCACCAACGAGGCAAAGCTTTCGAAACACCTGGCTTCCAGAAAAAAAGTAGATGATATTTTACACGCGAGCGGAATGAATGTCACTTCCATTAAAGCCGGAATAGTTGTTGGTTCGGGCAGCTCATCCTTCGAAATTATCCGCGACCTGGTCGAAAAACTGCCGCTTATGATCACTCCCAGGTGGCTAAATACCAAATGCCAGCCGGTTGCAATCCGCAATGTGATTGAATTCTTAACCGGAGTACTTCTGAAAAAGGAAACGTATAACCAATCGTTCGACATTGGCGGCCCTGATGTGTTGACTTATAAGGAGATGCTGCTTCAGTTTGCCGATGTTCGCGGCCTGAAACGATATATTGGCATCGTGCCGATTATGACCCCGAGGCTGTCGTCGTATTGGCTATATTTTGTTACATCTACATCGTACAAACTTGCTGTAAACCTTGTAAACAGCATGAAAGTTGAAGTTATTGCGAATGACAACAGGCTCGAAAAAATGCTTGACATCAAACCTATTTCATACCGCGAAGCGGTTCAGCTTGCTTTTCAGAAAATTGAACAAAATGATGTGGTTTCGAGTTGGAAAGATTCACTCGTTTCGAGTTATTATGACAATACGTTGCTCGATCATATAAAAATACCTGTTAATGGCTGCTTTGTTGACTCGCGGTTGAGGCTGATAACTGGTAATCCGGAGCAGGTACTCGAAAATATATGGTCAATTGGTGGTGAGCGTGGTTGGTATTATGGCAATTGGCTATGGCACGTACGTGGATTTATTGATAAGCTTTTCGGGGGCGTGGGATTGCGGCGGGGCCGAACCAATGAAAACACTATCAATACTGGCGATACGCTTGATTTCTGGCGTGTTTTGGCTGCCGACAAACAAAACAAACGATTGCTGCTCTATGCCGAAATGAAATTACCCGGCGAGGCATGGCTGGAATTTAAGATCATTGAAAAGGACGAAAAATTCTACCTGCATCAAACAGCAACTTATCGTCCGCTTGGTTTATGGGGTCGGTTGTATTGGTATGCGGTTCTCCCCTTTCATTACTTTGTTTTTGACGGTATGGCAGAAAATGTTGTTCAATATAAAACCAATTTAAAACTTGAACAATGAAAAATTCAATGGTTAAATTTTCAATCCTCATAATTGCATCTCTGTTTACTTCCCTCAGCTAAAGCTCAGTTGAGCCTGGATATTGAAAGTGGCTCGGTTACCGCAGGTTATAACGATGTAAGGCTACTTATAAATTAACTATTTTTTGAATTTTGAAAACATTCCGGAAAAAGGTAAAGAGTCACAGACTTAGGGCAGCAGGTTAAAGATTTGCAGCTTTTGAAAGTTGAATTTAAAAAGGTAAGATTATAATTGCAAAGAAATAAATTATATATTAAAAACAGACATTATGGTATGGCATAGCTTTACAACTGCTGAGGTACTGATTAAAATTGATACCAACATTGAGCTTGGTTTAAAGTCAGAGGATGTTAATCAGCGAAAGAAACAATATGGAAGTAATACACTAATACAGAAAAAAACAACGAGTTCCTTTGTTTTATTCCTGATGCAGTTTAATCAGCCTTTGGTGTATATATTGGTTGCAGCGGCTATTATCACCGCCATTTTAAAAGAATTTGTTGACTCGGGGGTTATATTAGGTGTTGTTTTGGTGAATGCCATTATAGGTTTTCTTCAGGAGTCTAAAGCAATAAAGGCTATTAATTCGCTGGCAAAATCAATGACCAGTGAAACAACAGTAATTCGCGATGGTAAAAAGCAACGTATCCCTGCATCGGAATTAACTATTGGCGATGTAGTTGTTTTGCAATCGGGCGACAAAGTGCCAGCCGATCTGAGGCTTATTCAATTGCGCGAACTTCAGATAGACGAATCGGCATTTACAGGTGAGTCGGTACCCGCTATCAAAAATACAGAAACTCTTTTGCCCGACACAGTACTTGCTGATCGCACGAATATGGCATATTCTTCAACATTAGTTACTTATGGTACAGGCATTGGCGTTGTTACTGCAATAAGTAATCAAACCGAAGTTGGCAAAATAGACCAAATGATTGCCTCGGCTGACATATTAGCTACTCCGTTGACAAAAAACATAGCACGTTTTAGCATCCTACTCCTATATGTAATACTTTCCCTTTGTATATTAACCTTTATTGTTGGCATGCTGCGGGGTGAATCGGCAATTAATATGTTTATGGCTGCGGTGGCTATAGCCGTAGGAGCTATTCCTGAGGGATTGCCGGCAGCACTTACAATAACTCTGGCAATTGGCGTATCGCGGATGGCGAAACGAAATGCTATAATTCGTAAGCTTCCCGCTGTTGAAACACTGGGAAGCACCTCGGTAATTTGTTCTGATAAAACGGGTACACTTACCCAAAATCAAATGACTGTAGAAGAAATTTTTGCAGGAGAAAAGTTGTTTCAAGTCACAGGCGTAGGTTATTTACCCCAAGGGCAATTCCTTTATGAAGGCCAGGCTATTAATGTAAATTCGGTAACACCACTTCAAGAGTGCTTAAAAGCTGGTTTACTTTGCAATGATTCAAATTTAGTTTCTGTTGAAAATAAATGGAAAATTGAAGGCGACCCTACCGAAGGCGCAATGATAACAGCAGCATTAAAATCAGGTCTCTATAAAGACAGTTTGTCGCAAAAATATCCACGAATTGATACTATTCCTTTCGAATCGCAATATCAGTACATGGCAACCCTTCATAAAGATATTGACTCCAAAAGCAACATTATTTACATGAAAGGCTCTTTTGAAAGTATATTATCGCGATGCACTAATGTTATGCAAAATTCCGGCGAATCCGGATCTCTTAATATCGGGTATTTACAGGAATTTTCTAATAAGGCAGCCAACCGGGGACTGAGGGTTTTAGCCTTTGCAAGCTGTTTATGTAAAGCAGACAAGCAAACTATTTCTCATGATGATGTATCAAAAGGAATGACTTTTCTGGGTTTGCAAGCGATGATTGATCCGCCTCGCCCCGAAGCCATCTCTGCTATAAAAGCATGTAAAATGGCTGGTATTGAGGTGAAAATGATTACTGGCGACCACGAACTTACTGCGCTTGCTATTGCACGAAAAATTGGTATTGCAGATGAGAATGTGGATGAAAAAAACGCCGTTTTAAATGGCAAAAATATCAGTGCATTAAGCGATGAACAGCTTAAATATAGCGTTAGAATCACATCAGTATTTGCAAGGGTGGCACCCGAAGACAAACTTCGACTGGTAAAAGCCCTTCAAGCAAATGGCGATACCATTGCAATGACAGGCGATGGCGTGAACGATGCACCCTCGTTGCGACAGGCAAATATCGGAATTGCAATGGGTATAACTGGCACCGATGTGGCAAAAGAAACAGCCGATATTGTACTTACCGACGATAATTTTGCCACAATTGAAGCGGCTGTGGAGGAAGGACGAGGTGTGTATGACAATCTTACAAAATTTATAACATGG
>Ga0105047_10016414_pt1 | contig 11603 bp, 15 predicted proteins | sample MAT04_FD_78384 | JGI IMG/M metagenome (GOLD analysis project Ga0105047, IMG submission 78384) | Freshwater microbial communities from Lake Fryxell liftoff mats and glacier meltwater in Antarctica - MAT-04 (megahit assembly) | ecosystem: Environmental > Aquatic > Freshwater > Ice > Liftoff... | reverse complement strand
GCCTTCATTCTAGTATACTCTTGATCACCTTGTTATCCTCTGGGATGTTGCGCTAGTTAATTTAGCCACTGCACAGAACTGACCCGAGCTTTCCCCTGTGCATGTCGTAAACCAATTTAAATTGTCATGATCATCCGACAATAAATCACTATCACCATATGCCACACTTAGAGCAGTAAGGCGAGGTGTCTCAGATGATACATTGAAAACTATCAATCTTGAGTTGGATGGCAGCATCTCCACTCCGTCAGTCCCTGGATTATCAAGATCTGCGACCGGTTCACAAGTTTGTGTTAACAACTTATCTCTCCAGAGCACATGTTTAGACTTTGGAGTACCGTCAACATCATCGCCTGTTCCGAGCTGTCGTCCAACTACATAGGTATAACGGGTGTCACCGATGCAGTACACCCTTTTATCGGTACCATTGATGTCGGTAATACTAGTAAACTTATTCGAGAGTTTTAGGTTGTCTGAAACGTCACTAGTTATGGTTCGGACGGCCCCCTGTACTTTAGACTGATTAACACCTTTCTGGTAGAGTCTTCCGATTGTAATCATAAGCGTCGAAACCACCAAAAGCATCACTGATAAAACGGCCGTAGCGATCATTAGCTCTATTATGGTAAAACCTTGCTGTTTTCTTATGGAAACATGACTCATGGTGTTAACGGCATCCTGTATGTCATTACAACGCTATCCTTCTCGTCCTGACCTTGAGCATTATCCCAAGTCGCACTAACAATAAACTTCGAAGGCGCTGATGGCGCTGACGCCACATATTGTATGGCTAACTGAATCTGTGCCGCGCCTTGCGTGCAACCTTCGTCCGTAATCGGTTTAGGGGTATAGTCTTGCGACGCAACAAGTATATTGCCATCACCCACTAAGCAATATGGAGTTGAGCTATCAAGCCCTACTTTTGGCGTACAAGAAGTGGTCGTGATATTGCTGCAAGAAAGTACACGTAATGTTTCGATTTGTGAGCGAACCAATTCTGTAGCCTGAGCATTTTCTTGTGCTTGTCTAGTGTTGAGTAAGCTCTTGTTTGCCGTGGCAAGACATATGCTTATCGCCATTCCGAGGATAGCCAACACGATCATAACCTCTACGATGGTATCGCCACGATTATTTAGCTTGCGCATGACGTTGTCCCCTTCATGTGAGCAGTAGCTGTCAACGCATTATCATCATTCCCGCCTATATCAATTATCGCATAACGGTTCCCATTAGTGATGCATAGGGTAAATTTCTTTGCTCTCGCAATACTGCCGGTAAGACTGCCTGGGTTAGCATTGTTTGCCGTTGGAACTGCAGGACCAGCAGCAAACACTAAACCGACAGATTGTGCCCCCGATCGAGAGCCTACACCACTCTCCGTATCAGTACTTTGTACAAATCCAATGTTATTCTCAGGGCTGGTTAAAGTCGCGCCAGCAGCAGGTGTAACGGTCGCTTTTACAACTTCAAGATGCTGAGGAATAGTTTCTTTTTGTACGAGCAAACTAGAACTATTAATATTGGCTAGATTGTTGCCCGTTGAAGTACGCAAATCAACCAAGGGAATTATTTCATATAAGTCGCGAGGCGAAGACAGGCCATTTTGATAGAAGTGAACCAACTTACCCTTGAAAACACATTTATTATTCGTACCCTGTGTCTGTAAACTCGTTTGGGCCACATTAGTATTGGCGATAATAGTTACGGGTGGGCCGTCACACGTGATAGCAATATCACTATATTTACCATCAGCGACTGCGTTGATAACACTTTGGAGCTGAGTTGTTAGCTCGTTAACTCCTTGAGTAAATGATGTATTAGCTTGCTTACCATCAATAAAATTAGCTGCGATCACAAACATTACGCCGGAAACAGCTAAGACTATCATGACTTCGATGATGGTGTAGCCTTTAGTTTTTAGGGGTGTTTTTCCACCTTTCATATAGGCTTCAGTATAGCACAAGCGTTATGGGGTCAACAGATTAGATCATCAATAATGTGTGCTGGTACCAATTGACTAGGCTGGTACCGAATAATTGAACCAGTACCGCTGCGATAATCAGGAATGGGCCGAATGGTATCACGCTGGTGCGTTTGAGTTTTTTATCAAGGAGTAACGGTACGCTAACAATGCTGCCAAGTAAGGCTGCGATAAAGATCATTAAGAAGCTATTGGCGGGTGTAGCCAGGATCAACCCGAGTAACCAGCCCAGCTTAACGTCTCCGCCGCCGATCCATTTGCCGCCTGATACCTGAAATAACACATAGAAGATACCTCCACCAATAATAACCGCCAGAGCAGTGCTGATAACGGCTCTGAGGGGGTTGTCAGCTGTAACCGTCTCTACGACGGCCAAGAGGCCCGCTAACACTGCAAGCGGGTATACGATTCGGTTTGGCAACAGATACCACTTAAGATCGTACACAAGCAACGCCATAAGGCCGGTAAGTATAGTTAGCCATAGCCCGAATGCAAGAATCTCGATACCAATAAGCGGTTCAGGCCACCACACATACGATCCTACAAAGAACAGTGCCGTAGATATCTCTACAATTGGATACTGAATTGATATCTTTTTGCGACAATATCGACACTTACCTGCCAGGCTCAACCAGCTCAATACTGGAATAAGATCTTTAGCAGCAAGTTCGTGATTACAGTGCGGGCACATAGAACGACCTTGCGTAATTGATAAGTCTTTCAGGCGGGCGCCATCCGGTTGTTTTTTCTCAATTTCTTCTGCCTGCTGATGTACTCGCCATACCAGTGCGTTCGCAAAACTTCCGAGGCATACTCCAAACACAACCAGCGCAACAATAATCATAACCATCATCGTATCATAAAAAATAGACCCAAATTTAGGGTCTATTTATATGCGTGCCGTTTTGTGCTAACTTCCCTGGCACTTTACAGCTGATCCGCCTGACGTTTCAATCAGATAAATAACTGCAGTCGATTTAGGAGATGCCACAGGCTGTACAGTTGTGTCAGTCGCTGCAATATTGACTGGGCACTTTGCCTTGTATACAACGGTAAGCTTGCCCGCTGTCGGAGTGACTAGTGCAGGGGTGGCCAGCGCATCAACAAAAATAACGTCAGTGCCTGATTGAATCTTACCGGTAGTATCAGTCCCCCCGCTAGACTTGATAGTAACAGCTCCTGAGGTTACTACTGAGCCAGTGGTGGCGTTAGCGTCAGGCATTTTGCCGTCATTGTTAGCCACATAGTCGTTTACATACGCAAGCATCTGGCCAGCATCTGATTTAAGAGCCGTGTTGCGACTATTGCGTTGCAAACCTGGCACTGCGAATAGCACAATTATCAATATCAGTCCCGCGATAGCAAGTACGATCATCACTTCGATAATGGTAAAGCCATCGTTATTTCGTTTTGTAAGTTTGTTAAGCATTGCAAATGCCCCCTTTGCTGCTTGTTTTATATATGCTTATGCTTTGATCATAATCAGTTAGCTGCCAAAAAGCAAGCCTTTTGTAGTTATGGTGACTAGAGTTCCTGGCACCGAAAAGCGGAGCTAGTAGTCGTTTCAATAGAGAACAGAGCTACAACATCACTATAGCCGGCACCACCCGAAACCCGATCACCATCACCGTTAGAGTTACATTTGCTGTAGTTATACAGTGTAACAATATCAGGTGTAGTTGTGTTACTTGCAGGCGTCGCACTGATAGTGATACTAGCAGGATCCGTGTAATAGGTTCTTTTAGCGTTCTTTAAGATGATTGCTTTCTCGGCCGGGGTACTGCTAGGGAATGTTCCTGAGTGATTTAACTTATATTGCGAGATTGCACCAAGTAGTGCAGTAATATCTTGTTTGCGCTCATTATTCCGGCCAGCACGTTGGAGAGTTGGTACTGCCAAAAAGATCATTGTCAAAATAAGGCTACCAACTGCTAAAACAATCATTAACTCAACAATCGTAAATCCACCCTGTCGTACTTTGGATTGACTAGGCACGAAGATTTTCCTATCCATTACCACTGAAGCCAGCTTGATTAACCAATCCGTAAATCGGTAACAAGATAGCCGCTACAATAATAATCGCAATAATACCCATGATAATCATCATGACCGGTTCGATAATCGTGCTAATCGCTTTTATTTCGTTATCTACTTCTTTTTCATAATAGTCGGCTACTTTAGCCATCATAACCTCCATAGAGCCTGATTGTTCACCGATGTGGAGCATATTCGGAACAAGTGGCAAGAAATTTGGGTCACCATCCAGCGAGTCCGATAGTGCCTTTCCGCCTTTTACCTTCTCGGCTGCAATCTGGATCGAACCGGCAATATGTACGTTATCGACAGCATCCGAAGTTATATCCAGAACCTGTAGTAGCGGGACACCGCTTGCAACAAGTGTTGTACCCGTGCGCGCAAAACGAGCCATATACATCTTCATATACAGATTGCCAATAGGCCAAGCTTTCATCTTTGCTCGATCGATAACAGCGCGTCCGCCCAAGGTACGTGCCCAGCGCGTCCCAAAAAAGCCACCGAGTCCAAATAGAATAATCAGCACCCACCAATATCGTGTCACAAAATGCGATATTGCTAACAAAAACTGCGTGATAAATGGCAAAGATGCGCCCGGAAGACTAGCATAAATATCTTCTACTTGCGGCAAAACTTTGATAATCATAAAGCCTACGACTGCTAGCATAACTAGTAATACGATTATTGGGTAGATCATAGCGCCGCGCACTTTACTGACGATGTCGGCATCTTTTTCTTGCTGATCTGCGAGTCGCTCAAGCGCTTTATCGAGTGTTCCCGAGGTTTCGCCAGCGGCAATAAGACTAATATAAACTCTGTTGAACACCCTTGGATACTTTTCGAGTGCAACACTAAAAGCAGTTCCTGCTTCTACGTCAGCAATGATCTGATTTATAACCACGACAAAAGGCTTCTTAGTCGTTTGATCAGCTACGCTACGCAAACTCTGCACAAGGGGGAGTCCGGCGTTAATTAGAGTAGATAATTGGCGAGAGAACAATACTTTGTCCTTGGTCTTAATACGACCGAATCGACTGCCTCCGTTGTTTTTTTCTATCTGAATGCTGAGTGGTGTTAGGCCTTGTTCTTGGATAAGCTTTGCTGCTGCCTGTTCGTTGTCAGCCTGGACCTGTGCCTTAACCGTCTGACCAGTGGCTGCGTTCTTGGCTTCGTAACGGTAATTTAGCATACGTTAGCCCCTCATCAGCCTATCTAGCTCGTCCATATCGACAGCGAAATTTCGAGCTTCGTCGTAGGTAATTTTGCCTTCGTGGATTAGACTTACAAGCTGTTTATCCATCGATTGCATACCGAACTCCGCGCCAGTTTGAATTACTGCTTCAAGCTGATGAGCTTTACCTTCGCGAATGATGTTACGGACGGCTGGTGTTGCTACCAAGATTTCAGCTGCCGCAACGCGGCCACCACCGATTGTTGGCACGAGGCGCTGCGAAACGATTGCTTGTAGGATGTTGGACAGTTGGGCACGAATTTGCGGTTGCTGATGCGGCGGGAATACGTCAATCATGCGATCAATACTCTGTGCCGCACTGTTGGTGTGCAGTGTGGCAAATACTAAGTGGCCGGTTTCTGCGATAGTAATCGCACTAGCAATCGTCTCAAGGTCACGCATCTCGCCTACAAGTACGACATCGGGGTCTTCACGGAGAGCACTGCGGAGTGCCGCGCTAAATGAGTAGGTGTCATAGTGAACTTCTCGTTGCACAATCACCGACTTTTGAGATTTATGAGTAAACTCAATTGGATCTTCAATTGTGATAATATGTTTAGCTTCTTCGGTGTTAATCTTGTGTACCAATGCCGCCAAAGAAGTAGACTTACCGGAACCGGTGGGTCCAGTCACGAGCACTAAGCCACGGGGTAGATCTGCAAATTTATTAACGATCTCAGGCAAACCAAGTTGCTCAATCGTTAAAATCTCGTTCGGTATTAGGCGTAGTGCAGCCGCAATATTACCGCGTTCGTGGAATGCATTTACACGGAAACGACCGAGCTCACCATAGGCAAAACTAAAGTCAAATTCCTTGTCCTTAAGTAAGATTTGTTTTTGGTCTTCGTCAAGAATCGAGAATACCAATGCCTCTACCGCTTCTTCATCAAGTGCATCAGCACCTGTTACGGCAACTAATGCGCCGTCAATACGTAGCATCGGCGCCAAACCAACCTGCAAGTGAAGATCAGATGCCTTCTTTTTAATAACTTCATCGAGTAAGACCTCGATTCGTGGTTGTCCTTGTGTTGCCATATTTATTCCCCCACCCTAAACTGTCGATTTATCTTATATATACTTCTTGCGATACTGTGCAATTGGCTATGTACGATGTGCAATATAGTAACGATTAGCGATCGGCAATGGCGCTGCAGTCCATCGCAAATTGCCAATAGCAAATCTATCGTCCTTTGCTCATTGCTTATTGTTAATTGATCCCCGCTCATGCATTATCCTCTGCCGCCACGCGGTTTACTTCGGCCAATGTCGTCTGTCCGTCAAGTGCTTTAAGATAACCGTCTTGGCGCATGTTAACCATGCCCTCTTTTTGAGCAGCTTTTTCTATTTCTGAACTTGTGGCTCGTTTCATGATTAATCCTTGTATTGCCTCTGATACTTCAAAGACTTCATAAAGTCCCATTCGACCCTTATATCCGCCAGGAGTATCGGGGCTATCTAGACCCTTACTTAAAGTATAAGCGGTTTGGTCTATCAAGGGCAAGCTTTTATATCCCATATCCTTTGCTGCGGCCTCAATCTCAGCGTCGCTCTTCGGTAAAAACTTATCCAGTGTCGCCTTGACTGCTTCGGTTTCTGATTCTGTAGACTGGTAGGTCTCCTTATCGCCACAAATACGGCGTACCAAGCGTTGGCCGATCACAGTGTGGACCGTACTAGCAATCAAAAACGGTTCTACACCCATATCTAGTAAGCGTGGCAAAATACCGGCTGCACTACTTGTGTGCAACGTGCTGAATACTAAGTGGCCAGTTAATGCGGCCTGAACCGCCAATTGAGCAGTTTCTTTATCGCGGATTTCGCCAACCATTACTACGTCGGGGTCTTGGCGCAAAATGCTACGAAGCCCTGACGCAAAGGTTAGGCCAACCTCGGGATTAACCTGAATTTGATTGATGCCGCTCATCTTATACTCAACCGGATCTTCAAGTGTCACAATATTGATAGTGTCGTTCATGATTTCCTGCATCAGAGCATACAAAGATGTCGATTTTCCTGATCCTGTCGGTCCGCTGGTAAGAATCATGCCGTTCGGTCGCTCCAGACCCTTACGAATAGTTCGTAGGCCACGCCCCGCAAAACCCATATCCTCTAATTTCATTGAAGTACCAGACTTATCAAGCAAACGAATAACTACCTGCTCGCCCCATACAATAGGCGCGATCGCAATACGTAGGTCAATCGGCTTATTGTCTACTTGCACCGTGAATTGGCCGTCCTGAGGAGTTCTGTGTTCATCAATCTTTAGGTTGGCAAGGATTTTGATGCGTGATATGAGTGCTGGTTCAGTATTCTTTGGTAAACGCATGACTTCGCGGAGCACTCCGTCCACTCGACAGCGTACTTTAAGCTCCTTTTCGAGTGGTTCAATGTGGACATCGCTAGCTCTATTGCGAGCAGCAAATTCCAAAATAGCCGAAAGCGCCTTACTAATTGGAGAATCTTGCACAATTGTTTTAATCGCTTGATTTTGACTAACTGTACCTGAAGCATCTGAGATCTTTGTCTCCAGGCCAGTCTGATCCAGCTTATCTTTAAGTACATCATCCATTTGGGTGTCTAACGTAGCTCCATACTGCCTCAAAACCTGTCTGATGCCTGCTTCACTCGCAACATACACCTTTAGAGGTCTGCCTATACGATTGCTCAAAAAATCTACCGCTTGCACATTATCAGCATCGAGCATCGCGACTACCAGGCGATGCTGCATCTCGCCCAAAGGCACAGCCATATAACGCTCAGCGATGTCCTGTGGTAACAGTGCTAAAACACTCGGATCTATCCGTGCATTTGTTAAATTTACATACGGAACCTTTGTGATTGTTGCATGAACTTTTGTAAGCTGCTCATCAGTAATAACATTGTTCTTAACTAAGTAGCTGAACAATGGCAGATGCTCTTTCTTTGCTGCTTTTTCGGCTTCTGCCAACTTTTTCACACTAACTATTTCACTAGATACAAGCGTATCCTTAACTTGCTGTTCGGTTGTAGCTGAGAGGACACTCACAAAGCCCCCTTATTACTGCGTAGCTTTGAACGGATCGGTGTTTGCATTTTCACTAATGGTAATAGTCTGTGTTGGGTCAATTGCCGATCCGTTAAAGTAGCGTGTATCTGGTGTTGGAAAGTCGGCGGTAATCGGCTGAACGACTTCAACTTGTGTTTGCCTATTCTTTGGTGAGGCAAACAAGGTGTTTGAAATAAAGTACGAGAAAATTGCCGTAAAGAATATTATCACGATTATAAGAGCGATATCTTTTTGCTTCATTTGATGACCTTTTTGGTTATTGTCAGGCTTTTTGCTGGCTGATAGTAAGTATGAGCAGTGACAGTTACATTCATACTGTTGGCTTCGCCGCTGACTTCAAGTGTGTCGATTTGTACTGGTCTGATGGACTTTTGCAATGTTTCTATAACTTGATTAACCGATGTGTAGTTGGCATTATTGATCGTAAATGTAAATGGTATCTCCACTGGTTGTGGTGTTGGGCTTGATGAATTTGCTTGCTGAGCAACCTGATCATCGGTTCCCGTTATATTACTCACGCTAAGGTTACGGTCCTTGAATATCTTCTCGAGACTAGAAGTAAGGGCCGGGAAATCATAAGTACTCGGTAGTGCGTCGAGTGTGATTTTCGAGTTATCACCGTCGTTATCGCCCGTGCCTATTGTGTTGCCGCCGATCACATTCGTTGCTGTTGAGTTAAATGCGGTATAAGACTTTTGGAGATCGTTAAAAGTTTCAATATTAGCTTGAAGCTGATTATGCGCTTTTTCTTTAGCGGTTGTAACCCGTGCATTATATTGGTTTTGGCTCAATACGGCCTTTGACGCCATGAGGGAAAATACAGTTACAAAAGATGCTATGGCTATGATAATAACCATCTGGGCATTTGCGTTAGTCACGGCAAGTCGTTTGGCTGAGATCTGTGTCTTGCTAGCCATATTAGTTGTTCCCTCCGTTAGCAGTGCCCGCTGGTGAAGGCGGTGCCGTGAATAAATCGGTTGATTGGCCTGGCTGTGCCCGTGTTGTTGTCACGCTTGGGACAACAAGTTTAATCGTTTTTGCGATGTCGAAAATTACTGGATCATATGACAACGTAATTGAATAGCTTGCTGCCTGCTTGTTTCCTTTACTGTTAGATGAAAGTGTAAAGCTGCTTAGAACCACGTCCTTAAATGCAGAGGTCGGCTTATTATCATCACTTGTAGTGTACTTAGTAAATTTTAATGTATCGACATATTTATTAACAGTACTGAGTGAGTCGGCGGTCCCGGTAATCGTTGCCGTATTAGCTGTAAAATCTATTTCAAAACTTGTTATATTTGCCTGAGCTGGAGTGAGCTGATTAAGGTATGTAAACAAATTAGCGGCTGCGGGTTTCTGGGCATGAAGAGCTGTGAGACTATTGAGCTGATTCTGTACCGTCAGTATTTTTGTAATTTCAGGTTTCTTTTGGAGTGTTGCTGTGTCTGCTTTGATGTCGTTATTCAAATCACTCATATGCTTCTTCTGTAGACCTCCGACAACAAGCAATAATATAAGAAGAGCAATTGACGCAATTGTAATAATGATCGCACTGCTTAATACTAAGCTTCTGGTACGCTGTGCTTTGATATATTCTAGTTTTATATCTGGTAAAAGGTTTAGCTGAATCATTGTGTACGCTCCGCGAGGCCTACGGCAATACCGAATTGGTTAGAAATCTGGAGTAGCTCGTTTTGGCGATCTTTGCTAAAGCTAACATTGCGCCATGCATTACCTATCTCGACATTCAAACTAAACTTATTAGCTAAATACAATGGGAATTCTGGGATAACTGATGCGCCGCCAGTCACCACGATTCGTTCAATCTTGGATGTATTGTACCTGGTCTGGAAGAACTTAATTGATTTCTCTATCTCAGTCACAAGTAAATCTACGGTGCCTGTAACAGCCTGGAACACTTGGCCCTCGAGTTTATCCTTACTCAAACCAAATTTGAAGACAAATTGCTCCGCCTGTTTCTCGTCAATATTAAGGTTTTGGACCGCAGATCGTACGATCGCTTCCACTCCGGTTGGTATGTTTCGGGTTAAGTGCGGTACACCATTCATAACAACAACAAGGTCAGTGCTGCGATGTCCAACATCAAGCAGTAGTTGTGGCGTTGCGTCGGGGATTGCCAGTGCGCGGGCCATTGCCAGGTTGTCAGGCTCAAAAGCTATCACGTTTAGGCCAACCGACTCTAGTAAATCAAGCCGTTGTTCTATAAATTTATTCGGTACGCTTGATAATAGAATTTCCTGCTTCGTTTTGTCAGCTGGCGATTCACCCAAAAGAGCCCAATCGATTTTCGACTCGGCCAGTGGCGTTGGAATCAGGGAATCAGCTTGCAACGGAATTGCTTTGGCCAGATCGCCAGTACCTAGGTGATCGATGTCTGCAACGGTAGTAAATACCTTACTAGAAGGAATACCGACTGCGACATTGTTTGTGCCAACTCCGGCTTGTTTTACTAGCGCTGCAACTGCCTTTGCGAGTTTCTGCTGATCACCCTTAGAGTCACTCTGCGCAAGCTTAGCTTCAATCGGTACGTAAGCATACTTCGCAAGACTCTTATTTGATCCGGCGCCACGCAATTCGACAAGGCGGATAGCCGTACTGCCTATATCAAGTCCGAAGAAGTCAGAAGTCCCAGCAAATACAGAACTCATACCGCTCCCCTTGTCATCTCGAGCATGCCCCTTGTCATCTCGACCGAAGTGGAGAGATCTATTCTTTCTTGTTCAGTATTCATTAAACAAATTATAGCATAAGCATCATCGGCCACCATCTGTGAACCCACTACGGCGTGCACGCTCAGCCCTTCTGTCATCTCGACCAGAGTAGAGAGATCCCACTCCCCACTGTCATCCTTGCGAACGCTAGGATCCAGACAGCCATCACCAATAGCAACTAGCCAATCCATAGCTGATTGTTTATTGGTTATTGCTAATTGCCCTGTCCCACCCATTTTTCTATATTTATCCTATATAACTTATGCTTATCATATCACAACACCGGCGGCAAACTAGTAATGGCATCATACTGGGTTGCCCCCCTTACGGGTGGACGATCCAGCGGATTAGATAAGTATATAAGTGGCGTGTAGTGGAATATCTCAGCCGCACAGGTAACTCCAAGTTTGTCATAACCAGTCTTACCCCCGCCAATACAAGATGAGAAATCTTTTGACTCGGACGCAGTAGCATCTGTGAGCGCCCCGAAGGTACGCATTAAATTAATCTTGTCTGCGACGAACGCACCGTATATGTGGAGCTGATTGTTACAGGTTTGATAGTATGCATCGTTGATTT
>Ga0105047_10016408_pt1 | contig 11606 bp, 11 predicted proteins | sample MAT04_FD_78384 | JGI IMG/M metagenome (GOLD analysis project Ga0105047, IMG submission 78384) | Freshwater microbial communities from Lake Fryxell liftoff mats and glacier meltwater in Antarctica - MAT-04 (megahit assembly) | ecosystem: Environmental > Aquatic > Freshwater > Ice > Liftoff... | reverse complement strand
TCCAACACTCGATCGTAATGGGGTTGTTGAAGCGCCTGACGTATAATTTTAGGATTACTGAAAAAGCGATAAGCTCCATGGAGATCTGCCCATTCATCAAAGCGTCCTGCTAAGGACTCTTCAGGACGTTCTGCCCAACCTATAGCAACGTCAACAGCTCTCTTCTGCAGGCGAGCATTTCCTACATCGATTGTGGAAAATTGTTCATAAATCTATTGTTCCTTCATGATACTGCTCCTTTTTAAAAGGTGCAGCACACTAAATTCTAGATTTGTGTGTAAGAATCAGCTTAATCGGCTATATAAAAAAATAAATGAGATGTAAAAATGAATAGGAAAGAGTGCGATTTGAAGTGGCTTAGCGAGCTTCAGGCAATAAAACGAATTTAAATGCGGTTATTTAGAACAAGAAGAATTGTCTCCGCAGGGACAACAATTTTTAGATGAATTGTCTTTTCCCACCTGCTTAACAGCAGCGTTATAATCGGTTTCATAGAAACCTGTGCCATAAAAAAGTAATCCCCCACCCCCGCCCGGCTTTCTTTTAAATGTAGAATTTTGGCATTTGGGACATTCATTCAAAACCGAAGCTGTAATTTTTTGAAAAACTTCCTCTTGATGATTACAGGTTGCACAAACATAGTCATAATGGGGCATAAAATTACTTTTTTAAATTCCTCTATATTTTTAATATTAAGCGAATTGAGATTCCTTCGGATCGTATCTTGCAATTATTCCGGAAATCTGGTTGTTGCACGAAATGTGTATTGTTTTTGTGTCATTACTTGCCCACAACCTCTCACGTGAAGGTGTGGGCAAAATTTTTCGGTGTCAAAAGAGGGTTAATTTAACAGGTCAAGAACAAATAGAATGTAAAGCCGCTTTACATTCCCATCATTCCGCCCATACCACCCATACCACCCATACCACCCATACCACCCATACCACCCATACCATCCATTCCCGGAGCACCAGCTGCTGATTTTGGTTTTGGTTTATCTGTAATTATGGCTGCTGTGGTCAACAATAAACCAGCAATTGAAGCTGCATTTTTTAAAGCACTTTTAGTAACTAAGACAGGGTCGATGACTCCGGCTATCAAAAGATCTTTAAATTCATCTCTTAATCCGTCATAACCGTATGCACCGGTTGCTTCGTAAACTTTCTCCGCCACTAAATTCCCTTGTTTGCCACAATTGTTTGCAATAGCAGTTGCGGGTGCAAAGGCTGCTTTACAAATGATTGAAACTCCTATAGCTTCATCCCCTGTCAACCGGTGGTTTTCTAAAGCTTTAATCGCTCTTAGTAAAGCGACTCCGCCACCAGGCACAATTCCTTGAGCGACTGCTGCACGTGTCGCATGTAGGGCGTCTTCAACGCGGGCTTTCTTTTCTTTCAACTCGGTTTCCGTTGCTGCTCCCACATTGACAACGGCAACTCCACCTACAAGTCTTGCTAAACGTTCTTCTAGCTTTTCTTGATCATACTTCGAAGTTGACGGATGATGCAATTCTGCTCTAATTTGAGATAAGCGAGCTTGAATCTCTCCATGATTGCCAGCACCATCGATGATGGTTGTTTCTTCTTTAGTGATTTTTAAAGTTTTAGCATGACCCAAAACATCGATATCTACTTCATCCAACTTTAAGCCGACTTCTTCGGTGACTACTGTAGCGCCTGTCAAAATCGCAATGTCTTGCAACATGGCTTTACGGCGATCTCCAAATCCCGGTGCTTTAACAGCACAGACTTGCATACCCGCTTTCAGTTTATTAACAACCAATGTCGCTAAAGCCTCGCTGTCAATGTCATCTGCGATAATGAGTAGAGGGCGAGAACCTGCTGCCGCTACTTTTTCTAAAAATGGAATGATTTCTTTAGCACTTGATAATTTTTTATCTGTAATTAAAATGGTAAGGTTTTCCATTTCGCACGTCATTTGTTCCGGATTTGTAACAAAATAAGGAGAAACATATCCCTTATCAAATTGCATTCCTTCTACATAATCGACATGTGTTTCAATTCCTTTTGCTTCAGAAACCGAGATAATTCCATCTTTTCCGACTCTCTCCATCGCTTCACCGATAATTTTGCCGATTTCTGGATCATTATTAGCGGAAATTGTTGCGATCTGCTCAACTTCTTGTGCAGTATTAATCGGGGTCGCTAGCCGGTCAAGCGCATTAACGATGATTTCAACTGCATGATCAATTCCTTTTTTCAAGCTCATGGGATTTGCCCCGGCGATCACATTCTTTAAACCTTCGGAGTAAATAGCTTCTGCTAAGACAATCGCTGTCGTCGTTCCATCACCTGTAGTGTCGGAAGTTTTAGAGGCAACTTGATTGATGAGTTGTGCACCCATATTTTCAAATTTATTTTTCAAGGCGACTTCTTTGGCAACCGTCACTCCGTCTTTTGTCGACAGAGGAGCGCCATAACCTTTACTGATCACTACATTTCGTCCCTTGGGACCTAAAGTAACTTTAACAGCCTTAGCAAGGGTCTTAATCCCTTTTAAAATCGATTTCAACGCTTCTTCATTAAATTGCAACATTTTAGCCATAGCTCAATCCTTATCTAGAGGTGGGGTTAAGATAAAATTCCTAGAATATCATCTTCAGACATAATTAAATATTCTTCATCATCATGTTTGACTTCAGTTCCGGCATAGGCTCCAAATAGAACAATATCTCCGACTTGTATGCTTAGTTTTTCGACTTGACCATCGTCGTCGGTTTTTCCCGGACCAACGGCAATTACTTCCCCTTCTTTCGGCTTTTCTTTTGCTGTTTCCGGAAGAAGAATCCCTCCCTTAGAAGTTTGAGCTAGCCTGCGTTTAATGACAACACGGTTACCAAGTGGCTTTAACTTAGTCATAATCAGATCTCCTTTTGTAATACGATACTTGTTACAGATAAATGAATTCAGAAAGAATTCTAAAAAACAGTGTGGTTTAATGTCAAGCAGGATCACCACTTTTTTAGCAAACTCTACATCGAACTGCCAAATTCAACGGTTTAATTTTGCTGCCGGTCTTTCCAAAGTTGAGTAAATCGGGTGGAAATATTAGAAAGGCGAGTTTCATGGTTTAAAATCGTTTTTTTTAGGGTCCCATCTGCGCCCCAAATTTCTATTAGTTTACGAGCTCGTGTCACTGCTGTATACAAAATTTTTCGCCCGAATAATTCAGATCCTTCAGGCAAAACTAAGATCACACGATCAAACTCGCTTCCTTGGCTTTTGTGTACAGATAAGCAATAGGCTAATTCATATTTCGGAAGTAAAAAAGCAGAAATACGACGCAACTCGTTTGCATCTGTGGGATCGGAAAATAAAGCATAATCTTCGCTTTCAGATCGATTGAAAGGAAATTTGCGTAATAATACTCCTGTATCTCCGTTAAAAAGATTTTGATTATGATCATTGGTGCTAATCATGATGGGAATCGTCAGCCAAGAAGACTTAACTTTTTTTTGACTGATTGCATTCTGGATAATTTGATTAAGAGTGTTCACTCCAAAGAGACCTTTTCGAACGGGAGAGAGCAAGCGCAAGGCATTAAAAGATTTAAAAATCTCTTTAGGATCCATTTGGGATTCGATATAAGAAGGAAAAAGGGGTAAAAGGTAAGCAATTAATTCTTTTTGAGCTAAATTTTGATCGGGATTCAATTTTAACTTGTGAACACCTTCTCTAGATTGGTTAAGCAGGTTAATCGCTTGATCCGCTTGACCTTCTTTGACAAGATCGGCAAATTCGATGATGGATTTTAGTTCGGCACGTAAGCAGGTTTTTAAATGAATATGCGAGATAGGCAAGCCGGCCCGGTATAATTTGTTTAGATCTATAAAGACGCTACCCGCTCCTATAGAAGGAAGTTGGTGAGGATCTCCCAATAAAATGAGTCGAGATCCTTTTTTTAAAGATTCAAATAATCGAGACATCAGTTCAATATCGATCATTGAGCATTCATCTACGACAACGAGATCGGCATTTAAACCTAAAGGCGAAGCTTCGTTTTGCGAGCGATGCATATTTAATAAAGAATGGAGCGTTTTTGCTTGGACAATAGGAAATTCAGATGAAGTCATTTTTTCCAGACTTTTTTTTAAATTGGTTGCAGCTTTTCCTGTGGGAGCGGTTAAGACTATTTGAAATTTGGCAGGATCATCGGATTTGAGATTTTTTCTTAAAATACTCATTAATTTGCCGGCTGTATAGGATTTTCCTGTACCTGGACCACCTGTAATTAATGTAACGGGATTAACGCAAGCTTGTAAGATTGACAGAGCTTGCTCTTGGTTAAGTTCTCCGCTTGCTTGCATTTGTTTTAAGTCCATCTTGACTTGATCGAGTTTGATTTCAACAGAAGGTTGTATTTCGAGATGACTAATAAAATGTTGCAAAAAAAGAGATTCAAATACCCAATGTTTTTGGAGATAAAAATGATGATCACATTGACAGAGAGGTGTGTGAGGTTGACCAGAATAAGAGGAAAATTTTTTTGTATTTGTCACTAATGTAGGAGGAATTGAAAGAGCGCCTTGCTGAATAAGTCGAGTAAATAACCCTAACTCTTCGGGAATTAAGCTTTGACTGCCTTCATTATTCCATAATTGAGAAACACTTGGAACGACCCGGCTCTCTGAAATTTCCACGCAAAGATGTCCGTTTTTTCCCGCCATAATTAAATGACAAAGAAAAAATGCAACAGCTTCCTTAACGGACGATAAATTGCGCAAAAGACGTTGGGTCAGCATATAATCGAAATAAGAGATGCGCTTATTTTTCAACTCCATTTCAAATAAAGGCCAGTCATGCGTCGTCAAAAGATTCTGAACAGAGGTCGCATTCCACGGGGAACACTGATGTGTAGCGAGAAAGTGAGCTTTAGCTAAACCGAATTGCTTCATATACCATTCTAATTTTTATGCAAAACCATAACAGAATTGGAAATTGCTTAGCTAGTACTCTGTCAAAACTTAAAAATGACAATTTGAGTTAAGTACGAGTGCTGATTGATTAATTTATAGAGAGAGCCAGCCGGGTCTTTGTCGAGCGCGATTGCCGATTTTTTTTGTATTTTTATTAAGTGAAGATTTAGGAGATTTTTTTGTGGCAGCTGATTTATAGGCTTTAAATCCTTTAAAAGCTGAATCGAAACGTCCTTTTTCCTCTAGTAGCCTGTTCCATTTTTCTTCCGGGAAGTTTGTTTTTGTTTCGAAAAATTCCTTCAGCTCTTTAATTGAAAAACCAGAGCGACCTTGCGATTTGCTTATTTTATCCTCTACTTGCCGTTTGAGCTCTTTACATTCTTTCATCAAGGCTTTGCCTTTCTCTATATCTTCTGGGGACAAAAAACTGTTTTTTTTAGCATTTTCTTTATCCATGACTAACTCCATAAATTATGTTAGCTTTCATCCTCATTGTAACAAAAAAAAATTATTTAGGAAATTAGAATTAACATTTAACTTAAGTTGAATTTAATAATTTGAAAGGATATACTCGTTTCAAAGCGTTATGATAAAATGGGATAAATAATATTAATTATCTATTTCAAATAAATAGTTGACAACGAAAGGTTTGATAATGAGTTATTTAAAGGATTTTCTTACCCAGATTCACAATAGAGATTTTCATAAATTTCTTGTATTATGGGAAGAATATTGCACAAGTGATGTGGTTGAGGCCGAAGAATTCAGTCAGCTTTTAATGGCCATTAAATCATCCGAAATGGCAAAGCATTTTGGTCAAATAGTTGAAACTGCCCTTCCTCTATGGCGTACAATAGAAGACAAAAAAGATTCCTATGATATTTTGCGATTATTAATTGATTTGCAAACAACAAATAGCGAAACAATAGTTGATTTAGTTTTAGAAACTCTTCAAAAATATCATGAAAATGACCCCAAGTTTAGCGAGCGTTTACGTCTAGCAGGCTTACGAGATAAACAGAATTTTAAAGGGGCTATTTCTAAATATGACCTGTTGGCTCATATGCTCAAAGGAAATATGGTTTTCCATACTGGTGGATGGGGTACGGGTGAAATTATTGACGCATCTTTTGTACGAGAGCATCTAATTATAGAATTTGAAAATGTATCCGGAAGAAAAGATCTTTCATTTGAGAATGCCTTCAAAACTCTTATCCCTCTTTCTAATCACCATTTTCTCGCACGTCGTTTTGCAGATCCTGATTTGCTTGAAAAAGAAGGTCGCGAAGATCCAGTAAAAATAATTAAAATATTTTTGCATGATATGGGCCCTAAAACAGCGGGTGAAATCAAAGAAGAGCTATGCGAACTTGTGATCCCTGAAACAAGCTGGACTAAATGGTGGCAAGGGACCCGAGCTAAGATTAAAAAAGATTCCATGATTGAAACGCCTGACACGATAAAAGACCCTTTTTATCTCAGAAAAGCGGAACTTTCTCCTGAAGAACAGCTCAAAATTATTACTCAAGACAAGAAAGACGTAAATGAAGTGATTCAAACCACTTATAATTTTGTACGTGATAAACCTAGCTCGTTAAAGACCGCTTCTATTAAAAATACATTACAAGATAAGTTGACAACTTTATTAGAAAATGGAAGTCTTAAAGAAGAGCAAATGCTTCAAATTCATCTTTTGCTTGAACAATTCTTTGGTTACCAATCAACTGAAAATCCGATTTCTCAAATCATTAAAAATCATTCTTTTCTAGAAAATTTAGTTCAAAATGTTGATATTGTAGCTTTCAAGAAGAGAACTTTAATCGCGATTAAAGAGTTTCGTTCGGATTGGCCGACACTCTTTTTAGAATTTCTTTTTGTTTTGCCTCAAACTCAGTTAAGAGATTATCTGTTGAAGGAGTTAAATAAACCTGAATACTTATCTGCTCTTGAAGAAAAGCTTCAAAAACTTTTACATCATCCGATTATCGCACCTGAGATGTTTTTTTGGTATTTTCAGAAATTGATCGGTGAAAAAGAACAGATTCCTTTTCAAAATAAAAGTGGAAAAGAGACATTTTTCGAAAGTTTCTTTATTTTGATCCATGCGATTGAAAGTAGACCCGAGTATCGTGACCTTTCCAAAAAGATGTATAATTTGTTAGCCGATAAACGTTATGCTCTTGTACGGCAAATGATTAGTGAAACACCTTTGGAGTATGTACAAGAGTTCTTGTTGCTCACTTCCAAATGTCAAATTTTTACAGATCATGATTTGAAAGTCCTACGTTCATTAGCAGAGGTTGCCCAACCTTCCTTAGCACCAGTTAAAAGTCGTAGAGGATCTGGTAAAGAAGGAGAGAGTGAAATTTGGACAACTGAAGAGGGTTATCTCAAAGTCCAAGAACGTATTAAGCATATCGGTACAATTGAAGTTGTAGAAAATGCACGTGAAATCGAGGCTGCTCGAGCACTTGGAGATTTAAGAGAAAATTCTGAATTCAAATTTGCGCAAGAAAGACGAGCACGCTTACAGTCTGAATTAAAGACCTTGTCCGATCAATTAAGTAAAGCTCGTATCATTACACCCTATGACATTCCATCGCACGAAGTGGGAATCGGTAATGTGATTGACGTCACAGATAAAACAGGGAAGCATTTACGGTTTACTATTTTAGGACCTTGGGATGCAGATCCTGATTTAAACATTCTTTCTTATAATTCCAAATTTGCTCAAGCAATGACCGGGAAGAAAAAAGGGGAAGATTTTAATTTCAAAGAAGATGACTTTAAGATTGTTGATTTCACGAGTTATTTGAATAAGTAAAAATATGCAAATTCTTATAGCCTGTACCAATTTTCATAAGATAAGGGAGATCAAGGATTTATTAAAATCCCTCCCTCATATCGAATTGATCACGCTTCATCAGTTTCCCCATTATAATCAGCCTGAAGAAACCGGTGCAAGTTTTAAAGAAAATGCCGTTTTAAAAGCCGAACATGCGGCCAAAACTTTAAATGTTTGGGCTTTAGCGGATGATTCGGGCCTCATCGTTCCGATCTTAAAAGGTGCACCCGGCATCTATTCTGCGCGTTATGCCGGCTTGCATGCATCCGAGAAGGAAAACTGTGATAAACTCTTACAAGAGATGTCTACTTACCGATCCTCTCAAGAACGCGTTGCCTACTATGAATGCTGTATCGCTATTGCCGCTCCTTTAGGAATCAAAAAAATAGTAGAAGGGACATGTGCAGGATCGATTGCAATTGAATCTCGAGGAGGAAGGGGTTTCGGTTACGATCCGTTATTTATTAAAAATGATTATGAGAAAACATTCGGTGAACTTGATGACGCAGTTAAAAAGCGCGTTTCACATCGGAGTCGAGCATTCGAGCGATTAGTCCCTTTTCTTGAAAATCTTAGAGAGTGAGGAATGCATTATTTTATTGATGGATATAATATGCTTTTTCGCACAAATCAATCTTTTAAAGATCTGCAAACAGAACGTGAACTCCTACTACAAGAACTCAATCAAAAAGCATTTCTTCTTAACTTAAATATTTCAGTTATCTTTGATGCAGCTTATCGAGCAGGAGAGCGTAATCGCTCCCATCTTCACGCATTGGAGATCATTTATACAGCTGAAAGAGAGACTGCGGATGAATATTTAATAGATATGACCTGTCAGATGTCCCAGCCTCGTCACATTGTGGTGGTGACGAATGATAAAATTCTAGCCTCTAAATTGCGTCATTCTTCCGTCAAAATTGAGACAATTGAATATTTTAAGCAGTGGTTGAATCGCAGCTATGCCAAAAGGCTTAATGGTCCGAAAGAGAAGAAAAAACCTCTAATCTCCCTGATTTCACACCCTATATTATTAAAAGTAGAAGAACTCGCACCAAAAATAATCCAAGAACCCGAGTTAGAATATTACCAACGTGTTTTTGAGAAAGAGCATGAAGCGTTGAAAAAATTGGAAAAAATAAAAAAACGCCCGGTAAAGAAAGTTAGAAAGCCTAAGAAAATTGAAGATCCTTTTGATCCACCGCGATTGATTAAAGAAGAAGCAACTGAAATGGAAAGGTGGTTAAAGGCTTTTGAAAAAAACTTAGAGGGTCTTTAAAAAATCCGAATTCGCTCGGATCATGGTAGAGTCGCATATTTCTGTCTTTTATAACGATAGGTTCGAATCTGATATTTGCTGGAAAAAGCAGCAAATAGTTTTTCCTTCCAATAATTTTCGAGCTGCACATTACATTTGATTGGCTTGACAGCTTCTTCTCGATTAAAGCCTTCCACAATACGATTTTAGCGAGTTCGTCAGCATGATGCTCTCCCTCGCTTTTTTCTCCGACAATCGGATTTCTCCTCTATATTTCATTCAACCAAAATTACCGTTTTCTCCTTTATGTATGATATTTTCACTGCCATAATTAAACAGTACGTCTTATAAAATAAGACATACCGGAGAAATTTAATATGGGGGGTAAAAAGAATTAAGAAGAGATCTTTCCGTTGAGGAATTCGACTATCAAGTATTAATACCATTGTTGAGAAGATTGTGTGATAGTGTCGACGGAATATTGCATATTATTCTAGATTCTTTCTTAGAAATATTTTTGAATGACCAAGCCAACAATTTTTTAACTCACCGATCCGTTCGTAACCGTTTTTCAAATAAAATTCTTCCAAATGGAAATCAAAAGTATCTACTGCAGAAAAACCTCATCCACTCTTAACAGCTTCTTGTTCAGCAGCTTCTAACAATTTTGTTCCATATCCTTGTTTTTGAAGGTGTTCTTCAACCCATAATACATCAATGTAGATTGATTCGGAACCCATGAATGCTTGTATCCCGCCGAAAACTTCCCCCAAATCATTTTTCAAAAAAATGGAAAATGCTTTATCTCGCTCACCTAATGCATTCTCATTGAATGCAACGATACCTTCTCTTATAACAGCATTATCGGCTTCGGTAGGTGCATAATCGAAGACTACTTTGTACACATTCTCTTTACTTTGAATATTCGGACTTCGTTGAGAGGTGAATTTTAAAATAACCATTGGGTGTGGTTTGGATTCCAGCACGATTTTAAGTGTTTTTTCAAATTGACCATTTGAGTATCGGCTGATAATTCTATCCCAAAATTCTATGGCTGGTTTATTTTCTGATATTTGAGAAGCCTCCCACACCCCGGCAAACTGATTAAAAACTTGCTCTGCTACATAGCGTCCAACCCCTTTCCCTTGAAACTTGGAAACAATGAAAAATTCCCCAATGTTCCAATCTACATCCGGCGTGCTTCCTACTTTGTTGATCAATACAAATCCGGCCAACTCTTCACCTATTTTTACTAAAAATCCATGGCTGCCTAGCTTTTCAAAGTAGGAGCTGAGATCGATGCATTCAAATAGACGATTGGATGGAGTTTCCCAAGTAGGCAAAAAAACCACAATATCTTGACATTTCATAAACATAAAAGCGGCCAAGGTTTTGGATGGTAGTTGTGTCTTCTTGGGTGGCTTTGGACAGGGTAATCTTCATTGTCTTCCCTCAAAGGTCTTCTGAATTAAAGTTGTTGGTCAACGACCTTATCTTCTCAAATATAGGCTCTTTTATCTTTCGATAGCGGTCACCCTCATGATTTGCTTCAAGTGCAGCTTGTTTTTTCAATTCTGCATATTCCTCGAGTTCTTCCGGATGATGTTTAAGATAGTCTCGGAATCCAATAAACTCTTTCCAGTCGCTATTTTCTGGATATGTCAAGTGGATGTGATATCTTCTAGTTTCTTCCTCTGGATCAGGGAGGTAGCTGATAAAATAAAATCGATCTAGAGTGCTGAAAGTGGGGCGATACTCATATCCTAAATCTTGAAGTTGCTTGGAAGTTGAATCCATGTTGGCTTTGCTAACAGCTATTGCAATGTCGATAATTCCTTTTCCGCCTAAACCTGGAACAGCGGTACTCCCGATGTGCTCTATTGCTAGAGCCGTTTTTGCATGAGCTAGAATTCTTTGCTTCTCTTTTTCAAAGAGTTTAGGGAATATTTTGCTATAAGGTTTAAAGACATACTTTTTCATCGCGTATCCACCCGCTGTTGCCATTCGCTTGCTCTTAGACGGTAGAGGACATGTCTTTCCAAGAAGTGGCCCTTTGAAACCTCGGGATGATCGAAATCATCTTTTGGATCTCGGTGCATTCCTAATTTTTCCATCACATGGCGTGAGCGCATATTCTCCACGACAGTAAATGATACAATTTCATTCAATTTGATTACCTGGAATCGAAAATCAAGGGCACCTTTGGCTCCCTCAGTGGCATACCCGAGACCCCAATAATTATAGTTAGTCGCCAACCTATTTCTACAGCAGGGAAAAAGGGGCGGAAAAAAACACATGAGCTAACCCAATGAAACCAATAAAGTCAGCAACTCCGCGTACTTCAACTGCCCAAAAACCCCATCCTTGTTCTTTCATTTTATTCTGAATACGTATTGCAAGTTCATCGCTTTCTTGCTGAGATAGTTGACCAACCAAACATTCCATCACTCTAAAGCCAGCATTTGGCTGATTAAAAGGTTCTAAATCTTCATCTCGGCATGGAAGCAAAATCAATCGTTGTGTTTTTAAAGTGGTCATAAGCTAATTCGTCAGGGTTAACTAAAAGG
>Ga0105047_10016407_pt1 | contig 11606 bp, 10 predicted proteins | sample MAT04_FD_78384 | JGI IMG/M metagenome (GOLD analysis project Ga0105047, IMG submission 78384) | Freshwater microbial communities from Lake Fryxell liftoff mats and glacier meltwater in Antarctica - MAT-04 (megahit assembly) | ecosystem: Environmental > Aquatic > Freshwater > Ice > Liftoff... | reverse complement strand
TTCAAATCATTTCTTTTCGTAAAGCCTGCAAGTTGGCCATCTGCATGTAGCCGGATATCTACTACGCAGGTTATTTCTGCTGCTGCAAGAATTGCAAAAAATTCCTGAGCTGTTTTTTTTGTATACCCGATGGTCGATATTTTCATCTACAACCCTGGAATTGTCATCTGCAGTTCGTCAACTTTCTTCTTCATCCCCGCTCTTTTTGGTATTTTTGGTAATAAGATTGCATCAATAATATTCCCATTACCTCTAATATGCGTAACCTTAAAACCTATAAGCATTAGTGCCTGAGCAACCAAATAATGTCGATGGCAGATTACGGGGTTTTCCTCGCTGCACATTATGGCGGTTTTTTGGCTATTTGTAATTTGACTTAAACGCGTTAATCCTTCCTGAAACCATATTCGGGTCATCATTTCAGGATAATTAACAAGATGCAAATAATCATGCGAAACAGTGGGGAGTTCTCCATCATAATAACAGGACGGTTCAGTTGGACGCCCTCCTAATTTATCACCGGCGAAAATATACTCTACTTGCCTGGTTTTAAGGTATGCAGAAAATGATTCCCGATTGAATTGTGGACAATATGCACTATAAGGAGAACTACGTACATCCACTAATGTAGTAATTTTATTGCGCTTCAGCAATTCAACAATTTGGGAAGCAAGAAGATTTCCATGTCCAATTGTGAAAATTTCTGGATTTCGAGTAATTTCCATTGTTGTTTTCGAATAAAATCGGAGGAATGTTCTAGTATTCCCTAATTATCCACGAACATTCCAATTTTAGCAAGTCAATCTCGGTAATATTTTCTTTTGACTGGACAGGGACGGTCGAATTCCATAATAAAAAGTGAAATCTAATCTACTTCCTGAAATTGCAACGAGCGCATCCAGTAAATTAAATATTCTTACTATACCAGGCTAGTTTGAAGTCTGGGTTGCCGTTTCTGTCATGGTTGGTGTCGCGGTAGGCTGGGCAGTGACTGTCAGGGTTGGACTAGCCACTTCGATCTTTACCCAGAAGCTGCCAGTCCCACCAGGACCGAAGACAGTACCATTCGGGTTTTTGATCTTCCAGTATCCTTTGTAATTCCCGGCCGTGTCAGGCGCTTTCATTTGAATAGACATATCGATGATCTTTCCCGGCTCAACCGGAAGCGGGATACGGTATTCCGAATTCCCGCCCATCTGGTCGCCACTGGCAAATACCAGTTTGTAATCATTTGTCCAGGTTGAAGAACCAGAATTCATCAAACGCCAGGTTTTGGTAAAGGTTGTGCCGGGGAGATATTTCGAATCATCAGGTATGGTCTCTCCAGCCAGAGTTGCGCTGTCAGTTCCCGTACCGTTCTGTTCAGGCTTCTGGGTAGCCTTAATCGTAGGAATAGTACCCGGTGCCGGAGTGTTGCCGGCTTTATTGGATGAGATAGTAGGCTTACCGACAGATGCCGTTTGGGTCATTCCAAGTATTGCATTTGCCATGGATGTCTGTAGCACCGATTGAACTTCATCGGCCTGAGTGGTTTTTGTTGCCTGTGCCTGCATTCCAGGGAAATTACAGGCTGTTAAAGCAAGACAGGCAGCAAGACATAATATTACGGATTTTCGTTTGTTGAATATCATTTTTATCCTTTGTGGTGAGTTCATATTACAGACGCACTCGATGGTCAATATGTTCCCGATAAACATCAGTTGAGAAAACCTCAACCACAGAATTTTCTATTCTACTGTATGTTTTTAAAAGTTTAGAAGGTTAATGAAATCAAAACATCCATTTAGATTTGTATGTCTGTAAATAATCTGACATACACCAAAGTGGAATTCCAGCGAAGTAACACGAGTGGTGTCTTGTTACTTTTTCGGCTCAATGGCAGGCTGATAGAAATCCACCGTCCAATATCCTGAACCTTCATCGCGCGAGCGTTTGTGTTCCTGCCAACTTAGGTTTACATCCTTTAGCGCGCCTATATCCCAGGCAGAGGTTTCATAAACTGGCGCTCCCACCGGGGTGAGATGCACCCAAGTCTGCCCTGGCTTAAAAGGAAAGGGATTGCCTTCCGCATCCATAAAACGGATGGGGCGTACCTTGCCGGTTGTTTGTTCATATTCGGCGCTGCGTGTGGTCCAGAACAGGTCAAATTTTTGACCATCCCGAAAAAGCACAGCCTTGCCCTTATTTACAAACATCAGATCAATATCCATCAGCGTATCCGCGTAACGGTGGTGGTCAGCATAAAGAATGACGATATTCTCATACTGCAGCGGGTCTCCGTTCAACCGGTCTGTCGCTTGCACAAAAGTCACCCCATCGGCATCATCCTGCCAACGGGTGAAAGCACCCGAAGTTGTGTCATATTGCCAGACGACCTGATTCAGCAAGGCCACCGGATACCAAATTTGGGTAGCCAACTTGCCTTTCGCTGGAATTTTTGGGTCGAATTGCATCCCGCTTAATGATTCGGCGGTCATTTTCATTTTTCCTCGGTACTTGTTAGCGATGGACCGCAGGTCAGCCACTTTGATGGAACTGCCGGCTCCACTGCTGTCAGAACCAAATACGTTGGTATAGTCGCTCAACCGGGCAGCAACACTGGAATAGGCAGAAGCCATCACCAGGAAGCCATTGTATAACTTACGGACACTTTCATATGATAACCGGCCAGAACGGATGGGGCCAATGGTTGCATCGCCGATCTCTGGAGCAGACGAAGCAGAAAAATCATTTTTCTTGTCAGCTACGGCTGCCTGCGGATAACTTCCATAGAATATCGCCAAATAACGCGACATTCCCTCGCCGATGAACATTTCAAAAACCCAGGGACTATAGGACAATCCGGATTGCGGCCGGGCTGAAGGTGGAAACGTGGAAATGGAGACTAGAGCAGGCGGTAGTAATAGATCATCTGGATTATTTTCAGTCAGCCCGGTCAACGGATTTACTCCTGCAGGAAAGTTCAACGGGCCGGTACCTACTACCTGAATACCCTCACTTACATTCTCAGGCGGAAATGGATTGGAAGCGTTTACGGGTTTTACTGGCAGAAAAGAAAACCCTGCCAGGAAAACAAGAATTATTATTAATAGTATTACTGATTTGCGCATTTCAACCTTAAACTTTTGAGAGCTATTGTGTATAGCCTTATTGTACCGAGAATCAGGCATCATCGAGTTAACAAACTTGTTATTATTCTCATGGAAGAAGGTAAATGCTTAGGTTCTGAACAAATACCCGCGAAATGCACCAAAAAAGTGCCTCTTGCAAAATATTTCTAGGCCAGGCGTGTCTTTAATTCTTGAAGATGAGCGAGAACATCAGCTGGATTCATATCAAATTCGTGGGCGCGAGATAAAGCTTCACTTGTCATACGCTCCAATATTACAATATCTACGAATTTTTGCTGGATTAGAAAAACAATATCATCAAAATCGGTATCAAAGCCACGATCTAATTTACTCAAAGCAATACTGTAAGGATCAGCAACAAATACTTCAATTTGTCCAAATTGGCCAATCCGAATGGTTCGATCCTGACTACCATCTGGCAAAGGAATGAAACGTTCAATTTGTACCGGCTCCAGGAATATTTTCATTTCTTTTGCAAGAAGCAGGATGGTTTTGTGTGGTTCGCTTGGAGAAATGTCGTCACAAATAAAATCGATATCGATAGTCAAGCGCGGACTTCCAAGCAGCGCCAGTGCAGCACCGCCCACCAGATATAAACTTGATGGAGCCTGAACTCTTTCACCTAACTTTAGCAGCACGGATTGAATCTGAGTATTGTCCATGAATTTAGGCTTTCTGCAATTCCAAACCCTTAAGCATTACTTGCACAGCATGTTGGTAAGTACCCAACCAGTTCACCTGGGCACCACTCAACAACCAATGACGTTGCGCCAGAGATTTCAGGTTTTCTTCGGAATTATTTGAGATTTCATAACCAATTTCGTAAGAAAAATAGTCAACTAAAGATGGTTTATTTCCAATCAAGGCTTTCAATTGATTTCGGTGCTGCTGTTGCAGCCAAACCGCCGCTGTGTAATAGCATTTAAGGACCAGCCGAGCTGCAGGGTCGAGCCTTGTCGCTACAGATGGAACATAATCGGCGAATTCTGGATGTTCTAAAAACAACGGGATAAGCGATAGCCGTAGTCGAGCTTCGGGACTTTGTGCCAATGCGGCAATCAAGCGCGCGGGTTGTTTATGTATAGACTCATTTGGAACCTGTTCTCCCATAATGAAGTTAACTCCCAGCTTATGCAGAGCGGTTGTCAGTTGTTCTCCAGTGATAATGGTTGGTGTTTTCATTATAGCGAAATTATACCGTCACCTGCGCCGCTCTCCAGTTTTTTACAATATAAATTCAATAAATAACACAATGCTTCTTATTGATTCGGCTGCATGTTTTCCGGATGAACAAAGCTGATCACCCAGATTCCAGAACCCGGTTCCCTGTTATTCACCAAACGATAGTAATCCTCTGTATACTGCGTTTCGTATACACCAGTCTCCGGGGTGACAATTTCCATCCAGGTCTGACCAGGTTTCGAGGGGAAGGGGTTCCCGTCTTTGTCAAGAATCCGAATCGGGCGCAGTTTTCCAGTGGTTTTTTCATAATCTTCACTTTTTGTAGTCCAATAACCTTGAAACACTTGCCCATCCCGAAAGATGAGGGCACGTTCTCGATTTCGGTAGAGTAATTCCAGATCAATCAGTGTTTCGCGATACGCAATATGATTGGCGAAAAGCACGGCTACATTTTCGATTTCAAGCGGTTTGCCGGTCAGGCTGTCTATCTGTTCAGTGTATTCCCTACCGTTTTCATTGTCCTGCCAGCGGTGATAGGTACTGCTTTCCCTGTCATAATGCCACCAGATCTGGTCAACATAAGCATAAGGCAGCCAGATGGTATGGCCATCTTTACCGCCATGCGGAACAACCGGATCAAATTTCAAACCGATCGGATTGGGTGTCCCTAACTCGGACAAGTATTTCTTTTTTAAATCAACCAGATCAGAAACCCTCAGGCGGGCACCGTTAATATCATCCGGATGTTCCGTTTGCAGATTATGATAATAATTCAATTTTGGCATCACCCAGACGGAGGCATACGCCATTGTGATGAACCCATTGAGTTGTTTGCGGATGTGTTCATACGCCAGCCGGCCGGAGCGGATAGGCCCAATTTCAGGATCAGGGTTGTCTGCTGTTTTTGGAAGATCACCGTAAAAAACTGTTAAAAAGCGGGAATTCCCTTCACCTATAAATAATTCGTAGATCAATGGAGCAAAGGACAGGCCTGCCTGCGGACGGGCTGTCACCGGAGAATTGCTGATGGACAGCAGTGCTGGAGGAAGTTTCAAACTCTCCAGGTCTTCCACCAGTAAACCTGAAAGCGGGTTGATCCCCGGCGGGTAGTTGTCCGGGCCGACCGGATAGGCTATCTGTGTAGGCTGCACTGTGGGGGTCTGGCTTGCCTGTGGTATCGGTGTTGATTTCACCGGTGTTATTGGAGGTGATTCAGATAACTGCACAGTGGTTTTAGTAATTACAATTGTTGGGGTAGCTGTCACCATGGTGCCTGGCAGACGCTGCACGGCCAGGACTACTACCGCTAGAATCAAGACACCCGGCAGCAGAAAACGTATGAGTCGTATATGAGCAGGTTTCATGGTTGAAATTGTACCAAGGTTTCCCGATGCTTGATTCTGAAGAGCCGGCAGGCTATAATTCAAACAGATGTTCCATTTGAGATGATTACCAGGAGGGATATGCCGCTCGACTATACTGCCATTCAATCACAATTGCATATCCTCAGCGGACAGGTACTTGAGAAACAGAAACTTGAGCATGAAAGGACAGCCCAGGCGGCTATTTTGCTGGACAGCCTGACCGGACAGAATGATCAGTCCCGCGAACGCATTCTGCAAGCAGCCGCTGACAATGCCAACCTGCGCAGCGCCATTCCAACAGATGAGGAGATTACAGCAACATTTCTTCCATCTGACATCTTCAGGGACTATACCCTTTTTGCCGCTGACGGTTCTCAGGTGCACCCCAGCCGGCATGATGCCATCCCCTTTGGAGTGATCAATATCGGCGTTTTTCGCCTATCATCAGATGTACAAATTCCGCCGGCTGAAATTGTCGAAACCGAATTGCTTACCCTGGATATACTCTACACAGAATTCGGGCTGATGGGGGAAGAAGTTATCGCGCTGCGGCGCGATCTGGCAGAACGGAAGAAACTTGCCAGTCTGGCAAGTGCGGTTGAAGGAACTGTTCTGGCTCTCACCGACGGTCCGCTGGAACTGTTCCGTGACCCGCAAAGTAATAAAAACACCCAGCATGAATTCGCCGAATACATGGATGTACTCCACCAGTTGGCCGGACTGGGAACCATTACTGCCGGGTATGTCGACCGCCCCGGTTCCGACCTGGTTGTGCGTATGCTGGAAATACTGAAACTGCCAGCTGATGAAATCGCCAATGCCGGGCGTTCCCGCCCGTTAGCACCCCTCTCGGACGCGGCTCTCTTCCAAAACAGAATTCCCGGCAGTGCGCGTTCGGCCATTTTTGCCATTCAATCCCGTTCAGCACTACAATTTAAGGATGAAACAGCTCTGCATTTTTTCTACCTGAATACCGGTACAACCGATCATCCCGCTCTGGCGCGGGTAGAAATCCCTGCCTGGGTAGCCGGCAGCCAAGAATCGGTAAGTTTGCTGCACAGCGTGTTGATCGATCAATGCCGGCATCTGGGTCTGCGCCCGTACCCATACGCATTACACCGCTCACATGAAATAGCGCTGGTATCTTTCACCGATAAAAGTCAAATTGAAACAATGATCGGCCAGGCAATCATGGCCCATGGCATGACCCCGCCGGCGCCGTCCAATAAACAATCTGCTAAAAACCTATCAGGAAGGACAAGGGTTCAATAATGCTTCCACTACATCCTGTATCAATAAAAATCGGACGTATGCTGCGTACATCCACTACCGGCTGTATTATCGGCTGCCAGGTTAGTCAGGTTGAAAACCTGACATTCGGTGGAATGATACGCATTCCCGCTGCGCCCGGCTACCAGATCTACGGGCTGGTATATGACATCCATATTGATGATGACGGCCTGGTGCGTCAATTGGTGACGGCAGACCATGTCAGCGAGCTGCTCATCCAGGACAATCGTGTAAACCGAAATATTCCGGCGGAAGTCAGCGTATTGTTTATCGGCTATCAAAAAGATGCGAGATTATCTCATCTGCTGCCGCCCCGTCCGCCGCTTTCGTTGGATGAAATCTATTCGTGCTCTGCGGATGAAGTGCTGAATTTCACGGGTGGTGATCGATTTGGCTACTTCCGTCATATTTTAGGCAACCAGGATCTGCCAACCGGCGAACTTCTGGCGGCGCATCTGCAGCAAGCCCATAACATCTATTTGCAAGTTGGCAACCCGGACTGGCTGGAGAAGGCTGTCCGGGAACTCATCGTCCTGCAGCGGGATGACTATGAAGCACTCAACCGCGTGTTGGGTGCCGTCAGCGAAATATACCGGGTTTAAAGGAGCACTTTATGGCACAAATTATCCCCCCACCCGCTCCCGGCGAGAATCCGGAAATCGGTTATATAGTCGGCGGCTCGCTAAAAGACAGCCTGAATGCCCGCCTGACCGTCCCGGCGCATGATGTACAGGAAGGCAGTTTCGTGGTCACGCGCAGCAGCGACTGGCAATTCTACGGTCTGGTCACTAACCTGGTGCTCGGTTCGACCAATCCGCGCTTTGCGGATGAGCAGAGCGAAAACCGTCTGCCGCCGTCATTGTCCAGCCTGCTGCACGGGCAGACGCTATTCACCAATCTGGAAATCCTACCCGCGTTGATGCTTGACCGCGGACCTGAACCCGGCACCCCTAAATATGAGCACTGGGTGGAAGCCAACCCGGCCGGAGTGCACCCATTACCGGTAAAGACAGTGCCAGCCCATCATTCCCCGGTGCGTCTGGCCGCTGCCGGTGATGTAGCTGAAATCTTCGGTGACCCGGCGGATGGGGATGGCAATCATTTCGTCATCGGTCACACTCGTGAGCAAGGTCACCCGGTTTGCGTGGATCTGGAGAAGTTCGTGCAACGTTCCTCCGGCGTGTTTGGCGCCACTGGGACAGGCAAATCCTTTCTCACCCGCCTGTTGCTGGCCGGGTTGATCCATTACAACAAAGCATCGCTGTTGGTCTTCGATATGCACAATGAGTACGGTTTTGACGATACTTCATCAGATACCAATACCAAAGTTGTCGGCCTGCGCACCAAATTCCCCGCCCGCGTACGCGTGGTCGGGCTGGGCGCGAGTGCTTCCATCCGCAGCCACACCCCGGATTACACGCTGGAAATCGCCGAGAAAGATATTCAGCCCGAAGATATCGAACTATTGACCCGTGAACTGAATCTGAAGGAAACCACCCCTACCACACTGGATGCATTGGTACGCAGTTTCGGTGAAGATCGCTGGTTTCGAGAATTCCAGAATCTGCGGGCTGGCGCCACCATTGAAACTGAGGATGGGAAAAAAGTCCCAGCCGAAGACAGCGTGGAAGCGTGGGCAGCCCAGGAGGGAATTCATCCAGCCGCGGCGGCCGGCCTGCACAGCAAATTGACGCGCGTGTTCAATCGATCTTACATTCTGGAACATCCCGCTTCGGACGCACTGGGCGAGATCATTAAGTCGTTGGAAAACGGGCAGCATGTCGTACTGTCTTTTGGCAAGAACGAAAGCGACCTGGATTATTTGCTGGTCACCAACCTGCTTACCCGCCGCATTCGCGCCGCCTGGGAGCAGAAAACCAACGCCTACCGCAGCAATCCCACCAATACCAACGAGCCGCGACCACTGGTAATTGTGGTGGAAGAAGCCCACAAGATGCTCAACCGCGAGATGGCCGCTCAGACCACCTTCAGCACTATCGCCCGCGAAATGCGCAAGTATTACGTCACCCTGCTGGTGATTGACCAGCGCCCGTCACAAATCTATGATGAGGTGATGTCTCAGTTGGGCACACGCATCTCCGGCTGGCTGGGGGATGATCTGGATATTCAGGCAGTGCTTTCCGGTCTGGCCGGCAAGGAATCCCTGCGCGGCATGCTATCGCGGTTGCAACCGAAGGAAGAGGTGCTGCTGCTGGGCTGGGGTGTCCCCATGCCCCTGCCAGTCCGTTCACGCCGCTATGATGAGCGCTTCTGGCAGGAATTACTGGGTAAGGACAGCGGCAAACCGGTGGATGTGGATAAAACCATCAAAGAGATGGGGTTTTAGCATAGGTCTAGAAATAGGTGTGACTGAGCTTATCCGGTCCCTGAGTCTGTCAAAGGGGCCAAAACCCACTCTATCCCAGAGAAACCCTCAAAGCGTTTGCGCATCACTTCTAGCGATTGGGGATTGTTATCCACCAGCACAAAATGGCGGTCGAGTTCCAGACAGACAGCGCCGGTAGTACCGCTGCCGGCGAAGAAATCCAGCACTGTTTCGCCAGGGTTGGATGAGGCAGCAATTACCCGCCGCAGAATGCCCAATGGCTTCTGAGTGGGGTAGCCGGTCTTTTCCTTGCCGTTGGTGGGGACGATGGTATGCCACCAGGTGTCGGTAGGCAATTTGCCAAGCGCGGCTTTGACTTCGCCCACCAGACCAGGCGCCATGTAGGGAATACGGTCGACCGCACCCTGATTGAAGGTGTAATGCTGCGGGTCTTTGACATACAGCAAGATGTTGTCATGCTTGGCCGGCCAGCGGTTTTTGGGCCGCCCGCCGTAGTCATACGCCCAGATGATTTCGTTCAAGAAGCATTCCCGCCCGAAGATGGCATCCAGAAGAATTTTGCAATAATGGACTTCGCGGTAGTCTATATGAAAGTACAGGCTGCCGGTAGGTTTGAGCAACCGGTAGGCTTCTGTGAGACGCGGTTCGAGGAAGGCCAGGTAATCGTCAAAGATGTCAGCATAGCCTCTGGAACCGAGCTTGATGGTTTCATAACGGTTACCGGCAAAGCCAGTGCGGTCTCCGTTTTCATTGCGTTCGGTACGGATCTGCGTACGCGCCTGGGTCTTGCCGGTGTTGAAAGGCGGGTCAATGTAGATCAGGTCAATGGAATCTGAAAGTAGGGATTGCAGGATGGGGAAGTTGTCACTGAAGTAGATTGAATTGGGCATGCAGGAATTTTAACATGTAAATGAGCCTTTGATGCAGATGCGGTTAGATCTGAACGAAATATTTTTCCCAAATCTCTGTTTGACTTACATGTTTTGAAAATCAATTTTTGAATGAGAGAGCTTGTATGCATTATGAAGAATTTTCTTTCAATCAAGTAAATTCAAACGATGAGTCGCTTGTATTTGCAGGATGCGTAATTCAGTTACTCCAACTTTTTTTGCAATCTCAGGCCAGAGTCTCATGGTACTGGTTACATGATCAAGCATTTCACTCGCCCGATTGGTTTTCATCCCCGCAACCTTAGCCAAAGAGTATAGATCGTTCTGGTTAAACATATCCCGCTTTCCGTTAATGCTCATCTGGTGTTTGCCTGTCCAATCCCCTTTAGGGTCATAAGCATAAGAAACATCAAATGCGGGTGATAGCCTCCATTCCCCTGAACGGTTCATTAGAAAGGCAATATTTTTTACATGATCATCCTGATTACGGCCAACAACATTAAACAGGGCTCTCAAGACTTGTTGTTCCAGGTCTTTTTGAGGTAATCCCAGCTTTTTCATTATCTGAATTGCTTGCTCGTAAGAGTAGGTTGCTGGTTGGTTGAAATCCAGGTGAGCAATCGCGCCCAGCGATTGCATGTGTAATTTGCTCCCTTGAGCATTTCTATCAAACCGTTTCGTCATGAAATGACTTCGCCCTCCCTCATTGTGAAGACGGCATTGTGTCATTTCAATGCCAGCTTCTCTTGCCATAAGGTGATAGGTATATTCAATTTTTCCAAAGCCCTGTGGGTCGGAAAGTTCCTTATCTCTATTGTTGCTGATTCCGTCAAATTTCATTATCCAGTGTTCAAAACCGGGGGAAAGAGCAATTTGGCCTGATCGAAATTTATTTGTTTTGGGATTCCAGGCAAGAATAGCCTTTGCTCTTGCACCACCAGCCGAAGTTCCAACCCGGAGAATATCTTCCAACGCTTCCCGGTCATCTTTCCCGGTAAAAACTCCTTCCAACCCTGCACGTTGGTCAAGAATCATATTAGATAATTCGACCAGTTTCACTACCTCGATTTCCTTTGTTTTGGAAGAGGGTTCAAGAAGTGCTGGCTTAAATTCGAGGCCCCCCATGCCCCGGTTTCCGATATAACAAAGCCGTTCAACAGAGTTAAAACTGGTTATTGTTCTGCCTTGAGAAGCCAACCAGGTGTCAATAATTGCGTTTCCAAACTTATCTGGAAGAGAATCTGCAAGCAAGCCTGGCAATCCTCTGAAAGTAATTTGCGCAAGGGCTGGAAATTCGTAGGGAAATTCACTTAATGGCATCATTAATGGCGAAAGCTGAATTCCACCGCGGATGAAATCGGGAGCATATTGAAAAACTCCAACTTGCCTATCATCCACCCAC
>Ga0105047_10016405_pt1 | contig 11608 bp, 7 predicted proteins | sample MAT04_FD_78384 | JGI IMG/M metagenome (GOLD analysis project Ga0105047, IMG submission 78384) | Freshwater microbial communities from Lake Fryxell liftoff mats and glacier meltwater in Antarctica - MAT-04 (megahit assembly) | ecosystem: Environmental > Aquatic > Freshwater > Ice > Liftoff... | reverse complement strand
CACCTTGGAACTTGACGTTCGCCCACGCCGCCGACAAAGTCGGTGATGACGACAGCGGTCGTTCGCACATGCCGACCGACGATAGCGACCAGTTCGGGGCCGAGCGGCTGCATCCGATAGCCAGGAACTGACGCTGCCGACCCATAGGAGCCGGCGGCGGTTTTCTCAGTGAACGTCCGGTCCACCTTGGAACTTGACGTTCGCCCATGCCGCCGACAAAGTCGGTGATGACGACAGCGGTCGTTCGCACATGCCGACCGACGATAGCGACCAGTTCGGGGCCGAGCGGCTGCATCCGATAGCCACGAACTGACGCTGCCGACCCATACCAGTCATTCAGTTTGCCACTCTGCACGCCCGAAAGCAGGCGTTGCGCCATTTGCTGGCCGGACACATGCACAGGCCTTCGACCGGCCCGAATGGGGTAGGCTGCTCAAATCGCGAAGGCCTACCAGGCTGCATTCAAGACCGCCCAGCACCGCCTAGCACTTGATATCGAGGAACCGCCATCCAGCGTGGTTCCAAGGCGAGCGGGACCACGCCTGCGCCGATGCGGCAGCATTCCCTAGATCCTGCTCGCCGGTTGGGTCGGCAGCCGATCCAACACGTTCTTTAGGCAGCCGTACTGATCGTTCCCGTTGATCTTTGCCGGATTTACCAGGCTCATGACGGCCGCGGCACGTCTGCCCGCGCGCAGGCTGCCGGCGACCAACCAATCCGATCTGATTGTCAATAGAATTGTGTTGAGGAGCCAGAAGCGACGCCACTGGGAGCGGGTTTATGCATCGTCCTTTGATTGCCGTGGTCGGCGACGCCAACAGGTGTACTCGGCCGGAGGTTGCTCGAGTCGCCGCCAGCGGGCTTGGCTTGGAACTGGCAAAGAGGGAGTGCCGCCTCTTGGTCTTCTCTTCTAGCAAGGACCTCATCGAGTGGGAGGCGGTACAAGGCTACCTGGGCCTCGAGACGAAGATCCCCGAGCGCTCCGTCGAGGTTCGATATCCGCCGGCGCTACACGGTCGGTTTCCTGGTGAAGTGGAGGGCGACAAGCGATTCGTTCGCCGCCAGCAAAGCGGCGATTGGGAGGCATCCATCTACCCGTCGTTTGCCGAAGTGGACGGCATCGTTTTGGTGGGCGGCAATTACACAGCGAAGATCTGCGGCCTCCTGGCCATGGGCAGCCGCACCCCCGTGGTCGCTCTGGCCGGCCTGGGCGGAGGCGCGCTCCAGGTATGGCAATACCTTCAGGGCGAGATCGGCCGCCTGCCTTCGGCGGACGAGCTGAATCTGATGGCCGTACCCGAATGGCACGAGCGTTCGGCCAGCGAGTTGGTGGACGCGCTGCTGGCACAGCGTGATCGCAAGCTCGAGCAGCAACGGATGGCGCTCCGAGATGACGGTGCCCAGGAGCGTGCGCGTCGGCTGCGCTGGGTCGCGTTGCTCGGGGCCGCGTTGTTTGTATTAGTGCTTCTGATCCTGGTCGAGCTGCTGGCTCCGCAGGTGTCACGCGGGCGGCTTTGGCTGCTCTTTGCTGGCCCAGCCGTCGCCGGGGCTTCTGGCGCGCTGATCCGGATGCTTTGGGACGCGCGCGGCGCGCCGGAAGCTGCGGAGGAGCTGCCCCCGCTCACCACTGTCTTGGCCCTTGGCGCATTCGCGTCCGGGGCGGCAGGACTGCTCTTCCTACTTCCCCAGCTATGGATCCTCGAGAAGCTGACTGACGCAAGTCTGCTGAAACTGGCCGGGTTTGCGGTGCCCATCGGCCTTGTTGCCGGCTTGACAATGGACCGCGTCTTCGCGCGCCTGATCAAGATCGAGGTCCCCATGGACATGGCCGCCGGAGTTAGACCCGCTGCATTAACCGCGGGGCCGACCAAAGGGCGTGCCAGGACCACGGCGCGATAGCACGGTTCGCGTGCCAGTGTCCCAACTCGAGGCGACGAGGGCCATGTCTACAAGCAGGAAGAAGCCTTCGTACGCCGCATTCATCGGCTACTCGCACGCCTACGACAAGATCGCGCGATGGCTAACATTGGTGACTCGATTGCGAAAGTGGGCTCGGAGCCATCCACTCATCAGCGGCTGGTCGATGCAACGCGGCAGACCTCTACCCACCGCTGCCGAAAACTTGCAGGAGTTCCAAGCCGCAAAGCTGACCGTGGAGATGGTTCTTCCCGGCGTTCGACGGGCGCCCCGACTTGTAGATAGAAAATTTGTGAATATCTGCAATCTTCCTTCCCTGCATCGAGTGAGTCTGTGGGGCCTTCTTTCGTTTGTCGCCAGCTTTCGCAACAGGTACTCCGCTTGCCGCGGGGAGAAGTCCCGGACTCAAATCGGTGGCGCATCCAGAAGCGTCTGGATTCCGCCTTGCCAAACCCACAGGCCGGTCTGGTTGTACACGTACCCGGTAAGCGCCAACGCCAAAACTACTGCGGTGAAGAAAAGTTTGCGACGCGTGGACCATCCCTTACCTGCTGTGGGGCGGTAAGTCGCAGACTTGCTCGGCAACGAGGGACTCACGGAGCAACTCAGATCCAAGGGTATCGCGCCCGTCGCCCCGCTCGACGGCATAGACGCGGTCCTAACGCCTGACATCGAATGCAACGTGGCGCTCGGGCCGGTGTCACCTTGGGCGCTACGCAGTTCGGCCCGCTGGCAACGCGGGCAGTGCTGGCCAGTGAAGTGTACGTGGGACATGTCCTTGGGATGCAGCGCGCAGGGGCTGAACCTCTTGTCGGTCTTTAAGCGCTGCAGCGTCTCTACCCATTCCTTGGCCGAGGGCCGCGTCTGAGGGTCGCAGCCGGGCGCGAAGGCGCGGTCGAAGAGGCGGCGTAACTCGAGCGGGAAACTCTCGTGCTCCGAGCCCTCAGTGGGCATGATTTCGGGGTGCGGCAACAGCCCATAGGCAAAACGGCGTGCGGCGATGTTGGACGCCAGCGTGGCACTCTCAGTGTCGATCTGCAGAAAACCCTGGTACGGGTGCAGGTTGCGGTTAAGCCAGCGAAAGATCATCACCGCCAATGCAAAACGGTCCTGGCTGTCGCTGGTGAAGGTCACCGGCTGTTTTGCCGAAGACTGGAACTCGGGTGCCCTGATTTCCTCGCGGGCCGCGGTGGCCGCATGCACGACCTTGCCGTCGACGGCGATGCTGAAACTGTCACAGTCGATCAGGCAGACCCGCATGTGCTGGCGCTGCACAAAAATGTTCTGCGGGCTGAGATCGATGACCCAGTAACCTTGTTCATTGACGCTCTGCACCAGACGCGCCAGGTTGCGGCAACCGGATACGCGGCTGGGCAGGCTGTGGTCGGCTTCGCCCAGCGGCTCGCCCGGGTTCTGCTTGGGCGGCTTTTGCAGCGTCCATTGCCACGAGGCCAGGGATACGAAATCCGATGGCACACGCGGCATCAGAAAGCCTGCGAAAGCGCCGACTTCCTCGAGCACGATGTGGGTCGGCCAGGCGAGCAGGGGAATGACCACCCCGTTCTGTTCGGATTCGGCGTGCCGGGGCTTGTGTTGCAGCATCGACTCGATCTTGCGACGCCGCGCTTGGTCATCGACCTTGACATAAATCTTGGCGACGCAGCCCTGGCGATCGGTCGGTGCATAGACCTTGCCTTCGCCACCATGCGCACGAATGCCGTCGCGCTTGATAGGGTCGTCCGCCAGCGCGATGCGCTCGACTGTAGTGGACCCGGGGTCCAACAAGAGGCTCTTGTTCATGGCACCAGCACATCCTGGACAAGCAGTGTGAGGACAAGGCGCTGTTCGCGCGCGAGGCCGGTATCACGCACGCGCAAACGCAACTGACGCGGCCCGGCGGGTGTTTCGCCACCCGCAGTGACAAGGAATTCGCAGACCACGGTCTGGCTGTCCCGGGACCCATGTTTCAGGCAGGGGCCATCCGGGGGCTGCAGATCCAGGTCGGTCGGCGACTGCTCGATCTCGACCTGGTTGCCCTTGGCCACCACCACACGCACCCGCACCGAGCTGCCTCGGCTCAGCACCATGCGGTCGCCGCCCTCGAAGCGTGCGACCACCGACAGCGACGGCGGTGGCGCCTTGGGCGTCGGTGCGGAGTCTGCAAACAGCAGTGCCACTCTGTCCAGCATCACCGAGTCCAGCATCCCATACGCCAGCGGACCGATCAGCAGGACGAGCGCGACGGCCAGCGCCGCCCACCAGCGCCAGTCAGGCCAGAGGTCCGGCGGCGGCTGACGGGGCTCTTCAGGCGGCGTCGGCGGCAGCTCGGGCAAGACGGTTGGCGGTACCGGCGACAGCAACGCCTGCGGCAGCTCGGGGCCTGACTGCGGCGCAGCGCCGCGATCGACACGCAGGATCGTCAGCAAGGTCTTGTCGTCGCCGGTGACGCTGTGTGTCTGCGGGTCGGCCAGCCACGCGGCCAGCATGGTGTCGCGGTCGGTGCGTGCGCCGATCGTCACCAGTTGCGGCACCGCCAGGGGCAGGAAGAGCGGAAACACCTCACCGCGCTTCACGATTAAGTCCGTCGCGCCGTCGGTCATAAGCAGCACGGCATCGCGGTCGGCCGCGATCGGCAGCAGCGTGAGGTGCGCCGACCAGTCGGGGTCGGTCACGAAGTGCGTCTCGTTGGCATACTCACCGCGACTGCCGGCATGCAACTGTGTCGACTCTAGCGGAAACCAGACCCGGTCCACACCGCCGTTCCAGGCGCAACGGCTGCTGATGGCGGCACTGTCGCCGAGCTGGAACAGCCAGCGGCCGTGCGGGCTCAGCACACAGGCCACCAGCGTGCAGTGGAAGTGATGCAAGGGCGCGCCGCTGGCCAGCAGTTGCTGGCGTACGGCCTCCAGCCGGGCCACGGCCCAATCGTGCAGGGCCTGGGCATCCATGCCCGCCAAGTGCGGCGACCGGCCCAGATCCAGCAAGGCCTGCGCGAACTTGTCCGCCGTCAGCGTGGCGCCCTGCAAAGCGCGCGGCGCGCTGCCGGCACCGTCGGCCACGGCCGCGGCCACGACATTGGCCGCTTCATCCTGCAAGGCGCAGGCGTGGTCCTGGTTGGGCAGAGACTCCCGCAGGTGCGACTGCCCTATGACGCTGGCCAGGCTCAATTGCCAGATGGAGGGATGGCGCAATGACATTCGATGGCTGGTGCTCAGTCGCGCCGCGGTTCCACCGATTCCCAGGGCAGGCTGGCGTCGAGCACGATGGGCTCGCCATCGTTGGTCTGGCTGGCCAGCGAAAGGCTGGCCGACAGCCAGCGGAAGTAAGCGCCGAACCTGGCGGCGCTGAGCAGCTTGACGGGCATGCTGGACAGTTGCTGCAGCTTGTCCAGCTTGGCGCCTTCCACGGCTATCGGATAGATGATGCAGCGCTTGCGTGCCTCACTTTCCTGGCAATCGCGGGCGACCGAGCGCCAGACCGATTCGGCATCGGTCGGTTCACCATCCGTGATGACCATGATCCAGGGCCGCGTGTAGGGCACGCCCGAACGCCGCAGCCTCTGCTTTTGTTGGTCAAGGTGGTAAAGGGCCAAGCGCATGCCTTCGCCCAGCGGCGTGTTGCCGGCAGCCACCAGCGTGGGCGGTTCGAAGTCAGCGGCTTCGGTCCAGTTCATGTGCAGCTCGGCCTTGTTTTCACCGCCGCCGACGGTCACGATGGCCAGTTGCACACGGTTCAAGGCCGCAGCGTCGTCTTGCAGCGAGTCGTACAGCACACGCAGCCCATGGTTCAGTTCCTCGATGCCGGACATGACGGAGCCAGGGTGCTTTCGGGTCATCGAATGCGAGATGTCCAGCACCAACATGCACGGCGTGCGTTGTTCTGTGCTGGGGAAGCTGATGACGCCTGCATTGCTCATGACAAACCGCTCCGAATTTCAATTGACTCACGCGGAGCCGCGCCAACTTGCCCCTTGGTCAGCAACATCGGCGAAGCCCAGGTCGCCGCGCCCGGGTAGGCCTTGAACATGCTCTTGCGCGCGAAGAGCAAGGCCCGCCCCATGGAGCGCGATGTCTCCTGGCCGCTGAAGAGCGCGCCATAAAAGGTGGCTGCCATTTCGGCCGCCTGGCCGTCGTGCACGGGCCAGCGGTAGCCCAGGATGGCGGGTACGTGCTCCTGCAGCGCCAGCGAGAGGCAGTCCGCGTTTGCACTTTGGCAACTGCTGAGGAAGAGCAGCCGGGTGTCGGCGATCACGCGGGCCAGTTCAACCAGGGTACAGACCTGGTCCGGCTCGGGCGACAGCACGAGGCTGGGCATGTCGCGCCGGTTGCCGAGCAGGACCGAATGGCCGGCGAAGTGGACGATGTGCCACGGCGCCTGGTCGGCGACCGGTTTGAGCGCCTGGAACAGCGCCTTCTTCGGGTCTGCCCTGCGCGCCAGCTTGAGCACCTTGACCTTGCCGACGCGGCCCGGTTCGGCCTTGGACAGGGCGCGGCGGATGGCGGCGACTTCGGCCTCGATCCGATCCAGCCGCTTGAACTCGATCTCTGTCTCGCCGTCGACCACCACGCCGGGGCGCGGGTCGGCTGCGATCAGCAGCACATTCACCGGCTCTTGGCGCGACCGTGCATCGAAGAACAGCGGCGGCGTCCCGTCAGGCGCCGGGTAATGGCGCAGCATGGGTGAATTCAGTGCATGCCACTCAGCCTCAGCGGTAGGGCCGCCGGTCGCCGGCGCCGGCGACGGGCTCGGGCGGCCAGGCGCCTGCGGTGGCGCCACCGTGGCGCGCTTGAGCGCTTCCATCGGCAGTTTGTGCAGGCTCGGCTCAAGGCCGAACACTAAGCGCAACTGCGGCCGTTTCTGGTCCTCGCGCGTAGCGTCCTCGAACTCACGTTGCAGTTCCGGATTGCGATCAAAGATCTGCTTGCTGAGCCGGCGCCCGATGCGAGAGACCTGTTCACCCCAGTCCGGCTTGCCGGAGCGGACCTCCACCGTGTCGGCGTCGGTACACAGGAAATGCATTTCTTCGGCGTCGGTGCTCAGCGGGCCGCCGAACTTGGCATACACCTGTCCGCGCCGCTCCATCGTCCACGCGCCATGCGAGGTATCGAAGACGTCGATGTGGATCACCGTGCGGGTGCGTTGCCGCGCGGCTGCGTCAGCCGTGGTCGCGGCAGCGTGGGCGGCTGCTTCCAGCAGCATGCGTTCCCACTCATGCACCGGGCTCACGATCGCCAGGCGCGCATTTGCGATGCCGCGCAACTGTTCGATAAGCCCATGGTCGTCTTCCTCTGAAGATAGCACCAGTACCAGCACATCGGGCCGGTCTGCCTGCAGCCGGGCCAGGAAGCGGCGCGCAGCGGCGTGCTGGTCGTAGTCGGGGCGACCGCCTTTTCGTTCGGGCGCCGCCGCACCCAGCACTGCCAACGCACGCCGCCCCAAGGCATCGGCCAGCGGCAGCGCTTGCAGTTGCTCCACCGCCTGGGCGTAGCCGTTGCACGGGTGCAGCACAAACTGACCGATCGGCGCGTCTTCCAGCAGCGGCTGCAGCACCGCAAGGAAGTCGGCGCTCTCGTGCACGGCCAGCACGTGCAGCGGTGGCTCGGGGGGTGGACGGTCAGTGGCCATGCGACACATCGGGCACAGCCGCGGCGGGCGGCGGGTCGGCCGCCACCGCCGGCACCAGCAGGGTGTAGCGCCCTCTCGGGCCATCGTGACGGAACTCGCCGCCCATGCGCCGTAGCAAGGCCTCGACCACCGGCTCGATGTCGCGGCGCAGGTCGTCTTCGTCGAGCGTGCGTGCCGCCGCGCTGTCGGCGGCGCGCAGCCGCAGCGTCAGGAACGCACGCGTCGCGGACAGCAGGCCCAGCTTGAGGTCGATGACCTCGTCAGCCAAGCGCACCTGCAACAGATGCGCGAGCAGGCTCTCGACACAGTGCTGCAACTCCTTTAGGGCAGCGTTCACCAGAACGCCCTGGCCACGCACGGTGATACTCACCAGATCGCGGATCTCGCGCGGCAGCTTTTCCGTGACGATGGACACCACCCGGAAGAACTCGAACGGCGCCGTCTGCAGGCGGCTGTCTTCGGTGGCCGCCGCCACCCGCAGAACCCGTTCGAGCGAGAGATCGGCCTTGGCGATCTGTTCAATGGCGCCGCGGATCATCTGGTGCGGATCGGCTCTCTCGTCGGCCTTGTTCAGGAACGAAGACGCCAGCGCCAGAGGCACCCTGATTTCGCTGGCGAGCTGGCGAAAACGCGGCAGCAATGCGTCGATGCGCTCGCGGTATTCCTGGCCGCTCAGGTCGCTGGCCACAAAGACCTTGCCCCCATACTGGTCTGGCAGGCGCGCTGTCGATACCAGCATCGTGACCAGCGTGCCATCACCGCGGCGCAACTTCAGGATGCCAGACGAGCGGTCGTCGGTATTCAACAGATCGCTCGATCGGTCCTGGCCCTTCAGCGTGCGCGCCTTGGGGCGTTCCCAGCCCACCGACTCGTCGCCATCCACTTCGTCTTCTTCCAGCACCACGAACGACGGCAGGAAGCGGTTAAGCAGGTCTTCGCGGCGCATGCGCAGCTGGGTTTCACAAGCCCGGTTGACGTCGAGGATGCAGTTCATTTCGTTGGTGCGGATGACGACGTCGGCCATGTGGCCGAACACGGCGCTTTGCAGGCCCATGACTTCGGCGCGTTCGATAGCCAGCCCGGCCACGCGCAGGGGCAGTTCGATCGCCTGGCGCTCTTCGTCGGCAAACGCGGACTCCTGTACTGACTCGATGTTCAGCAGCCAGCGTGTCTGTTTACCCGGCAGTGGCAACACCAACTCTGACCGCAGCCCGGGCGCAACAGACTCGTAGCCGGCGCGGCTGGCCAAGCGGGGCGCGTTGACGACACGCCGCTCGCGGTAGGCCTCGCTAAGCAGGCTGCCTTCCTTGTCAATATTCTGGGCGTAATCCGGCGGCAGCAGCAGCGGCGCCTTAGTAGCCTGACATGCCAGGCGCAATTGCCCGCGGTCGGGGTCGACGCGGAAGATCGACACGTGTTCCCAGCGAAAGCGGTCCCAAAGCGCGTCGACCAGATGTTGCCGCATGGCGGCTGCGTCGTCAGCCATTGCGGTCAGGTTCTCGATCAGGTCCAGCGTGAACCGCTGCTGGCTTTGTTCGTCCAGAAACAGCGCCCAATTGACAGCCTCTAACAGGCGCAAACGCAGGCAACGCTGGACATCGTCCTCGACGAACGGCGGCTTGCCGCGATGTCGCAGCAGCGACACGATGGCCACCTGAGCGCCCTTGCTCGTGACGCGCAGCCGCAGCGCATGCTGAAAATTGCGCTTGCGAAAGTCTTGCAAGGTGGGGTCGGTAGTGGTGAGCTCGGCAAAGTCGGGCTGGGCGAACAGCGCGTCCAGGTCCAGCGGGCCCGGCGCAAAGTCGCGCACCATCATGCGTACAAAGGGCGGCATCGCCCACCATCGGTAGGGCGTGGGCAGTTCAGGCGCTGCGGGACTTTCGTAGAAGTTGCGCAGGTGCTCGCCGTTGCGGCTCAGCGCCGTGACCATCAGGGCATCGAAGACCAGCACTTCCCGCAACAGCCGGGCCAACTCGTTCAGCAGTTGCTGGGGCGTGGCGGCCATGTCCATCACGTCCTGGATGGCGCTGGCCACGGTGTCCACGCTCTGGTCCAGGATGAAGGCGATGGAGCCGAGCAATTCGCCGTCAGCGTCGTATTCAGGCACGGCCTCGACACGGGCCCGGACGGTTGTGCCCTGTTCGGGCAGCGAGACCTTGAGGTCGTAGCCAGAACCTCGCTGCAGTTCGTAGCGTGTTTCCATGGCTTGCTGCAGCGCGACCCGGCTGGCGTCGTCCAGTTTCAGGTTGGCCAGCCGCTGCCCAACGACGAGTTGCCCCTCCGTCATTGCGACGGCGGCGCGGTTGGCGTAGCTCACCACCTGATCAACCGAGGATCGCACCACGCCCAGCGAGAAGTGTTCGTCGTCGAAATTCTCCGCGCGCACGCGCAGTTCGACCATCTCATGCTCGTTCATGCCGTACCCCTGCAGGGGGCGGCAGCATGCCGCCGGGCGTTCGCCAGCGCCAACTTACGCACGTCGTTGAGCGGATCGGCCACGTGCAGGTGCTTGAGCGCGCGCGGCGGCGCTACGCCGTTGTCCAGTGGCTGGATCCGGATGCACTCGGCCTGCAGGTGGGCCAGGGCCTGCTGGTATTCCCAACGCACCCAGGTCGACTGCGACGCGGCATCGGACCAGAAGAGCAGGAACAGGTCGCGCGCCGCAATTTCGCGCGTCAGCGCCGCCTTCCAGGGCTCGCTCGGTGCCAGGTCGAGGCAGTCGACAAACACGTCCACTCCGAAGAAACGGATCGCCGCCACGCGGTCCAACACGCGGGCACGGTCGCGAGAGGAATAGGACGCGAAGGCCCTTTGCGGCAGCGAGATGCCGGCTTGCGTGGCCTGGGGCGAGGCGGCCGCGGGGCCCGGGTCGCAGTACACCTCCAGCGACAGGCTGGCCACGGTAACACCCGCTACCTCGACCCTGAAATGCAGCAGCGCCGGCTTGCCCCGGGCAAGGGCACCGGCGATGAGATCAAAGTCTTCGGCATGGGGCGTACCGTCCCAGTCGACATCGCGGCTCAGCGCCGCTCCCTCGCGCGGCGACAGGCCGGGGCTGAGTTCTAGATGCAAACGAAAGCCGCCCTCCAGCCGTGCCGACTGCAGACCCAGGTGTCGCGTGCGGTCGGCCGCCGACTCTAGGCCGTCCAACATCTCGCGCACTCGCGCTTCGTCACTGGCGCTGTAAACGAGAAAGCGGGCTACGAAGTGCTGACCCTTGCTTACTTGGCGCGGTGCAGTGGCGCCAAAGCGGGCTCGTCTTGGAGCACTGGCCGTTCGGGCCTGGGCTCCGTCATCAGGCTCTCTCCCGGAGAGCACGGCGGGTGCCGCCGCACTGATCAATTGCCCGGCCCCAGTCGACCTGGCGCTGCGCTTGCGGGTTCCGGCTCGCGTGGCCGTACTGCCTTGGGCGACCCGGGCTTGCACCGCCGCGAGCAACTCAGCGACGGCTTGGCGGGCTTTGGGGTCCAGTTGGCGGCTGGCTGCCGCCAGCGCCTGCTGCAGTTCCTGAAGAGCCAGGGCGGCATAGGGTGCGGTGGGCCACTCAGCAGCCAGCAGCACGGCGCGCAGCCAGCCGATCGCATCGGCCAGCTCGTGCAGTCGCAGCGCGTCTGCCGGCCGACCCTGTACGGCCGCCGAGGCGCGCGTCGCCGCCCATAGCCGGTCTGCCAACTCTGCCCAGTCTTGCGCCGTAGCTCGCACGTTTCCGCCTTAAATCACATCATGTTGCGCCCCAACCCTTCCTTGTAACAGAATGCAGGAAAGGTGAAGAGCCTCTGCGTCCTACGAACTAGGGAGGGGAGCAAGTTGTTCAAACGCAATTTCTCGTGGTGCTGGGGAGGTGACTAGTAGTTCGTTTCAACAATACAGTTACGTATTAGGCAACCCCGAGGTCGAACTTTTTCCAACTGAAGATGACGGGTGAGGCGTTGAACTCCTCGATCCCCATGAGGATGCGCGCCTTCAGTTCCTCGATGGAGCTGACGCGGATGTGGCGTAGGAACGTGCGCGCCATCTTGGAGAACGCGCATTCGATGAGATTGAGCCACGAGCCATGCTTGGGTGT
>Ga0105047_10016402_pt1 | contig 11611 bp, 7 predicted proteins | sample MAT04_FD_78384 | JGI IMG/M metagenome (GOLD analysis project Ga0105047, IMG submission 78384) | Freshwater microbial communities from Lake Fryxell liftoff mats and glacier meltwater in Antarctica - MAT-04 (megahit assembly) | ecosystem: Environmental > Aquatic > Freshwater > Ice > Liftoff... | reverse complement strand
GGGTGCCATTATTAATAATAATTGTTTTCCTTATTTTTACTGCTCCGCGCCCATCCGAACAGCTTTTTCCCCAAGCAACGCCACCTAGTCTAAACAAAGAACCTGTAATTGAAAAACCGTCAAGTTAAAAAATTATCGCTATATTAGGGCTTTCAGGATTTAAGATTATTGAGAGGAGTGAAGGAGAAATAAAGGTTTCAAAAACCAAAAATATCCCGAATCAGCTTAAAGGGGACTTATCTGTATACGGTAGATTTTTAAGGGGGATTTAGGGGGATCGAAACCTTAAAACGTAGACAGATAGGACTTATACAGGAGCAGGACTGGGGATGAGGGTTGAGTGTAGTTGCACATTGTGTAATTTTTGAAGAAATTTTAAGTTGCCCATTGCGTTTGGTAATATCAGTTACTATTGGGTAGAGTTGAAATTGAATACTAATTTCTAATAGACCTAAACTTTGAATATTCAATTCGGTGTAAATGCAAACGTGAGAAGACTTAGCTAATAGCGACAATCCAATATGCTATCTGGCTAATTATAAATACTATTTACTTGAATCTGAGAAATAGAGAGTAATGAAAGATCTTATCTACACAAGCAAGACGAGCGAAATTGGGGCAGTGATCCGCAGTTATGATTGGGCGCAGACACCTTTAGGCGCGATCAATAGTTGGTCGTCAGACTTAAAAGTAGCAGTACAAATCTTGGTAACAGAGCTAGACCGACTTGATACCGCTCCAGTTAGTCAAAATGCAATTCAAGATTTTAGCGAAGATGCGAGCCGAGACCTAGAATATGAAAACTTGCTATCTAAAAACTTAATACCTGAAAGCGATTCTTTACAAGATCTATTCCGCCGCCGCTACAACATTTTATTTAATTCTATCGATTGCGGTTTTGGGATCTGTGAGATGCTGTTTGACGATCACGGGCAGCCGTTAGATTATCGATTTTTAGAGGTTAATAATTTATTTGCTGAGATGGCAGGGTTAGAGCCAGACCAGTTAGTTGGTAATACTGCATATACACTATTTCCACATTTAGAAAGTCTGTGGGCTGAAACCTTTGGCAGAGTGGTATCAACCAGAAACCTCATTAATTTCGATCATTATTTTGCTCAAGTAAATAAATGGTATGAAATTAATGCTTTTGCCATTGACGACCCTCAACAACATCGGTTTGGCATTTTATACAATGAAATTACCAATGCAATCACCGACCGCCTGTATGCGCCTTTATTAGATTCCATCGATCAGGGTTTTTGTATGTGTGAGATGATCTTTGACGATTACGGGGCACCGTTAGATTACCGATTCCTTGCGATCAACAATAAATATGAATTAATGACGGGGCTAACTGATGTCATAGGTAAAACAGCTAAAGAAGTCATGCCGACGTTGGAGGATTTTTGGTTTGAAAATTACGGTTTAGTAGTCCAAACTGGGAAATCGGTAAGGTTTGAGAATTATGTCTCTGCCATGCATCAGTGGTTTGATGTTAATGCTTTTCCCATTGAGTCGCCTCATGATCGTACTAATAACTCTAGATTTGGGATTTTATTTACAGATATTAGCGATCGCAAGCAGCAAGAGTTAAATAATAATTTTTTAGCAGAAATTCAAACCGATCTCATACACCTGACCTCGGCTGAAGAAATTATGGAAGTAGTAGGAACTAAACTTTATAATTGGTTTGGTTTTTCACTTCTCACTTTTTCTAATGTCAATGCTGGTGGCACTACAGCTACAACTGTCTACAATAACCGCGATGCTGATATCCCCTATATCAATACTACCCATCACCTGCTCGACTATTTTTGTGAAGTTCATCTCGATCAACTAAGAACTGGGCAAACTGTGGCGATTGCTGATGTCACTACCAATCCCGATCTCAAAATCAGTGATATCAATAATTATGCAACTTATCATATTCGATCGCTAGTCACCGTACCTTATTTAAGAAATAGTGAATGGAAATTTTTTATTGCAGGATGTCGCCGCACTACATCGATTTGGAGCGCAGCCGAACTAGAACTAATTAGTGAATTAACCGAAAGAATTTATCTGCGAATCGAACGCGCCCGTAGCCAATTAACTTTACGAGAAATAAATCACCGCTTTGAAACGGTGTTGCAGTCAGTAAATGGCATTATCTTTGAATTGGATGTCCAAAGTGACATGGTTTATCGTTCTGAAGGACTGTTACAGTTAGTAGGGGTTATGGCTAAAGATGCCGACCCAACTAAACAATGGTGGTTAGGACGGATTCACCCTGAAGATATTCCGCAAAGAGAAGCTACATTTGCTAGTTTTTCTGACTCCAAAATCAATCGCTATCAATCAGAATATCGAATTAGGCATGAAGATGGACGCTGGATAGATGTATGGGAACAGGGCAATATTGAAAGAAATGCCGATGGTGAAATTGTTAAGTTATTTGGCTTTACCTGGGATATTAGCGATCGCAAGTATGCCGAACGTAAGCTCAAAGAAAGTGAAAGAATCTATCGGGCGATCGGCGAAACCATTAACTACGGCATTTGGATTTGTGATAAAGATGGGAATAATACCTATTCCAGTCAGTCTTTCCTAGACCTATTAGGCATTACCCAAGCAGAATGTTCGGGTTTAGATTGGAGCCACCTTCTCCATCCAGATGATCGGGAAACCTCTGTTGCTGACTGGTTGGAATGCGTGCGTACGGGAAACCAGTTTGATAGTGAACAACGTTATTTAGGTACCGATCAGAAGTATCATGACGTTTTGGCGCGCGGTAATCCCGTCTATGACGATCAGGGTGAACTAATTTGCTGGACGGGGATTGCTTTGGATGTGAGTCGCCTTAAAGAAAGCGAAGCCCGTTTGCGCCAAAGTGAAGAACGCTATCGCAGCCTAGTTGAACTAATTCCCCAGTTGATTTGGAAAGCCGATGCCGAAGGAAAAGTGATAGATGTGAATCAAAGGTTCCTAGACTACACAGGCTTAACCACGATTGAAGCAGTGAAGAATTTGAGCTTGGAACCCCTTACCCATCCCGATGATTATGAGTCCTTGACCGATGCTTGGCAACGCAGTCAAAGTTTAGGTATTCCCTTGAAGGCAGAAGGTCGAATTAGAAGGCATGATGGCGTTTATCGTTGGCACCTACACCAAGCAATTCCCAGTAAAAATGAGAATGATGAAGTGATCAGATGGATTATCGCTTGTACGGATATTGAAGAGCAGAAACAATTGGAAAGGGACTATGCGAATTTGGTGCAAGAAGTTCAAGAGCGCAATCAAGAGCTAGACCAGTTTACCCACAATGTTTCCCACGATCTCAAAGCTCCGCTTAGGGGGATTTCCAACCTGTCCCAATGGATAGAAGAAGATCTCAAAGACTCAATTCCGCCCGAAAACAAACAACAACTGCAACTAATGCGATTGCGAGTTTATCGAATGGAAGGTCTAATTAATGGACTCCTCAACTATGCTCGAATTGGTCGAGAACAAATTGCCTCAGACCTAGTATCCATGCCAGAGCTACTATCTGAAATCCTAGACTCTCTCGATCCACCCTCCACGTTTAGGATTGAAATTGCTTCGGATCTACCCACTTTTTCCACCAAACGCATTCTCCTCAGCCAAGTCTTATCTAACCTCATTGGCAATGCCATCAAACACCACGATCGCCCCGATGGTAAGATTACAGTCTCATTCAGGGAATATGCCGAATCTCCAGAATTTTATGAATTTGTCATAACCGATGATGGCAAGGGGATTGATCCAAACCAACAAAAGCGCATCTTTGATATTTTTCATACCCTAGAACGGGATAATAGCGACAGTACAGGGATTGGCTTGGCGATCGTCAAAAAGATTGTAGAAACTGAAGGGGGTAAAATTTACCTGCAATCCGAATTTGGCAAAGGCTCATCCTTTTATTTCACGTGGTGTAAATTTGCAATCCAGCCCCCTGCTCCTAATTCTGGGGGGTCTGAAAATTAAAGTCCCCAGAATTAAAGATTTAGGGGCTTCGGAATGGGTAATCTTTTTACCAAAAACCGTCTAAGTATTTGTGCGGATCGGTATTGGCAGTAACCTACACGAAATCTTAAGTTTAAAGATTAGTAAGAAATTACTCATATTGAGAGATTCTTAGAACCAGCCAAATGTAATAAATTAACCGTATTATTCAACGATAAATTCGATTTTTAACTATGTAAAGCTTCTAACTACTCGACACATTTACTTAATATATTTATATATTGTAAAAATTAGAGCTTAGGTAGTAATTTACATAAATTGCATAATTACTTATAAAAAAGATATTGATCAATATTTTAGTAATACCAAATGATAAATATTTTACTAATAGAAGATGACGATGTAGATGTCATGAACGTGCAAAGAGCGTTTAAAAAAGGTGATATTACCAGTTCCTTGTTCGTCGCTCGTGATGGCTTAGAAGGGTTGGAAATGTTACGAGGAAATTCAACTATACCATCTGTAATTCCTAAAGGGCAGCGTCTCATCCTTTTAGATGTCCATTTGCCTAAAATGAGCGGAATAGAATTTTTACAAGCCCTACGCGATGACCCCAATCTTAGAAGGATTCCAGTTGTAATGTTAACAACATCTAACGAAGAGGGCGATCGCTTTAATGCCTATAATCTGAACGTAGCAGGTTATATTCTCAAATCCCTACCATTCGCTGCATTTGTGGATATGATGGCAACCGTAAATAAATATTGGTCGTTGTGTGAGATGTTGTAAACGAAGGATCTGTTACGAGTTCTAATCATTGATGACGACGAAGTTGATCGCATGGCGAGCCATACCTGCTGGCAATAGATTGATTTCGCTATCCATCAATAGGCGATCAATATAGAGAGTACCGACTTCAACCAGCTCCATACCGCATTCTCTAGATAAAAACCTTGCTAACGGGATCTCTAATTGCGAATCGGGGAATAAAAATGCTTTGCGAGCAGTCAAGGCTTGGCGATAACGCTCTAGAGCAATTTTGGGGTATTCTGTTGGCTAATTCCAAAAAATGTCTTTAACCATTCTTCTTTTTCTTTCCCATATTCGACTATAGCAACGAAATTATCCGCTCCACTGATCGTTCCACAAATAGTTATGATTAGTATGTCTATCAGCTTATGGAGAATACTGTGGGATGCTCTAGGGTCTGGCAAATTCCCAAAGTGTGTTTCGATTAGCGCAGTAGGACTAACTGTTGCTGACATTTTGGATCTCTGATTTTGTAAATACTTTCAATTATCCTGCTTTGTCGTTTTTATTTCCTCTTTTGTTAAGAAACGTGTGCGGTTGCCCTAGATCGCTAAATACTTAACTTTGGATAGGGTACAGAACACGGTATCATAGGTTCCACAAAAAACCATGTATGAACTAACCCATGGGTACATTAAATTTTGGTTTACTACCGTCAGTCAAGTAAGTAGATTAAATCCTTAGTTAAACAAAAATATGCGTAACTCAAAACCCATTGACCACAGCACTGCTCAAAACCTTTGGCAAGTTTGGCAAAAGACGGCGCAGGTATATCCTGATATTCTGGCAGTGCATGATCCCCATGCCCAAATCGAAGTTAAGTTGACCTACGCTCAATTAGTAGAACAAATGGCAAGGTTTGGGGCAGGTTTACGATCGCTTGGCATTCAATCAGGAGCGCATATAGGTCTAATTGCGGATAATTCTGTCCGGTGGTTAATTGCCGATCAAGGGATGATGGCGATCGGGGCAGTTAATGCTACTCGTAGCTCACAGGCGGAACAGCGCGAACTTTTATATATTCTGGAACATAGTGATAGCACTGCTTTAGTGATTGAAAACTTAGCTACTTTAGATAAGCTCCAACCTGAACTGCAAAATCTGTCAATTCAGCAGATTATTTTACTATCTGATGAGGATGTCCCCACTGGAGTGTATAACTTTTCCCAAATCCTCGAACTTGGAGCTAGTCAAGATTTGGGCAATCCTAACATTACTCCTCAAACCCTTGCGACTTTAATCTATACGTCTGGGACGGGTGGCAATCCCAAGGGCGTAATGCTGACTCACGGCAATTTACTGCAACAGGTAACAGGCGCTTTAGATGTGTATGCTGTCCAACCAAGCAAGAAAGTTATGAGTATTCTTCCCACTTGGCACTCCTACGAGCGATCATTTGAATATTTTATATTTTCCCAAGGCTGCACACAAATTTATACGAATTTACGCTCGATTAAAGTAGATCTGAAGGATTTTCAAGCAAATTATATGGTGGCAGTGCCTAGGTTGTGGGAATCAATTTATGAAGGTGTCCAAAAGCAATTTCGAGAGCAGCCAAAGAGTAAGCAAAAATTAATCAATTTCTTTTTTAAGCTTAGTTTGGCATATATCAAAGCCAGAAGAATATGGCAGGGACTAGATTTAGAGAATTTAGCTCCTTCAGGTTGGGAACGTTTTGCGGCGGGTCTAAAAATGTTGACTTTAGCTCCACTACATAAATTGGGCGATCGCCTAGTTTACAAAAAAGTTCGAGAAGCAACAGGCGGGTGTTTAGAGCTAGTGGTCAGTGGTGGGGGGTCGATCGCTTTGCATTTAGAAGACTTCTATGAAATTGTGAATATTCCCATTCTTAGTGGCTATGGTCTAACAGAAACTGCACCGATTACCCATGTGCGTAGACCAAATCGCAATATCCGTAATGGGGATGGACAGCCTATTCCTAAGACTGAGACTAGAATTATTGATCAAAATACGCGTAAACCTCTCTCGCCTTATCAACTAGGACTGGTGACACTCCGTGGACCGCAGGTTATGCAAGGCTACTATAAAAATCCGACGGCAACAGCTAAAGCGATCGATAGCGATGGTTGGTTTGATAGTGGCGATCTGGGCTATGTGACCCCTTGGCAGGATTTGGTGATTACGGGAAGAGCAAAGGATACGATTGTCTTGAGTAATGGCGAAAATATTGAACCGCAGGCGATCGAGGATGCTTGTTTGCGGAGTCCTTTAATTGATCAAATTATTGTGGTAGGGCAGGATCAAAAACAATTGGGGGCTTTAATTGTGCCAAATTTGGCGGGACTAGAAGCAGCAAACTTAATTCCACCCAATTCCCAACTATCAGATCTAAATCTGGAAACTGTAGAGATTAGAGCGATCTATCGAGAGGAGTTAAATCGTGAAGTTAAAAACCGTCCAGGCTATAGCGTTAACGATCGCATTGGTGCAGTTAGTTTTATTTTGGAACCCTTTGCGATCGCCAATGGCAGGATGACCCAAACCTTCAAAATCAAGCGTAATGTTGTAAATGAGCATTACCAAGATATTATTAACAAGATGTTTGTCTAAACTAGAAATCTCAATTATATGAATTCCATAGATTTTGCTAATCAGCTTCTCCTTAAGCGTGTTGTTAATATCAAAGTAATTGTGACTCCACGGTGGAAAGATGAAATGCAGCAACAACTTCAAGTCCAAATCCAACAACTTGATGGTCAAATTCAACAGGTTGAAGCTCAAGGGCAAAGAATGATTGCTGAAATTGAACGCCAGAGTATCAAGCCTCCTGGACCCGCCGTATTAAGTGAAATCGAGTCCATTCGCGCTCAGATCAACGAACGTAAGTCTGAGTTTCTGGAACAAAAAAATCAGGCACTACAACAACTAAGTCAAGTTCAAGTGTTGGAACTGGAACAAGAAGTGAGTCAAGGGCAATTGGATAGTTTCTTTACAGTTAGCAAAGGTGACAACTTAATTGGCTTGATGCAGGTAGAAGTTGTCCTCAGAGATGGCATTGTTGAAGATATTCGGGCTGGATTCCCTAATCCTTAAATTAGTTTTTGATTGGGGCGGATTCCTAAAAAATGCCTTTGATCGTGCAGAATTTTTGTAGCTGCTGCTGCTGGTACCGCAGGACTAAAGATATAGCCTTGAATACCATCACATCTTAGAGCGCGCAAGAATTCTATTTGTTCAGGGTTTTCCACTCCTTCGGCGATCGCTTTTAAGTTCAAAGTATGGGCGATCGCTATAATTGCTGTAGAAATAGCGGCATCATCTTTATTGTTGGGAATTTCTTTAATAAAAGCCGCATCGATTTTGAGCTTCTGCACGGGGAATTTCTTTAAGTGCATGAGAGAAGAGTAACCTTTGCCAAAATCATCAATGGAAATTTTAATCCCCATATCCTTCAAGCTTTGTAAGGTATCGGTGGCAGCATACTCATCTTTCATCACTGCACTTTCGGTAATCTCAATTTCCAGAAAGTTGGGATCTAATTTAGTCTCTTCTAGGATTCGCCGCACCTTGATTAATAATTGCGGATCTTGAAATTGTTTTGCGGAAAAATTGACAGCGATTTGGATTGGGGGCAGCCCCATATTTTGCCATAGTTTATTTTGGATGCAAGCTGTGCGTAATACCCACTCGCCAATAGGAATAATCAAGCCGTACTCTTCAGCAATGGGAATAAATTGATTGGGAGAAATGAAGCCTGATTCTGTTTGCCATCGGATTAAAGCTTCCATACAGATCACTTTTCCTGTTTGCAAATCTAGTTGGGGTTGATAATACACCTCAAATTCGGATTGGGCGATCGCTCTTCTAATTCCACTTTCCATAGACATCCATTCAAAAGCTTGATCATGCATGGATTGAGTGTAAATTTGGTAGTGATTCCGCCCTTGTTCCTTGGCTCGATACATGGCCACATCTGCATTTTTGAGTAAAGTATCACCATCATCGCCATCATGGGGATATAAACAAATCCCAATACTGGCAGTAATATACATTTCGTGGTGATCTAAATAAAATGGTTCAGATAAGGATTCTAGGATCTTCTCTGCAACCTTAACCACATCTTCCAGTAGTTTGACTTCAGGCAGTAGCAGCATAAATTCATCGCCGCCCATCCGTGCAATCGTATCGCTTTTACGGATATTTTTGATAAATCTTTCTGATACCAGTTGCAGAAGGCGATCGCCCATGGCATGACCAAGGGAATCATTTATGCACTTAAATCGATCTAAATCTATAAACATTACTGCCAATAGAGATTGGATTTCAGGCTGATCCTGATGTAATCTATGGGCAAGGGCTAAAGCCTGATCTAGTCGATCGTTAAATAAAGCACGATTTGGTAGTCCAGTTAAAGGATCGTGAAATGCCAGATAGGAAATTTTGGCTTCTGCTAACTTGCGATCGCTCACATCTTCAATTTGATCAATAAAATTAATGGGATTACCATCAGCATCCCTAGTTAAGGACACCCGTAGGATCGTATCCACAGTGTTTCCATCTTTACGAATATATCTTTTGGAAATCTTGTAACTAGGAAAATCACCTGCGAGGATTTTTGCTCTCATTTCTAGGCTAGACAGTAAATCTTGAGGATGGGTAATATCAACACATCGCAGCTCCATTAGTTCATCAGAGGTATAGCCCAAAATTTTACATATCGCTTTATTTACCTGAATTGATCTGCCATCCAAGGCTTTAATCATCATGCCGATAGGAGCATAATTGAAAGTCAAGCGGAATCGTTCCTCGCTTAAACGCAGTGCCTCGGAACCTAACTTCATTTCCGTAATATCAACAACTGAGCCTTCGTACTTTAGTAAATTACCTTGGCGATCGCGAATGGCTCGCACATTTTCAGAAATCCAGACTTTGCTCCCGTCCTTACGATAGATTTCAGACTCAAATCCTAAAACGGCATCTTTCTGCTTGAGTAACTCTCTAAACTCTAGTCTTCGTTGCGGCTTTACGTATAATTGATTGGCAATATCCGTAATTCCGTTCATTAAATCTTGGGGTGAATCGTAGCCATAGATTGACGCTAACATCGGATTCACTTTTAGATATTTACCTGCTTCCGAAGTCTGAAAAATTCCTTCAACTGCATTTTCAAAAATACCCCGATAGTCTTCTTCTGCTTGGGTTAAGGCTTCTAAGGCTCTATTTGCGATATTCTTTTGGGTAATATCCTGAACGGTAAGAATTACAGCAGGATGGTCATTGTAAATAATATGATATGAACTAATCTGAACATCTATGATTTGTCCATTTTTTTTTAAATGTCGATCAAAGCTCTGGATTTTAGGATGAAGATCAGAACTAGGAGCAGAAAAAATAATAGTAGGAATACTGGCAATATTTTGATTCAGAAATTCTTGCCGATTATAGCCGTAGAGATAAATTGCCGCATCATTGACCGCAACTATATCTAAGGTTTGGCTATCATAAATTAAAACTGGATCTGTGCAATTTTCAAATAAATTCTGACATGTTTGTTTGGATGCTTGGATCGATTTTTCGAGGCGATCGCCTATGGTATGGTCTTCAAATTTAACAATTAGATTAAAGGTAGAATTTTTGAATTTTGGATATAGTTTTTCATCTAATAAAAACAGACTCAAGGCTAAGTTGACCAATTGTTGATCTTTAGTTATGAAGTTGTAATGGAGATTTTCTTGTTTAGTTTGCCCTAGGGCTAATCTTGTTACTGCTTGCTCGTAGATAGTTATATCATCATAAACTAGGCTGTGAATTTGGGAGTTTCTAAGTTCTTCAGTAGTGTAGCCAAGCATTTCACAGAAACCATAGCTAGCATCTATAAAGCAACCGTTTTGAGATAATATAAATACACCAACAGTAATATCCTCATTTTCCTGAAACTGTTCCAGCTTTGATTGTAATTTTTGTTGTTTTATTAACTCAAGATAAAATGGCTTGAGATCTCCTAAACTCTCGATTTCTAGGTCACTTAATAGTTGTTGGGAAGCCTTTAAATTCTTCATGTATACCTAAAACACTTAGCTCTTCATTCTATGGGTTTTTAATTTTTAATTTTAGTATTTCTTGCTACAAATATCTATGACAGAAAGATTGCAAAAAATAATCGCTAGCTATGGTATTTCTTCGAGAAGAGGTGCGGAGGAGTTAATCTTAGCGGGTCGAGTTAGGGTTAACGATCAATTAGTCACTATTTTAGGTGTTAAAGCCGATCCTGACTGCGATCGCATCTCTGTTGACCATCGACTAATTAATCTCGAATCCAAGCCCAAACCGAAATTAGATTATATTTTATTATACAAGCCTAAAGGTTTTATTTGCAGTCGCCGTGACCCCCAAGGACGGAAGACCATTCAAGAACTTTTGCCGACTCAGTATCAACACCTTTATTCCGTTGGGCGACTTGACTATGACAGTAGTGGGGCATTACTCCTAACTAATGATGGAGATTTTGCAAATTACTTGATGCATCCTAGCCATCATGTCGCTAAGTTCTATGAAGTTATTGTCCAAGGATGTCCAAGCGATCGCATTCTAGAGAAATGGCGCACTGGTATAGATTTAGATGGCAAACTGACTTTACCTGCTCAAGTTATGGTTTTATCAACTCAGAAAAGTAGCACTAAACTCCAAATAGTTTTGCATGAAGGTCGAAATCGTCAAATTCGGCGGGTAGCTGAAATTTTAGGACATCCTCTACTAGAACTGCATCGAGCGGCGATCGCTACTATTAATTTAGGCAATCTACTTCCTAAAGGTTTGAGGCAATTAAGCAGCGAAGAATTACAAATTTTAGGCATTAAGTGAAGTGGCGATCGCT
>Ga0105047_10016401_pt1 | contig 11612 bp, 8 predicted proteins | sample MAT04_FD_78384 | JGI IMG/M metagenome (GOLD analysis project Ga0105047, IMG submission 78384) | Freshwater microbial communities from Lake Fryxell liftoff mats and glacier meltwater in Antarctica - MAT-04 (megahit assembly) | ecosystem: Environmental > Aquatic > Freshwater > Ice > Liftoff... | reverse complement strand
GGGCTGATGGTCACGTTCGGATCGCTGAGCGAGACCTCGACTTCGATGCGCCAGTACACGCGTGACCTGTACACCAACCTCGAGGCCGAGACCGGGCTGGCCACGGGCTTCAAGCCGGTGGGGTTCATCGAGCTCGCGTGCGATTCCGACCGGCTCGAGGAGTACCGGCGCGTGTCGGCGTTCAACCGCCGGTGCGGGGTCGACGTGCACGAGATCTCGGCTCGCGAGGTCGCCGACATGTTCCCGATCGCGCGCACCGACGACGTGCTCGCCGGCTTCTACGTGCCCGGCGACGGCCGCGTGAACCCGGTGGACGCGACGATGTCGCTGGCCAAGGGCGCGCGCATGCAGGGCGCCACGATCGTGCAGGGCGTGAGCGCCACCGACGTGTTGTCCGATGGTGGTCGCGTCATCGGCGTCGTCACCGATCACGGCACCATCGAATGCGAGTACGTCGTCAACTGCACCGGCATGTGGGCCCGCCAGTTGGGAGAACGCCACGGTGTGAACGTGCCGCTGCAAGCCGCCGAGCACTACTACCTGATCACCGACCAGATCGAGGGCATGAGCGGCTCGTGGCCAGTCATCGAGGACCCGGCCAACTTCGGCTACTACCGCGAAGAGGTCGGTGGGCTGATGATCGGCTTGTTCGAGTCGGTGTGTGCGCCGTGGAAGGTGGACGGCATCCCGGGCGACTCGTCGTTCACGTCGCTGCAGCCCGACTGGGACCGCATGGGCCCGTATCTCGAACGGGCGATGAGCCGGGTGCCGATCAGCAGCGAGATCGGCATCCGCACGTTCTTCTGCGGTCCGGAGAGCTTCACCCCCGACCTCGCTCCGGTGGTGGGCGAGGCGCCGGAGCTGCGGAACTACTTCGTGTGCGCCGGTCTCAACTCGATCGGCATCCTCACCGGAGGCGGTCTCGGTCGAGTGGTCGCGCATTGGGTGATGAACGGCGAGCCCGACGTCGACGTCACCGGCATCAACATCGACCGTCTGCAGCGCTACCAGGCCAACCCCGAGTACCGCCGCCTGCGCACCGTCGAATCGCTCGGCATGGTCTACGCGTGTCACTACCCGAACCGGTCGATGCAGACCGCCCGCGGCGCGAAGCGATCACCACTTCACGCCCGACTCGCCGCCGAGGGTGCGTACTTCAAGGACGTGAGTGGCTGGGAAGGCGCCGACTGGTACGCCGGGCCCGGCGAGACACCGGACCCCGGTGCTCTCACGTGGCGCCGTCCCGCATTCTGGGACCGGTGGGAGGCCGAGCACCGCGCCTGCCGTGAGGGCGTGATCGTGATGGACATGTCGTTCATGTCGAAGTTCCGGGTGCAGGGACGCGATGCCGGCGCCGTGCTCGACCGGCTCTCGGCCAACGCCGTGAACACCGAGTCGGGCCTCATCACCTACACCCAGTGGCTGAACGAGGCCGGCACACTCGAGGCCGATCTCACCGTCACCAAGCTCGGTGACGACGAGTTCTTCGTGGTCGCCACCGACACCGCACACCGCCATGTCGAGACGCGGCTGCACCGGCACGCCGAACCGCACCACGCGTTCGTCACCGACGTAACCTCCGGCTTCGCCCAGATCAACGTGCAGGGCCCTCGGTCGCGCGACCTGCTGCAGACCCTCACCACGGCCGACCTGTCGAACGAGGCGTTCCCGTTCCGCACGGCCCGCGACATCGATCTCGGCTTCGCGCGGGTGCTGTGCGTGCGGATCACCTATCTCGGCGAACTGGGCTACGAGCTGTACGTGCCCACCGAGCAGGCGGTGCACGTGTACGAGCGGCTCACGGCCGCCGGACCCGGTTTCGGCCTGCGTCACGCCGGGTTGAAGGCGCTCGCCAGCTTGCGGATGGAGAAGGGCTACCGCGACTACGGCCACGACATCGACAACACCGACAGTGTGTTGGAGGCAGGGCTCGGGTTCGCCGTCGCGTTCGACAAGCCGGGTGGGTTCATCGGTCGCGACGCCGTCGCGGCGCGCAAGGCGGCCGGACCGCTCACGCGTCGCATCGTGCAGGTGCAGCTCACCGACCCCGAGCCGCTGATGTTCCACGCCGAGGTCGTGCATCGCAACGGGGTACCGGTCGGTTACATCCGCGCTGCCAGCTACGGGCACACGCTCGGTGGTGCGGTGGGCCTGGCCATGATCGAGGCGGGCGAGCCGGTCACCAAGGCGTACCTCGCTGATGCCACCTGGACGGTCGACGTCGCCGGCACGCACGTCGCGGCGATCGCGTCGATGTCGCCGCTCTACGACCCGACGAACTCGCGGATCAGGTCCTGAAGCTCCACGTGAGCGTCACGGTCGCCTCGGGCGGCTTGGCGCCGGCTGCCCTGTACGTGGCGAGCGCCGCGATGTTGTCGCCCTCGGTGGGCACCCACATGCCGTAGCAACCATTGGTTCGGGCGATGTGTTCGAGTTCGGCCACGAGTGCGCTCGCGATCCCCCTCCGCCGGTACGGCTCATCGACGCCCAGTTCGTAGACGAACAGCTCCACGCCCTTGTCGGGATGCACCGTCTCGACCCCGCTGATGAACCCCGCCGGCGTCTCACCGAGGTAGCAGATCAGCAGGTGATGGCCCTGGCGCGTCAGGAACTGGGTGGTCCAATCCCGCCGTGGCGTCGCATCGAACAGCACCGCCGCATCGAGCACCGCCGCCACGTCCGCCGGTCCCATCCGCCTGATCTCGAACTCCTGCGCTCCCATGTCGGGATCGTATGCGCCCATCCGAGTCCCAGCCCCCCATCCGAGTGCCAGCCGCCCATCCGAGTGCCAGCCGCCCACCCGAGTCCCAGCCCCCCGAACGAGTCCCAGCCGGTCCGCCCGAGGGTTCCAGGCACCCCCGGGGTGTCGCGTGGCACTCGGGTGACCCGGAACCGGAGCGGCAGGCGTCGTGCGCATGAGCACCCCGGCTGCCCGGCGTCATCCGAGTCGAGCGTTGCAGAGCCGGACGCGTAGCTTCGCCAGTACGTCGCACGCATCCACGGTCCCGGGGTTCACCCAGCGTCAGCTCGTCATCGTGCTGACCGCGCTCATCATGGCGGTGTTCCTCGCGTCGCTCGATACGACGATCATCTCCACTGCACTACCCACCATCGCCGGCGAGTTCAACGCCTTCGAGAGCTTCGCCTGGGTCGGCACGGCGTACATCGTCACCTCCACGATCGCCACCCCGCTGATGGGCAAGCTCAGCGACATCTACGGCCGGCGGTTGATCTTCCAGTTCGCGATGGCCGTGTTCCTCGTGGGATCCGTGCTGTGCGGGCTCGCCCAGAGCATGGGTCAGCTGATCGGGTTCCGCGCCCTGCAGGGCCTGGGTGGCGGCGCCATCCAGGCGCTCGCGTTCTCGATCCTCGGCGACATCCTCCCGCCACGCGAACGCGGCCGCTACATCGGCTACTTCACGATCGCCTTCGCCGGGTCGGCGATCATGGGACCGCTCATCGGTGGGTTCATCATCGAGTACTGGAGCTGGCCGTGGATCTTCTACATCAACATCCCGTTCTGCATCGTCGTGTCAGCCGTGTGTCACCGGGCGCTGCGTCTGCCGTTCCAACGACGCGAGGCCAAGCTCGACTACCTCGGCGCTGCGCTGCTGTCGGGCGGCATCGGCAGCCTGATGATCGGCCTCGAGGAGGGGCGCAAGGGCTGGACCGGAACACGCACGATCGCACTGTTCTCGATTGCCGTCGTGCTCCTGGTCGCGTTCGTCGCCCAGGAGCGTCGGGCCAGCGAGCCGATGATCCCGCTGCGGCTGTTCGCGAACCCGGTGGTGCGCATGAGCGCACTGCTCGGGATGTTCGCCGGGGCGATCGCGTTCGGCGGCAACCAGTTCCTGCCCCTGTACTTCCAGGACTCGCTGTTCGTGTCGCCCACCGAGTCAGGTCTGCGAATGCTGCCGATGATGGCCGGCGTCACCCTCACCACGTTCGGCGTCGGCCGCCTCATCGCCAGCACCGGCACGTACAAGCGTTGGCCGGTGATCGGTACCTGGCTCGCAGTGGTGGGCCTGCTCGGCGTTGCCCAGATCGACGGCACCACGAACTACCTGTGGCTGGTGATCCCGATGTTCCTGATGGGCATGGGATCGGGCTCGGTGTTCACCAGCACCTCGATCGCCACCCAGAACGCAGTCGAGTTCCGCGACCTCGGCGTCGCGACCGCGACGGTGATGTTCTTCCGCTCCCTCGGCGGATCGTTCGGGTTGGCGATCTTCGGCACGGTGCTCAACTCCACCGTGCGCAGCGAGATCCCGAGGCGCACCGGCGTGGCCGCCGATGAAGCAGCGGGCCTCATCCGCTCGCCCGCTGAGATCCAGGCACTGCCCGACGAGACCCGCCAGGCCGTGATCGACACCATCGCGCTCGGTGTCAGCCGCATCTACTGGATCTGCGCGGGCCTCATGGTGTGCGGGGCGATCTGTGCCATCCTGCTTCCCGAGCGTCCGCTGCGCACTCGGGCCGGTCTGTCCGACGCGATGGAGCGCGCCGCCGCAGGCTGAGGTAGTCGGGCATGGGAGACTGGCGGACGTGGCCGTGGTGCGGGTGCTCAGCTTCAACATCGCGATCGGTGGCGAATCGGTCGACCTGGGCCAGGTGGTGGAGGCAATCCGAGCCTCGGGAGCAGACGTCGCCGGCCTCCAGGAGTGCGAAGGGAACGCCCCCCGGATCGCCTCGCTCCTCGGTTGGGCACATGTCGACGAGCGGCATCAGATCGTGTCGCGCTGGCCGATCGTCGAACCCCACGATGCGGCGGGCCGCTATGTGTACGTCCACGTGGAACCCGAACGCGTGTTCGCATTCTCGAACGTCCACCTGCCGAGCGACCCGTACGGGCCGTACGAGTTGCGCGACGGCTGCACCCTCGACGACGTGCTCACGCTCGAACGCGATCTCCGCGGCGCCGCACTCGCCCCGTGGCTCGATGCCTGGCGCAGGGTGATCGCGGGCGCCGTTCCGCTGCTCGTGGCGGGCGACTTCAACGCTCCATCGCACCGCGACTGGGGCGACGCTGCGACCTGCCACCGGCAACGTTCGATCGCGTGGCCGGTTTCGATCTCGATGGAGACAGCGGGCCTGGCCGATGCCTATCGCTGCGCAGAGCCGCTGCGTCCGGGGATCACGTGGACCTACGGGTTTCCGCATCCCCGGGTCGGTGATGACGAGCTGACCGAACGGATCGACTACGTGTGGGTGTCGCACGACATCGGGATCATCGCCGCGGACCTCGTCGGCCCTGATGGTGTTCCCGACGTGACCGTGGCAGTCGATCGATGGCCGTCGGACCATCTCGGTGTCGCAGCCACGGTCGACGTCGATGCGGTCGCGCCCCGCCCATTCGTCGGTGTGCTGCAGCATCGAGTCGAACTCGGCGGCACGATCCCGGTTCGGTATGCAGCCCCGCTCGGCGCAGCGGCGGATCGGATCTCGCTCGTGCCCCACGGCGCCGATGTGGCGCGCGCCCGCGCGACGCTGTCGCCCCGCGAGGTCGAGTACTGCGGAGTGGTCCACTTCGGCACCGGTGGCCTCGAGCCGGGGGTGTTCGATGTGGTGCTGACGTCACGCGAACACGAGATCGCCAGAGCGTCGGTCCACGTCGTCGCACCGGGAGCACTTCCGTGCGTCGTCGCAGAACGTCTCGGCGCCGACGTCGTCGTCACGTGGACGGATGCGCCGGGCCGCAAGTACGACTGGGTGGGTCTCTACGGCATTGGAGATCCCGACGTCGAGCACGGCGTCCGACAGCACGCACACACGGGTGCCACGGTGGTTGGACGCCACGTGTTCCACGACGTCGAGCCGGGGCCGCTCACCGTGCGCCTGATGCACGACGACAGCTTTGCGATCGCGGCAGAACACCACCTGAGGTCCTGAAGTCATGACCGCCTGAAATCCTGACCGCCTGAGATCCTCAGCGTCCGAACCGGCTCGCCGATCAGCGTCCAGGCGTCGATTCGGCGAGATGACATGCCACCCGGTGCCCGGGGGCGATCTCACGTTCGACGGGCATCTCTGATCGACAGCGTTCCACCGCGACGGGGCAGCGGGTCGAGAACACGCATCCCGGTGGCGGCGACTGCGGACTGGGCAACTCACCCGACAGCGGGATCCGCCGGCGCTGGTCACGACCGTGCGGGTCGGGCACGGGTACCGCCGACAGCAGGGCCTGGGTGTACGGGTGGCGTGGCGAAGCGAAGATGTCAGCGCGATCGGCCGACTCGACGACGTGGCCGAGGTACATGACCGCGACCCGATCGGAGATGTGTTCGACCATCGACAGATCGTGGGCGATGAACAAGTACGACAGCCCGAACTCGTGCTGCAGGTCGACGAGCAGGTTGATCACCTGAGCCTGGATCGACACGTCGAGCGCCGAGATGGGTTCGTCGCACACCACCAATTCCGGTTGCAACGCAAGGGCTCGGGCGATGTTGATCCGCTGGCGCTGACCGCCGGAGAACTCGTGGGCGAATCGGGAGACGACAGACGAACGGAGACCGACCAGGTCGAGTAGTTCGAGCACTCGCGAGTCGACTGCACTGCGTGGCAGATCGGTGTGTACCAGCAACGGCTCGGCGATGATTCGTGCGACCGAGTGGCGGGGATTCAACGAGGCGTAGGAGTCCTGGAACACCATCTGCATCCTCGGCCGCAAGCGGCGAACCTGTTCGTCGTCGAGCGACGTGAGCTCGGTACCGCCGAGCCACACCTGGCCCTCGGTCGGACGATGCAGCTGGAGCACGGCTCGACCCGTGGTCGACTTGCCGCACCCGCTCTCGCCGACCAACCCGAGCGTCTCGCCGCGACCGATCTCGAAGCTCACACCGTCGACCGCACGAACCGGCGGCGAGCCTCGCCGGCGGCCGGGAAACCACATCCGCAGCCCGTCGACCCGAAGCACTGGATCATCCATGCCGCGGTGCTCCCGCCTCGACGTCGAACCAGCACGCGAGCGTGCGATCCTCGCCGGTCGCAACCTCCGCCGGCAGTTGGGCGTGGCAACGCTCGAACGCGTGCCCGCACCGTGGGGCGAAGGCACAGCTGGCGAGGTCGGCCCCCAGTTCCGGCGGCAGCCCGGCGATGCTCGACAGTCGCTCGCGCCGTCGTCCCAGTCGAGGGATCGATTCCAGCAGGCCGATCGTGTAGGGGTGCAGGGGGCGGTCGAAGGCACCGAAGACCGGTGACGTCTCGACGATCCGTCCTCCGTACATCACCGCGACACGATCCGCGAGGTCGGCGACGACACCGAGGTCGTGGGTGATCCACAGTACGGACAGACCGAGGTCGTCGCGCAGGTCGCGAACGAGGTCGACGATCTGTGCTTGCACGGTGACGTCGAGGGCCGTGGTGGGCTCGTCGGCGATCAACACCGAGGGTGTGCAGCTGATCGCGATCGCGATCATCACCCGCTGGCGCATGCCGCCCGACATCTCATGGGGGTAGTTGTCAGCGCGGGCCGCGGGGTCTGCGATGCCGACGCGTTCCAGCAACTCCACCGCACGCGAGCGCGCAGCGCGTCTGCTGAGCCCGAGGTGGTGACGCACCGTCTCGGCGAGTTGCTCGCCGACGGTCACCGTGGGGTTCAGCGAGCTCGACGGATCCTGGGCCACATAGCCGATCTCGCGACCGCGCACATGATGGATCCGGAGTTGGCGCGGATCGCGCAGATCGATGATGCCGGCACGCCCGTGCAGCGCAGCGGTCGTCATCGACACCTCGGCGACCTTCGCCGGCAGCAACCCCAGCAGGGCCAGCATCGACACCGACTTGCCGCTGCCGCTCTCGCCCACGAGCGCGAGCGTCTCGCCCCGACGGAGCTCGAGGTCCACACCCTGCACGGCGTGAACGGCGCCCTCCGTCGTGCGGAAACGAACGCGGAGATCGCGCACCTCGAGCAGTCGATCGGTCCCGGCGGCGCTCATCGAGGCACCCGTCTCGTTCGCGGGTCGAGCGCATCGCGGAACCAGTCGCCGAGCAGGTTCAGCCCGAGGCCGGCCACGATGATCGCCACACCCGGCGCGATCGAGATCCACGGGTACACCTCCAACGAATCGCGGCCGGCGCTGATCATGTTGCCCCAACTCGGCGTACTGGGGGGGACCGACAGGCCGAGGAAGCTGAGCCCCGCCTCGTAGAGGATCATCGACGACATCTCGAACGTGGCGAGGGTGCCGAGAGGGCCGACGAGGTTCGGGACGAGGTGCGCCCAGAGGATGCGGCGGCGCGGCACGCCCACCGCCCGTGCCGCCTCGATGAACGTGCTGTCGCGCAACTTCAACACCTCACCTCGCGTCACGCGCAGGAACACCGGCACATCGGTGATGCCGAAGATCAGGATCACGTTGAACAGACTGTTGCCCACCACTGCAGCGATCACGATCACGAGCAGGGTGTAGGGCACGCTGAGCACGAGATCGTTCGCTGACACGATGAACCGGTCGAACCGACCGCCGAAGTACCCGGCGATCAGACCGAACACGAGTCCGAGCGTGAGCGCGATCGCCACACCTCCGATCGCGACCGCGAGCGACACGCGAGCGCCATAGATGATCCGACTCAGCACGTCACGCCCCAACGAGTCGGTCCCCAACGCGTACGTCCAACTGCCGCCGTCGGACCAGAACGGCGGCGAGTTCGCAGCACGGAGGTTCTGCTGGAGCGGATCGTGCGGGGCCACGAGCGGTGCGAGCACCGCCATCGACGTCAGCGCCACGAACACGAGCGCCCCTGCGGCGCCACCCGGCGATCGCAGCAACGCCCGCCAGCCGCGCGATACCCGACCAGACACCTCGCCACGGTCGGCATCGATCGCCGGCGCGCTCATCTGGCGACCCCCAGCCTGATCCGCGGATCGGCCAGCGTGTAGAGGACGTCGGCCAACACCGAGAACACGATCGTGATGAGACCGCCGAGAAAGGCCAGGCCTTGCACGAGGGGTATGTCGCGGTTGCTCACTGCCTCTGCGAGCAGGCCTCCGGCGCCGGGCCACGCGAACACGTTCTCGATGTACAGCGATCCGCTGATGAGTGCGCCCACCTGCAACGACAGCACGCTGATCAGCGGGATCATCGCGTTCTTCAACACGTACCGCCGATACACCACACGGCGCGGCATGCCCTTGCTGCGGGCAATGCGGACATAGTCCTCGCCCGCCACCTCCAGCACGGCCGAACGGGTGAACCGCAAGAGCTGCGCCATGGGAAACAGCGCGAGCGCAACCGCCGGCAGCACGATCGATTCGTCGGGGATCGCGATGCCGCCCACCGTGAACGTGTCGCGACCGAACGGCGGGAACCACTGCAGGTTCACTGCGAACACCAGGATCAGCACGAGCGACAACCAGAAGTCAGGAATCGTCTGACCCAACAGGGCGACACCGCGCACCGTGCCATCGGTTCGACTGCCGGCGCGCATGCCGGCCAGGACACCGAGCGGGATGCCCAGCCCCACGGCGATGATCAGCGCAGCGACACCGAGCTCGATCGTGGCCGGCATCCGCTCGAGCGCGACCTCGCGGACGGGCTGCTTGTACCTGATCGACGTTCCGAAGTCGAGCTGCACTGCGTCGACCACGAACTCGCCGAACTGGGCGATGACCGGCCGATCGAGTCCGTACGCAACACGGATCTCGTCGATCTGTTCGGGTGTCGCATCCCTCGGCGCGAGCAGGTTGATGGGGTCACCCGACAGTCGGACGAGCACGAACACGAGCACCAGCAGGCCCATCACCATCAGCGCAGCCTGCGCGAGGCGGCCGAGGATGTAGCGGCACATCAGGGACTCGCCGCTTCGGCGATCAGCCCTCGACCCCCACGGCCCACAACCAGAAGTCCTCTGCGTTGCGCGGCCGGTAGTTCACCACTCGCGCCGTGGTGGCCTCGATCGTCACCGGCTCGTACAGGTAGATGAACGGCGGGTCTTCGTGGAGTTGCTGGTGCAACTCGGTGAACACCGAGGCACGCTCGCCGTCGTCGAGCGTGGTGCGCACCGAGGCGAGCAGCTCGTCGATCCGGGGGTCGCTCCATGCCGAGAAGCTGGCGGCCTCGCCACCGAGGGCGCCGAAGATCCGGTCGTACGCGCTGGCCTCGTTGCTGTTGGCCGACCAACTGTCGCCGAACAGCGCAGGCAGCTTCTTCTCGGCCTGGAGATCCCAGAAGGCACCCGACTCCATCACGTCGAGTTCCACGGTGATGCCGATCTCGCCGAGCTGTGCTGCGACGGCTTCGCACACCTCGACGAAGTTGGTGTATGCATCGGACGGGCAGCTCATCGCGATCTCGAAGCCGTCCGAGTAGCCCGCCTCGGCGAGGAGTTGTTGTGCCGTGTCGGGATCGTACGGGTAGGGCGTGATCGTCGGGTCATAGCCCACGTCGCCCTCGGTGAGCAGGGCTGACGACGGGTTGCCCTTGCCCTCGAACAACGCTGCGATGATCGCTTCCTTGTCGATCGCATAGTTCATCGCCTGACGCACTTTCGCATCCTCGGTGGGCATCCCCACCCCGGAAGTGAGGTTGTTGAACGCGATGTAGTACACGCGGTTGTTGGCGTACTCCACCAGATTCACACCGTCGGCTCCGCCGAGTGACACTGCATCGGTGGGGCTGAGACGCTGCACGAGATCGACATCGCCGGTGCGCACCGCCGCAGCGCGAGTCGACGATTCGACGATCGGTCGGAACACCACTCGATCGAGCTTCGGGTACCCCTCGCGCCAGTAGTCGTCGAACTTCTCGAGCACGATCCGGTCGCCCTGGGCCCATTCGACGAGCTCGAACGGACCGGTGCCGATCGGCGCACGCGCGAACTCGGCCAGGCCGACCTCGGCGTAGTGGGCCGGCGGGAACATCGGCCACCCGGCGCCGACCTGGATGAGGAACAGCGCGTTCGGTTCGGCCGCGGTGATCGTGACCGTGTCGGCATCGACGACGGTGACATCGGATGCAAGGGTGAACGAGTCGTAGTAGGCGTTCTCCGGGTTCGAACCGACCTCCCACGTGAACTTCACCGCTGCTGCGTCGAACACCTCCCCGTTGTGGAACGTGACACCATTGCGGAGCTCGAAGGTGTACGTCATCCCGTCGTCGGACACCGTCCAGGAGTCGGCGAGCGCCGGCTCGATCTCACCCTCGTCGTTGATCCAGATGAGGCTGTCGAACATCTGCCAGGCGACGTTGCCTTCCACCACGGAGGGAGCATTGATCGGATCGATCGCGGTCGGCTGTGTCGCCAGCGCCACGACCAGCTCGCCTCCCTCGCCCACGGTGGGGGCACCGGCTGCGGTCGAGCCCTCGGCCGATGTCCCCGACTGGCCGGCGTCGGGCGCGACCGGCCCAGCGTCGTCGGCTGCTCCTGCACATGCGGCGACCACCAGCGCCGCCGCGAGCGTGCCCACCACACCTCGCGTCCGAGTCCTCGATGCCACGATCGTCCTCCCAACATTCGCCGGCGGTTCGACGACAGGCGACACAGTAGCCGTCCGAACCGACTTGTTGAGCAGACGTCCAGTAACGCGGAGATGACGATCAGGTGCCGCGACCACGTCGCTGCCACACATGCGGGGAGGTGTGCAGCCGACTGCGGTCAGCCGACGCCGACGC
>Ga0105047_10016400_pt1 | contig 11612 bp, 10 predicted proteins | sample MAT04_FD_78384 | JGI IMG/M metagenome (GOLD analysis project Ga0105047, IMG submission 78384) | Freshwater microbial communities from Lake Fryxell liftoff mats and glacier meltwater in Antarctica - MAT-04 (megahit assembly) | ecosystem: Environmental > Aquatic > Freshwater > Ice > Liftoff... | reverse complement strand
TATGGCCCGATTGCTCGCCGCCCACATTGAAGCCATGGGCCCGCATGTGTTCAACCACATAGCGGTCGCCAACCTTGGTGCGCGCCAGCGAAAGGCCACGTGCGCCCAGGAAGCGCTCAAGCCCCAGATTGGACATGACCGTGGCGACAAGCCCGCCGCCCTGCAGTTGTCCCCGCTCATGCAGGGATTTTGTGACCAGCGCCATCAACTGGTCGCCGTCGATCACCTGGCCCTGCTCATCGGAAATCATCACCCGGTCCGCATCGCCATCCAGCGCAATGCCGATATCGGCGCGCGTCTCGCGTACTTTCTCGCACATGACCTGCGGCGCGGTTGAACCGCATTTTTCGTTGATGTTGAAACCATTGGGTGCGTCGCCAATGCGGATGATTTCCGCCCCCAGCTCCCACAAGGCCGTGGGGGCCGTCTTGTAGCTGGCGCCATTTGCCGTGTCGATCACAATGCGCAAACCGTCAAGATTTGAGTCACGCGGATAAGTGCGCTTGGCAAATTCAATATAGCGCGCGCCCGCGTCTTCAATGCGGGTTGCCCGGCCAATCTCATCGGAACTGGCCACCGGCATAGCATCGGGGCTTTCCACCATGCCCTCGATCTTGAGTTCCTGCTCATCCGAGAGCTTGTAGCCGTCAGGCCCAAAAATCTTGATGCCATTGTCGTAGTAAGGATTATGCGAAGCCGAAATCATAACGCCGAGGTCGGCGCGCATCGAGCGCGTCAACATGGCAACGGCAGGCGTAGGCACCGGGCCTAACAGGAACACATCCATGCCCGCAGCCAGAAGGCCGGCAGTCAGGGCCTGCTCAATCATGTAGCCGGACAGGCGCGTATCCTTGCCAATCACCACGCGGTGCCGGTGGCTGCCGCGGCGATAGAGATTGCCGGCGGCCATGCCGATTTTCAAAACCATATCAGCCGTCATGGCGCCGCTGTTGGCCTTGCCCCGCACCCCATCGGTTCCGAAATATTTCCTGCTCATGGCCTGTTCCCTTCAGCGGGCTATCAATAGGTAACGAAACTTAAAATTCAGTGGACCTTGGGTCCATCGCGGCCCCCGCCACCGCCAGTGCCTCAACTGTCGCCTTCACATCATGCACGCGCAAGATATGTGCCCCATTCAGGGCCGCCTGCACCGCCCCGCCAACCGAGCCGTGAACCCGCTTCCCGGCGTTCTTTTCGCCCGTCAGCGCTCCTATAAAGCCCTTGCGCGAAAGCCCCACAAGCACAACCACGCCCAAGCCATGAAACAGGGTTAATTGATTAAGCAGTTCAAGATTGTGGCGAAACGTCTTGCCAAAACCAATGCCGGGGTCGACGGCAATGTGCGAGCGCGGAATCCCGGCCCCAACGCAGGCCATGATCCGCTGTTCAAGCTGGTCATAAACATCGAGCGCCACATCATCATAATGGGGATTGAGCTGCATCGTGCGGGGGTCGCCCTGCGCATGCATCAGGACAACCGGAATCTTGAGTTCGGCAACAGTGCCAAGGCTGTCCGGATCATGCTGCAAGGCCGAAACATCATTGATAATGGCGGCACCGGCCTTCACCGCTTCGCGCATCACCAAAGGTTTTCTCGTATCAATGGAAACCACATGGCCCGCGTCGCCCAGGCGCCTTACTGCCGGGATAACCCGTGACAGTTCTTCGTCCACCGAAACCGCATCCGAGCCAGGCCGCGTTGATTCACCGCCTACGTCGAGAATATGAGCCCCTTCGGCGGCGAGTGTCACACCATGGGAAGCACCAGCATCGGAGGTGCTGTGCCGCCCGCCATCAGAAAAGCTGTCAGGGGTCACGTTGACAATGCCCATGACCTTGGCGCTATCCATCGCCAGTCCGGCAAAATCATCACGCGGTGCCTCTATGGGCTGAACGGCATCCGTATACGGAACAATTTCGCGGCTGACGGATTTGCCATCGCGCGTGATGCGCTCCACCAGCGTGAAGCCAATAACGCCGCTTCCCCCCAAACGCCCGGCCCGGCGCGAAGCAATGAGTTGCTCAGCGTCGGAACCATAGCAAAGGCCTAGGGGGCGAAAGTAAGTCCTGGTCATTTAAGACTGGGGCTGCGGTTCCATATCTCCCGAACCGCTGCTTCCACGCTTGGCGCCGCCAGCCCGCGGAACCGAGGAAGATGGCTTTCTGCTGGCCTTCTTCTTGGCTTCATCATCGTCACGGTTGATCGTGCCACCGGCCATGATCTTCTTCACTTCGTCGCCGGAAAGCGTTTCCAGTTCCAGCAGCGCCTTGGCAACCGCATGGAGATCAGCCCGGCGCTTGGCGAGAATCTTCTTGGCCGTCGCTTCACCCATCTGAATGAGATCACGGATGGCTTCATCGATGAGCTTGGCCGTCTGGTCCGAAAGATTTTTCGTCTGGGTCACCGAATGCCCAAGGAACACTTCCTGTTCATTGCCATTGTAGCGCACCCGGCCAAGCTTGTCGGACATGCCCCATTCCGTCACCATGGCGCGGGCCAGTTGCGTGGCCATCTGGATGTCGCCGCTGGCGCCATTGGTCACGTTCTTTTCACCGCCGAGAATGAGCTCCGCTTCGCGGCCGCCAAAGAGTACGGCCATGCGCGCTTCGCACCATTCGCGGGTGCGGCTGTGCCGGTCGCCTTCCGGCAGGTTCATGGTCACACCCAAGGCCCGTCCACGCGGAATGATAGTCACCTTGTGCAGGGGATCGTAGGGAACTGCCAGGCCAACAATGGCATGGCCCGCTTCGTGGTAAGCAGTGTTGCGGCGCTCTTCTTCGCTCATCACAAGTGAGCGGCGTTCCGCCCCCATCATCACCTTGTCCTTGGCATATTCAAATTCAGCCTGGGTCACCACGCGCTTGTTGCGCCGTGCTGCCAGAAGGGCCGCCTCGTTTACAAGATTGGCAAGGTCAGCGCCGGAGAATCCGGGCGTGCCACGGGCAATGACCTTCGCGTCAATGTCCGGTGCCAGCGGCACATTCTTCATGTGCACTTTCAGAATTTGCTCGCGGCCCTGAACGTCAGGATTGGAAACGACGATCTGCCGGTCAAAACGGCCCGGGCGCAAAAGCGCCGGATCGAGCACGTCAGGCCGGTTTGTCGCGGCAACGAGGATCACGCCTTCATTGGCCTCAAATCCGTCCATCTCCACCAGCAACTGGTTGAGCGTCTGTTCGCGCTCGTCATTGCCGCCGCCAAGGCCCGCACCACGGTGCCGGCCAACGGCGTCAATTTCGTCGATGAAAATGATGCAGGGCGCATTCTTCTTGGCCTGCTCGAACATGTCGCGTACCCGGCTTGCGCCAACGCCCACGAACATTTCAACAAAGTCAGAACCGGAAATGGTGAAGAACGGCACATTGGCTTCGCCTGCGATGGCACGCGCCAAAAGCGTCTTGCCCGTGCCCGGAGGTCCGACCAGAAGCGCGCCCTTCGGAATCTTGCCGCCGAGGCGCTGGAATTTGTGCGGATCTTTGAGGAAGTCGACGATTTCGACAAGATCGTCCTTGGCCTCGTCTACGCCGGCCACATCGTCAAACGTTACCTTGCCCTGCTTTTCGGTCAGCAGTTTGGCCTTGGACTTGCCAAAGCCCATGGCCTTGCCGGACCCCGATTGCATTTGCCGGATGAAAAACACCCACACGCCGACAAGCAGCAGCATCGGCAACCAGTAGATCAGCGCATTGCTGAGAAGTGAATCCGTCTGCTGCGGGCGGAAGCTGACTTCAACGCCCTTCTGCCGCATGCTTTTCAAATCTTCTTCGGTGAAGATGCCATAGGCCTGAACCGACTTGCCATCGGTCAGCTTGCCGGAAATCGATTCACCCGAATAGGTCACCGATTTGATTTCGCCGGAATTAACCCGGTCAAAAAACTGCGAGTAGCTGATTTCCTGGTTGGTGGTTCCCCCCACCTGGCCTTGAAACAGGCTGAACAGTGCAAACAGCAGGAGTGCGATGACAATCCAGACGGCAAAATTACGGAACTGATACAATTAACCCTCAAATCTCCCGTGCTGGCCAATTTGGCCGCCAGAGCAATCTACCCAAACTTAGAATGTAACATAGGATGTGATTAACCCAATTCCAAGCATGGAACTATCGTAAACGGCGGATAAATTTAGCCGAAATGCCCGGTCCCGCCGCCAAATGGGGAACGACGACGCCGTCATCGCCCGTAAGCACCGCAGGCAGGCTTTGCTGAACAAAGCTTGGAATCTCCTCCCGGCGCGCCACGCCGTGCAAGCGCCCTACCGGAACAACCTGCGCTTGGGGCGGAGCCTGGATCAAAAACCGCCCATCCCACAAGATTTCTCCTGAATCTGGCACAATCGCTGGATTAGGTGAAATCCGCGCCCATTCCCGTCCCACAAGAACACTTGACTGGCGGCAGGCAAGCATCGCTCCACCCAAGGTTCGCCGTGAAATCCCCTGCCCCATGATCCACTTCGCCAGGTAATCGAGCTCGCCGGGTTCGGCCCGCTGGCCCGAGCCATAGATGAGAAGCAGTTGCTGCAACACCCGCCGCTGCAAGGCGGGACCGAGTTCATAAAAACCGGCCCTCGGAATCGCGCCAAAACCTTCAGGATAGGAGGTGAGTTGCCCGTCAATCCATTGCCCGGTGGCCAGCGCCAAAGCCCGCGCCTCCCGTCCCGCCTTCTCAGCAACGTCCGCCAGTTCGATTTTTTGCAGGTCTGGACTGCCTTCTTGGGCCAAGGTCTGGCGCACCCGCACGCGCTCAAAGCGCCTGTCTGAATTGCTCGGATCATCAATCCACGGCTGCCCCAGACTCACGAGATAGGCGCGCAAGCCCGCCCGGCTTTGTCCAAGCAAGGGCCGGAATACGTTCACCCCATCCCAATCCGCGATTTCCCAAATAGCAGCCAGGCTTTCCGCCGTATGGGTGCGTTGCTGCCGCATCAAGACCGTTTCCGCCTGGTCATCCATCGTATGACCGGTGAGCAAATACGTGACACCCTTGGCCTTGCACCACGCGCTCAGGAGATCATAGCGCGCGGCCCGCGCCTTGGCCTGCAGTCCCGTTTTGGGTTTTTCGCCTTCCCACCGCAATGTGTGATGCTCAAGATCAAGAAGGGCGCACCATTCGGCAACTTGGACGGCTTCAGCCGCAGCCCCGGGGCGCAGGCCGTGATCAACCGTCAGAACCGAAATCTTGATGCGATGATGTGACCATTGCTCCGCCAAGCGCAGCAAGGCCATGGAGTCTGAGCCACCGGAAACCGCCACGGCAATGTGGCGTTCGCCCCGAAGTGCCGCGAATAGTTTTTCGCAATCCTGCTTGGTAAAATTGTGAAGCTCTGCCTCAGCAGCCCGCACGCTTGGATTCCGCCTGGGCCCGCTTCTTGGCATCAACCGCATTGGGGAATTCGCCGCCAAGGGCGCCAAATGCAGCACATGCCTGTTGCGTCTGCCCCAGCTTGTTCAGCGAAATGCCAAGCTTCAACAAACTGTCAGGGGCCCGCCGGCTCTTGGGATAGCCCTTGTAGCCCTGCAGGAAATTCTGTGCCGCCTGGCGGAAATCACCCTGTGCATAATAAGTCTCACCCAGCCAGTACTGGGCACTGCCCGCCAGGCTGTGTTCCGGGTATTTGCTCACAAAGCTGCTGAAGCCGGCTTCCGCGTCACCAAACTGGCGGCGCAACAGGCTCTCGTTGGAACGCTCATAAAGCGCCTCGGGCGATTCCGGCGCCAGTGAAACGGTCTCAATGGCATCAGGGTTCACATTGCCTGCACCCTGTTCAACCGGCTGATCCTCGCCACCGCCCGGCGGCACAAGAACCTGGCCCTGGAAGCCGCCATCATCGGGATTTGCTGCCGCGGTCTCTCCCGGCATGGTCCCTAAAATCTTGGGGCCGGGCGCTTTCAGAACCGCAATCTGCTGCTCCACACCGTCCGCCCCAATAATCGTCGTGGTCGTTTGCTGGCTATCGGCAGGGGCCTCGCCAATCTGCTCAACGCCCTGCTCCGCCATAATGGGTTGCTCCGCTGCTGCCGGCTGCTCGGCCACCTTCTTCAATTTCGGCGGTTCTTCTGCGGCACCGGTTTTGGTCCCGTTCTTCAACTGGCCCTGGAGCTGTTTCATCGAATAGGTGAGCTCTTCCACCTGGCCCACGAGCAGGCGCATCTGCTCTTCCATCTGGTTGAGCCGCGAGGTGAGTTCTTCCGCCGTTTGCGCCTGGACCGGCGAAAACAGCGCGGTTCCCATAAGCAAAACGGCAATAAATGAGGCTTTGAGAGTGTTTGACATATTTCTAACCACTGCAATAGCAATTGGGCATGATCACCATTCTAGGCTGCAACTTGGCCTGAATCGGGGTGAAAATGAGGCTGCGCCGCCTCGGGGTATGGAAAGTCCTGCACTGTTGCCGGACTGCCACAGCGCAAGGCTCAGGAGGCCCCGCCGGTGATGACCGTTACGGCCCGGCGGTTCTGCGTCCAGCATTGCTCGGCATCACACAGGGCTGCTGGGCGTTCCTTGCCATAGGCGATGGAGGATATCCGCTTGGGATTTACCCCTTGGGCAATCAGGAATTCGCGGGTGGCCGTGGCGCGGCGGGCGGAAAGGGCAATGTTGTATTCGCGGGTTCCCCGTTCGTCGGAATGGCCTTCGACCTGAACCACCACATTCGAATACTGCTGCAGCCACTGCGCCTGCTTGGTCAGGATTTCCTGGCCCTCAGGCGTCAGGTCTGATGTGTCGACGATAAAATAAATGCGGTCGCCCACATTGGTGGCGAAATCCTGCTCGGAACCGGGTCGCGCCTGGCCAACGCCGCCTGTGCCTGCTTCCAGATCGGGCGTGTTTTTCTTCGAGCACGCCGCCAATGCCAGAAAGCAGCAGCAAATCGCCGCCAGTTTGAAACTCGCCATACGAGTCATCATGCTATCCCACTCCTGTATTGCTCCGGCACTGTCGCGTCCCTGCGATCCCTGTCGGAACAGGTAAAATCCATTCCCGGCCCAAAACGCAACCGGCTAATCCAAACTCACATGTCACGGAATTCCGGCGAGCACTTAGCCCGATACGTCCCGCGCAACAAGGATTCATAGTCTTTAACCATTGTGACGGGTCAAGATTAACAAATCCTCACCCGCCAGAGCTTGGGGAAAATGGTCAGCTCGTCCTTGCGCCGCCGGTAATAACCGTCACAGCACGGCGATTTTGTGTCCAACACTGCTCTGCGTCACAAAGTGCCGCAGGCCGCTCCTTGCCATAGGCAATGGAGGAAATGCGATTGGCTTCAACGCCTTGCGCAATGAGAAACTCGCGCTCCGCCGTGGCGCGGCGGGCCGACAAAGCGATATTATACTCGCGCGTGCCGCGTTCGTCCGAATGGCCTTCCACCTGGATCGAAACGCCGGGGTACTTTTGCAGCCAGGCGGCTTGCTTGCTAAGGATTTCTTCGGCTTCGGGCGTGAGGTCAGCCTGGTCAACCACAAAGTAGATGCGGTCACCCACATTGGTGGCAAAATCCGCCTCGGATCCGGGAGAAGATGCGCCCGCGCCCAATCCGGCATTTGACGCTTCAAGGTTTGGCGTGTTCTTTTTCGAGCATGCCGTCAAAGCCAGCACGCAGCACAAGGCCACGGCGATTTTCAAACCACTTAAATTACGCAAGATCATACCCACTCCAATGCTTCTATCCGTGACAAGCCCCCCGGCCCCCACGAAAATTTCTAGTTCAGGCGCGGCGACCACGCGGGATCAGAACTGAACCCGGGTGTTTGAACCTGTTGCTCATTGTATCCTGTGATATCCACCGAATAGAGCTGAGGCCCCCCATTTTCTCCGGGAGTATCCCGGAAGAACATGAGAACGCGGCCGTTTGGCGCCCACGTTGGTCCCTCGTTATGGTAGCCTTCGGTTAATATTCTCTCACCAGAGCCATCAGGCTTCATCACGCCGATGGCAAAACGGCCGCCGGCCTGTTTTGTAAACGCAATGTATTGGCCATCTGGCGACCAGACAGGCGTTGAATAGCGCCCGTTGCCGAAGCTGATGCGGTTTTGCCCGGAGCCGTCAACGCCCATCACATAAATCTGCTGGGTGCCGCCGCGGTCTGATTCAAAAGTAATCTGGCTGCCGTCGGGCGCATAGCTGGGACCCGTATTGATCGCCGGCGTATTCGTGAGCTGACGAAGCTGGCGCGAGCGCAAATCCATTTCATAGATGTTGGAGTTGCGCCCGTCCGTGGTCAGCAAACTCATGATCACGCGTTGCCCATCTGGCGAATAGCGCGGCGCAAAGCTCATGTTGGCAAACTCGCCCACAATCTCTTTCTGGCGGGTTTCGATGTTGAAGAGATAGACCCGTGGCGTTCCCTGGCCAATCGACATGTAAGTGATTTCCTGGCTGTTCGGCGAGAACCGCGGGGTCACCACAAGCTCCGAGCCATCCGTCAGGGTGCGGACATTGAATCCGTCCTGGTCCATCACCGCCAGTTTCTTCACGCGCCGGTCCTTGGGGCCGGTCTCGTCGACAAAAACAATACGGGTGTCAAAATAGCCGTCGATGCCGGTGAGCGCCTTGTAAATGACATCCGAGGCCAAATGCCCGATGCGCCGCAGGTTCTTCGGCGAGGTGGAAAACTGCTGGGCGGCAATCTGCTGCTGCGAGTTGACGTCAAACAGCTTGAATTCGACGCGGATTTTTCCGCCATCCACATAAACCTGGCCGGTCACCAGTGCCTTGGCCTGAATCTGCCGCCAGTCGGCAAAGCGCGGTTCCTGGTTGAAATCCGTGATTTGCTCAATGAAGGAATTCTGCGGCAGGGGCTCAAAGTAACCGGAGCGGCCCAGATTGTTGCTGATCACTTCGTTCAGGGTTGCCCCTGCCTCTTCTGCCCCGCCGCCCGCCAGGAAAGGCGTGATGGCGATTGGCAAGGGATTGATGCGCCCGCCGGAAACATCAACGTCAAGGGCGAAGCTTACCCGCGGCGTGAGGGCCAACATAAGTAAGGAAAGCCCCAAAAGAAAATTTCTCCTGGTCGCAAGGCGGGCAAAATTTGGCATTGAAATTTCCATAAAGCTTACGTTCCAAACATCATGTTTGGATTGAAACTGATTGTATTGTCTTTCCACAGGTCATAGCGGTCGGCCGGGAAAAAGTCATATTTCTGGCATTCCATAACAGCCGAAATCGCCGACTGTGCAGTCGTTGCAAACAGCGGGTCGCCGCTGCCATTCAAGACTTCCGGGTAGCCTGAAACCGTCCCGTCCGGCGTGAGGAAAAATCGGACCTTGACCGTGATATTGGCTTCGCGCGCACCCGGAGGAACCGACCAGCAGCCAGCCAGCTTCTGGCGCAGCGCATCAACAAGGGTTGCCGCCAGGGCATCGTCATTTCCCTGAATATCCTGATCGCCAAGCTCGGGCTCGTTGGTGACCTCGGCAGTCTGTTGCGGGGCCGTCTTCTCATCATCCGTCTTATTGAGGAAAGCCGCAATGTCGTCCGTATTGAGTTCCGGCTTTTTCTTTTTCGGTTTCTTCTCCTCCGGCTTCTTCGCCGGTTTCACTTCGGCCTTCTTCACTTCCTCTTTCGGCTTTGGTTCTTCCTCAACTTTCTTGAGGAGATCCTTTAGCGGATCCGGATCAAGCGGCTTCGGCTCTTCCTTTTTTGGCTCTTCCACTTTGGGCGCAGGCGGCGGCGGTTCAGCCACAGGTTCCTTGACGGCGGTTTTTACTTTTTCATCAACCTTTGGAGCCGGCTCAACCTTCTTCACTTCTTCCACTTTTTTCGGCGCAGCTTTTTCAATAGGTTTTTCAGCGGTCTTGGAAGTGGCCTTGCGCTTTGACTCATCGCCGATCTTGGAGATATCAACCTGGATGGCATCCTGCGGCTGCACCTTGTACTTGTCGGGATCAGGCAATACCACAAGGGCCGCGACGAGAATGGCGCCGTGCAACAACAGGGATGTGATCAGGCTCTTCCGCATCTCTAGTTTGAGGTTCCTGCCTTCTTCTCGATATTGCCCGTGACCAGGCCAATCTTGCGGTAGCCCGCCCCGTTGAGCAGGCCCATCACTTCCATGACCGAGCCATAGCTGACATTTGTGTCAGCCCGCACGAATATCTGTTCCTCATAGCCGTTCTTGGCAATGGCCTGAAGCTTCGGCTGAAGCTCCTCAAGCGGGATCTGGGTTTCCTGCAGGAAAATGGTCTTGTCGGCCTGCACCGTGATGGTGAGCGGCTCGACGCTGCTGTCCATTTGCTTTGCTTCCGTCTTGGGCAGTTCAATGGGCACACCCACCGTCATCAGGGGTGCCGCCACCATGAATACGATCAGCAGAACCAGCATCACGTCGACAAGCGGAGTCACATTGATCTCGCTCATCACGCCAGCCGACTGGCGCCGCCTGGAATTGCGCCGCTGATATCCGCCCTTGGCCCCGCCTGAAGCTGCTGCCATGTCTAAACCCGCTCATCCAGTTGACGCGAAATGATCGCCGAGAATTCATCGGCAAAGTTTTCCAGACGCATGCCGATCCGGCCCGCGTCGGCCGAAAACATGTTGTAAAAGATTGTCGCTGGTATGGCGGCCACAAGGCCGATGGCCGTGGCAAACAGGGCTTCCGCGATGCCCGGCGCCACCACGGCGAGGTTGGTGTTCTGCGAATTGGCAATGGCCTGGAACGAGGTCATGATGCCCCACACCGTTCCGAACAACCCGATAAAGGGTGCCGCAGCACCCGTCGTTGCAAGGAACAGGAGCCGCGATTCAATCGTGCTCATTTCTTTTTGAATTTGCACATCGACGACTTTTTCAATGCGCTTCTGCACGCCCTGAAAGCCTGCCCGCAGGGCCGAGTCCTGGCTGCGCTTCCATTCGCGCATGGCCGCCATGAAAATGGCCGAGAGGCCAAGGTTGCTGCGTGTTCCAAGGGCTAAATAAAGGTCTTCAAGCGATTGCCCCGACCAGAAGCTTTGCTCAAACCGGTCATTGGCCGAATTCATCCGGCGCACCGCGAAATACTTCTCGATGATCACGGCCCAGCACCACACCGAGGCCACGGCCAATCCAACCATAACGAGGAACACCGGCCAGCTGGCCTGCATGATCAAATGCCAGAGCGAAATTTGCCCCGGTTGCGCTACCGCACTCACTACGACTGGATCCATGCCACTTCCCACTTCCCCGGAATCCGTCCCTGAACTCCATACCCCTCGCGGGGTGGCGTTCTGAAACAGGTTAAATCTGTCGAAACTGCGGCGATTCGCGAGTTTTTGGGAGAATCGGCCGCAGCGCCGCACCTGGTTTGGCGCGCCTTACCCCAAATGACGGTCTTATGGTTAAGTTTCTGTTACTTCTTTGATTCGACAAGGGAAAGAAACGTTTTTGTCATCTCCGGAGGCAACCGCTTCGGCTTCCCCTGCCCGTCCACCAAAACCACCATCACCTGCGCCTCAAACAGCTTTTCGCCGGAACGTTTCACGGATTGGTTGAGCTCCATGCGCGCCCCGCCAAATTCACCGAACCGCGTTTCCACTTCCAGCAGGTTGTCGATCAGCGCCGGCTTCAGAAAATCACATACCATGCGGCGCACCACAAAACCCGCCGTGCCCTGAAGCTCACTGTGATGGATATCGAG
>Ga0105047_10016399_pt1 | contig 11612 bp, 11 predicted proteins | sample MAT04_FD_78384 | JGI IMG/M metagenome (GOLD analysis project Ga0105047, IMG submission 78384) | Freshwater microbial communities from Lake Fryxell liftoff mats and glacier meltwater in Antarctica - MAT-04 (megahit assembly) | ecosystem: Environmental > Aquatic > Freshwater > Ice > Liftoff... | reverse complement strand
TACACCCCCTACGGCGGCGACCGCAACACGGTCACGTTCACCAACACCGACCGAGGGTTCCTCAACCAACCCCAAGACACCACCGGCCTCACCTACCTCAACAACCGCTACCACGACCCCCAATCGGGTGTATTCATCTCAGTTGATCCACTCGTTGGGCAGACGGGGATGCCGTACCTCTACGGTGATGGAAGCCCGGTGACGCTCAGCGACCCAAGTGGGCTGTGCGCCGCAGAGGTGTATGGTGCGCGAGAGCGTTGTAGTCAGGCGAAGGCGAAGGCTTACGCGGCGAGCGCTGCTGCCGGCACATCGGGCTCGGACTTGGTCGGCACCTTGTGTGATGGAAGCTGCTCAGTTGACTCGAACCTTGAGAGCAACATTGACATTGAGTCACCGCTGTTCAACCTGTTCGGACAGACCGATGCTATGTACAATTTGTGGACCGGCTGCGCATGGAGTGACGCCTATTGTAAGCTATTGGATCAGTTGAATGCGGGAGCGCCAATCGCTGATGTCATTGCAGTTTTGTCGCTAATGCCAAGTGGCTTCGCTCCCTGGATCTACGGCGGACAGGACAAGTTGCTGCTCGAGCACGACAGGATGATGGCGGAGGCAGGCCTTCAAGCCGGAATGTTCATTCGCTTGTTGAGGGATAGCGGATTGGGAGCGCCCGATTACCTGGTGATTGACGTGGACCTGCTCGTCGGACCAGGTCTGGCAATCGGCGGTGGCGGGCTGTTGATCTACACATACGTGGCCAACTTCAGTGGCAGTTCATGGGAAGTCGGGCTCACATCGTCCGTTGGAATCAATCTGAGCCTTGCGTGGGTTGCGGAATCTGCAGCGAAATCGTCGGGCTGGGATGTCTGATGATTGTTCTTATTGCGCTACAGGGCTTGTTCGGGCTTTTGCATAATTTATGCCAGCCGAAATCCCGACTTCCTTAAGTCCATGGCGGTTTCACGCCAACGAATCGGGTTGCCGCCTGACCTGCGGAGAATGAAATGGGTGGCTCTGTTGGGTGGCTGCGGCTTCGCCGGCTGGTCGCTCTTCCAAGTCATCCTAATTGCATTCACCTAGGCCTACGTTCGGCAGATGATGCGCGGGAATTCGGAGGTGGAGGCCGTACGAGTTCACCGCCGATGGGCCCCCCATGTGATTGAATGGGCATGAAATCCTCGGTCTGAGGGTTGGGAGTGGTTCAAGTGCGGGGAGGGGTTGGCGATGGGGAGACACAGGGTCTGGTTGGTTCGTTGCGGGCGGGTGTGCCGGGGTGTCCGACGCATCCAGGGTCGTCGGTGGTGTTGAACGGCACCTACGGGAAGCTGACGAAACGACAACGGTTCCTGTGCCGTCCGTTTGACGGGTCGGCGCCCCACAAGTTCTCGTTCGAGGTCCCCCGGATGGTGGCTGCCGGATCTCACTGCGACCACTGCGAGAACCGGGTGAACTCACCGACCCTCCTCCATCTGGTGGCGGTGGCGGATGTGGGGGTGGTGGGTATGCCGCTGCATCAGCTGACTGTGGAATCTTCATTACTCCGATTCCAGCTCCTGGGACGCCGGTGCCAGTCATGCCGGGTATTCCTTTCCCGGTTCCTGTGCCCGTTCCCGTGTTCGCATAAGAAAGGTGATTGCAGCGATGTCGAGAGCTGAGCTCTACCTAAACGATCGCCTGATCGAGTCACTGTCAGGAGACAGCGTGCATGTGCTGGTCGCCAAACTGTGTGAACTTGCCGAGCGCGAGGGGCGGGTTGCGGAGACCGTCCACGAAGACTGCTCGGTGCTCTCGGTGTATGTCACACACACTGACATCCGGTTTGACTCGGGCTTCGCCCTGGAGGTCGAACAGCTTGCCCGGCTCGCTACGGCCGGGGTCCCGCTCAATGTTGTGCCTGTAGACGATTGATTCGCGCTGGGTCGTCGACTTCACGTTAGCTGGCGAGTTTGCGGCCTTGGTGGCGTAGGAGGATGCCGTCGATGACGGTGCGGATGGTTTCTTGTTCGTCGGGGTCGAGGTGGTTGATGGCTTCGAGGCGTAGTTGCCAGTCGTTGGTGGGGGCGCGGTCTTCGGGGTTGAAGATGAGCTGATCGGCGCTGGTGTTGAGCGCGAGTGCGAGTCGTCGGATGACGTCGAGGGTGGGTTGTGCGGTGGCTTGTTCGTAGCGGCGGATTTGTGAGACGTGGATGTCGACGCGTTCGGCGAGGACGGTTTGGGTGAGGTTGCGTTGGTGGCGCAGGGTGGTGAGGCGTTCGGCGAAGTCCATGATGGTGAGCATGGTTTCATCCCCCTTTTGATGAGTAAGCGTTTCCTCTAGTCTAGAATGCAGCACGTGTATGACATCGAGAGTGTCGGCGGTGCCGGGTTCTATGGGTCGTATGGTGCGGAGTGGTTGGTGCGGTTCGCGACGCCGATACCTGGTGGGTATCACGAGTTCTACTGGGAACGCCGGGGCAAGCATGTCCAGGACAATTATCCGAGGGTGACACCGCGTGGGCTATTCGGGCGGTGGTCGAGCTCAGCGTGGAGGTGGACGACGCGGCATTGGGTGCCGCCGATCGGGCCCGTCATTGGTGCGTCGTCATTGTCGGGATCCAACAGCGGCGGGCTGCGACCGAAGTCGGGGCGGAACTAGGTGCGCGCCATTCGTGTGTGGTTTGGTGGGGTCGCGTTAGCCCTTGCTGCGGTGTCTTGTCTGACTTCGTGCCAGAAGACCACGAAGGTGGCCGTGGAGAACCGCTGCAGTCAGGACATCGAGGTCGACGTCAGTGACGTGGCTGATCCTGTCGGACTCGGCTACGAGCATGAGTGGAGGGTGGTACCGAGCGGTGAGACTTCTCCGTTGGTAGCGGCTTCTGACCCGGTGAGGCGGCAGTATGTGTGGGTCCGGGCGCCGGGTTCGGCTGTGGTGCCTGAGCCGCTGGTGTTCGAGCCCTCAGACCTTGAGGCTGCGGATCACAAGGTGGTGGCGGTGATCGTCGGCGACTTGTGCCCTGGGCAGTGATGCGTCACTTCGTGTCGCGGGCGTTCGGTCTCGTGGCGGTTCTGGTATTCGGCGGCGCCTGCCACGATCAGCGGGCGGGCGGTGATGTCGTCGGGGTTGAGAACCGCTGCGGTGTGGCTCTCGAGGCGAGCGTCGGTGACGCTGAGCCGGTGCGACAGTGGACGCCGGTTGCATCTGGCACATGGGAGAAGGTGAGCACCGTCGACCACGGCGTGCCGTTCCTGTTCTGGTTCCGCAGTGCCGGCGATGCGTCGACACCGGAGCCGGTCCAACTTGAGGCGGCAGACGTGGTGAGGTCGGTGGGCGGCCCGTTGGATCTTCTGATCGTCGTCCAAGGTGAGGAGTGTCCGGCTTGACGGCTGACGTCGTGGGTCAGTTGGTGGTGATGGTGCGGAGTTGTTGGCGGTCGCGCTCGCGTTCTTTCCCTATCTGCCATAGTGGGGATCGTCACCCATGTCTCGGTGGGCTGATAGCGGCGGGCATAGCCGACCACCGACGTCGCGTACGCCTGACTGGTCGCAGGTGCGGCCGTCAGGCGGTGGGGAGCTGGAATCTCGTCGCGTCGACCATCGGGCCGAACAGCGTCAGGTTGACGGCCACATCGCCGTCGTCGAGCCTGGCGACCAAGCCGTTGTCCAGCACGCAGTACACCGCAACGCCCCCCGACAGCGGCACGTCGACGCAGGTCGCAGTTTGCTCGGCGATGGCCTCGACGTGGGCGGTGGTGGGAGCGATCTTCGCGCTCGCGTCGCGGCGCAGGCGCTTGGCGGCCTCGGCAGCGTAGAAGTCGATGGTGATCCCGATGTTGCTGACCTTGCTGGCATCGAGCCCGTCGGCGCACGGTACAGAACCGTCTTCGGCGCATGTCGCGCTGGTGGCAGGCGTCTCGATGTAGTGCACGTTGCCGATGGTGACGCTGCGGCTGTCGGCATCGAGGATCACGACGGCAGTGGTGGTGGAGTAGCCGAACTTGGTGAGCACGCTGTAGCCAGCTGTGACCGGGCCGGTGGTGACCGCGTCGAGTTTGGTGAGCACGGCGTCGATGGCGACGTCGCCGGTGAGACTGCCGGCCGGGAACGGATCGTCGGTGAAGTACGGGCGCTTGCCGGTGAAGCAGCCGGCCAGCAGCAGAGCGGAAAGAGCCAGCGCCACAGCGCCACGACGAGACATCGACACGATCGTAGGGGCATGCGGGCGTGAAGACGCCGAAACGATCTCTAGCCTTCGGAGCGTGATACGAGTCGACGCCGCCACGGTCCTGCTCCAATGGGCGGCCGGTGGCCTCTTCTTCCTCTGGTTCACCACCCGGCGGCGCGTGGTCGGCGTCGGGTACGGCTGGCTGCTGCGCGGCACCTACCTGCTAATGGCCGCCGGTGCAGCCGCGGCGGGGTTCGCGTTCGGCTTCGTGCCGGTGCGTGAGGCGTCGTCCGTTGCAGTGGCAGTCGCCGCGTTCGTCGCCCTCGTCGTGTCCTTCGTGCGGCGCAGAGCCGGTGTGTCGGGCCAGTCCGAAGAATTCGATCGGCGCAGCGAGCGTGTGGCGGCGATGACGGGCATCGACCGCACCGTTGCCGAACGCCCCGTCGGCAAGCACGGGCACGAGTTCAACCCGGCCCTCGATCTGGTGGCGCCTGCGCTGGCGGTCGCCGGCCTGGTCGCCGCCGCTATCCATGCGGGCGGTAACCCGGCGGTGTCGTTGCTGCGCACGTTCGCCGGTGCAGCCTTCCTGGGCGCGGTCACCGATGCGATGCTGCTCGGTCACTGGTACCTGGTGCAACCGGGCTTGCCCCGCAAGCATCTCAACGATCTCGTACGGGCGCTGGGCTGGGTCTGGCCGGTGGAAGTCATCGCGTTGCTGTTGCCGATCGGCATGGTCAGCGTGTGGACCGGCTCGGTCAACGACGGGTGGGGTGGGCAGCTCGGCTGGTTCTGGGCCGCATGTGCGCTCACCACCATCGTGCTCGTGTCGGTCACCAAGGCGGCGCTCAAGGAGCGCTACTACTCGGCGGTGATGGCCGCCACAGGATTGCTCTACCTGGCCATTCTCACCGCCTTTGGCACCGACCTGGTGGCACGCGCAATCCTCGCCGGTTGACCGTCGCGTCACGCGACCCTGGTCAAGCCCGCAGATCTGAGGCAGACTTGGCCGATGCCGAGACCCATTTGGAGCGGAACGATCAGTTTCGGACTGGTCGCCATCCCCATCAAGTTGTACAACGGCGTCAGCAAGAAGAGCGTCTCGTTCAACCAACTCGACGACCGATCAATGAGCCGCATCAAGCTGAAGAAGGTGTCCACCGATACCGGCGACGACGTCCCGGACGAGCACATCGTCAAGGGGTACGAGATCACCAAGGGTCGCTACGTGGTCGTCGACCCCGATGAGCTGGAGCCGCTGATCCCATCGGCCACCAAGAGCATCGACCTCGAGGAGTTCGTCGACCTCAGCGAGATCGACCCGATCTACTTCGATGCGCAATACATCGTCGCCCCGGACAAGACCCCCAAGCCGTACGCGCTGCTCGCGCGGGCGATGGAACAGGCGGGCAAGGTGGCCATCGGCCGCTTCGTGATGCGCAACAAGCAGTACGTGGCGGTGCTGCGGCCGGTCGATGGCACGCTGATGATGAGCACAATGGTGTACGCCGACGAGATCGTGTCGACGAAGGATGTCGAGGAGCTGGACGCCCTCGCCGATGTCGAGGTCACCGACAAGGAAGTGCTGATGGCCGAGGCCCTTGTGGAGTCGTTGTCGGCAGCTTTCGAGCCCAACAAGTACCGCGACGACTACCGCGAACAGGTGCTCGACCTGATCGAGCGCAAGGCCGCAGGCGAGCAGTTCGAGGCCCCGGCCGCAATGGCCGCGGCACCGCAGGTGATCGACCTGATGGCTGCGTTGGAGGCCAGCGTGAAGGCGGCCAAGGCGGCCCGCACGCGCCACCCGGCCGAGAGCGCCAAGCCCAAACGCGTGCGTAAGTCGGCGTGAGCACGCGCACCACGGTGCAGGTGGGCGGTCGCGAGCTCAGCGTCAGCAACCTGGACAAGGTGCTCTACCCGTCGACGGGCACCACCAAGGCCGAGGTCATCGAGTACTACGCGCGCATCGCGCCGACGATGATCCCGCACCTCGCCGGCCGGTGCATCACGCTCAAGCGGTTCCCCGATGGCGTGGAAAAGGACGGCTTCTTCGAGAAGCGTTGCCCGAAGCACCGGCCCGAATGGATGGGCACGGCCATCGGCCCTGGGGACCGCAACGGCGACGTCGCCTATTGCCGCATCGACGAGCCCGCCGGTCTGGTGTGGGCCGCCAACATGGCCGCGCTGGAACTGCATGTGCCGATGGCGTTGGCCGCGGACCTGGAAACGCCGCGCGCCGTGGTGTTCGACTTCGACCCTGGCGCGCCAGCCGCGATGAAGGAGTGCTGCGAGATCGCCCTGCTGGTGCGCGACATCCTCGCGGCGGTCAACCTGCAGGGCTTCCCCAAGACCTCGGGCTCGAAGGGGCTGCAGCTCTACGTGCCGCTGAACACGCCCTGCACACACGAGCTGGCAGCAGACTTCGCACTGGCGGTAGGTCAGTTGCTGGAGCACCAGCACCGTGAACGGGTCACCACCACCATGGCCAAAGCCGTGCGGCCCGGAAAGATCTTCGTCGACTGGAGCCAGAACGCACGGTTCAAGACCACGATCGGCGTCTACTCGCTGCGCGCCCGCCCAGAACCCACGTGCAGCACGCCGGTGACCTGGGACGAAGTTGCCGGCTGCGCCAACGGCGGGCCCGAGCTGCGCTTCACCTGGCGAGATGTGATCGCCCGGGTGGAGCAGCACGGTGACCAGTTCGCCCCCGTCCTCACCCTGCAGCAGACCCTGCCGGGCTGATTGGCCCGACCGCAGTGGGTAGCGTCGCGGCGTGACACCTCGACTCACCACCTTGCTGCTCAGCGACTTCGCTCAGGTGCGCGAGCGGTTGTTGTTCGTCAGTTCGGGTGGCATCAGTCGGGTGGTGCAGACCAACTTCCCGGCCCACCCACGGATCTACCTGGCAATGGTCGTCCACCTCCCGGCTGGTTCGCTCGGTCGGCCGCATGTGGTGATGATCAAGTTGAAGTATCCGGACCAGGCCGAGGTGATCGCGCAGATCGAGATCAAGATCAACCTCGACGAGGTACCCGGTGCGCACGCTGGCGAGGGCATCAACGTGCCGCAGGTGATCGACCTGACGCCGATCACCTTCCCCCACGAGGGCCAGGTCGACGTGCAGGTCTCGATCGACGACGAGCCGGCAGGCGACCTCACGTTCTGGATGCTGCAGGCCGGCGCCCACTGAATGCTCGCCGGGCCGGTCGGCCCGGCCGGCCCGACGCTCGATGTGTCACCTCTTTCGGACGCGGGTCGGTGGTGTTGTCGCCGCGTCCGAAAGAGGTGACCTGATCAACACGGTTCGGCCGGTGACGGGCAGCACTGGGGAACGGCAGCCCGTGCCGCGTATCGTGCGGGCATGCGCGACATCCCCCGCAACCTCTACGCCGACGAACACGAACAGTTCCGCAGCGCGTTCCGCGCCTGGCTGGACAACGAAGTCGTACCTCACCACGAGCAGTACGAGCGCGACGGGATCACCCCGCGCGAGCTGTGGTTGGCTGCCGGCTCGCACGGTTTCCTCGGGCTGACCGTGCCCGAGCAGTACGGCGGCGGCGGCACCGACGACTACCGTTTCGCCGCCGTCATGCAGGAAGAGGTGAGCTACACCGGGGTGATCGGCAGCGCCAACGGCTTCACGCTGCACAACGACATCGTCCTCCCGTACTTCATCGGCCTGTGCAACGACGAGCAGAAGGCCCGCTGGCTGCCATCGATGGTCAGCGGCGAGTGCATCACCGCCATCGCGATGACCGAGCCCAACACGGGCAGCGACCTCGCCAACATTCGCACCACGGCGGTTCGCCATGGCGACACGTTCCTGGTCAACGGCAGCAAGACGTTCATCACCAATGGCATCAACAGCGATGCCGTGATCGTCGCGGTGAAGACCGACCCCGACGCGAAGCATCGCGGCATCAGCCTGATCGTGCTCGAGCGCGGGATGAAGGGCTTCGAACGCGGCCGCAACCTGGACAAGCTGGGCATGCACGCGCAGGACACCGCCGAGCTGTTCTTCACTGACGTGGAAGTGCCCGTTGCCAACCTGCTGGGTGAGGAGGGCAAGGGTTTCTACTACCTGATGCTCAACCTCGCCCAGGAACGCCTTGGCATGGCCGTCGGTGCGCTCGGCGTGTGCCAGGCGGCGCTCGACCAGACGCTGGCCTACACCAAGGAACGCAAGGCGTTCGGCCAGCCGGTCGCCCAGTTCCAGCACAACAAGTTCCTGCTCGCCGAGCTGAGCACCGAAGTGCAGATCGGGCAGGTCTACGTGGACCGCTGCGTAGAGCTGCACTGCGCCGGTCAGCTCTCCGCCGAGCAGGCCGCGGCCGCCAAGTTCTGGACCACCGAATTGCAGAACAAGGTGGTCGATCGCTGCTTGCAACTGCACGGCGGCTACGGCTACATGCTCGAATACCCGATCGCCAGGGCATGGGCCGACAGCCGCATCCAGACCATCTACGGCGGCACCAGCGAGATCATGCGCGAGATCGTCGGCCGCGCCATCACCGGCGGCTGAACCTCGCCCATCGCCGTCGCCCCGAGCGTTCGTGTCACATCGTGACCTCCAGCTTCGGTGGTCAGGATGTGACACAAGCCGGAAAATGCAGCGTCGAGTTTGGCGCTGCACGGCAGACTGGGGACGATGAATGGCTGAGAACCCATCCCGACCCGCCCATCTCGAGTCCCCGGAGGTTCCGTCATGACCGCTGCACTTCACGCCCGCGACATCTCGTTGGCACTCGGTGCCCGCCACATCCTCGAAGGGGTCGACCTTTCCGTCGATCCCGGCCAACGCATCGGCCTCGTCGGTCCCAACGGGGTCGGCAAGTCGACGCTGCTGCGCATCCTCGCCGGCCAGCTGGCACCCGACCGTGGTGCCGTCACGCACTCGCCGGCGATGGCCAACGTCGGTTACCTGCCCCAGGAACCCGAACGCGCCGACGAGACAGTGCGCGAGCACCTGGCTCGTCGCACCGGGGTGGCCGCCGCCTCGGCCACGCTCGATGCGACGACTGCGGGGATGGCGGCGGGCGACCCTGAGGCCGGTGATGCCTACAGCGACGCCCTCGACCGCTGGCTCGCGCTCGGTGCCGCCGACTTCGATTCGCGCGTCGCCGAGGTGTGGGCCGACCTCGGGCTGCGCGAGCGGTTGCTCGACGAACGGCTGCCGGTGCTGTCCGGTGGCGAAGCCGCACGGGTCGGTCTGGCCGCGCTGTTCCTCGCCCGCTTCGACGTGTTCCTGCTCGACGAACCCACCAACGATCTGGATCTCGACGGTCTCGCTCGGCTGGAGCGGTTCGTAACCGGCCTCGGTGCCGGGTGTGTGATCGTCAGTCACGACCGCACGTTCCTGGAACGCACCATCACCCACACGGTCGAGCTCGACGAGTTCACGCACACCTCCACCCGCTACGCCGGAGGCTGGGAGGTGTACCTGCGCGAACGCGAGGTCGCCCGCCAGCAAGCGCGGCAGGCGTACGAGGACTACGACGCCAAGCGTTCGTCACTCGCCGGTCGCGCCCAGCGCGAACGCGAATGGGCGACTCAGGGCGTCTCGAAAGCGAAGAAGAAGCCCAGTGACGGCGACAAGCACATCAAAAGCTTCAAGCTCAACTCCAGTGAGCAATTGGCCGGCAAGGCCGCCCGCACCGACAAGATGATGGAGCGCCTCGACGTCGTCGAGGCACCGCGCGAGGCCTGGCAGCTGCGCATGGAACTGGCCGAGGTGGAGCGCAGCGGCGATGTCGTCGGCCGGTTGCAACAGGCGGTCGTGCAGCGCGACTCATTCACGCTCGGCCCGGTGGACCTACAGGTCGGGTACGGCGAACGGATCGTGATCGAGGGTCCCAACGGCGCAGGCAAGTCCACCGTGCTGGCCGCGCTGCTGGGCGAGATCGAGCTCACCTCCGGCGTGCAGTGGCGTGGCCCGGGGGTGGTGGTCGGCCGACTGGAACAGGCTCGCCAACAGCTCACCGACCATGCCACTGTGCTTGCTGCGTTCATGGCGGCCACTGGCATGCTGGTGCCCGAATCGCGCACCTTGCTGGCCAAGTTCGGCATCGGTGCCGAGCACGTCAACCGGCACGCGGAATCGCTCTCGCCAGGCGAGCGCACCCGCCTGGTGCTGGCGCTGCTCACCGCGAAGGGCTCGAACTGCCTGGTGCTCGACGAACCCACCAACCACCTCGACATGCCGGCCATCGAGCAGCTGGAGCAGGCCGTCGAGCAGTTCCGCGGCACCGTGTTGCTGGTCACGCACGACCGTTCGCTGCTGGGCAACGTGCGCCGTACCCGCACGCTGGTGCTGCGCGACGGGCAACTGGTCGGCGACACCCCGGCGTGAGCGCGCTCAGGCGGCGCGCACACGGCGGGCGGCGAACACGCCCAGCACGGTGAGGCCCATTGCGAGCGCGAAGTTGGTCCCCAAGGCGCCGGCCAGTGGCCACGAGGTGCGATCGGCGATGGCGACCGTGGCACCGCCGATGCCCCCCATCAGCGAGAACCCCAACGAGTCGGCCAGCGTGACCTGGCTACTGACCTCGCCCTCGCGGCCTTCAGTGGCGTACGACATCGCGGCGACGGTGGCCGGGTTGTAGAGCAGGCCCACGCCCAGGCCGCCGATCGCCCAGGCGAGGAACGTCGCCCACAACGGCCACCACGACCACAGCACCGGCAGTACCAGGCACAGCCCGAGCAGCATGACGAGAAAGCCCTGCTGGATCGCGCGAGTGATGTCGGCCGGTGGCCGCCGGGCACGGATCCATTGGCCGGTGGTCCAGCTGAGCGCGGCGCCGATGATGACGAAGCCCTGCACCGTCGGGCTGGCACCGTGGATGCGATCGGCGGCGAGCGGAATGAAGCTGTCGGCCCCCAGGAACGCGGCCGTCGCGATGAGGCGACAGGCGATGATGGCCGGCAGCCCTGCCTGGGCGGAGAGGATGCCCGCCGGCAGCAGCCGCCGCAGTGCCGGAATCGCCAAGCTGACGCCGGCGAACGAGGTGGCAATCGCAGCGAGCGGATTTGCGAACTGCAACCCGAGCACCAGCGCACCAACGCCCAGCGAAGCCATCAGTGCAACGGGCACCTTGCTGCCGACCCGATCGAACGGAACAGGGCCGTACCGGAGCATCGGCCGCACCGTCAGCACGCCGACCGCGAGTGCGAAGGGCACGAGACCGAGGAAAACCCACTTCCAGCCGAACACGTCGGTGACCCAGCCGGACAGTGCAGGCGCGAACAGACTGGGCAACACCCAGCCGGCGGAAAGGTAGGCGAACATCATCGCCTGGCGGTCAGCGGGAAACGCGCGTTTCACCAACATGTAGGCGATGGGTGTGAAACCGCCGGTGCCAACGCCCTGCAGCGCGCGGCCCACCACGATCCAGGTCATCGACGGTGCCGCAGCAGCGACCAGCAGGCCGACGACCAGCGTGCCGATGCTGAGCACGAACGGCAGCGCCGGACCGCG
>Ga0105047_10016398_pt1 | contig 11613 bp, 9 predicted proteins | sample MAT04_FD_78384 | JGI IMG/M metagenome (GOLD analysis project Ga0105047, IMG submission 78384) | Freshwater microbial communities from Lake Fryxell liftoff mats and glacier meltwater in Antarctica - MAT-04 (megahit assembly) | ecosystem: Environmental > Aquatic > Freshwater > Ice > Liftoff... | reverse complement strand
ATATTTCAGGAAGTACTGCCAGCATACCATTTAGGGCATCCATAGGTTTTACTTCAAAGGAAGGGTTATTAAAAACAGATAAATTCGAACGTTATTCATTTGGGTTGAATCTTAGTCCAAAACTTCTGGATAATACACTTCAGCTTAATATAGGCCTTAAGGGAATGTTGAGTAACAATCAATTTGCAGAGCGTGGTGCCATTGGATCATCGCTTAGTTGGGATCCGACCCAAACACCTTTGAATGCTGCAAGTGTTTATTCTGGATATACGACATGGCTAGACACGAATACCGGATTTCCAAATGGTCTGGCACCCGCAAATCCAATAGCATTACTCAATCTCAGAAATGACCAATCTGAAGTCTCAAGATATATAGGTAATTTTTCGGCAGATTACAGATTTAAATTTATGCCGAGCCTAAGGGCAAATTTGAATTTAGGCTATGATCATTCTAATGGGGATGGATCATTGTTTATTCCAGGTGGGAATACTGTAGCTTTTTCATTTCAAAAAGATTTTGGAGGAGGAATAAATAATACTTACTCGCAGCAAAGAACCAATTCTGTAGTTGAGTTTTATTTAAATTATAAAAAAGAGATGAAGGACCATGATATCGATCTGATGGGCGGATATTCCTGGCAAAAATTCTATCGTGAGAATTCATTCAGGAATTCTGATGCAGCAGGAACTACAGCCTTTGTCCTTGAAAGAAAAAATATTGCGGAAGAATTATTTTTAGTTTCATTATTTACAAGGTTAAATTACAGTTTTAAAAACAAATATCTTTTGACTTTTTCATTAAGAAGCGATGGTACGTCAAGATTTTCTCCTGACACACGTTGGGGGTTATTTCCCGCAGCAGCTTTGGCTGTTAAGATGATAGAAAATAATAATAATTATCTCAATAATGTAAAATTGCGTTTAGGTTGGGGTGTAACAGGGCAGCAGGATATCGGAAGTCCTTATGTTTACCAACCGGTATATCAGCAAAGTTTATTTAATGCTTCATATCAATTTGGTGAGACTTTTATCAATACATACCGACCTAACGGATATGATTATAATATAAAATGGGAAGAAACAACTACCTACAATGTAGGATTTGATTATTCTCTTATTAATAATAAATTAAGTGGAACACTGGATATATACCAAAGAAATACCAAAGATTTGTTGAATTATATTCCTGTTCCCGCTGGAACTAACTTGACCAATTTTATAAGTACAAATATCGGAAATATGGTCAACAAAGGCGTAGAATTAGGACTTAATTATACTGCATTAAAAAACAGCACAACAAGTTGGGATATTAGCTTCAATGTTGCTTATAATACCAATGAAGTTACCAAATTGACTGCCACAGATGACCCGAAATATGAAGGTGTTCCTACAGGAGGTATAGCAGGCGGGGTAGGTAGTACCATACAACGTCATAGGGTCGGATTTGCTCCGGCTTCATTTTTTGTTTTTGAACAATTATATGATGAAAATGGCAATGTATTGGAAGGCCAATTTAAGGATAGGAATGGGGACGGAGCCGTGGACGATCTGGATAAATATCTATTTAAAAAACCCGCTGCAGATGTTATCTTAGGCCTAACGAGTAATTTTAAATATAAAAGTTTTGATTTTTCTTTTGCAGGAAGAGCTAATCTGGGCAACTATGTTTACAATAATGTGGCCACTGATATGGGATATATCCAAAGATTGTATCATCCTACCAATTACTTACAAAACATTCATAGATCAGGATTGGTAAATAACTTCCTGCAACAAAGAAATTTGACTTTTAGTGACTATTTTGTAACAGAAGCTTCTTTTTTCAGAATGGATCATATTACACTTGGATATAGTTTTGATAAATTGGTTGGGAATTATTTGAGAATATATGCAACGGTTCAAAATCCATTTGTAATTACAAAATATAAAGGACTAGATCCTGAATTGGGTAATGGTATTGATAATAATGTTTATCCAAGAACCCAAACATTTCTTTTTGGTGTTAGTGTAGATTTTTAATTTTTGATTAATAATAAAATATAAAAAAATGAAAAAGTGGATAGCTTTCATAGTCCTTACGGTATCATTTACATTTAGCTCTTGTTTTAAAGATTTGGATACGGTACCGTTGGATCCAAACTTAATTACTTCGGGTACAGTATTCAATAATCCAGATGCTTACAAACAATTTCTGGCCAAATTATATGCAGGATTTGCTGTTTCAGGCCAAGAAGGACCATCAGGTCAAGCTGACATATCAGGAATTGATGAAGGTTTTGGACAATATTTACGTGGTATGTGGTATCACCAGGAATTAACTACCGATGAAGCGTTGATAGGTTGGAATGACCAGACCATTTATGATTTTCATGAATTGGACTGGACAGCTTCCGATGGATTTACTTATGCGTTTTATAGCCGTGTCTTTTATCAGATTCCGCTCGTAAATGAGTTTCTGAGGGAGACAACCGATGAGAAGTTGGGTAGTCGCGGAGTGACTGGACAATTAAGAACTGATATTGCGGATTTCAGAGCGGAAGCGCGCTTTATAAGGGCAGTGAGTTACTGGCATGCGCTGGATATTTTCAGAAATGTACCCTTTGTGACTGAAGCAGATAAGGTCGGTTCATTCTTTCCTGAACAAACCAACGCAGCAGACTTATTTAAATATATTGAGACTGAGCTTTTGGATATCGAAAATAAAATAAAAGCACCACGTTCAAATGAGTATGGTAGAGCTGATAGAGCTGCTGTGTGGACCTTGCTGGCTAAACTTTACCTAAATGCAGAAGTGTACACGGGACAAAAAAAATATACAGAATGTCTGGCTGTGTGTGAAAAAGTTATTGCATCAGGATTTACACTTGAGCCACAATACCAAAATTTATTTTTAGCAGATAATCATAAATCTAACGAAATCATATTTCCTATCACTTTTGATGGTATCAACACTAGGACATGGGGAGGAATGACTTTCATCATCAGAGCCGGAATCGGAGGTTCAATCAATCCACTTGAATCAGGCGTTTCTGGAGGTTGGGGCGGTACAAGAACAACAAGACAGTTTGTTGAAAAATTTCCTTCTGATCTTACAGGAATCATATCAGAATTTAACCCTGGTAAAAATTATCCAAAAGTTTATGTCCCTGGATCGTATCAATCCACGCCATTTAATGGATCAGATTCGAAAAATGCGTTAACATCTCCAAAAAGTAATAAAATTTATGAAGGGTACCGATACTTTGCGCAGGATAATGCAGAATTAGTAATTCTTAGGAACCCTAGCAGTACATTAGGTGGAAAGCTAGGTGATAATGGAGCTGATGGTACCCTAGAAACAGGAGGTGCAAATATAAAAGCGGGTTCAAAAGGACTTTATTATATTAAGGTTGATTTAAATAATAATACCTATGTACTGGAAAAGCAAACATGGGGTGTTGTAGGAAGTGCTACGCCAGGCGGATGGGATAATGATACGGAGCTTACGTGGAATGCAGAATTAGGTTATTTGACAGCAAAAGTTGAGCTCACAGCTGGAGACATTAAATTTAGAGCAAACAAAGATTGGGTTTTAAATCTGGGAGATACAGGTGCTGACGGTATTTTGGAAGCTGGAGGCAATGATATTAAAATAACAAAATCAGGCGGCTATGAAATTAGGCTGGATCTGGACAGCCCAGACTATACCTATGAATTAAGATTGACAAGTTTTGACCGAAGAGGTATTTTCGGTACCAAAGGTCAGAATATTGATATTAATACATTAAATGATGTTGCTATCTTTAATAATGGATATGCAGTACTTAAATTTAAAAATATAACATCCGCAGGGAAAACAGGGTCAAATGTTGATTTTCCTGATACAGATTTCCCAATGTTCAGACTAGCAGATGTATATTTGATGGCTTCAGAATCGATCCTGAGAGGAGCTTCAGGTGCATCCAAAGCAAAGGCAACAGAATTTTTCAATATTGTTCGTCAAAGAGCTTATACAGGCTCGGCAGGAAACATTATTGAAAATAACCTTAATCTTGATTTAATATTGGATGAGAGAGGCAGAGAACTGTATTGGGAATGTCATAGAAGAACAGATTTGGTAAGATTTAATAAATTTACTACCGCAGATTACCTTTGGGCATGGAAAGGTGGAGTAAGTCAAGGTCAGGCAGTGGATCCGAAATTTAATATATTTCCGATTCCATCAGCTGATATTTCTGCCAACCCTAAGCTAAAACAAAATCCTGGGTATTAATCCTGCTTAATATAAAAGCGATACAGTACTCTATGTAATATTGTATCGCTTTTCCATTGTTAAATTTTTTTTGTATGCTTATTTTTTTAGTTGGAATGATGGGAAGCGGTAAAACTACCATTGGTAAGCTACTGGCGAATGAAATGTCACTTCCATTTTTTGATACAGATGAAATTATTTCGAGTATTGAAGAGAAGAGTATTGCGGAAATTTTTAACCAGTTTGGAGAAGAATATTTCAGAAATGTTGAAAAAGAAATAGTGAATAACTGGAAGATTGGTGACGGGGTGATTGCTACCGGTGGTGGACTACCTTGCCACGATGACCTTATAACATTACTAAATGAGAAAGGCAAAACGATATTTCTTGTTACTTCATCAAGTCATATCATTGATAGAATAAAAGATGACTTTAGTCGACCTTTGGTAGCTGGAAAGCCGCTTGCTGAGGTAAAAAAAACCGTCAGTTATTTGTTAAAAATTAGAAAAGAATTTTATTTAAAAGCTAGAATTAAGGTTAAAACGGATAAGGGACCCGAAGAAACTGTCAAAAGGATCATGCGAAAACTATATCAATAAATTGACATTCAACTTATGATTTACACTATTTCAATAAAAATAATTGAATGGCTTCATGTGGTTGAATTAATTTGCCCGTTCTTGCTGTGTTTTTGGTTTCTTTGCCCGAATTGCTTATTATAGAATATATACTTTTTGTGTCCAACTCAGGTTTCATAGCTTTTAAAACAGCTATCAAACCCGCTACCTGTGGTGTTGCCATAGAAGTACCGCTGAATGAAGTGTAAGTATTGGATGGGGTAGTGGAAAGTATTCTTTCACCGGGTGCTGATATGCCCATTTTTAAATTTTGTACATGATTTGAAAACCCTGATTTTTCGCTTTTTTCATTGACTGATGTGACCGTTATAACATTTTCTGCATTGGCGGGGCTATATCTTTTACCATCAAGATTTGCATTTCCTGCGGCAACAACAACGATAGCGCCTTTGTTATTGGCGTATCTTACAGCATCATTATATGCCTTTTCTCTTTCTTGATTGGTGATCCCTCCCAATGACATGGAAATGACATCCGCCCCTTCGTCAGCTGCCTGAATTATCCCTTCAATTATTGTCTTTTGTGAACCAAAACCAACATCACCAATAACTTGGATACCATGAACGTCAATCCAGTTTTTACCGGGCGACATTGATGCCACGCCAATACTATTGTTGGTAATGGCACATGCTACACCTGCACAGTGTGTTCCATGCCCTTGTTTGTCCTTTTGACTTTTTTGCGCGGTAGATAAATCTTCATGTCCTGAATCAATTCCAGTATCCAGAATGTATAATTTTGCAGTTCTTTTCGGAGTGATATGATTTTTACTGAAAAGTGGATAATATTTATCCATGTCAAGAAATGAAAGATGCCATTGCATGACAACAGATGGATCATTGGATAATCCTCTGACTTCAGTTTTATATATTTCTGTAGAATTTGGAAACTCAAAAGGGATAACTTCATTGTATTCAATCCACTTTACACCTTCCAGGTTGGCTAAGTCAGAAAGCAGATTTTCTTGATTTATATTGTTCTGAACATCCAAAAGATAATAGTCATCAAGATTTGTAAGATCTTCTGAAAATGGTCTGAAAGCCCTGGACAAAACAGCATCTTGGTCATTTGCATATTGCTGAACATTCGCAAGCTGTTTTCTATCTATTTCAATCAGTAGCTCTCCTTTAATATCTGGGATGAGATTTTTTTCCGATGAAATGTGAATGTCAAAAATTGACTCACTGATAAAATATGATCCTAATACAGCCAATCCCAGCATCATCACCTGAGAAAACTTGTTGTTGTTGAGCATGTTAAGGATAAAACCTACTGCCGCCAACGTAATGGATGATAAGGTTAATGATAAGAAAAACCCGGCCACTGTATTAGAATATATCCAGTAAGACATTAAAAGCCCGGCCAGACTTAAATAAAAAAGTAATCTGATCTTTGAAGAAAGCAGATCATTATGTTTTGATAAAATCCATAAGCCTAAAAATAGTATCGATATCGCTAGGGTCATAAAGTATGTGATAAAATAAATATAAAAATAATCATGTTTCCTGAATAATTATCAATATATTCGACAAGATGATTCAAATCTCCTTCTAAAACATCTAATTCAATGGAGTATTAGCAAATCGAAATGAAATTTTTATGTCTTATTTTCTGACTATCATGTTATTATAATACACAATATCAAAGTCGATTTTTGATATTCCGTTTATATTCCAAAAAACAGCTGTAATAAAATCAATTTATGGAAACGGATGCATTTATCTAAAAGAATTCCTACTTCTTTTTACTTCCTTCCAGGATTTTTAATGCGTCACCACTTTGAAAATCCAAACCGAGTTTGGCCAGTTCTTCAAAAATAATTTTTCCCGTAAGGATAAAATAGGCATTCATTTCACTTGAATTTACATGTGCATACACTTTATTCAAAAATGATCCTGTTTCTACGGCATAAAGCTTCACTTTTTGAGTTTTGTTTTTCACATCTATCAGGAGATCAAATTTTTCCCTCTGAAGCACTTCACTGATTTTAGCTTTATCACTACTTGAGATATCATCATTTTCATTAAAAACAAGTATATCTACTACATCTACTGAACTTTTTATTTTAGATTCAGTACTGTTAATCATTTTCAGCACTTCACCTGTAAAATTCATATTTACTACACCTTCATCATTTTTATATTTTCTGAAGATCTGTTCAATATCTTTTTGGGCACCCAGGTTAAAAAATAAAATTGAAAATATTGAGCAAATAATTATTTTAATATGCATTATTATTAAGTTTTAATTTTTACAAAAAATAAAATCAAATTGATTCAGCCTTAAATTGACCAGAATCTTTTTTTACCTGATTAAAGGAAATAGCCTTTAAATCATCATAAGAAATATTGGTTTTTAAATGGATTAGACCAATTTCGAATCCATCAACACTCCATATTAAAAGATTTTTTATAATGTCTTTTTCTTCCTGTATCATGATTTTAAGATGCTGATCTTCAGAGCGAACACTTACATATTCGTGAAATCCATCTTTTTTAATGACACTTTTAATAAAATTACCTACAATTGCCCTTGTATTGTACTTTTTTGCATCCAGATGGGTTGATGCAACCCTTAGATGTTTTATTTTTCCGGCTAATTGTACCAATCCTGAATTATCTAACTCAGCATCATCAGTTGCTGCGATTTTTAAGCCTAGTCGAATCACCCAACCTGGGATGGACACACCTTCGTAGTGTTCGGTTTTTTTAAGCTGTTTGATGATGTTTTTAACAGATGATTGCGCTGAACCAGGCACTGATAAAAAACAAACAGCAAGAATAAAAAAATAATATACTAATTTCATCTGTGTATTTTTATTTATTTTTAATGGTCACACTTGCATGCCCTGCTTGCTTCGAAACCGGCAAGTTTGGGGCAGGCAGTTAGTACTCGAACTAGAGCGAGCAAAAAATAATCCCATTGATTTAGTCAGCATGTTTTGTGATGTTATATCAGTGGGATTTCATTCGGATCAATTTCTTTTATTTACTTTGTCTAAATGTTCCGCACCGTCGATGTCAAGCTTTTTGGCGAGTTTTGCTATTTTATTCAGGTCAATATTTCCCACAAAACTCATCATCACAAATTCATCCTTGCCTCCCACCAATAACAATAACTCGTTGATAACACCATTGGCTTCCTTGGTAACAAATCTTACATTTGAATCTTTTTCTCTCACGGTGACTAATTCTTCATATTCTTTAATGTTTAGTCTTTTGTTGGCTTCTTTATAGGTTTTGTCAGGGTTGACTTTGGTGGTTAATATTCTAAGTCCTTTTAAATCCTTTACAATAGATGATAATTCTTTGTCTTCACTGCCGTCCGTTACTTTACTAACCATCTGAAACATTTTAGGACTGACATACACTACGGTAAAGTTTTCGTCATCCTGATAATCCTTAAAAAAACGCTCAATTGCATCTACTTGTGCTGTAGCTGTAAAACTTATAAACAAAGCTATAGTTAATGAAAATAAACTTTTCATGATAAAAATAATTTTAATTGTTAATAATGTGAAATTCTATTTAAAAATGGCTGCTTTTTCCAGCGAACCCATATTTTCTCTTACTGTTTGTTGACTGGCTCTAAATTTTTTAGAGACCAAAGCCAATGCTTCTTTTGTAACTCTGAGCGCTTCTTCAGGATCCTCGATTTCATTGACCATTGCTGTCTGCTGTTCATTAGGGTCAGGATTAATATCCTTCATGACAGTAACGGCAGCAAACAAAAGAAGACTGGCAGCAGCTACTGAATATATGATTCTGCGCAGATTAAAATATTTTACCTTGGGCTTCGAATCAGTAGACTCATTTTGACGGGCAGTAAAAGTTATATTTTTCTGGTGATCAAAATATTCAAATAAATCAGTAAACGCTTTATGTTCTTCCTGAATAATGCTGCTTCTAAAGTATCCCTTCAAAACAAATTCTTCATCTTCAGAAGTTTCTCCATCCCAGTATTTGTCCAATAATCTGGAATAATCGATTTCAGTATTTTCCTTATTATATTGTACATTGCTCTGTTCGTTAAAAAACACAAATAGTTCTTTATACAGCTGATGCTTTTCTTGTATATCACCATTGCTGAAATAGTCTTTAAGTAAGATTTCATCTTCAACAGTGGATTCGCCAGCCCAGTAATTATCCAGAATATGATCAATATTATGCTTCATATTTTTTGAAATTTCTTTTTAATAATTGCTCTTTTAATGTTTTACGCGCTCTGTGCAAGCTAACTTTTACAAAATCGAGCGTTGTTTCGGTCATATCAGCGATTTCCTGATAACTATATCCTTCTATATCACGCAGGTGAATAATCATTTTTTGTTTTTCTGGCAATCGATTTACCAACTCCATTATACTCCCAAATCGCTCTTCTATTTCCATCTTTTTATCTGGAGTGTCGTCAGCATCTCTTAAGTGATAATATTCGGAAATATCCTGCACATTCACTTTTTTATTTCTTGTTTTGTCGATGGCCATATTTCTGGTCACCGTCATACACCATGCTTCTTTGTTGTCAATTTCATTAAATTGATCCATTCGGTTCCATATTTTAATCATGAGTTCCTGCATGATATCTTCAGCATCAAAAGTATTGCCCACAATATTCAAAGCAAATCGGTATAATTTATCTTTAAAAGGTAATTCCAGGGCTTTCATTTTTTCTTTGCTCATTTACGTAAGGATGACGGTTCTGTATTAAAAATTGTTACAAAAATCTTAAATTTATTTAATTTAATGCAGTAATTAATCGTTTAATGCATTATCAAAATGAATATTGATCGTATGTTTACGTTTTAATTATTTGTCCACTTATTGTGAACGGAAATAAATCGGTTGATGGTATAATCAATATAGGACAAATGGATCTACCGTTTGGTAATATAGAAGAAAAATTGTCAGATTGGATTTATGGACTTTTTTTTTAATGACAAATTCATTTAAATAAAAATATTAATAATTTGGGCGTAATTCAACGACAGAGTATTAAATACTCCGTTGTAAATTTTTTGGGAACGTTTATAGGCTTCTTGAGTGTAGTCTTTATTTATTCTTTAGATAAAGAACTCTATGGGTATTTTCAATCTTTGCATAGTTTTGCCATATTATTGGTTCCTTTATTGGGTTTTGGTATACAAGGAGCTATCGTAAAATATTATCCGACTTTTGTACAAAAAAAGCTTATCACACATTTTTTAGGATTTACCATGGTCATAGCAACCATATCCGCCATTTTTTCATCTGCTATTTTAATCTCTCTTTACCACATATTTAATTCAACTCTCCATCGATTGTTTCGAAATTTTGCTTTGGTAGAAGACAATAAATTTAGCATTTGGTTTTTGGGAATAATATTTCTTTATTCTTCTATTTTTTTATATCATTCAATAGCAAGGTTTAGAATTGTAATTCCTGATATAATAAATACTATTGGATTGAAAATATTTCTTCCAATACTTATTTTAATGATTTATCTTGGTTACTTAGAAAGATCAGTGTTTGTTTATGCACTTATTTGTTATTTTTTGCTGGTGGGTTTTGCTTTACTTGGTTATTTGATACAACTAGATCATCACAGTTGGCGACCTGAAATTTCTTCTCTAAGTAATATCGAATATCGAGGCCTTTTTGCATTTATGTTGTTTTCATTATTGAATGGACTTGGGGCAACATTTGCGTTAAAAATCGATATTGCAATGATCGGTGCTATGATCAGCAAAGAAGCAGTTGGTGTATACACTATTATTTTGACAATTTCCAATGTAATGGATATCCCATCGAAAGCGATCAATCAGATAGCAGGTCCTGTGATCTCAAGGAGTTGGGCCAATGATGAGCATAATAATATTCAGGATGTTTATCAGAAATCTTCTTTGTATGGTTTAATTGGTGGAGTTTTTTTATTTTTATTGTTGTTTTTCATATGGACGGATATTTTGATGCTGATGCCTGAAAAACTGAGTTATGACACAAATACGGTGTTGTATATTTTTACTTTTTTAAGCATTGCCAAAATTACAGACCTTATCACGGGTGTAAATTCAGTGATCATTTCTTATTCCAAAGATTATAAATTTCATATGTATTTTTTATTGATGCTTGGTTTAGTAAATGTTTTCCTTAATTATTTTATGATATCTCGTTATGGTCTAATTGGTGCAGCCATAGCGACTAGTGTTTCTTATTTAATTTTTAATATTTTAAAGCATATTTTTGTTAGAAGAAGGTTTGGTTTTACATTAAGTTTTGAAAGTCATTTTTTAGTGATTTTAATAGGTTTAATGGTGTTTGCTGTATTATATTTTTTTAGTTTTGAATTTCATCCATTTATAAATATGGTATTGAAGTCACTGATGACTACATTGTTATTTATTATATTAATTTGGAAAATTAATCCAGGTGGTGAGATTCGGCATCTCCTTACCAATAGCATAAATAACTATAAAACATTTTTTCCTAAGATGAAAAAGTAAGACTATTTAATCCTGGCGTTTTCTTGCAGAACTTATATCAATCACCCCAAATTATTTAATTGGACTACATTGTAAAGGCAAATATTCTGTCAAGAAAATGATCTAAATTACAATGGATGTTATTTTTCCAAAGATCAAGAAGAAGAGTGTAAAGAAATCGTCATGACTGAACGATGCGAAGCAAAATCAGTCGCAAACTGATTTAGTGATGAAACCGAGCTTTGCTCGGATGGGTGGATATTTTAGTTCTGAACTGTGGACGCT
>Ga0105047_10016397_pt1 | contig 11613 bp, 8 predicted proteins | sample MAT04_FD_78384 | JGI IMG/M metagenome (GOLD analysis project Ga0105047, IMG submission 78384) | Freshwater microbial communities from Lake Fryxell liftoff mats and glacier meltwater in Antarctica - MAT-04 (megahit assembly) | ecosystem: Environmental > Aquatic > Freshwater > Ice > Liftoff... | reverse complement strand
GGCCGCCTTGGCCGCCTTGGCCACGGCACGCGCCACCCGAGCCAGCACCTCCTCGAACGCCTCGGCCTTCACGGCGGTGGGCGCATGCACGGAGTGACCCCGGCCGCGGCTTGCGTCCTCGCCTACCTGCGCTCTGGCGCGGCGCCGATACAGCTTCGAATACTTCGTGCGGGCTCGACGGATCTTGTCGTGGAGGTCGAGCAGGTCGTCCTCGTCGAGCGTGGCCAGTTCGCTCGGCTCGGCGGCCCGAAGCAGGGCGGTCTCGGTCTCGTTGAGCATGGCCCAAACGGCGTTGTTCATGACGTCTCGCTCCCACGAGGACCAACCCCGACGGCCGAGCGGCGATGGCAGACCGAAGCCGTGCCTTGGGTGCCGGCGAGTCGCTGGGCTCGGGTATTGGCCAAGCGCCGGCCTGGCCGAGATCGGGCCGGCGCGCACCTCAGGGCGACGACGGGGCCATCGAGTGCGCCAGGGTGTCGATGATCGGCCGCAGGATCAACGTGTAGGTGTCGGCGATCGCCGTCTCACGGTGCTCCTTCTGGGCGGCGAGACGATCGGGATCGAACACCACCGCCATGAACGCTTCCCGACTGGGGAACGCATTGAACCGCACCTGATCCCACGAGCGGCCGTCGCCCACGATCGTGCCTTCGGCCGTGAACCATCCGACGAGACGTACGCCGTGCGGAACGGCGGCGGTGCCAGCGGCGGTCTGGTAGCTGACCATCTGGGTGTCGGCCATGCCGCCGTGATAGCGGAGCACGTGCAGCACCACCACTGACGGATCGTCGGCCGTGGGCGGATGGGGGACGTCGGCCCAGTCGGGCGCGTCGGCGGGCAGGGCGGGCATCGGCATCGGTTGGGCGCCGATGACGATCGTCTGCTCCATCCCCGCGTCCTTGTGTACGTGTTTGGCATGAAACTCTTCGGTGTCCTGCATGGCGAGGAATGCCTGGCGCGACGGGTACTTCACGACGGCCACTCGATCCCACTTCGGCGTATCGCCGAGCAACTGGGTTTCGACCACGGCGGCGAACACGATCTCGGCGCCGATGGCCGCCAGCTCCGCGAACGGCGTATAGGCGTCGTCGGCCTGCTGACCGGTAAGCGTGGTTGCCCGACCGTCGGCGTAGTCCGCGACGTCGCGGTACTTCATCAGGTTCACCATCCAGATGGGACCGTCATCCTCGGGAGCCGTAGTCCGCAGCACCGCTTCATAGGCCGAATCGATCTGGCCGTAGCGGATCGTGAGAATGGGGTTTGGTGCCATGGCACACCTTCCGACGCAGTGCGAGTGACACAACGGTACACAAGTGACATTTCTACTGCCATTAGTGTGCGCCGGGGCCCGCCCTCTCCGGCCAGGTGGGGGAGGCGCCGAAACCGAAGCCGAAACCGCTGCGAATCAGCGGCAGGTCGGCCATGGTCTGGATTCCCGGCGGGGCCTCGCACACAGCAGGAACGGCGTTGATGGCCTGCATGGCGGTGGCGATGCTGGCCGCCCGCACGTGTTCGGTGATCGGCACATTGCGCTCGTAGCTCGCCAGCGTGAGGAAGTGCGCGCGCATCGACGGTTCGCCCTCGATCGTGAGCGTCCATCCGTCGGCTGGTGTCGGCCAGTGCGGGGGGTATTCACCGCCCACTGTCCATAGCGCATCGATCTCCACCATCGTGCGCCCATGCCGCTGGCCTTGCCAGTGCCACCGCTGCCCGGCCACGGTGCCCGCCGCGAGGGTGATCCCGAAGATGTCGTGGTCCCGTTCGGCGAGGACCAGGTCGATGTCGGTGGTGACCTCGTCGATCCCGGCGCCGAGGGCGTCCGCCAGCAACGCCACTTCTTCCTTGAAGATCCCGCTGTTGAACCGCAGGAAGTCGCTGTCCTCCTCGTTGACCTCCTCGGGCGGCCGGCCGAATCGCATGTTCTCGAACGTGATGTTGGTGCTCTCGTAGAACGACCAGTCCGCCCGTTCCTGCAGCGTCACGCGCTCGATCCGTCGGCTCATCCCCGACAGTGCGAGCGGGAGCACGCCACTCAAGTTCCCGGGGTTGAGCCCCGTGCCATGGATCGACGAACCGCCCGCTTCGCAGGCCGCCAAGAGTCGCGCCAGGTCTGCCGGGGGCAACGCTTTGGGATAGAAGAGGAACGCGGTGGTGACGACGTTGCAACCGCTGGCCAAGATCGTGCACACCTCGGCGATCGACGTGAGCCTGGGCATGTAGGCCACGCAGTCGGCTTCGAGCGCGAGCAGGGCGTCGATGTCGCGGGTGGCGCGCACGCCGATGGGCGGCCGACCCGCCAGCTCGCCCGCATCAACACCCTCCTTCTCCTCGCTGTGCACCCACGCCCCCACAAGGTCGAGATCGGGACGGTCGAGGATCGCCCGAATCGATTCGACACCTTGCGCGCCGGTGGCCCACTGGATGATTCGGTACGTCACGTGGTTGCTCTCTTCGATCAGGAGTAGTCGGCGATGGTGGGGAGTTCCCGGGCGGCGAGTTCGTGGGCTCGGGCCAGGATGAAGTCGGCATGGTGCTCGTGGGTGAGGATCAAGAAGCGCTCGGCACGGATGGCCTCGATAACGCAGTTGGCCACATGCGCCGGATCCTTGCCCTTGTCGACCATCTCCACCAGAAGGTCGGTGACGAACTGCTGATCGGCCCGTTCGGCCGTGCCCTCACGCGCGGGGCGAGCCTGCGCGTCCTTGGCGATGTTGGTGTTGATGATCCCCGGGCACAACACCGAGGCACGAAGCTTCGAGCCCGACGCGATGAGGTCGCCGGCCAAGGCTTCGGCGGTGGCGAAGGCGGCGAACTTCGACAGGTTGTAGGGGCCGGCGAACGGGGAGCCGAACAGGCCGGCGATCGACGCCGTGTTCACCACGTGCCCTTCGGTGCCCTGGGCGATCATCCGCGGAACGAAGGCTTGGATGCCGTGCAGGACCCCCCACAGGTTCACGTCGAGCACCAGCGCCAGTTCCTCCACTGGCCGGTCCCAGAGGTAGCCGCCCACGAACACGCCGGCGTTGTTGCACAGGACGTCGACCTGTCCGAACGCCCCGAACACCTCGTCGGCGAAGGTCTGCTGCTCGGCGCCATGGCGCACGTCGACCGAGGCACAAAGGGTCACCGCTCCGGGAACGGCGTCGTTGATCTGCGCAACGGTTCCCGCCATTCCAGCGTCGTCGATGTCGCCGAGCGCCACCCGCATACCTTCGGTGGCGAACCGGATGGCAAGGGCGCGACCGATCCCACTCCCTGCTCCAGTGACCGCCGCAACCTTGTTCGTGAACTCCTGCATAGGGCCCTCCAGGAAGGTGGACGTTCGGGGACGGGCATCCAGCGATGAGCTATCGGTGGAGCCTTCAGCTGAACCGATCGTTGATGAAGGCGCCGATGCCCCGAAGGCTCACATCGCCCTCGGGGATCAGCTCCGGCGGAAAGGCCTGGAACACATGGATCAGGTTCGGGTACCGGTTCAGCGTCACATCGACCCCGACCGCACGCGCCCGTTCCGCGAACACAACTGCGTCGTCGACCAGGCACTCGGCCTCGCCCACCTCGATGAGCAACGGTGGCAGCCCGGAGAGGTCGGCGTGCATCGGGCTGGCCAGCGGCGCCGTAGGGGACGCGCCACCGAGATACCTGTCGGCCATCACTTGCAGCCGATCGCGATCGATCATGGGGTCCACCTCGGCACAGCGGTCGTAGGAATCGGCGGACTGGGTGAGGTCGGTCCACGGCGATAGGGCCACACCTGCGGCCGGCAGATCGGCGCCTGCGTCTCGGAGCGCCACGAGAGTGGCCAGGGTGAGTCCACCGCCGGCGGAGTCTCCCGCGATCGCCACCCGATCCGATCGGATGCCGTGGGCGAGCAGGTCGTGAAAAGCGGCGACGGCGTCGTCGACGGCGGCGGGGAAGGGGTGCTCCGGCGCCAACCGGTAGTCGAGCAGGCACACCGAGAGCTGCGAAGCAAGGGCCAAGCGTGCAGCCAGCACACGATGGGTCGCGAGGCCGCCCAGGCAATAGCCGCCGCCGTGGAGATACAGGATCACCCCCGGCGGTTGCTGGTCGGCCGGAGTGAGCCACTCCGCCGGACGATCGCCCACCGTGGCCGACGACACCGTGATGCCCGTTGGTATCGGCAGCCCTACCGTGGCGGCGGTCATCGCCGCCCGCTGTTCCTCGATCGTGCCCGCTCCAAGCCCGGACTCGCGCACGAAGGCGGTGATCAGCTCGACCCCCGGATGGGTCATGAAGGGCCACCACTGTTGATCAGAACGGCTCTTGGCACGGCAGCATCGTCGGGAAACGAAACGCCGCGCACCGCGGGCGAGCGGGGCGAATCCTCAGGCACAAGCATGCGGACACGATAGGGGCGGAACGACCCCGCCGCTCCCCACGGTCCGTCGAGTCGGGCCACCCTTCTCCCGCCGACGCATCGACGGGTGGGGGCAGAGGAGCGGCGCGTAGGGTCGTGCCCAAACGATCCCGCGACCGTCGACCACCGGAGAAGTGTGTGCCTGCAACAAGCCGATTCGCTGGTGAGCCGATCACCGATGACGATGCCACCATCTCGGCGATGCTCGACGACCTGAGCGTCCCCGCGTTGCTTCTCTCGATGGTCCACATGACCGGCGACGAGACCATCCTCGACGGCCCCGACCGGCCACTCGGGAACTACCTCAACGAGGTGCAGGGTTTCATGAGCCCTGAGTCGCAGGCAGCTGTCCGGGCCCGTGCCCTCGACGTCATCCGGTCGTTTCGAGATGGCGGTCATCAACTCCCGCCTCCACCCACGCCAGCGACGTTGCGAAGGATGATGGACTTCCTCCTCGGCCAGGAGATACCCGAGGAGTACGTGCCGCTCCTCGTGGAAGAGCTCGAGCTCGACGGCGTTGACCTTCGCGAGGTAGTGCTGGATCCGACGATTGGGGCGGACGTCAAAGAGGCGTTTCACGTGGTGGTGATCGGCGCCGGCATGTCGGGCCTGCTCGCCGGTATCCGTCTCGGACAGGCCGGCATTCCGTACACGATCGTGGAGAAGAATGCCGGGGCAGGGGGCACGTGGTGGGAGAACCGGTACCCCGGTTGCCGGGTCGACGTGGGCAACCACTTCTACTGCTACTCCTTCGCGCCCGATGATCACTGGACTGAGTTCTTTGCTCAGCAGCCGGAACTGCAGGCCTACTTCGACCACTGCATGCACCGCTACGACGTGGTGTCGCACGTTCGTTTCGGTACGGAAGTGATGCGGGCCAGATGGGACGACGAGGAAGCTCGGTGGACCGTCGAGACCCGCGGGGCGGATGGCGCCACGTCAACACTGGTGGGGAACGCCGTGGTGAGTGCGGTCGGTCAGCTCAACCGACCGAAGATCCCCGACTTCCCTGGCCTCGACTCCTTCGCTGGCACCGTGATGCACTCGGCCCGGTGGGACCCCGAAGTGGCGTTGGCCGGGCGGCGTGTGGCCGTGGTCGGCACGGGCGCCAGCGCCTTTCAGGTCGTGCCCACCATCGCTCCCGACGTGGAGCGGCTCACCGTCTTCCAGCGTTCGGCACCGTGGATGTTCCCGAACCCGCACTACCACGACGCGGTCGGCCCGGGTGTGCCGTGGGCAATCCGGCACCTCCCGTTCTACGGGCGTTGGTATCGATTCCTCCTCTTCTGGCCGGCGTGTGACGGGGGGTTGCCAGCCATGCGAGTCGACCCCGACTGGCCCCACCAGGATCGTGCCGTCAGTGAGATCAACGACGCCGCCCGCGAGTTCTTCACCGGTTGGATGGCCGAACAGATCGGCGACGATCCCGAGCTGCTCGCCAAGGTCGTGCCCGACTACGTGTGCCTCGGCAAACGCACCCTGCAAGACAACGGGACCTGGCTCACCGCGCTCACTCGCGAGAACGTGGAGTTGGTCACCGAACCCATCACGAAGATCACCTCCGCCGGTGTGGTCGACGCCACGGGGACCGAGCACGAGGTGGATGTGCTCGTGTTCGCCACCGGCTTCCATGCCAACCGGTATCTGTGGCCGATGGAGATCGCGGGCCGCAACGGGATGGTGCTCTCGGAGCAATGGGGCGACGAACCGACCGCCAACCTGGGCATCACGATGCCGAACTTCCCCAACCTGTTCTGCCTCTACGGCCCGGGCACCAACCTGGCCCACGGCGGCAGCATGATCTTCCACGGCGAGTGCCAGGTGCGTTATCTCATGGGTTGCCTCGAACAACTCCTGCTCCGCCCCAACGGCGTGATGGAGTGTCGGCAGGATGCGCACGACACGTACATCGAACGGTTCGACGCCGAGCACGCCGGCATGATCTGGTCGCACCCGTCGATCCGGAACAGCTGGTACCGCAACGAGGCCGGACGGGTGACGGTGCTCTCGCCTTGGCGCCTCGTGGACTACTGGGCGTGGACCCGCCAGCCCAATCTCGCCGAGTTCGACATCTCCTCACGCGGATAGGCGCCGTTGTCGGCACAGACGGGTGGAGCCGGCCGTGACCCGGTCGACCCACCGCCATTCCGGACATCCACTAAAGGGTCGGCCCGTTCGGTGCCGATGGGTTCCGCATGCTTCAGCCGAAACGTGGACCGGCGCGAGCGCGGTTGGTGAGCGTCGGGTTCGTCGCGGCCGTGATCCTCGTCGCCGTTGGGTGTTACCCGGCCATTCATCCCGACAACCGACCGACGTCGATCGCCGGGGCTCGGAACGGCGAGCTGGCGCCATCGCAGCTGGTGACGATCTCCTCAACGTGTGCGTTCTACTGGAAGGCTGCGCCGTACTACCAGGCGATGGTCCGTGACGCCGCCGCCGCCGGCGTGTCCCTCGGTGCCACGGAGTGTTACCGAACGTTGGCCGGTCAGCAGGAGGTCCGCAACTATTGGTGCTCGTTCGGCCTCTGCCACTTCGCGGCGGTACCGGGAACCTCCATCCACGGTTGGGGCAAAGCGGTCGATCTTCACGACGGCAGCGGCGGACTCGCCTTTTCGTCCACGACCTTCGCATGGCTGGAGGACAACGCCTGGCGCTACGGATTCAACCATCCGGGCTGGGCGGCCGAGGACGGATCGGCCCCGGAACCGTGGCACTGGGAGTGGGTGGCCGACGGCGGAACGATGTTCCCCGGCCAGACGATCCCACCCCCGACCTGACCACCCCTTTTCCGGTTTTGGTCTCCGAGACGCATCAGAAGTGAGGCGTCTCGGAGACCAGAACGCGTTCACGCCAGCAGTTCGTGTCCGGCCGTCGCCGAGGTCTTCGAACACGAGACGTTCCAGCGCAACGCCGTCGGGCATGCCTTCGAACGAGAACGTCTGCACGATGAGTTCGTCGGCGCGTACCTCATGGAAGCAGCCGTTGAAGCCGAACTCGTTCCCGTCACTCAGGTGGGCATAGCGGTAGGAACCACCCGTGCGACAATCGAAGTGGTCAATGCGCATCTCGTGGCGGCGCGGGCCGAGCCACTGCTTCACGAGATCGGGGTCGACATGGGCACGGAACACCTTGGCGACCGGCGCGTCGACCGGCCACGATGCGCACGTGGGGAACGTGGGGATCGACGGTGATCTCGGTTTCGTTCGTGGTGGTGGTCATGGGGCAGTTTCCTTCTTGGGTGATCTGGTGGATGACTTCCCACGGGACGTTGCGGATGTCTTTGGGGGCGAGATGGCCTTGGACTTGGGCGACGAGCGCTGCCCCCGATTCGTGGTGGGTGCTGGTTCGTCGGGCATGGCCCGCAGCGCGTCGGCGAGGCGGCGGTACCGCTCCTCGGCCTGGCGCCGATAGCGCTCGATCCACTTCGTCATCAGGTCGAACACCTCGGCTTCGAGATGGACGGGCCGGCGGGTGGCCGTCCCGGGGCGGCTCACCAGCCCTGCGTCCTCCAGCACCTTCAGGTGCTTCGATACCGCTTGCACGCTCACGTCGTAGGGCTCGGCCAAGGCATTCACCGTGGTGTCGCCGACAGCGAGGCGAGCCACGATGTCGCGCCGCGTAGGGTCGGCCAACGCGGCGAACACTCGGTTGAGGGGCTCGACCGGGAAGGGCTCCGCACTCATCGCTCTACCTCCCATTCTCGGTTCTCGATTCTCACCGGCAGGCTCATTTCGTCAACTAACTAGTTGACGAAACCGAAACCCCCCGGACGCGCAGATGTCAACCAAACGGTTGATGATTTCCGTTCGACCGAGCCCGCGCTGCGAGCGGCCTTCTCTGCGCTGCCTCTATGCTCCACCGTCCACAACCGAGGGGGGTCCGATGGGCTTGAACTTTGCCGACATCTTCGAGACGGTGGTCGACACCGGCCCGGACAATGTCGCGTTGGTGGTCCGCTCCTCCGACCCGGCCCGCGGCGCCGAGCACCGGTTCACCTTCGAGGAGCTCGACGCCCGAGCCAACCAGCTCGCGCACGCCTTGGCGGCGCTCGGGATCGGGCCGGGCGACCATGTGGGTTGCCATCTCTACGACGGCAACGAATACGTGGAGGTGTGCTTGGCCGCCTTCAAGCTCCGCGCCGTGCCGGTCAACGTCAACTTCCGCTACGTCGACGAGGAGCTCAGCTATCTCTTCGACAACGCCGATCTCAAGGCGGTCATCACCGAACCTGACCTCGAGGACCGGGCCGCTCGCGCCGCCGCCACGGTTACCTGGCCCTGCGCGGTGATCGTGGCCGACGAGCGCTACGAAGAGCTCCTGGCCTCGCAACCGTCGACCCGCCCCGACCCCGCCGGACGATCGGGGGACGACCTCTACGGCGTTTGGACCGGCGGCACCACAGGCATGCCCAAGGGCGTGATGTGGCGCCACGAGGACATCTACCTTTCGGCGGTTGGAGGCGGCGGCAACGTCCTGCTCGGCATCGCGCCGGTCACCAACCTCGACGATGTGGCGGCGCGAGCCGAGCACGGCTCGCCGGTTCCCGGCACCCTCACGCTTTGCCCGCTCATGCACGCCGGAGGTTGGTGGCTCGCGTTCTCGGCGATCCTGTCGGGCACCTACGCCGTCGTCATCCGCGACCTGCGTTTCGACCCCGTCTTTGCCCTGCAAGTGATCGAAGAGGAGCAGGTGCGTGTGGTGATGACGATCGGCGACGCCTACGCCCGCCCGATCGTCGACCTGCTCGAAACCGCCGAACCGGGCACCTACGACCTTTCCAAGCTCCTGATCTACGGGTCGGGCGGTGCCATCTTGTCGCCCTCGGTGAAGGACGCACTCGCCGCGGTCCTACCCACCACGTTCGTTCACGACGGCTTCGGAGCATCGGAGACCGGCGGGCAAGGTCGGCTGATCGGCACCGGGGCCGACGGTGCACCTCGGTTCGAGATGGACGCCTCCAACGTGGTGATCGCCGACGACGGAACGCTCTGCGAACCGGGCGATGGCCGCACCGGGATGCTGGCCACCAGCGGACACATCCCGCTCGGCTACCACAAGGACGAGACGAAGACCGCGGCCACCTTCCCGGTGATCGACGGGGTGCGCTATGCCGTGCCCGGCGACCTCGCGTCCGTCGATGCCGACGGGTCTATTGCCGTCTACGGACGGGGCTCGGTGTCGATCAACTCGGGGGGCGAGAAGATCTTCCCCGAAGAGGTGGAGAAGGCGCTGAAGCGACATCCCGCCGTGTTCGATGCCACGGTCGTGGGCACTCCCAACGAACGGTTTGGCTCGCAGGTCACGGCCGTCGTGGAGTTGCGGCCCGACACGGCCAACCCCGCACCGTCGGTGGCGGCCTTACAGGAACACTGCCGGGAGCACCTTGCCGGCTACAAGGTGCCACGCGCCGTGGTGTTCGTCGACGCCACCGTGCGTTCGCCTTCGGGCAAACCCGATTATCGATGGGCGAAGGAGACGGCACTCGCCGCCCTCGGTCTCGCCGACAACTGAGCCGCTACTTCCGGACCGCTACTTCTGAACCGCTACTTCTGAGTTCGACGTGCGACGACCGAACGCGTCGACTCAGGACTCCACCGCTCCGGCGTCGCAGGCGCCGCCGACAGGTCGGGTCGACAGCCGTTGATCGGTGGTGACAGCGCCGTCGCAGAGGGCGAGCGTTCCCACCGGAATGCGGTTGCGAAGGACGGAGCCGCCACCCGGCAGGCGGGTCTCGGTGGGGCCACCGTTCGCGGCGAGCGCTCCGAGCAACGGGTTCGTGCTGCTGAGGTCGGTACCGCCGGTGAAACAGGTTGCGTCGGAAGCCACGTTGTAGCCGGCACTCACGATCGTCGCGCCCGCTTGAGTTTGGCAGTCCGCCCCGAACCCGTGGGTGGCCACGACCGAGCCATTGATGGTCACCGAACCGGTCGCCGAAGCGTGGATGCCGCCACCCGACCAGGCCACGTTGCCGGCGATGGTGGACAGCCGAATCGACGTGGTCCCGCTGTTGTGGATGCCACCACCCACACCGTTGCCCGTGACGTCGGCGATGCGGCGGCGGGCGGCGGCGAGGTCGATGCGGGGTTTGCTGATGCCGTTGGTGTCGGCCACCAGCACGCCCGTGGCGATCAACGCCGCCTCCACCTGATCCACGGTGGCGGATGGGTCGGCAGCGGCGAGCACTCCAACCGCACCAGCCACATGTGGCGTGGCCATCGAGGTGCCGCTGGCGGTGGTGGTGTAGTCGGCAGGATCGCCGGGGACGGTGGGGTACTCGGCCGAGATGTTGACTCCCGGGGCGAGCACATCGAGGATGGCCGCGCTCTGGGAGAAACCGGCCACCGAATCGACGATGTCGTCGGTGGCGCCCACGGTGAGTGCCGTGGAGATGCAGCCCGGCGCCGCGACACCAGTCTTTGATCCGTTGTTGCCCGACGCAATGACGGTGATCACACCAGCGGTTCGGAGCAGGTCGATCGCCGATTTGCGACTGTCGAGATCGCAGTGCGCGCTGTTGGTGCCACCGCCGAGACTCATGTTCACCGCGCTGATGTCTACCGATGCCGCTTGCGCCAGCACCCAGTTGAGCCCCGCGAGCTGATCCGAGGTGTAGGACAGCACGCACTCGGTGCGACCGGTGCCGCAGGTGGTTGCGCCGAAGAAGTGCGAGAACACGTTCACCGCCACGATGCCGGAGCCGGAGCCGACACCTTCGTGCGAGACCCCACCGATGAGGCGGGCCGACCCCGCGGCGGTGCTCGCCACATGGGTACCGTGCCAGCAACTCGATCCGCCCGTGAACCACGGGCAATGCACGCCGCTGCCGAAGCCTGTCTGCGAGTCGGCACCGTTGGGACAGTCGCCGGTGCCGTCGAGCAACCCATCGACGCCTCGGGCGAAGCAGGCTTCGGCCACCACCTTCCCGGCGGTCATCGGCTCATCGGGGTCGACGCCGGTGTCGAGCACGGCGATCGCCGTGCCCGTGCCGTTGTTCCCGGCGGCGTGCACATCGTCGGCATTGATGCGGGGCAGGCTTTGCGCCAGCGTGGGGGCGGCGAGCAGATCAGGCTGCACCGACACCACCGCCGGATTCCGGCGGAGGTCGTCGATCACCTCGTCAGTGGCCGAAAGCGCCACCATCGGCAGAAGTGAATAGGTGCGGTTCACGACCACATCGGATCGGGCGCCCACGTGATCGAGAACGGGGTCGGTGGCGGTGGCCACGACGGCGGCCT
>Ga0105047_10016396_pt1 | contig 11614 bp, 7 predicted proteins | sample MAT04_FD_78384 | JGI IMG/M metagenome (GOLD analysis project Ga0105047, IMG submission 78384) | Freshwater microbial communities from Lake Fryxell liftoff mats and glacier meltwater in Antarctica - MAT-04 (megahit assembly) | ecosystem: Environmental > Aquatic > Freshwater > Ice > Liftoff... | reverse complement strand
GCCAGCGACACGTCGGTGGCCATGCCCAGCGCCTCTTGCGCCAGTACGCGGCCGACACCGGGCGAGAGCTTGAAGCCGTGGCCCGAAAATCCGTAGCCCACCACCAGGCCCTGCATGCCATTTACGCTGCCCAGCACCGGGTTCCAGTCCGGGGTCACGTCGTATACACCGGTCCAGGAAGAGGCCAGGCCGGCCTCGCCAAAAGAGGCGAAGCGCTCGGCCACTTGCTCGCCAATCTCGGCCACGTAGTCCATGGGGATGTCACCCTGCTCGTTGTCGGGCACGGCCAATGTCTCACCTACGGTTCCTTCGCTTACCAGCATTTGTTTACCGCCGTAGCTGCGGCAGTACAGCATGCCGGGCGAGCCCAGGTCCTTGAACACCGGCATTTTGAAGGTGTAAGCCTCGGGGCCTTCCAGTGCCAGCACGGTATGGCGCTCGGCCTTGACCGGGGTGGGTATGCCGGTCCAGCGCTCGATGTCGCCCGCCCAGATGTTTTGGGTGCTGATGACGGTGTCGCTGTGGAAAGTGCCTTGCGTGGTCTGCACGCCCACCACGCGGCCCTTGTCGGTCAGCAGCTTTTCAACGTTTACGCCTTCCATGATCTTCACGCCATTGCGGCGGGCCGCACGGGCAAATCCGGTGGCCACCAGGTAAGCATCGGCAAAGCCGGCTTCAGGCTCATAGCCGATCAGCGCTGCATCGTCAAAGTGGGCGATGGGCAGCAGCTCGCGTGCGGCACCCCGGTCGAGAAAATCTACCCTAATTCCCTTGGCGCGCTGGCCCTCAAGGGCCTGGCGCAGGGGGTCCAGCTTGGCGCCTTCGGGGGCGCATATCAAATAGCCGCACTTCACCAGGCCGGCTGAAGCCTCTTCGTCACCCAGGTAAGCGGCAAAGTCGGTAAACACCGACCAGGACTGGCGCGCCAGCTCTACGTTTTCAATGACTGAATAGTGGGTGCGCAAAATGCCCGAAGACTGGGTACTGGTGCCCGAGCCGATTTGCGAGCGGTCCAACACCAACACATTCTGGGCGCCGAAACGGGCCAAGTGGTAGGCGACGGAACTGCCGATTACGCCGGCACCGATAACGATGGCGTCATAGCTTTGCATGGTGAACCTTTCTTAAATACACTTTGATGCGATATGGTCCCCAGCTTAGGCCGGGCCGCCGCACAACCCGTTAGTTGAAGTAAAACAAATGCATTGATTCAGAATAGTCATCACTAAACCCTTTTTTCGCACGCTCAGCCATCATGTCAACCATGCTTTCTGCCTCACCCAACCGCCGCAACCGCCTGCCGGACTTACAGGCCCTCAATGCCTTTGTTACCGTCTGTGACTCGGGCTCCATGGGCGTGGCCGCACAGCGTCTGGGTATGAGCCAGAGCGCAGTAAGCCAGGCCATCAAAGGATTGGAGCTGGAGCTGGAGATGGTGTTGCTGGACCGCGAGGTGCGCCCCGCCGTGCCCACCTCGGCCGGGCGTGCCCTGCACGCGCGCGCTACCGAGTTGCTGGCTCAGGCCAATGCCATGGTGGACCAAGTGCGCGCCAGCACCCGCCATGAGCATGGGCAAATCCATCTGGGCTGTGTCGACTCCTTCGCTGCCACCGTTGGCCCACGGCTGATTCGCGCCATGTCCGGTTCGGCTCGGCAAATCCTGATGTGGTCGGGCCTGACCCCGACCTTGACCGAGCAGCTACAAGGTCGCGAACTGGACTTTGTGATCTGCACCGACCCCGGCATCAACGACACGCGCATCGTGCAGCAACTGCTATTTTCCGAATCCTGGGTCGCAGTTTTCCCGCGCGCGCACCCAGTGCGCAACCCCACGATTGCCAGCGAGTTGTCCTCGCTGGCGGGCGATCTGTCCCTGATCCGCTACAGCCAGCGTTCGGTCATAGGCCAGCAGATTGAGCGCTATTTGCGCCATATCGGCGTACAGGCGCCGCACCAGTTCGCCTTTGATGCCACCGACCCGCTGCTAAGCCTGGTAGCCTCCGGCCTGGGCTGGGCCGTGAGCACGCCGCTGTGCCTGTTGCAATCGCGCCAGTACCTGGATGCGGTGACCGTGGTGCCGCTGCCTCCCGCTCGGTTAGGCAAGCGCGACTTCTTTCTGCTGTCGCGGGAAAACGAGTGGGCTGGGCTGGACGGCGATATTGCGCGCATTGCGCGCGATGTGATCCGCCTGGACACCGCACCCGCCATCCTCAAGGCCATGCCCGGCCTGCCCGACAACGCCGTTTTTTGCCCCGACGAGAGTCCATCATGACAGCCATCACCACCGCAACCTACACACTGACCCTCGGCACGCTGCCCCTGCTGATTTCCATCCCGCATCTGGGCACCGAACTGCCGCTCGAGTTCGCCAAGCAGATGAACCTCAGCGCCGCCATCACGCAAGACACCGACTGGCACCTGGACCGCCTCTATGGCTTTGCCCGCAGCCTGGGTGCCTCGGTACTGCAGGCCCGGGTCTCGCGCTATGTGATCGACCTGAACCGCCCGCCCAGCGGGGAGAGCCTGTACCCCGGCCAGACCACCACCGGCCTGTGCCCCATAGACACCTTTCACGGCGAGCCGCTATACCCGCCAGGCTCCGAGCCCGATGCCACCGAGCAGGCGCGTCGGCTGCATGTCTATTGGAAGCCGTACCACGGCGCGCTGGAGCAAGAACTGACGCGGCTCAAGGCCGCGAACGGCGCCGTGCTGCTGTGGGATGCGCACTCGATTGCCAGCGTGTTGCCGAGACTGTTTGAAGGCCAGCTGCCCGACTTGAATTTGGGCACCAACAGCGGCCAGAGTTGCGCTGCCGCGCTGATTGACCGCATCGCAGCGGTGGCCCAAGGCTCCGGTTTCAGCCATGTGGTCAATGGCCGCTTCAAGGGCGGCTACATCACGCGCCATTATGGCCAGCCCGATCAAAACGTGCATGCCATCCAACTGGAAATGAGCCAGGCGCTGTACATGGATGAGGCCGCTCCCTTCAGCTATCTTGAATACCGCGCCACTACGGTTCAGCCACTCTTACAGGCCATGTTGCAGGCGGCGCTGGTGCAATTGCAAAACCCGTCGAGCCCCTGATTGCGTTCACTCCTCAACGGTGATACCCCGGGCCTACATGCACCTCGGGAACCACTACGCACCAATGCAGTTCGATAAACGCCCACGAATGAGGCCCGGCAGCACCGAAAGCAACGTTTGGTGCAGACACAACTGGGTCTTGGCAGAGCATGTGGCAGGCCTACCAACAGGTTCTGCAACCTAGCGCGAATCGCATGCATTCCCAGTGAAAAGACCTGATTGAGTGACTGAAAAATAGGGTTAATATGTTTCTTCAAAGGAACATTTACTTCACTTTAAGAAACTTTGGCACAGTCCTTGCGAATTGCAGCTGGCAACTTTCCCGCAACTGCAACCAGGAGCTTCAATTGAAAATATTACGCCATTTGCGCTGGGCGCTGCCCATCGCTTTGAGTCTCGGGGCATCAGCTCTGTTAGCCCAAGACGTACCACCACCACCGCCCCCCACACTGAATAGCGGTGACACGGCCTTCGTGTTTACCTGCAGCATGTTCGTACTCTTGATGCTGCTACCGGGCCTGGCACTTTTTTACGCCGGTCTGGCGCGCGCCAAGAATGTACTTTCCGTCCTGATGCAGGTATTCTCCGTCACCGCCATGCTGTCGGTGTTGTGGGCGCTGTACGGCTATTCCTTCGTGTTTGCAGATGGCGGATCTCTGCAACTGTTCATAGGCGGTGCCAGCAAGCTGTTTCTGCAGAACGTAACACCGGACTCATTGCAGGGCACTATTCCGGAGTATCTTTACTTCTTCTTCATGTTGCTTTTCGCAGCCATTACGCCGCCCATCATCGTGGGCGGCTTTGCCGAACGCATGAAGTTCTCTGCAGTCATGGTGTTCATGCTGATCTGGTTCACCATCAACTATGTGCCCATGGCACACATGGGCTGGGCAACCGGCGGCTGGGTGGCTAACCTGGGTGCACAGGACTTTGCCGGAGGCAACGTGGTTCACGTCAACGTGGGTGTGGCCGCGCTTGTGGGTGCCTACCTGCTTGGCAAACGCAAGGGCGTCGGCACGGTGGCCATGACCCCGCACAATATGACCATGACGATGACCGGAGGCGCTATGTTGTGGGTGGGCTGGCTGGGCTTCTGCGGCGGTTGCGCCTACCTGGCCAACGGCTTTGCCATGTTGGTCGTAATCAACAACATGCTCGCCGCCGCTGCGGGCGCCATGTCTTGGCTGTTGATCGAGTGGTTCCACCGCGGCAAGCCCAGCCTGCTGGGTGCCCTGTCGGGTGCCATTGCCGGCCTGGTGGCCATCACCCCGGCCTGCGGTTTTGTCGGTCCCATGGGTGCTATGGCCGTGGGTGCGCTGGCCTCGCCGGTGTGCGTCTGGGCTCTGGAATGGCTCAAACCCCGTCTGGGCGTAGATGATGCGTTCGACGTGTTTGGCGTGCACGGCGTCGCCGGTATCGCAGGCTGCATTCTGACCACCCTGTTTGCCGCCAAGTCCGTGGGCGGTATGGGCTATGCCGAAGGACGCGACCTGTTCAGCCAGATGGGTGTCCAACTCACCGTGACGGGCTTTAGCATCGTTTACTCGGCCGTGAGCAGCTATATCGCCTTCAAGCTCACAGCCGCTTTGTGCGGTGGTCTGCGCGTCACAGAAGACGAAGAAGAAGAAGGCCTGGACATCAGCTCCCACGGCGAGACCGGCTACAGGCTCGGCGCTTGAACAAACCGCCCAACAAAGGTTCACTATGAAACTCATTTCAGCCATCATCAAACCCTTCAAGCTCGAAGAAGTGCGCGAGGCCCTGTCGTCCATCGGCATCACGGGCATTACCGTGACCGAGGTAAAAGGCTTCGGGCGTCAAAAGGGCCACACCGAGCTCTACCGAGGCGCCGAATACGTGGTCGACTTTCTTCCTAAAGTCAAGGTGGAAACCGCAGTGGCCGACGACCTAGTGAGCCGCGTGATAGAAACCATCGTCAAGGCGGCCCATACCGGCAAGATTGGCGACGGCAAGATCTTCGTATTCCCGGTGGAAGATGTGGTGCGCATACGCACCGGCGAAACCGGACAGGAAGCGCTTTGAACCTGGAGCTCAACAGCTTAGCCGGGTTGCCACGCGCACCCGTGGTTACCCGGCTGCGCGAGCCGGGGCTGTGGCAAAGCAGCCCCTCGCTGGAGCGGCACAGGGTCCAGGGTGGCGGTATGACGGTCATCACCTTGGCCGCTGGCGACCGGGTGGAAGTGATCGACCCAGAAGGCCAGCAAGCGGCCTGCTTGCTGGCCTGGACTCCGCAGGGCAGATTTGCATTGGAATCACTGGGGCTGCGGGCTCCGAGTCTGGCCCACGGTTTCGACCTCGGGCCGATGCTGACAGTGGACCGCCCCTCCGTGCAGTATCTGCGTAAAGGTTTGCAACAGCGTGGCGTGGACTTGTCCGCACTGCCGCCGGCCTGCGTGTTGTGGAACACCGACTCTGTGGCCGGACAGCGCCAAACCCTCACAGCCAGTGAAGACCTGTTGTTGCTGCTGGCAGGCCCCGCAGCGGATGCATCGGTGGTTCGCCAGGATGGGCCCACCGCGCTGCAGCTATGGGTCCATCGGCACAACCCATCAAGCATCCTCACGCCGCCGCTGCCCACGCCGCTGGGCCAGGTGGTGGATGAATTCACGATTGCACCGGGCACCGCGCACAGCTATGTGGTGCAGCACGGACAAAGCATTCAGGTGATTGACGTGTCGGGGCGACAGTGCTCCGACTTCGTGGCCTTTAGCCGGCGTGCGCTGGATCAGGGGCGCGAGCAGGACCTGGACCCAACGGTTACCCGCACCCTCAATGGCAGCGCTTATCCCGGCCCGGGTTTGTTCTCGCGCTACTACGACCGGCACATGCAACCCATCCTGGAAGTGCTGCAGGACACTGTGGGCCGTCACGACACCTTTGGCCTGGCCTGTACGGCGCGCTACTACGACAGCATGGGTTATTTCGGCCATGCCAATTGCAGTGACAACCTGTCCAACGCGCTCAGGAGCTACGGCGTGCAGGCGCGCCCGGGTTGGCCCGCCATCAACTTCTTTTTCAACACTGGTGTGAACGCACATAACCAACTGACCATGGACGAGCCCTGGTCGCGCCCGGGCGACTATGTGCTGCTGCGTGCGTTAGACGACTTGGTCTGCGCCAACACCTCTTGCCCAGACGAGATCGATCCGGCCAACGGCTGGCAACCCACCGACATCCATGTCCGCATTTACGACGCCAAGGAGCGCTTCAGTATGGCTATTGCCCACCGTCCCACGCCGGATGCCGAACCCGTCATGACGCGCGAAAGCGGCTTTCACGTCGCCACGTCTGCCCTGACCCGCCAGTTCACCGAATACCGGGGCTGGTGGACACCCAGCCGCTTTGATGGCCACGGCACGATCGCCGAATACCAAGCCTGCCGCGAGCGCGTGGCGGTGATTGACCTCACGGCCCTGCGCAAGTTTGAAATCCTGGGGCCTGACGCCGAAGCCCTGATGCAGCACTGCCTGACCCGCGATGTGAAGAAGCTCGCCATCGGCCAGGTGGTGTATTCCGCCATGTGCTATCCGCACGGTGGCATGCTCGACGACGGCACCCTGCTGCGCCTGGGCCAGGACAACTTCCGCTGGATTTGCGGAGAAGACTTCAGCGGCATGTGGCTGCGCCAGCAAGCTCAGACGCTCGGAATGAAGGTGTGGATCAAGTCCGCCAGCGAGCACATCCACAATTTGGCCGTACAGGGCCCGCGCGCGCGCGAACTGCTACGCCAGATCGTGTGGACCCCAGGTACCCAGCCGGCTCTGGAGAACCTGGGCTGGTTTCGCTTTCTAGTTGGCCGTCTGGACGGATTTAGCGGCTGCCCCATCATGGTCTCGCGCACTGGCTACACCGGCGAGTTGGGCTATGAAGTCTGGTGCCATCCGCGCGATGCACAGACCGTGTGGTCGCGCATCTGGGCGGCTGGTACGCCCTTGGGCCTGTCTCCGCTGGGCCTGGACGCGTTGGACATGTTGCGCATCGAGGCCGGTCTGGTATTTGCCGGCCACGAGTTCACCGACCAGACCGACCCGTTTGAAGCCGGCATCGGCTTTTGTGTGCCGCTCAAGAGCAAAGCCGATGACTTCATCGGCCGCGCAGCCCTATTGGAACGCCAAGCCCATCCCCAGTACCGACTGGTGGGCCTGGTGCTGGATGGCAATGAGGTGGCGGCCCACGGCGACGGCGTGTACCAGGGCCATGCGCAGGTAGGAGTCATCACCAGCGCGACTCGCTCACCGCTGACCGGCCAGAACATCGCCTTGTGCCGCATCAGCGCGCACAGCGCAGCGACTGGAAGCCCAGTGGAGGTCGGCAAACTCGACGGCCACCAGAAGCGGCTGCCCGCCATAGTTACCGCGCCTATTTTTTACGACCACGACAAGAGCCGCGTGCGCGCCTGATCGGTTTGCCCCAATGAGGACCGGCTCAGGGTTTCGGTCCACTGGGCTCGCCGCCGGCAAGCTTGAGTTCTGCCACGCGCACCCTGGATAGACTGGGCACTCCGGCTTAGCGCGATGCTGCCCGCAGCGGGGTGGTTCAGCGTCAGAAAGCTGCGCTCTGGATTTTCATAACGCACCTGCAATTTCCGAAAGCGGTGAAACCAGCTGTGACAAACCTACGCGACCCAGCGTCGAGCCTTTGTGTCAGGGATGCCGTGAACATTGCCCCATCCACGCTTTGCCATCGCTAAGTGATTCCCTCCATGTTTTCAGAATACGCCAGCCCAGCAGTCATCGGTGACCGCCCATGATGCCACTCGCGTTTTTGCCGCCATAACGTTACCCATTGGCCGCGGCACAGGCGGCTCGAAGCGCATTTCTACTATTTGCGGATATGTTCTAAGCCGCACGAGGCCAATACAAGTGCGGGGTACCGATCAGGATTGTGCGAGGTAGGTCTTCAGCGATTCGTCGAGCGCGTCCTTCCATGAAGTATGGTGCGGCGTGGCCATAGTGCCCGTCATCAGCGAGCGGTAGCATTTGTCGCGATAGCCCATGATGTCTTCGTACTTGTCTGCTTTCCAGTCGAGGAAGGTCTTGTTGACCGCCGAAATGTCGAAACGTGGGTAGTCGGTGGCGTCGATCAGTTGTCCAATGTACTTTCCCTGGAACTCGAACATTTGCTGCGCGTCTTTCAGCTTCAGCTCCTCTTCGCGCCACTGCATGTCCTCGGCCTGCATTGCTTCGTACGAGGGTAGCGGGATACGGCCCATGATGATGTCGCGCGCGTACCAAGCCTGGGCGTCGAACATGTTGAAGCTGTACCACTGATCCTGCATACCGAGGTAGATCAGCTGGGGGTTTTCTTCCCAGCACACGCCCTTGTAAAGGTTCAACGGCCAAAGACGGTTGCTGGTCTTTAGGCGCAGCTTTTCCGGCAGGAAGGGAAAGTGGTGCTTGTAGCCGGTACATAGAATGATGGCGTCGACGTGCTTGCTGCTGCCGTCTGCAAACTGCGCCGTATTCCCTTCGACCTTCAGCAGATGCGGTACTTCCTCCCAGTTGGTCGGCCACTTGTAGCCCATCGGGCTGGTGCGGTAGCAGCTTGTTATCGAGCGTGCGCCGTATTTCCAGCACTGGGAGCCTATGTCCTCGGCCGAATAGCTGGAACCGACGATGAGCACGTCCTTGTCCTTGAATTCCAACGCATCGCGGAAGTCGTGTGCATGCAGCACGCGGCCGCCGAAAGTCTCGAAGCCCTCGAAGAAGGGAACATTGGGGGTCGAAAAATGCCCGCTGGCGACCACCACCCAGTCGAACTCCTCGCAATAGGTCAAATCATGGTCGTGGTCATGTACAGTGACCGTGAACTTGCGTGTGCTCTCGTCGAAGCTCACTTGGCGTGCAGCAGTGTTAAAACGGATGTATTGGCGCACGCCAGCCTTTTCGACCCTGCCCTTGATGTAGTCCCAAAGCACTTCGCGCGGCGGGTAGGAGCCCATAGGCCGACCGAAGTGCTCGTCGAAGGTGTAGTCGCCGAATTCCAGGCACTCCTTCGGACCGTTAGACCACAGGTAGCGGTACATGCTGCCATGCACCGGCTCTCCGTGCTCGTCCAGGCCGGTCCGCCAGGTGTAGTTCCACATGCCGCCCCAGTCCGACTGCTTTTCAAAGCACACTAGGTCCGGAATCTCGGAACCCTTAGCCTGGGCGGACTGGAAAGCCCTTAGCTGCGCCAGACCGCTAGGGCCAGCGCCAATAATGGCAACGCGCTTGTTCATTCAATTACTCCTGTAGACTTGGTGGTTAAACACGATGAAACTTTAATTCCCACCATGAAGCAAAAGACATGCCAACAGGAACAAACCGCAAGGGCCCGTCTAAACCCCTGTTCGGGCCAAAAAGGTTCGTTGACGGTTGGAAGTTAGGTCGGTTGTGGTGCGCAGTCTGTGTGGTTGTGGTACTGCATGCACTAGTTTCTTGCAGTAAATTGCATGCAACGCTTTGCGCATCTGCAATGTCAACGCAGGGCTGCTCACTGCTGATTGGGAAGAGCGGAAAGACCGTAACGAACAAGCAGCAGTTCACCACGTTAGAGAATTTTTACCACAACACCTAATCCCACAACAGCCTACGCTACAAACCCAATCTGCCGTCGTGTAGCGTGCTGCGCCCCGCTGGCAAAGCCAGGCCAATCTGACATTTGTATCGTGGTCCTTCCTTCCACCACAGCCGAAGCAATGGCGCACTCCAGCCGAACCTTGGACTCGCGCGGACTGAGTAGCAAAGCGGCGTCCAGAACATCTGCCGGCATTTCACGCATCGACTCGAACGCGAGCTTCTCCGCGAGCCCGCGGTAGATCCTAGCAACGATTTTCTTCAGTTGCACACGAGATGGCTGCCCAACTTGCACAACCAGCATTCGGGAGAGGATCGGTTCCGGAATTTCCGCGAGGTCGTTTGCCGTTGCAAGAATGCGAACGTGACTGGCATCGATGAATACATCTGGTAATGACAGGTCCTGGAACGACCTCGCGGTTTCGACTTCGAGCAGGCTGTACAGAGCCCCCAGCGGGTCGAACTGAAGATTACGGGATCGACCCACCTTGTCGATCTCGTCAACGATGAGCAGAGGATTCGCCTCAGGCGGCACAAGCGACTTGCCCCACGCTAAGGCTTCAAAAAGCTGGCCAGGCGAAGAGTTAGACCAAAATGTGGCGCTACCTGCGATCGCACCCCCATTTGCTTCTGATGCCATCGGCACAAACAACGGCGACGAAATTCCAAGTACGCGTGCCAGAGCATTGGCAAAAAAGGTCTTGCCAATACCTGGGGGACCAACCAGTAGGACGGGTGGAAAACGATGATTGCGGCCCATTGCAACCATGCCGATGTGGGGCCGGACCACAGTTTTGATGAACGGCGCAAGATGCGGGAATGTTTGAACCATCCCATCAAGCTGCTCTTGCGAATCTGAGGGCGGCATGCACAGCGGACGCGTGAAGCCGGTCCCTTCAAGTTTGGCCAATGTTTTTCGGATGCGCTTTGAAGAATCCTCATCCCGACCTATGTCGGTACCACCATGCTGCGCATGGGACACGGCCCACCGAAACACAGTAACATCACGCTGTCCAGCTACTCGCAGAGTAGCAACGGCTGTCTTCTGTAATGTTCGCTTGGCTACCACGAACTTTACCGGACTGGGTTTGATACTTTTTAGTAGCAGATCGGAAAGCAATTCGTAGTGTCCGGCAACACGTTTCAAATCCTCGACTTCGTCGGTTCTCGGATGCGAGGCAGACAGGACGATGTCGATTTTGAGGTGCCCTTCCCTCTCACGCATCCGCAAAATTACTTCAAGTGGGGCATATCTGCTTAGAGTCGACTCTGCAAGTGACGCGAATACGCGCGCGGGGTTAAGCCAAATGATCGGCAGCGTCTCCGGCACGCGGACACGCAGCCATTTCGGGGCATTTTGCGTGAGCTCATTCCGCACATCAAATCGAATCACATCGAGATTTTTGTATTGCATTTTTTCCTGGCCTTTTCAAGTTCGTTGGAACAAAGACTCGCGCGCACCATGCACTTACATGCCCTGACGGGCTTCAAAACTTGGTGCTTCGAATCATTGAAAAAGGCAGGCCATCGCAAAATGCGTGCTTGCCGGTTGGCTAGGGATAAACGGTTCGGTCGACTGAAATAAAAATCGATTTCGTGCAGAAAATCGCCGACGACCGCAGGGGACTGTATGCCAGGTTCACGAAACCGTGTTGCGTATTCGATGGCGTTGGTGGCGGTGTCGGATCTTTGCAACGCATGCGATTTGCGTTGTTCGACACAGTAGTCCAATTGTGTGTTCAGGCACCTGTCGGTAAAACTATTGTGCCGCCAGAGAGTTCTCCTATGACCAATACAGGCCCTTCGGCCACACAAGCTTATGGGTTTTCTGGCTCTTCGTTAATTTCACTGTGATTTTTTCCTCACGCCCAACCCAAATCCAGCTTCCCGCAATGAAACAGAATCCTTGCCCGGTAGTTGGCGAAGTTGCGAAACCCACGGGCATTGGCCTT
>Ga0105047_10016395_pt1 | contig 11614 bp, 10 predicted proteins | sample MAT04_FD_78384 | JGI IMG/M metagenome (GOLD analysis project Ga0105047, IMG submission 78384) | Freshwater microbial communities from Lake Fryxell liftoff mats and glacier meltwater in Antarctica - MAT-04 (megahit assembly) | ecosystem: Environmental > Aquatic > Freshwater > Ice > Liftoff... | reverse complement strand
TTTCTAAATTAAGGTGCGACGCTCAACAGCGATCGTAGTGCAGTAAGCCAGATTAAAAGTGCGAATCTGCCGGCAATCTGCTGACGGGACAACACAGCTTCAGAACAACATTTAAACACAATTATAGAAGCCACTGTATTAATGTCGATGCTAAGTGTGCTGACTTAAAGATGCTCAGCAATTTGTTTAGCAAGTGCCTGTGATTTCAGTCACACTTCTCTCTTAAATTTTCCGCTCGACTTGCACCCGATCGCCCAGGCAAAATCTTTCAGGCGAGAAAAAGCCCGATCGCTGACAGAGCGCTGTTCTAGTTGAAGGTAGAGTCCCACGGATCTGCTCGTCGGGCCGAAGTTAATAGGCAAAAAGTTGTGTTTCCGGCTAGTGTATGGAGAGAATTCTGTGTCGATCGCACTTTTTGTTTCCGAATGCCCTCTTGCGACGGGCTCCCGGAGCAGCGATGGGATCGGCATCGAATGGGGGATTCAAGATTCTGCACCCTGTGACCAATGACCGATGACCGATGACCGATGACCGATGACCGATGGCCGATGAATAATTAATCCCCTTTGCAATTCTTATTTTTTCTGTGACTTTTCCCTAAACATTCCACAGCGTTTCCACAGGCAAGTCCGAGGTTTTCCACAGATTTGAAAAAGTTTTCCACAGAAATTAACGGCACGGTCGGATCTTGCTGCGGAATTGGGGATTGTGTTAACCTACTGCCACATCCCTCAGAAAAATTCCCAGACATAAAGATATGTAACAAAAAAAGCCCTAGAAGGCTGATTGTTTGGTAAATCTTTTTTTTATATAAAGGACTTTGTAATATTTCGCAACATTGACAAACCAGCCTCCTGATACGCACAATGATGCGACCGACCTAAAAAAAAGCGCTCTAATTTCGGCTGTGTCTGCACCTGTATCCAGCCGAAAGGGGGGTTCTATTTTCAATTTATGAGCGAGACTAAAAAAATGATGAACCCGACAGTCAGTATTTTTGCCGAAATTCCCGAAACGCTGCACGATTCTCTCAAAATTTATCTGGAAACTCACCCCGAATGGGATCTAGACCGAGTATTCTCGGCATCCCTGTCGCTGTTTTTGTTGCAGAATGCCGATAGCGGTACGCCGGAAGCTTCGCGCAGCTATCGCCAAGCTGCAAGAGTTTATCTCGAAACTCTGTTTCAGTCTCCTCAAGACTTGCACAGCAATAATGTAACTCCGTCTTCGTGACGACTCCACACACTAATGCTTTGCATATAGTGTGGGCTTCTCCAAACTCCGAAGAGTAGAGAGAACTTCCTTCAAGGTACTATTAGTTGTAGAATGACCCACAACAATCTTCCCTTTACGGCGGTTTATAGTCGGGAACTCGCCCAGCCCGACTCTTTTAATATTGATAGCAGCGTTAATGTCTCTATCAACCCAAATATTTTCTATTTCATCCCAATACTTACGAATACTGCAATCGGTGAAGATGAACTCATCTCGATAAGCAAGTAATTGAGAGGTGTAGGCGGGGTTCACTCCAATCGCAACGGCTCCAGCTTTTACAGCTATGTATTCCAGGATTGTGAAGAATTGCCCAAACGCAGCATCATTCCAGGACTTGTTCAGTCCAGACTTAGCTGCTTGACCGTTAGGCTGGTATTTCCCCTGCTCGTCTTCTTTGACAGCGTTGCGCTTGCTCAACCCTTTCAGGTTGAGATTCTCGTAAAAGAATACTGTTTTGCCCGTTCTTATAACTTTATGAGCGGTTTTGAAGGCATGATCGCGTCTAGCTCTGGCAATTCGCTGATGCTCTCTAGCTTCACGTTTTGCCAATTTGCGACGAGAACGACTACCTTTTCTCTTAGTTGCTTTACGGTTGGAAACCTTGGCTAGTCGTTTTTGCGACTTGCGAAAAGATTTAATCGAGGGCAATTTTTCGCCATCAGATGTAGCCAGATAGTCCGATTCGTGTAAGACTGCATCCATACCTAAAGCGCTGTCCCAGTTGAAAACCACTCCGTCAGGGTTCATCGGTACAGTTGGATCGTCTAACCGTAAATTGACATACCAGCTATCTGCTTTTTTGATCAGTTGTACTTGCTTTGCAGTTGCACCAACTGGAATATCTCTGTGCATTCGCACTTTTAACAATCCCAACTTAGGCATTTTGAGAAACAAATACTTACCACCCAGTGAGCAAGAATGCAGTTCAAGCCCTGCACCTTCAAGTACGATTGAACGAAACCGCTCAGCAGACTTAAATCGAGGCTTGCCACTTCTCTTGTTGTTGCTGTCGCCTGACAGAAAACGGTCAAACGCCCTATCGACTCGCTTGCAGACTTCCTGCAATGTGTTGGCCCGAACCCGTGAAAAGTCCAGCAATTCAGACGACCAACCCACCGTAAGAAGATCCGTCTTGAGCTCAGGTAGGTATTTTTTTTGACTATAATAGTTGGGGTTTTCTCGCAACTCAGGCAGGTGACAGATTAAAGGACAAGCATTTATATAACAGCGATTGCGTTTCCACCAGTCAAACCTATCGCCCAGTTGACGGTTGTACCAGTATTGGCAAGTCCGCAGCCAGAGATTTAGCTCTAGCTTTTGTTCAGTTATGGGAAGTGCTTTGTACTGGTACGTGTATTTCATACTAAGATTATAGCGTACAGATATACAGAATACATGAATCAGGTTAATTTTCGAGTAACCGATGAAGAACTGCTGCACTTAAAAAAATACTGCAAGATCAAGGAAAGGCAACAGAGCGAGCTTCTCCGGGAGCTAATCAGAAAATTGTCAATCTCCGGGGTATTGAACCCCATCGATTGACGCGCATTCCTCTCACACTAACCTTTGATCGGTAAGCGTGTGAGGTTCCTGCTGTTCTAGCTGAAGGGGAGATGGCTCGCTTTGGCTTGCTTGGGCTACGTTATTCCGACAAGTCGCGGGCGAGGGTAAAGATGGGAGATGGGGAGATTAGGATCGAAAACTTAATAACTTAAGCACATCTAGCCCTGTCAATGTGTCTGCCCAGTTTGCTTTTTAGTGCCGAAAATGCTTGAAATTTGGTAATTTGTAGGGTGGGCCGTAAGCACCGGTTGACTTGATACCCATCGAAATGCGTACTGGTTTACTTTTTCAATGCTTTTTGACGCACCGCCAGGGGGCTTGCCGGTGCGCTCTTATGGCACCCTACTTTCCTACGATATTTTAGGTGTTTGAGAGACTTTTCTCCAGACTCAGCAGACACGCCAGACAGGGCTACTTAAGCACATCCTACAGTCCTCTCTCCTGTATGTTGCCAGAGCAAAGGAGGCTCTTCCTCCGGATCTGCATTACCAGGCAGAGCGAAAGTAACGAGTAATCGAGTAATCGCTTAAGTTATTAAATTTTCATTCCTAAAACAACCAGAAACTGGGTTGGTTTTAACCGACTTATGCTATGAGCCAGGGAATGAATTCCCTGGCGGTATCCCGCGTCGCGTGAGGGTTTGCAGGAGATATGGGTAATGACAAGCCCTACAGCCTTCTGCCGAATGTTGCTAGGTTGTGGGTTCAAACTTGTAACCCACTCCCCGGACGGTTTGAATCATCGAAACTTGATTGGCGTCTGGCTCAATTTTGCGGCGAATTTGACCGATATGGACATCCACCACGCGATCGGCTCCTACATATTCGTAGTCCCACACTTCTTGCAGCAGTTCCGATCGCCTCCACACGCGACCGGGTTTGCTGGCCAAACAGTACAGCAAGTCGAATTCTAAAGCAGTCAAAGCCACTATCTGATTGTTGAGAATCACTTCGCGGCGGACTGGATCTATTAGTAGCTCCCCAAAGGTAAGACTTTGTTGCTCAGTGGGAGTAACTATGCGTTTGCGCTTCAAAATTGCTGCAACGCGAGCTCCTATCTCCACCAGACTAAAAGGTTTAGTAATGTAGTCGTCAGCACCTTCGGCAAACCCTTTCATTTTGTCAGCTTCATCGGTTCGGGAAGTCAGCATCAACACAAACACGCCCGTCCGTCTTTGCATTTCTTGACACAGTTTGTAGCCAGTAGTATCGGGTAAATTTACATCTAGAACTACTAAGTCAGGATTGAGTTGCTCAAATAATTCCAGACCAGTCTGACCGTCCTCGCCAGACTCAACTTGATAACCTTGCTGGCTTAAAAAACGGTGAATTAAATTTCGGATTGCCGGGTCGTCATCAACCACAAGAATTTTTACAGGGGCCATGACCACAACTTTAATTGAAGAATTAGGCAAGAATATTCAGCCATAATAATAGAAAACTGGATACAAATTTCCCAAAAATTGAGCTTTTAAGAGTTATAGCCTTATTTATAACCTACGCAAAATTTCTGGCAATAAATCTCCGGGAACTTTGGATAAGGCTAAATTTTGACCTGGCAGCCCACATTCACTATAGAAAGCTCTAATCGTTTTCACAATATAACTCAATGCTGTTTGCCGGGAATCGGCAGCTTGGGAGTTTGCCTGGGCTTGCAGGTTAAGTTTATCTCCATATATTAACCCTTTGTCGTTGAGATGTTGTCCCCAGGCAGTGCACACTTGCAACTGGTGGTGCAGTGCTGCTTCTAGATGGCTGGTTTGGGCGGCTTTGTTGGTGGCGAAATCTGGATCTGTGGCTAGTTGATAGTGGGCTAGTCCGAGATTGTTGCGGGCGGCAAGAGTGTCAAAAGTGAGTTGGGTTCGATCGAGCTTTCCGGCGATATCCAGGGCGGCTTCATAGGCGGTAATCGCCTGCTGTAAAGATTCCGTGCGGGCTTGTTGCTGCTGGAACTGGTTCGCCAAATGCCAATAAGCGGTACCGAGATTGTTGTAGGTAGCTGCGGCGGCGGCGGGTACTAATTCTCGGGTGCGGTATTTCAAGGCTTCGCGGTAGGCATCAATCGCCCTGACTAGCAGGAGTTCTGAGGGTTCGTGCTGGGCGAGGTTCCAGCAGGCGGTACCGAGGTTGTTTTGGACTCCGGCATAGTTGAGCGGTTCTCGATCGGGACTGTAACAGCAGAGGGCTTGAGTGTAAGCGGCGATCGCGCTTTTGAGATAGACGATCGGCTGACCATCTTGAGCTAAATTCCAGTATGCTGTCGCCAAATTATTCTGAGCCGCCGCGTACTGCTGGGGTTCGGCTGCGGGGTCTAGATCCAGTAGCGCTTGTTGGTAAGCTGCAACTGCTTGCTGTAAGTTCTCTGTCTTGTCTTGATAGCGGGCTAAATCTGCCGAGGCGATTCCCAAATTTTTGTTTAATCTCACGCGGGTTTGGGGTGCGCTCTCGGTATCTGTACGGTTCAAACCTTCAAGGTAGAGGGCGATGCTGCGTTCGAGGCAGGATACTGGATCGGCGGAGTTGAGGCCATTCGTGCGATCGCGCGACAGCATCCAGTAGAAAGTGCCGAGATCGTTGATCAGATCGGAAATTGGCGGTAGGCTGTTGGACTCGTACTGAGTTAAATTTTGTGTCAATTGGGCAATTAGCCGCGCGCATTCGTCGGTTAGTGGTTGATGTTGCTGCGAGTTGTCGTCGAGTTCCAGGTATGCAATCACTTGCTCGATCGCGCGAATAGCAATTGTCAGGTTTTGCGGGGAAGCATCTCCGCCCAAAATGCGATCGCGGTAGTAATTTCCCAAACTGTGATAAGCCAAAGCCAATGTTTCGGAACAGCACTGATGTTCTTGCAACAGTTCGATGTATTGCAGGGTTTGCAGCGGCAGAAAATTGTCCTCCGATGCGGGATTATTTTCTGCTTCCAACTCCTGGGAGGCCGCTGCTAGCACCAAATCTGCCAGTTCGACGGATTTAGAATCTGTTGTGGCGGATGGGTAATCGGGAATTGGGGGCGGGGAATCGGGAATTGGGACTTGTTCGTGGGGAATTGGGGATTGTCCAGACTCTGAAGATCTTAAAAGTTTGTCGCCCGAGTCTCTGTTGTCCCGCAACGATCCCAAGTCTGCGGAGTGCCCGAAGTCTTCCGAGTGCCCGAAGTCTCCCTTAGCTGGAGTTGGTTCGCCTTCAAACTCAAATACTCCGGTGCGCCATTGCCAAAATTCCGGGGCCGATTGCTCGATCGAACTTAGCCAAGGGCGCGACACCCACAGCAACAGAGTAGACTCCCACATTTGCAGGTTTGCTTCGATCGCCCTCAAATAGCTCAGGAACGACCACTGCACGGCTGGTGAGTGCCTGGTCAGGTGTTCGGCCCCGAGAATTTGAAATCCCGGCAAACGGCTGTAGCTGCCACCGTTTCTGGGCGGTGGGTGTTGGGTCAGCCACGCGGCGATCGAGTCCCAAGGATTTGGAGCGCTCACGTCGAGTTCCAAACTGACAAATCGGGGATAGTCGATCGAGGAGGGACGAGAAATCGAGTCAGCACTGTCGGTGGCTAATTCTGCCTGCAAGCGGGCTGCCAGACAGTCGCGCAAACACAAGTCGTCACAGGCGGCGATAAAAATTTGACGGCGTAAGTTGAGGTCGATCGCCTGTTTCAAGCGTTGATAGATCTGCTTGTTCGAGCTAGAAACTTTTTGGGAAGGAGTAGACATCACAGTCAGCCGATTGTAGATTTTAGATTTTAGATTTTAGATTGTAGATTTTGGATTGTAGAGTTGAGAGTTGAAATCGCCGATAGCCGATCGCAACACCGACCCATTCGGCAGTCAATCGCACCGTTAACCACCACAGGATTGTAGATTTTCAATTAGCAATTTTATATTTTTGACGCTGCCGTCTGATTAATTGCAACCCAAGTCCCTGAACCCGATAAATAGGTCATTGCGAAAAAACAATAGTATCTGGTAGGGGCGGGTTTAGCTAAGAATCTATGAAACCAGCCAGAAGATGAAGGCAAAACCCGCCCAACCCATCTAATATTTATTTGTACCCACCTACTTAGCAGAAAGAAAAAAGCACAAGCTTTCCACTGGTGTTCTTTAGTGTTCCAGCTTTCTCGGCACAGTTCAGGATGATCGCAACTACCTGCTTTTCATTGAAACACAAAAACCATGTTTACCTTGGTAGGGAAACATGGTTTGTTGAATGATTATTTAAAATTCTGATTTGAAGCAGGTTTGAGTGTCAGCTCAGCTTTTAGACTGAAGCAGCCACATATACCAAACCGGCCACCAACAGGAATGCTGCAACACCCATGATGATGTAGTTCCGTTGCTGGTTCTTGTTGGGAGGTATCGCGTCGTACATCTTCGGCTCTTTGGCAAAGTTATTCAAGCGTCCGTCTTCTTCGGTAGTATAAGGCATTGGCAACAATCCTCAATATTTTTGATTGCCATCACTTTACCAAAAAACGCTATCAAAGCGCCGCCCTTAAGTTCAGGAATTTATTTTGAGTTGACAGTACCTGTTTCGGGGGAAGAGGCGATCGCATAATCTTTGACAGGCATTCTTCCTGCTAAGTACGCTAAACGCCCTGCTTCTGCTGCCATTCCCATTGCTTTTGCCATCGCCGGGGAATTTTGGGCATTGGCAATGGCGGAATTAATCAACAGTGCATCAGCGCCCATTTCCATTGCTTGGGCCGCTTCGCTGGGAGTGCCGATTCCCGCATCGACTACCACAGGAATCTTCACAGTGTCAATAATGATTTGAATATTGGCGGCATTGTTGATCCCTTGCCCCGAACCGATGGGCGAACCCAAAGGCATGACAGTCGCACAACCGACTTCTTCTAGGCGTTTTGCCAGCAGCGGATCGGCATTGATGTAAGGTAAAACGGCAAAACCTTCTTTGACTAATTGTGCTGCGGCTTCCAAAGTGCCGATCGGATCTGGCAACAAATATTTAGCATCAGGAATCACTTCTAACTTGACAAAATTATTATCTTCCTGCCCCAAAAGCTTCGCCATTTCCCGGCCCAAACGAGCCACTCTAATCGCCTCCTCCGCAGTTTGACAACCAGCAGTATTGGGCAGCATCCAAATTTTAGTCCAATCCAGAGCCTCTGCCAATCCTTCATGACCGGGAGCATTTGTTTGCACTCGGCGCACAGCTACAGTCACAATTTCGCAGCGGCTAGCGTTAACACTTTGCTGCATTTCGGCAATGCTGCGATATTTTCCCGTCCCCGTCATCAAGCGAGAATGAAAAGTTTTGCCAGCAATCACCAGAGGTTTATCTAAAGATGGCGTTGCTGTATCTACTGGATAGCCAAAAATGCTGTACTCAAGTGCCTCTTCCCATAGTTGTCTGCCACCCATCATTTCTTCAAGCTGCCAACCTTCTTTATTTGTCATTTCGTCGCGGGTAACTGCATATAAAATTTGGCCGAGTGTAATCAATTTGGCATCTCGCGGCATATGATTTTTTAAACCAGTTTGTATGACTTCTTCAAATTCATTAAAAACGTCTTCCATTTTCCCATTCCTCCCTAGCAATCTCTTGAACTTCTTCGCTGTTGAATACTAATATAATTGCTTGAATCAGTTGAGCTTCGTCCCAATAAAAAGCTTTTCTGATGCCATCGTTTATCTTCCAGAACTCGTAAGTCGCTCGATTTACATGAATAATAACGGCTGCTGCACCTTGATTTTTTGCCCTGCTAATTCCTTCCTGAACTCGGTATCTGATGTTTTGGGTCTGTTCTGTCAACTCCTTAAATTCGCAAATCTGACCGTCTATCTCAGCATCGGGCGTTCTCACACCCTCTGCTGCTTGCTCGCTCAACAATCTAACTCTCTTCCCTATTTTAGCCAAAACTTCAGCAATAAAGATTTCCGAATTATTAAGATTGTGTTGTTGGTGAATTAGCACAAATCCACCAGCTACCTCATCAAAATAATATCGCTGATATTCGGGTGCTGCATTTTCGTAGATGGCTCTGCTGGTCTCGATATATTCTGAATTCACCGCTATTATACTCTGAATGGACTCCGATCGCCTAAAGTTAAATCTATGAAAGCAACCGTCGAGCAACTGGCAGAAATTGGGATATTTGCCAGCTTAAACCGAACTGAATTGGAGCAATTGCAAGAACATACAGCAATTCGGACTTACCGACAGGGAGAAGTTGTGATGTATGAGGGCGATCGCATCCCCGAAAAATTATACACCATGATTGAGCGGTTCTCTGCGGGTGACAAAAATAGCGACGGCGGGCAAAGAAACTATTCTCCGCACTTTGTTTCCGGGAGATATTTTTGCCGCACCTGCTTTACTCGGTAACGGGATTGCGCCGGCAACGGTGACGGCAGAAACTGATGTGCAAGTTCTTACCACAGAACGGGAATTTTTGCTAGCAGCAATTCGGCAAAATCCTGAGATTGCTTTGCGAATATTGGCGGTTTTTAATCAGCGGTTGCAGCAACTGCACGATACTGTACACGGTTTGGTGTCGGAAAGGGCGATCGTGCGGCTGGCCCGATTCATTCATTACTTTAGTCTCGAACAAGGTACGAAAGTTATAAATAATAGTGTATGTTTAGAAAAACGTTTGCCCTACTATCAAATTGCTCGCAGCATTGGCATCACCTATGAAGAATGCGTGCGGTTGTTTAAGAAACTCAAGCCGTTTGTATCCTACCGTCGAGGAGGAAAAATTACTGTGTTGGATTGGCACAAATTGGAGGCGATGGCCTCTGGAGATGAAATAGATTAAAGCCTTCCCGAAAATAAGACGTACAGTTGAAACCGCGTCTATAAAAATCTAGGCATTAAATAAGACGGCGGTTGAAACCGCGTCTATAAAAACGAAGTAAGACGGCGGTTGAAACCGCGTCTACAAAAACAAAGTCTGCCTCCGCAGACTGAAGATCAGATAATTTTAACCACTCATTCTTCAACCCGCGGAGGCGGGTTTTGTTTGTGTCGCCGCGAATTCCATTCGCCGGGTCTTATTTTCAACCCGCGGAGGCGGGTTTTGTTTGTGTCGCCGCGAATTCCATTCGCCGGGTCTTATTCTCACTCCGAAAATGTCAAAATAAACGCCAAATTTTCTTCAGCCTTCAAAGCGTGGGGCGCTCGTGCGGGCATGAATACAAATACTCCCGGTTCCAAGACAATATCCTTACCTTCCAGAGTCAAAATCCCCTTTCCTTCGACTACATTAACTGTGGCATTACGCGCAGAATTGTGTTCAGAAATGTCCGAACCTGCTGCCAAACAAAGTAAAGTATGCTGACAATTATTGTCTTTGACTAAAATTTTAGTCTGCACTCCGGCGGCGGGATATTCAATTGCATCTCGGAGTAGAATTGCTGATGATTGTAGCGGTAAAAGAGTAGCAGTCATAATTTTTAACTCCTTAATGTTGTTTAGTTGCACAGATGATGATATAGCCTAAATCCTCTTGGTATTTCTGGAAAACTCGACGCATTGCTAGGATACGATCGCGAATTTGCGATCGACTAAAAATATTCCACACAATCCGCGCAGTACCCGCAAACCCTTCATCATCAAGCATTCGCCGCAAATTGAGGAGTCCCATCGCCCCGGTTTGACACTTTTCTACTTGCAAACCCGCGTTTTGACAAAGAGCAATCCAGCCCGACTCAGACAAAGGCGTGGAATTAACCCGAATCACTTCCGATAAAGCTTTGTGAATTTCTGATTCTCGGTTTTTGGCTAAAAGTTCGTGAGACAAAAACTTGCCACCTGGTTTTAGCCGATCGCCAATTCCTGATAAAATCTTCGCTTTCCCCGACGGCGACTGCATCGTCAGGATAGCTTCAGCCAACACCCAATCAAACTCTTGGGAAATCCGATCCAAGTGAAAAATATCTCCTTCGACAATTTCCACTCGATCGCCCAAACCCGCTGCTGCAACATTAGCACGAGCGCGGGCCACACTGTCGGGATTTTTCTCAACTCCCACTACTTTAACGCCAAAACGTTCTGCAAGGGCGATCGAACTATATCCAAAACTAGCAGCCAACTCCAAAACAGTCTCCCCCCGTTGAAAATCCGCCCATTCAAATAACATTTCCGTAGCAACTTTTCCCCCCGGCCTCAGCATTTTCTTACCAGCCGCCGCCAGCACTTCATGGCCCGGTGCAGTCTTAAAATTGAGAGTAGTATTGGTCATAGATTTGACCTCCTATTTAACCTTACTCTCAGTTTGCCAAATTCTCCCAAATCTTTCTATGATCTAGCTCATATTCAAATAAGATAAGACGGCGGTTGAAACCGCATCTACACAAACGAAGACGGCGGTTGAAACCGCGTCTACACAAACGAAGACGGCGGTTGAAACCGCGTCTACACAAACGAAGACGGCGGTTGAAACCGCGTCTATATAAACGAAGACGGCGGTTGAAACCGCGTCTATATAAACGAAGACGGCGGTTGAAACCGCGTCTATATAAACGAAGACGGCGGTTGAAACCGCGTCTACACAAACGAAGACGGCGGTTGAAACCGCGTCTACACAAACGAAGACGGCGGTTGAAACCGCGTCTACACAAACGAAGTCCGCCTCCGCGGACTGAAGATAATAACGTAATTTTAATTGCAATATCTTCAACCCGCGGAGGCGGGTTTTGCCTGTCTAGACGCGGTTTCAACCGCCAGTCTTCTTTTTAATTGCAATATCTTCAACCCGCGGAGGCGGGTTTTGCCTGTCTAGACGCGGTTTCAACCGCCAGTCTTCTTTTTAATTG